>Ga0315903_10007566_pt1 | contig 13569 bp, 13 predicted proteins | sample LakEriMetagenome_7_FD_203524 | JGI IMG/M metagenome (GOLD analysis project Ga0315903, IMG submission 203524) | Freshwater fungal communities from buoy surface, Lake Erie, Ohio, United States - Buoy 2 MA119 | ecosystem: Environmental > Aquatic > Freshwater > Lake | place: USA: Lake Erie, Ohio...
AACAACCATGACTTCCACCCTGCGGTGGTGACTGGTCGTTTCAACGCGCCAAGGCTGCTCGAAGGTGTCACCGTCGCTGGAACAGACGGTGCACCCGGAACTGCCGGCGTGGCTTCTGGTCTTTCAATGATCGCCATAACGTTCTCCGATCACCTCAGGGTTAGTAGGTAGGCAACAAGCTTGTCGATGTCATCCTCAGTGAGATTGAGGTTGGGCATACCGCGGTACTTACCATCGGTTGGTTCCAACTTCTCAGGATTGGCATACATCGGTTTCATGACGGGCGCATTACGCAGCCACGCACGAAGATCAGTTGTGTTGAGACAGTCTTCTGTTACTCCGGCGAGGTACTTCGCGCCGAATTCGCTAGACGATGCACCCCACACATCTTCACGACACTTTTTGTTCACAAGATCAAACATCGCACCTGCAAATGTGTTGCGTGTCATGAGCTTCGTCAAGTTTGGTGCAGCGCCGGCGTACACGTTGTCTTCAGGTGCAGCAATAGCTGGAGTTCCATCAGCACGCTTCAGACCGTTCACTTGGTGACAACGCACGCACTGATTGAGGAACACTTCTTCACCTTGCTTGGCAAGAGTGTCTTTCGCTGGAGCGTTGTAGTCAGCCAACTGGTTCTTCACCCACGCGGCAAAGTCTTCTTTCGAAAGTGCAACCACTTCCATACGCATGTTTGCGTGCGACAAACCGCAAAACTCCGCGCACTGACCGGCATAAATGCCTGGCTCATCTGCTTCCATACGCAACAAATGGATACGACCCGGGACCGCGTCTTTCTTACCGTTCAATGCTGGTACCCAGAATGAGTGAATCACGTCGCGACTTGTTTCGCGCAACAACACTTTTGTTCCCGCAGGGATCACCATCTGGCCAGACGTAATGATCGGCTGTGCCACTCCGTACTCTTCCTGAATCGGATAGTCGTATTCCCACCACCACTGTTGACCAGTGACGTTGATGATCATTTCGGTGTCTTTATCTTCTGCAAGATCAAAAATGCCTCGCACAGTGAAAACACCAACAACACTCAAAATGAGTGCAGGAATGATTGTCAGCGTTACTTCCAATGCGGGCTTGCCATGTGTTTGCTTCGGAATGGGCTGGCCACGGTCACGGAATTTCACCATGACAACGGCGAAGAGCGCCAACATGATGACTCCCACAACACCTGCGATGGGGAACACCAACCAGTTGAGGTTGTCGATCTTCTCAGCGTTTGGACCTTTTGGCTGCCATGTGTCTTGTGGTGCGTTTTTTGCACAACCGGCAAGGAATGCAACTCCAAGCACTCCAGCAAGTGCGGTAAGACGGCGAGGAGACATCATCTTTTTCATCACGGCACCACCACTTCAATTGCATCATCAATGCCAGGAACGACAAGTTCATACGGACCAGCAACTGATGATTGTTTCTTAATGTTCACCACAAGCACATTTTCCTGATCTTCGCCTGTCATCTGTGTACAGGTGTAGAGCTTCTCTTCCACGCCTGTTTCCGTCACGACCTCTGTGCCAAGCGTCAACTTCAATCGACGATCCTCTGCATCTTTGTTACGGAACAAGATGGATACATCGTTTGCCTTTGGAATGGTGACGTAGCGAGTTGGCTCAGGGAAACCAATCATCTCTGCCCGGAGTTTGCCGTCTTCAAGAATCACCGTTGCGGTGACACCACTGCGAAGTGGCACGCGGTTGTTTGCAAGTTTGTCGAAATACTTTGACTTTTCCTCGCCACATTCTTTGTGCGCGAAGTGATCTTCTGCACTTGCCTCAGCAAGTTGACTGCGCTCACCACTAAGGGCTGTTGCAACTCCACCGGCAATCAAGGCGACACCGGCGACAGCAGCAAGCACTGCGACAATTTTCCCGCGGAAGTTTGGTTTGAAGGCAACCAGAAATCCGACGAGCAATACGGCAGACGCGATGATGATGAACAAGATGGCACCAGCAGACTTATCCATCGCCAACATGATTCGTGAGAACGAAAATGCAATTACGCCCGCACCAATTGCAGCGAAAATCGGCAACTCGAGAGGGTTCAGTGCGCGTTCACGAATGAATGCATTGAACTTGTTATCTGCAGATGCACCTTCTGCCCAATCTTGAACAAGCCATTCGATTGCACCAAGTGCAAGCACGCCGAGACCGATGAGAAACACCATTGCCACCGACGCAAGACCAACGACCATGAGTGCGACACCAAGTGCACACACCAGTGGCCACACACTGTTGGACAGTGGTTGTGACGCTGCACCAGTTGCATCTTCGATCGTGTCGGCCTCTGCATCGCGGTTGAACAACGTGACACCAGCGAGTGTGCCCGCGACGAGAACAACTGTTCCAAGCGCGATAGCGCCGAGGTCGTTCGGTGTTACGAACAACAGGTACAGCACAAAGCTGACAACAGCTCCAGCTGTTAGTCCGAGGAAGTATTTGGAAGCTCCAGTAAACATCGTTGCCCTACTTCTGTACGTACACAACAAACCACACTGCGGTGAAAATCGCAGTGATCGCATACCAATACAACGCGTGCGACGAGAAGACGTCGGTACTAGTACCACGACCTCCTATCGAACGAAACAGCGCAACAGCGGTGAACACCATGCCGATTGCTACTAACACGATCATCGTTCCGGTGATCGCGTAAAACATGGTTTGGTATGCACCATCTGCAATACCAACTTCAAATTGCAGATAAATCGCAATCTGCGCATTGATAATCGCTGCACCAATGATGAAACACACCGCGAGTGCGAGATTCACGTGTGCGGTGTCACGACGCTTTGCCGCATACACAGCCCACTGTGCCATGACGCAACCAATGAAGAACGTTGAGAACATTGTGTTGGCAGCAACTTCAGGGATGTGCAGGTTTTCTGGCAACCAATCTTTGATGAGTTTCAATCCATCAGATGATTCACGTACCGGAGCGGAGGCGCGGAAACGCAACCAGATTGCAAGCATGCCGGCCATCAACATGGCGGCTACTGCGGATGCGACGGTAGTTGCCACCAACATCTGGCGCTTTGGCGCTGGTGCGTGAGCTGCAGGCAATGCGATGGTCATGCTGATACCTCTTGTGAAGAAGGCTTGACGTCACGAAGTGGTTCGGGCGAACCAACAACAGACAATTCAACGAAGTTGTTAACAGGTGCCGGTGATGACGTTGCCCATTCGAGTGTGTTGCCATCCCACGGATCGTCGCCAGCTACGTCGCCGCTACGGAAACTCTTTGCTGCGAGCAAGATGAACGCAATAACCGACAATGCGAACACGCCATGACCAATTGTGGCGAGAGCATTCCACAATTCTGATGGTCCTTCGTATTCAAAGCGACCAAGAGCATTTGCTGGTTGATCAGCAAAGCCTGCGATGTAATACGGGAACGAGGCAAGGACAGTGCCAATCAATGCCAAACCAGCAAGCGGCAACACTTTCTTTTCAGGAAGCATGCGACCCCACAACTTTGGTCCCCAATAAGAAACGGCGCCCATTCCGGCCATAACGGTTCCGTAAACGATGTAAGTGAGAACGCCTTCGTCAAACACGGTTCCGGCTAGACCTGCATCGAGGAAGCAATACAGTGCTTTACCAGCAAGTCCGACGAGAATCATGCCAACGCCGAGAAAGGCAAAAACAAATCCTGAACTGATCCGCACTTTGCCGGTCTTCAATGCCAGAAGTGACAACGCAAGTGCGATGAATGCACCAAGCAGTGGCAACACATTGAAAAAGCCCCACAAAATGAGACTCTTAATTACGTCACCAGCAGAACCATCCCAACGCCACGGATGCTGACTCTGGGTCACCGCACCCAGCGCCGCAATGGAAATGAGACCAAGTCCAACTAACACGATCGGACGCAATGGCTGACGAGTACGCGCAGCAACTGGCGCAATTTCTGTCAACAGACCAATAGCCATGATCGCAAACACGATGGTTTGTGGCTGCGTGAATGCCCAATCGATCCAATCCCATGTGCCATCGGCGCCGCCAAATGCAACCGATGCGTGCTCGTTATCCACATAGAGATAGATCAGCGTGCCAATAAGAACAGGCAACGAAAGAATGTTGGAAATTGCTCCAACCATCGCAGACCACGCAAATGTCGGGACACGCATCATGTCCATTCCGGGAGCGCGCGACGTGAGAATTGTTGTAGCCACTGGAATGCTCGCCGCAATAAGGCCAACTGCTGTAAGTGCAAGACCCAGCAGATACATGGTGACAAAGTTCTGATCGCTACCTGTTGGACCACCGCCAGCTGATACTGAGATCACAACAAGTGCGACACCAAAAAACCAAGACCACACGCCAAACTGCGCAAGGCGTGGCAATGACAATGCGCGAGCACCAACTTGTAGTGGGACAACAGCGATTGCAATACCAATAAACAACGGTGCGAGAGCGATGTATACCAACACGAAACGGAACATTGAAATGAACTGAGTCTCTGCGCCGGCAGAAATAATTGAACTTGAGTCAGCAGTAATGCGCTCAAGGCCCACAAGCACGCCAAGTACGCCAGCTGCAATTGCACCGATCCCAGACAGTGTCAAAAACAGACGACCGATCTTCTTGTGGTCGCTGCTTGTTAACCAATCTGCAACTGCAACCAAAAAAGACGAACGCGCCAATGAACCGTCTCCCGTGCTGAGCGAAGCGCCCGCGTGCGTGTCAATGGTGGTCATCGAATAAAGCTCTCCTGCACCCGCCTGACAATCCACAGGGGATTCCCAGAAGGCCTACAAATACATCACAACACTAATCACCAGCCCCACGAAAATAGGAAATCACAAGGGCCTGCACGGCAGTTGTCACACGGAACCCTTTGCCGTTTTTTTTGCGCACAGTATGTGCGTTAGTTCACGTGCGTAGGCGCCAGAACGAATTTCTCAACCGCGACAGTGTCCGGCGCTAGCCAACAAGAACGTCGACGGTCAACATGATGAATAACAGCGACAAATACGTGATGGAGAAGGTGAAAAGCTGCATCGATCCGCGATCTGATGGACGGCGAGATAGTGCAATTGTGCCCACCAAGAATGCAACACCAAGAATTCCAGCCGAAATGCCGTAAATCGAGCCCAAATCGCTAGCAGGGAACATCAGGAAACTGGCCGCAACGGTAACGACGGTGTAAGCAATCATCGAGCGAATGGCCTTGTGCTGTTCCACGACCACCGGGAGCATGGGGACCCCAGCGGCTCGATAGTCATCTGCGTGGCGGATCGCAAGCGCCCAAAAATGTGGTGGGGTCCAGAAAAAGATGACGGCAAACAAAATCCAGGGGGCCCAGGTCAACGAATCAGTGACTGCCGCCCAACCCACAAGAACGGGCATCGCCCCCGCGGCGCCACCAATAACAATATTTTGGGTACTCGTGCGCTTCAGCCACAAGGTGTACACGAAGACATAGAACAAGGTGGCGGAAATCGCAAGAACGGCGGCCAACAGGTTGGCGCCCGCCCACAAAACAGCAAAGGCTGCAATTTCGAGCAAAATCGCGAAAATCAGTCCGTTTCGTGGAGCAATTAACCCCGTCACCAGGGGGCGATTCTTTGTGCGCTCCATCAGCGCATCAATGTCACGGTCGACATACATGTTGATCGCATTGGCGCCACCGGCTGCGAGCGTGCCGCCAATCAGCGTGATGATGATCAGCCACCAATCGGGCCATCCATCTTCGGCCAAGACCATTGTGGGCACTGTTGTTACGAGGAGCAGTTCCACAACACGCAATTTCATAAGGGCGATGTAGCCCCCAAGCACACTGCGCGGTGCGCGTCCACCAGAATGCGAACCAACCTTCATCACCCGTGAGGGAACAAGAGGTCGAACATTCAGTGACACGGCTTCTCATCGTATGGGGGGTATGCAAAAACGACCAATCGCGAGAGAATGATTTCGTGAGTCCTTTGGCATCTCCTGCTGTGCGTCCGGTGGAAACCGAACAGCACTCGACCGATGAGGCAGTGGACCAGGACAAGCCGTGGATCGTCATCGTGTGGAATGACCCGATCAATCTCATGTCGTATGTGACGTACGTGCTGCAAAAACTCTTTGGCTACAGCCTGGAAAAGGCAACGGAGTTGATGCTTGACGTACACCACAAAGGTCGCGCGGTGGTCTCATCGGGAACACGCGAAAAAGCAGAGATGGATGTTTATCGCCTCCACGACCACGGCCTGTGGGCCACGTTGGAACAGGAGTCATAAGTGGGTCGTCGACGTCGCCAGGGAGGCCCCATCCAAAGAAACCGCGATGGTCAATATGAATTGTTGATCAGCTCTGATGAGCGCGATGTTTTTCTTGATTTGATGAATCAATTTGAGGTTCTCGTGGGGGCACCCACCAATCCCGCCGTGCGACGTCTGTTTCCTACGGCATATGTGGATGACATCGAGCGAAATGCTGAGTACGTGAAATACATGCACGAAGAATTGTTGGCATCGAAACAAGCGCAAATTGCCGTCGCTCGTGCGGTGTTGACGAGCGAAGATCCCTTGTCAGAGGCCGAACTTGTTGGATTCATGCAAACCATCAATGCATTGCGGTTGGTGCTTGGAACCCTGCTCGATGTGAGCGAAGGTGACGATGATTTGCCCGATAATGACGAACCCAGTTCGGCATCGTGGCATTTGTATGCCTACTTGGGGTGGTTACTCGAGTGGATTGTTGACGAATTGGGGTCGCAGTTATAGGGAAAGCGCTGGTAGCGTCATCTTGCTCTCAACCGGAGTCGTCCTGCCCCCATCGTCTAGCGGCCTAGGACACCACCCTTTCAAGGTGGCGGCACGGGTTCGAATCCCGTTGGGGGTGCCAAGACCATCGTGGTCAAACACGTGGTCCCGTGGTGAAGTTGGAGTTCACGCCGGCCTGTCAAGCCGGAGGTCGCGGGTTCGAGTCCCGTCGGGACCGCCAATGTTGGCGGGTGCATTCGTGCATCTACTAACACGGTCGAGTAGCTCAGTTGGCAGAGCACACGCCTGAAAAGCGTGGGGTCACCGGATCGACGCCGGTCTCGACCACCATTTGTATTGGCGTGTTCTTTGAGCGTCTGTTCTTACGAACCGAATGCAAACCCGAGATCGGGTGCCGTCAGAAGCGGAGCGTAAGTAATCCCCGCGTCGCGTGCCATGTCTGCACATGTTCCACCGCGATCAACAATCACCGTTATCAACACAACGTGTGCGCCGAATGCTTGCACCGCATCCACTGCTTCAAAGATTGACGTTCCGCGTGTGACTGTGTCTTCGGTGATCACAACATTGTCACCAGGTTGCAATGCACCAGCGATACGACCTGTGATGCCGTGGTCTTTTGCTTCTTTGCGCACACTGAAACTGCGCAAGTTGCGACCCCGTGTTGCGGCAACTGCTGCGATACCAAACGCAACGGGATCAGCCCCCATTGTGAGTCCACCGATTGCGTTTGCATTTTCTGGAATTACTTCCAGTGCTGCGTTCGCAACAAGAACAATTCCGTCGGGACGACACGCGGTCTGTTTGGTGTCGAGAAACCAATTGCTTTTGCGACCCGACTTGAGTGTGAAGTCACCAGTCTTTAATGCATGTTGAAACACATGATCGCGTAGCGCAGCGCGAACCGGATCTAACTCTGGCAAACCAGTAGGCGTGTGCGGATAGTTACTCATACTTTGATCTGCTTCAGCGCATCAACTGCGCGTCCCGCATGTCGCAACACACGTTTTGTGTCAAACGCGTTGTCCAATTCTTTAACTGACAACGTGACACGGGTGTCATTTTTCAACACATCTTTGAATGCTGTTTGTGTTTCAATAGCAGTGCGCGCATCTTCTTGCACAATTCGATATGCGTCGTCACGTGTTAAGCCATTGTTTACTAACGACAACAACACAGATTGTGAGAACACCACCCCGTGTAATGAGTCAAGATTTTTTTTCATGCGCTCTGTGTCAACATCAAGAGAGCCAATAAGGCGATTCATGCGACGCAACATGTACAGCGCGAGTGCGCTGGAGTCTGGCAACACAATTCGTTCTGCTGATGAATGGGAGATGTCACGCTCGTGCCACAGCGCAACGTCTTGTAATCCGACCTGTGCATTTCCACGCAACACACGTGACAGGCCTGTGATGGTTTCGGCCGAGATCGGGTTGCGCTTGTGCGGCATCGCACTGCTTCCCTTTTGACCTTTTTTAAAACCTTCGAGAACTTCACTCACTTCGGTGCGTTGCAAGTGACGAAGTTCCACCGCGATCGCCTCGAGCGTGGTGCCAATTGATGCACACGCCCACAAGTACTCGGCGTGACGATCACGCGCGACTACTTGTGTTGCGGGAATAGGTGTGAGATTCAATTTCTTCGCTACTGCTTCTTCAACATCAGGTTCGATGTTTGAGTACGTACCAACAGCACCTGACAACTTGCACACTGCCACCGCGCTACGTGCAGCGCGCATCCGTTCACGATCGCGATCAATCTGCAATGCCCACAATGCAACTTTCGCACCAAACGTTGTGGGTTCGGCGTGAATGCCGTGAGTGCGTCCGATCATTGGGGTGTCACGGTGTGAACGCGCTAGTTCGATCACTGTCTTCAATAGTTCGCTTTGTGCATCAATAATGAGATCAGCGGCGTCGCGTAACGCCCAGCACTGCGCCGTATCAACGATGTCTGTACTGGTAAGGCCGTAGTGGATCCATGAACCGTGTGGTGCACCGATACGTGATTGCGCAACGTCTACAAAGGCGGCAACGTCATGGTCTGTGATTTTCTCGCGCTCGACGACATCGTTCACAAAGGCATCATCAATCGTTGGGGCATTCACGCGACACTTTTTTGCGTCATCTTTGGGTACAACTCCCGTTGCGGCGAGCGCTTCAGTGACCAGTAATTCAATTTCTAACCAGCGCGCCATTTTCGCGCGTTCAGAAAACAGTTCCGTCATCTCTGGTGTTGCGTACCGTTCAATCATTAGCGCCTCACCACCGAATCACGTGCAGGCCCGGTACCAATAAAAGTAACGGGCACACCTGTTTCGCGTTCAACAATGCTCACGAGTTTTTGTGCCGCCGCAGGAAGTTTGTCGAAACCTTGAACACCTACTGTGTCCGTCTTCCAGCCAGGCAATGTTTCATAGACCGCTTCAACTGCTGCAAGTTCTTCACTGCGATCAGGGTATGAAGTAATGAGTTCACCATCTTTGCGATATCCCACACACACCTTTACTTCATCAAATGTGTCAAGTACATCCAACTTTGTGAGTGCAATTTCAGTGAGCGAGTTCAGTCGCACAGCATGTTTCAACATGACAGTGTCGAGCCATCCGGTGCGACGGCGACGTCCGGTGACTGTTCCATATTCTTTTCCGATATCAACGAGTGCATCACCGAGTGCATCGGTCAGCTCTGACGGAAACGGTCCCGATCCAACACGTGTTGTGTACGCCTTTGCAATACCAATCACGCGATCAATGTCACGCGGACCAAGACCGGTGCCCACTGTTGCTCCACCAGCAACGGGATTTGATGAAGTCACGAACGGATATGTTCCATGATCAATATCCAAAAACGTTGCTTGCGCACCTTCCAACAAAATTGTTTCACCGCGATCTTTCGCATCGTGCAATAAGTTGACGGTGTCAGAAATATACGGTGCAAGACGTTTGGCAAGTTCGCTGAATTGTGCGACAACTACATCAAGATCAAAAGTGTCAGCACCAAGCGACTGCAGTTCTTTCAACGCAACTTCACCACGTGCGCGAACTTGATCAGCAAAAGAGGCTGCATTAAGAACCGCACCAGCACGAATTCCGATGCGCAACACTTTGTCGGCGTATGCCGGACCAATGCCTTTCAGGGTGGTGCCGATTTTTTGATCGCCACGACCAGCTTCAAAGACTGCATCAAGTGCTTGATGCCACGGAAAGATGAGATGCGCGCGACTCGACACGCGCAAGGCACCACACGAAACACCACGTGACTCCAGGGAATCAATTTCTTTGAACAGCGTTGGTAGGTCGACAACAACGCCGTTGCCAATCACGGGCGTGACGGAGGAATACAGCACGCCAGAGGGAATTAATTGCAACGCGTACTTTTGATCACCCACCACGACGGTGTGGCCAGCGTTGTGTCCGCCTTGATAGCGAACAACAAAGTCATTTTCGGCGGCCAGCAAATCGATGATTTTGGCTTTGCCTTCGTCACCCCACTGGGTACCTACAACTGCGGTGACGGTCATTCGACGCTCCTCCTCACGGAACGTAATTGAACTCTAGCGGGGTAACTTGCGTCCAAGTGAATACAGTTTTGCGTCGTCTGCAATGGCAAGCGCTGTCTGAGGATCAGCGCGAGCAACTGTGCCGCCGTGGCCTCGACGACATCTTTGCCCCCGGGCTTCGTGAGTCAATCTCGGCATTGATCGATGATGTCCGCGTGCGTGGCGATGAGGCGGTTTGTGATGCACTCACAAAGTTCGACAAGGTCCACATTGAGCCCAGCCAATTACGTGTCTCAGATGACGAAATCGATTCCGCCATCGTCAGCGAAGAGCTCGAGAAGGCCCTTTCGCACGCAATTACCAACCTCCGCACCTTCAATGAGCACCTTCTTGCACGTGCCTCTGACTGGCAGATCGACATTGAGCCGGGTCTGACCGCTGGTGAAAAGATCACACCAATATCAAGTGCTGGTTTGTTTGTGCCAAGTGGCAAAGCCAGTTATCCATCAGTTGCATATCAATTAGGTGTGCCCGCAGTTGTTGCGGGTGTACCAACACTCGCGTTGGTGGTTCCCCCGGTTCCTGGTGGCGTTGGAGAAGTTGACCCAGCCGTTCTTGTGGTGTGTCGCATGCTTGGCATTCGCAATGTGTTTCGCGTGAACGGACCAGCGGGAATCGCAGCTCTTGGTTTTGGTACGCAGTCCATTCCGAAGGTGCGCAAAGTTGTGGGGCCCGGAAGTCCTGCCGTGACTGTTGCACAAGTAGAGATGCAACGTCACGGGCTTGCAACCATGATGTTGCTTGGTCCAACAGAAAGCGTTGTACTGGCTGATGATTCTGCAGACCCCGTGCGACTCGCAGCAGACCTTTTGATTGAAGCTGAACACGGAACAGACTCGTCGGTGTTGTTTATTACATCGTCCACACAACTTGTTGATCGTGTTGATGATGAATTGAAAAAACAAGTTGCGACGCTGCCAGCTGTGCGCCGAGAAGCAGCGCTGTCTTCGCTAGGCACAAACGGTGGTGCTGTTATCGCAACGTCTTTGAACGAAGCAATCGACATTGCCAATCTGTACGCACCAGAACACCTCCAAGTTGCAGTGAGTGAAAAAGACGAAAAACACGTGGTAAATGCACTGGTGAACGCCGGTGAAATTCTCATTGGGCAACACACACCGTTTAGTGCCGGCAACTTTGTGATTGGTGCTCCTGCATCGTTACCCACGAGTGGTTTTGCACACGTGTCATCGGGAATCACAGTAGAAGCCTTTTTAAAGCGCACCGCTGTTGCGAAAGCAAATGAAGCCGCGCTCCGCCACATGGCACCCACCGTGATCTCGCTATCTGATCATGAAGGCTTCTCTGCACACGGTCAAGCGCTCAAAATCCGCTTTCAATAAGGGTTCGCTCTCGCTGTCAGCGCCTCGTGTGCCATCGTCTACTTTTGCAACGTGCAAAACCATTTCTTTCGCGCCAAGCGCATTCCCGCTGTGATCTGCGGGGTCTTATTCATCATCTTTGTTCTCTTCTTAACCGTGACATTACCCACGTGGTTATCCGTCGGTCGCGGTGACCCCGCGACGCGCACAGTTGTGGCGCTGGCAAATGACCAAGAGTTTCGATATGAAGCAGCGAGTTTCTTCGTAGAAAAACTAAGTGCGGATGCCGCTGTTTCTGATCTCCCTAAGTTCGCAGAGTTAGAGACTGCAATCAATACAAGTCTCGATGAACTAGTGAAAAACGAAGAATTCATGGCAAAAGTCAAGAACATCTCAGGTGAGTTGTACGACTTCTTTATTGACGGGGCAAAAGAACTAAAAGTAATTGCTGCACAAGATGTTGTGAGTGACGTTGTTGATGCTTTGGTCGAGGTTGATCCACGTTTTGCACCGTTGCAACAACAAGTCAGTACGTGGAAAGGTCTCGAACTGGAACCAATGACCGATGCCCCCGATTTTAAAGCAATTAGGAATTCGCTCGCGATTGTGTTCTGGGCATCTCTGGCGCTCACCATCATTCTTGGTGCGTTGTACTTGCGATGGGCACGTTCACGTTCAGGTGCGCTGTTTTTTATCGGTATTCCACTCATGATTCTGGGTCTCATGGACGTGATCGCTGCTAGTTCGGTGCGGTCGGCCGTTGTCTCTGCAGTCGATACAGATAGTGCAATCGCAACTGCGGCAGTACCGGTTGTTGCTCGTTCGGTACTCAGTCCCTTTCGCACTGTGGGAATTATTTGGATCACACTTGGTGTGATCACAATTGTCGGAGCGATGGTGCTGTTGCGTCGATCACGAACAGCAAATCAACCTGCACCTATTTAGTGAACACACACGTGTTGTAGAACTCTTCGATTATTGTTATCCATTTGTCAGCGTGGACGTGTGATTCCGATACGTCGTCAATAATCACACCAAAGCTGTACGCCTGGATGAATGTTGCGAGCGCAAGCGGATCTAACGATACTTCGGTAGCCGAAATGGCTTGATTGCTCACGCTCTCGGCGATCTATACCAGGAAATACTCGATGCAGGTCTTGATGCCGCGAAACACATGCTGGGCGAATCAGGCCCTCTCACTATCGATGATGTTATGCAACTGTTTATTTCGCCGAAGACACTGTCAGATTTTCCGTTCATGGCTATTCGGTTACAAATCCTCGCTGTTGCTTCAACAATCCCAGAACTAGAAAAGCGTTTGTCAGAGATCTCTCGTGCTCAGTTTGCGAAATGGAAAGTCTGCATTGAAGACGTGCGTCAACGGCTTCCAAAGGGGACAGTTATGGACGAACGTGCAATAACGATTGATCTTCTTATGATGATGCCGTACTACGCACGCCTACTTGGTGATGACGCAGTCCGAGATGACGTCTATGTCAATTGGGTGAGACACAAATTGTTTCCCAATCAATAGTTGAGTGACTCAACGTCTGATTATGTTCTCATCCGCATGCGAATGAGGCTTCCAAGCCCAAGTATGCAAACCGCGAGGACAGCGATCAATAGAGGAGTAGTGCTGCCAGTTGCAGGAAGTTCGTTTAATTCAGCGTCTACCGCGCCCGCACGCGTGGTAGTTGGCGAAGTCGCCGTCGATGGGACAGTTGTGGTGGGAAGAGCTGGTCCTTCTTCGTAGAACGACAACTGAACGGATACATTTTCAGGAACAAAATTGAACGGAACATATTGCTGCATCGTGCCGAGCCCGGCAGGATTGCTCGGGCCATAGTTCACAAGAGCCCAACCAAGGTCGATGTTGAACGTGAGCGTGCTATACGTTCCGAGTACGAGGAACGAGCCCGATCCTGTCCCATTATCGTAGGAACACGCGATCTCGTTGTAGCC
>Ga0315903_10007570_pt1 | contig 13565 bp, 22 predicted proteins | sample LakEriMetagenome_7_FD_203524 | JGI IMG/M metagenome (GOLD analysis project Ga0315903, IMG submission 203524) | Freshwater fungal communities from buoy surface, Lake Erie, Ohio, United States - Buoy 2 MA119 | ecosystem: Environmental > Aquatic > Freshwater > Lake | place: USA: Lake Erie, Ohio...
CTCTTAACGAGTACGGTAACTCAGTGTTGGTAACTCGTGCATTAGAGTTATTCTCTCTTGCAGATGTTGACCCTGCAATTGCTAACATCATTGCATTTAACCTTGCAGATTCTATTGACTCCGTAGCGATGACAACATTGCGTGGCGGAAACAACGTAATCTACTCAGGTTCAACTGCAACTTCAACAGCAACAATTACTGCTGCTGCAACAATTTCATCTGCAAACCTACGCAAGGCTGTAGCCAAGTTACGTGCTAACAAGGCTGTTGCTCGCAAGGGTAGCCTATACTGGTGTGGTATCCACCCAGAAGTTTCACACGATCTTCGTGCTGAGACAGGTTCTGCAGGATGGTTGCTTCCTAACCAATACGGCTCTGCACAAGACCGTATCTGGGCTGGAGAAATCGGAACATACGAGGGTGCATACTTCGTAGAGTCTCCACGTCTATACAACGCAACAGATGGTTCTTCATCTGCTCGTGTATACCGCACAATCCTAGCAGGACAGCAAGCATTGGCTGAGGCAGTTGCCGAAGAGCCACACGTAGTTATCGGACCAGTAGTTGACCGCTTGATGCGTCACCGCCCAATGGGTTGGTACGGCGTATTAGGATTTGCACGCTACCGCGAAGAGGCACTATACAGAATCGAATCAGGTTCTTCAATCGCTTAGTTGATTGACGGTAAGACACTGTTTATACGGCGAATACGTTGCAGTGTCTTACAGTAAGTTCATTAAGGAGAACAATGGCAGATTATACATTTACAACACCAGTTGTAGAAGAAGCACCTATTGGAAAACATAGACTGTTTTATTTCTATAAACTAGATAAAGGTGTAAGCATTGCCAAAAGTGGCGGAACTTATTCTAAAGTAAGATATATACTAGATGAAGATATAGCCGACTATGATGAATTTTATCGTGGTGGATATGAACATACAGTAGATGATACTACAAAGGCTGCATTAATAGCAGCAGGTTTAGGAATTACTGAGGCTAACTTTACAGCAGTATAGGGGACAAATGAAACACTGGGAACATCATCCAGAACCAATTGATGGATGTTTTGGATGCAAGGGTTTAAGTCTTCAGATGAATACTGGAGATGCTAAAAGAGATATACCAGATAAGAAATGGAACTCTGAGTTACAGGCATATAGAGATGCTAGAGCACAGGGGATACAACCAGCAGGAACAACTATGCGTCACGTACAGGAAGCGCATAAAGCATCAGAGATTTTAGGCAAAGCGTATAATGCGGACACTATGCCTAAGACTAAAGATATAACTCAAAAAGCCGCAGCCGTAATGAAAGAGATAGGACAAATCTAATGCCAAAAGTAGGAAAGAAGAAGTTCCCATATACCGCCAAAGGCAAGAAGGCTGCAAAGGCTTATGCTAAGGGTGAGAAGATGGAATCAAAAGCAGAGAAGATGATGGAAATGCGTAAGGGTATGAAGAAGATGGGCAAGAAGAAGTAATATGAATACCCCTAAACCAACACCTAAACCTAAGAAGTTAACGGATAATCAAAGACGTGAAAAGGTTCTTAGAGATTTTGGTATGACAATATCTGATACAGGTATGGCTGCAGCCGAGGCTGCTGCTAAAAAAGCAATTGAGAAAAAATACCCAGGAATGTATATACCTGAAACTCGTATTGCTCGTAGACCAGGGACAAGATAATAATGAAAAAAGCAGCAGCAAAGAAAAAGATTTCCAAGGTTATGAAAGAGTATAAGGCTGGAACTCTTAATATTGGCAAGTCAAAGAAGATGGTAAAGTCTAAGAAGCAGGCAGTTGCTATTGCCCTATCTCAGGCTGGAATGTCAAAGAAGAAAAAGTAATGTCATCGGGTCAACGTAAGCGTCACGACGGTTGGAATAAATCAATTATGCGGGACGGTGTAATTGTTATTCTTCGGAAGGATGGGTCGGAAAAAGTCCGCCTTGACCCTAAGACAAAAGAAGTAGTTAAGGGGAGCAAGTGAAAGATTCAAGATTAAAGAGAGCGGGAGTATCTGGTTTTAACAAACCAAAACGTACTCCTAATCATCCAACCAAGTCACACGTAGTAGTGGCTAAAGAAGGTAGTCAAGTAAAGACTATTCGATTTGGACAGCAAGGTGTAACTGGGGATAGAAAACCTACTGCTAGACAAAAATCATTTAAAGCACGTCACGCTAAGAATATTGCTAAAGGCAAAATGTCTGCAGCGTACTGGGCAGACAAGGTTAAATGGTAATGTCTTATACTAATCCTGAACTTAGGAATCGTATTAAGAATCGTATTATGGCCAGTTCTAAAGGCGGCAAGCCTGGACAATGGTCTGCTCGTAAAGCCCAACTTGTAGCATTGGAATATAAAAAGTCCGGTGGTGGTTATTCAGGTAGTAAGAGTAGCAAGCAAAAGTCTTTATCTAAATGGACAAAAGAAGAGTGGGGCACCAAGTCTGGCAAACCTAGCACTCAGGGCAAGAAGGCTACTGGCGAAAGATATTTACCTAAGAAAGCAAGAGAAGCATTATCCTCATCTGAATATGCAGCAACTAGTAAGGCTAAACGTGAGGGTATGAAAAAAGGTAAGCAGTTTGTAAAGCAACCTAAATCAATAGCAAAGAAGACAGCAAAGTACAGATAGGGACACTGGGGACTATGAGCAAAAAAGATTCTGTGGCACTAGTATGGTGTGATAACGGAATGGTAGATGGCAAGTTTATGCAAGGCGTAGCAGATGTAATGTTAAAGTCTGGCGTAGAATTTGCTACAACATTACGCAGCCAAGGCAACCAAATTGCTAGACAAAGACAGACAGTAATTGATTACTGGTATGATAAGACTGATTACGAATGGCTACTATGGGTAGACTCAGATGTAGTAATTAGTCCAGAAAAGTTTAGATTATTATGGGATAACAAGGATGTTAAAGAACGTCCTCTAGTTACTGGAGTATATTTTACTACAGATAATCCTGAGGAACCTTTAATGATTCCAATGCCTACAGTATTTAGTTTTGTTAACGATGGAGATGGTGGCTTTGGATTATCCAGAGTACATCCACTACCTGAGAATAAACTGATTAAGGTAGATGCTGCAGGGTTTGGATTTATCCTAATGCACCGCAGCGTAGTTGAGAAGGTAAGAACCGTAGCACCAGATGGACAGGTGTTTATGGAGATGGGTAGAGGAACTAAGTTTATAGGCGAAGATATATTCTTCTTTGCACTATGCGATAAGGCAGAGGTTCCACTCTATTGCCACACAGGAGCCACTGCTCCACATATGAAACGTTTTTCATTTGATGAACATTATTACAAGGCATTCTTTGGTAAACCTAAGGAAGAGCCTAAGTCAAAACTTATCACCCCTGATAAGAAAATCATTACACCTAGATAGGATAAACAATGGCACTTGGTAAAGCAGGTAGTAGTTTAACCGCAGAACTTAATCGTCTTGCTGGTACAACTGGATTAGATGAGCAAGGGGCAGCAAATGCCTATGCTAGCACTACTGGACTTGCCACTGTTGGTGCTTTAAATATCAAGGCTGAGGCTAATAGAACAAGAGATAAGTTTAAAGATATTGATGGAATCTGCAATGAACTTGCAGGAACTACTGGCCTAGCAGCACCTGCTGCATTACGGAGTATAGACCTCTAATGACAACTACATTAACAGATTTAATCAATGAGGTTCAGATTAACCTTGCTGGATATACTTACCAACAAGATAGAGCAACTCACTTAACTAGTGCAGTTACTACTCTAACATCACCATCTACATCTCCTACTGTATTATCTTTAGGCTCTACTGAAAACCTAGGTAAAGGTGTAGTTGAGATTGATGAAGAGTTGTTGTGGGTAGATTCATTTGACCGTGTTGCTAACACAGCAACTGTATCCCCTTATGGTCGTGGCTATCTAGGTACTACTGCTGCTACACACACAGCAGATACTAAGGTTACCATCTCACCTACATTCCCACGTTATGTAATTAAGAAGGCTATCAACGATACTATTAATGCTGCTGGCTCTAGCATATTTGCAGTTAATGTAACTACCTTTACATTCAATGCTGCTCAAACAACCTATGATTTTGATGGGTTAAATATCCAAAACATTCTTTCAATTATGTGGCAATCAGTTGGTCCATCACTTGAATGGATTCCTGTTCGTCGCTGGTCTTGGGATTCTAAAGCAGATGCTACAGCATTTGGTGCTACTTCCCAAACAGTAACCATTGGAGATTATATTACTCCTGGCAGAACTGTTAAGGTTGTATATGCTACTGACCCAGTTCCATTCACTACTAATGCTCAAGACTTCGCAACACAAACTGGACTACCAAACTCTTGTAAAGATGTAATTGTATTGGGTGCTTCTTATCGTTTGCTTACTTACCTTGACCCTGCACGTGCTGCTCAAGTTAGCCCACAGGCAGATGAGACAGATAGCAAACGTCCTTATGGTGCTTCACAAACTGCAACAAAACAACTATACGCCCTGTATACACAACGCTTAAATGAGGAAACTCAAAGACAGCAAACTGCATATCCAATTCGAGTCCACTACAGCCGATAGGTAAATAAATGACAACACGCAAATACTCCTCACGTTCACAACAGACAACACTGTCTGCAGCATTAACTGCTGGTGGTACTACTGCAACAGTAGTATCAGGAACTTCATTACTAGGTGGTGCCACGATTTCATCTGGCCAAACCTTTACGGTGGTGATAGACCCAGATACAGCGCTTGAAGAAATTGTAGATGTAACGGCGGTCTCAACCAACACTCTTACTATTACTCGTGGTATTGATGGCTCAACTGGCGTAGCCCACTCTGCTGGTGCTGTAGTACGGCATATGGCAATTGGTAGAGATTATCGTGAAGCCAATACACATATTGAAGCATCTTCAGGAGTACACGGTTTAACTGGTTCCGTAGTGGGAACTTCAGATACCCAGACTCTTACTAACAAAACAATTAGTGCAGCCGATAACACACTTACTGGTGTAGTTACTTTAACTGGCACTCAGACACTAACTAACAAGACTTTAACTAGCCCAACATTAACTACTCCAGCATTAGGAACTCCATCTGCTGCCGTGCTTACAAATGCAACTGGATTACCAGTATCAACTGGTGTATCTGGATTAGGTACAGGCGTAGCAACATTTCTTGCTACCCCATCTAGTGCCAACCTTGCTGCTGCAATTACAGATGAGACTGGTTCTGGTGCTGTTGTATTTGGAACTAGCCCAACAATTTCTAGCCCAACCATTACTGGTACTGGTGCTATTGCAGGTACCTTTACGGGTAACTTAACAGGTAACGTAACAGGTAACGTATCTGGTACCGCAGGTAGTGCAACAGGTAATGCTGCTACTGCAACTGCTTTACAGACAGCCCGTAACTTCCAATTAACTGGAGATGTAGAAGCCTCAGCCGTATCCTTTGATGGTACTGGCAATGTAAGCCTAACTACCACTATTGGCACAGGTGCTATTGTTAACGCAGACGTTAATGCATCTGCTGGTATTGCTTACAGCAAGTTAAGCCTTAACAGTTCTATTACCTCTGCTGATATAGTAGATGGAACTATTGTTAATGCTGATATTAATGCTTCTGCAGCAATTGCACTAAGCAAGTTAGCAACCGACCCACTGGCTCGTGCTAACCATACAGGTACACAAACCGCCTCAACTATTTCAGACTTTGACACACAGGTAAGAACATCTCGTTTAGACCAGATGGCTGCACCTACTGGTTCAGTATCTCTAAACAGCCAAAAGATTACAAGCCTTGGAACTCCTACTACATCTACAGATGCAGCAACTAAAGGATACATTGATACTGAGATTACAAATCTTATCAATGGTGCTCCTGGCACATTAGATACTCTTAAGGAGATTGCAGACCAGATTCAAGCAGGCGGTACATTCTACGATTCAGTACTGTTTAAATCTGGCGGAACAATGACTGGCAACCTAACCCTTGCTGGTGCTCCATCCTCTAACCTACACGCTGCTACTAAGTTGTATGTAGACGATGTGGCTGGTTCTGCAACTGCTGCTGCAGCAAGTGCAACGGCTGCTGCTGCTTCATATGATTCCTTTGATGATAGATACTTAGGTGCTAAGTCATCTGCCCCTACATTAGACAATGATGGCAATGCACTTTTAACTGGTGCTCTATATTGGAACTCAGTATCTAATACTATGTTTGCTTGGTCAGGTTCTGCTTGGGGTTCAATATCTTCAACTGCAGAAATCTACCGATATAAGTTCGTAGCATCAGGTGGAGAGACTTCAGTATCTGGAACAGATGCTAATGGCTTAACACTTTCATACCTTGCTGGCAAAGAGCAAGTATATCTAAATGGTGTTCTATTGGTTCGTGGTACAGATTACACAGCATCTAATGGAACGAGCATTACATCTCTTGCAGCCCTTGCTGCTAGCGATATTCTTGAAATCATTACCTTCACAGCCTTTGATTTAGCAACTGCAATTTCTAATACATTATTTGATGCTAAAGGTGATATCCTAGTAGCAACTGCTGCAGATACACCTGGCAAGTTAACAGTAGGAACTAACGGACATTACTTACAGGCTGACTCAACAACTGCTACTGGACTTAAGTGGGCTGCGGTAGATGCTCTACCTAGCCAGACTGGTAACTCAGGAAAATATTTAACAACAAATGGAACTGCTGCTTCTTGGGCAGTAGTTGATACTCAATCCGTCGAGGTAATGTCCTTGATGGGTGCATACTAATAACGAAAGGTAGTAACTAATGGCTACAACTTCTAAAATCCTCTTCAGGGGAGCAGCATCAACATCAAGCACAACACTATACACAACACCTTCAGCAACTACAACTGTAGTAACTGATATTGTTATTACTAATACAGCATCAGCAACTGCTACTTACGAACTATTACTTAATGATATAGTTCTAGCAAAGACTGTAACTGTTGGTGCCAACGATTCAACTATCATACAATTAAAACAACCACTAACTGCTACTCAAACTGTTAAGGGTCTAGCATCTGCTACCACCGTTAACTTTCATATCTCAGGAGTGGAGATAGCCTAATATGGGTGTATATAAACTTTCTAGTGCTGGCGGACTAGCCACACCTAGAACTAATTACTCCAGTTTTCTTGCGGGTAATCCTAAATTTGAATTTAACTCTTACGAATCTATTGCTACTACTACAGTAGGTTCAGGTGGTCAAGCAACTGTTTCATTTACCTCCATACCTGCTACTTATAAACACTTACAAATTCGTTGTATATCAAGAGGAACTATTGCTGCAACATTTACAAATGTTAATCTAAGGTTTAATTCAGATAGTTCAAGCATCTACAGAACTCATTGGCTTGATGGAAACGGTACAAGTGCATTAGGTGAAGATTCTGGTGCATCCCCAGAGATATATTTTGGAGTTGGAGTTGGAGCAAATGCTAACGCAAATGTATTCGGTGCATCAGTTTGCGATATTCTTGATTACGCTTCTACAAATAAATTTAAAGTTACTAGGTCATTAGCAGGTGAAGATAATAATGGTAATGGTTTTCTTGGTCTTATTTCAGGTTTATGGCGTAGCACTGCCGCAGTAACCCAAATAGATATTACTCCTAACTCAGGCAATTTTGTACAGTACAGTTCTTTCGCCCTCTACGGTATTAAAGGAGCATAACAATGGCTGCAGGTCCAACATACGAACCAATAGCAACAACTACTTTAGGTAGTGCGCAATCATCTGTTACTTTTAGCACAATCAGCGGAAGTTATACTGACTTGGTTTTAATAGGCAGTTACGGAACAGCAAACGGCAACTGTCCCTTAATGCAATTTAATTCAGACACAGGTTCTAATTATTCAATAACAGAGTTGGTCGGTAATGGCACTTCAGCCAGTTCATCTCGCAGGAGTAATGGTACAAGTATTGATATTGCAAAAACTGTTGGTGGTAATGGAAATCTAGAACAAAACTTTGTTATTTCAATACAAAATTATTCTAACTCAACTACCTATAAAACTGCATTAATTAGACAAAACCTTGCAACTGGTACTTATTCAGGAGTAACGGCTATCGTAGGTTTATGGCGTAGTACTTCCGCAATTACAACCATTAAATTATTAACTGATGGCGGTAATTACAATTCAGGCTCAACCTTCACACTCTACGGAATAGCGGCGGCATAATGGCAAATACATATACTTTAATAAGTTCTACTACTTTAGGCAGCACTACTGCTAGCGTTACTTTTAGTTCAATACCTCAAACTTATACCGATTTACTATTAAAAATATCGTCTAGAACTACCAATACCTCATTTGGGGAAACCATTAGAATTAGACCAAATAATTTAACTACAAATGGTTCAGCAAGAGTACTTAGGGGCTTTAGTGGAACTAGCACTAGTAGTTATACTTACTCCAGTGTATTGGCAACTAATAACTCTTTAGGTGATGGTGCAACTGCTAGCACATTTGCCTCTATTGATGTATATATACCCAACTATACTTCTAGCAATTACAAATCTTTTTCATCCGATGCCGTATCAGAAAATAATGCAGCAGACGGGCGCCAAGATATAATTGCAAGCCTATGGTCAACTACTGCTGCAATAACTTCTTTGGTACTTGATAATGATTCAACACCATTTTCTTTTACCGCTAATTCAACCTTTTACTTATACGGAATCAGAAACTCATAATCAACTAAGGAGAAACAAATGCCAAACCCAACTAAACTAATTGTGGATTGTTCCACAGGAGTAACTACTGAGGTAGAACTTACCGATGAAGAGGTTGCTCAGAGAGAGGCAAGTGCAGCAGCGTTTGCTGCAGAACAAGCAGAGCGTGAAGCAGCAGAGGCAGCCAAGGCTGCAGCCAAAGCAAGTGCTGAGGCAAAACTAGCATCACTAGGTTTAACACCAGAAGAAGTAGCAGCCCTAACTAAGTAAGGACAACCAATGACTAAAGCAAGAGATATAGCAAGCGCAGCACCTGCGCCTTCTACCGTATCTGCAACAGAGATAGGCTACCTAGATGGTGTCTCTTCTGCTATACAGACACAGATAGACAGCAAGATAGGTTCCGCCTCTGCAATCAACCCAACTATTGTAGATGCCAAGGGTGACTTACTAGTTGGTAGTGCTGCAGATACTGTCGCTAGACTTGCGGTAGGTACTAATAATCACGTTTTAACTGCCGACTCTGCTGCTACAAATGGTATTAAGTGGGCTGCTGTTGCTACTGGTGGAATGACCGAACTTGGAACAACCACACTTAGTGGAACTTCTTACACATTTTCAGCAATTCCACAATCAGGATATAGACAACTATATTTGGAAATTATCGGACCAAATGCCTCGACTGCATTTGATTTAAATGTTGAACCACAGCAAACCGATGGAACAGGCGGTGATGAAAGTTATTTTGTTGGTCATTATTACAATGGGACTGTTGCTGGTTCTGGATATAATACTTATACCGCAGGTTCAAGTGGAGCAAAATCTAAAATTAGATTAACTTATCCCGGTTCATCACGAGCAAACTACAGTTATGCTAGCAATCATTCTATAACTTTTTACACATACTGGAATCAGCGTGCCACTTTTGTTTGCAATTCTGCTTACCAACTTGATACTAATTATCGCATTGTTTTTCATCAAACAGGCGCACTTGAATTATCAAATATTTATAACTTAAAAATAAATAGCAGTCAAACTCTTACTGGTGGAACAGCAACTTTATGGGGGGTCAAATAATGACTAATTTAACCAAGAAAATAATCAATTGTGAAACAGGTGAGGAAACAGAAATTGCATTAACCGAACAAGAAATTGTTGAACACAATGAATATTGGGCACAATATTACGCTAATCGCAATGCTGAAGTATCAGCCAAAGAAACCGCACAGGCAAAACTTGCAACACTTGGTTTGACAACTGAAGATTTAAAGATTTTGGGTCTTTAACATAATCTTAAGAAATTGTTCTACAAATATTAATAACTATTAAGGAGCACTGTGGCTGGTCGTGATATAACCGAAGGTCGAGAAGAACGTGCCATTGCTGTTGATGTTGGTATTGTTTCTACAAGCCAATACTGGCAAAACACATCTGACTCATATGATGTAGCAGTTGGTGGACAACCATTCTTCTATGCCATAAATGACCAACGTCCATACATTAGACAGACTGCACCTTACAAGAAGGACCAGTTTGATAATGGGGCAGAGCCAGGTGAGCAATCACTTACTGGCTGGTGGATTAGAAGTCAGTCATCTTTTCACGGTGGAGAGGGCATTAAGTTCTATGACCCATCTGCTGGCGAGACAGTTGCCCATAGATTTACAGACAGCAAAGGTGTTAATGTCTGGACCAAAGGCGAGGTAACTCTACTTAAGAATACAACCTCTACTCACTATACAACTGGCCCTATTCAATCTAATGGTAAAGCATTTCAACAAGCACGCTCAATTAAATATGGCACTACTGATGGCATCCTACTATGGGATGAGTATGATGTAGATAAGATTGCTGCGGATGGAACTGTTACTCATTTTATAGATTCTGCTGCAGGCACAGACTATCCTGTCTATGCAATCTGCGATGACGGTACTACCGCTTATTGGGCTACTCGTATTCTTGATGCTGGTGTAGATAAGACTGTTCTTTATAAGAAAGCCTTAACTCTTACATCTGGTGATGCTGCTACTGAAATGTTTAAGACTAGTAGCATTGTAATCAGCAAGGGTGTAATGGAGTATGTTAAAGACCGTATTGTACTTTGTATAAACAATAAGATATTTGAACTATCCTCATCTGCATCATCTTTACCTACTGCTTTGTATACCCATTCAGATGATGACGTAGTATTTACATCTATCACAGCATCTGGTCCTGCTATCTACATTGCTGGCTATAGCGGTATTCAATCATTTATCTACAAGTTTACTCTTAATACATCTGGTGTTATGCCAACCCTTACTACAGCCATTACTGCAGCAGAGATGCCAGTTGGTGAAATCATCCACAAGATTTATTACTACTTAGGCTATATGATGATAGGGACAAACAAAGGAATCCGTGCAGCAGTTGTCTCTGACCAAGATGGCTCCATTAAATATGGTCCACTAATTGTGGAAACCACTCAGCCTTGCTATGACTTTGCTGCACGAGACAGATTCGTCTGGTGTGCAACTGGTGTAGATGGTGCTCCTGGAGTTATCCGTATTGATTTAGGTAACGAGATAGAAGAATTACGTTTTGCCTACGCTAATGACTTATATGTCAGCACTATATCAGGATATAAAACAACCACCTGTGCATTTGCTGGTGAAACTAACAGATTAATTTTTGCAACTACCGCCAATAATGCTGGCACTATTACTAACAAAGCCTTGACATCTAACGTAGCAACCTTAACTACATCAGCAGCACACGGTTTGGCCGTTGATGATGAGGTGTGGGTAGAGGGCGTAGATGCCACATTTAATGGTAAGTATACTGTAACCGCAGTTGGTTCAACCACTACATTTAGTTATGCTAAGACTGCAAGTAACGTATCATCTACTGCAGTATCATCATCTACAGCATTAGTTAATAAGGTTGGCTCAATCAATATTGAGGACTCATCTACTCTTACATCTACTGGCTATGTAACTACTGGCTACATTAGATACGGAACCCTTGAGCCTAAAAACTTTAAGCGTTTACTTGCTCGTGGTGACTTTACCTATGGTTCATTAACACTTGAGACTGTAGATAAAGATGGTGTTGAGTATGACCATATCACCTATGAAGCAGGAGTAACTGCAGTTGAGGTTGGTACATCACAGCCTGATACAGCACAGGAGTATGTAGCATTTAAGTTTATTCTTAATCGTGATAGTACAACTACTAGCCAAGGTCCAGTATTTAAGGGCTATCAAGCAAAGGCTACTATTGCAACACCTCGTCAGAGAGTTATGAGATTTCCTGTTTATTGCTTTGATATTGAGACAGATAGATACAATGTGGTATCTGGTTATGAAGGTAAGGCACTAGCACGACTACAACTACTAGAAGGAGTTGAAGAAGGTGGCGATGTTATTACTTGGCAAGACCTTACTACTGGCGAAAGTCGTCAGGTAGTTATTGAGCAAATCTCATTTACACGTATGACTCCACCAGACAAAAGGTTTGATGGATTCGGCGGCGTAATTGAGATAACTATTAGAACGGTATAATACTATGACACCTAATGACTGGGCTGCATTAGCAGTTGCCATAACAACTTTGCTAGGTTCTTTAGCAATAGGAGTAAGGCACTTGGTTAAACATTTTCTATCAGAACTTAAGCCCAATGGAGGCTCAAGTCTTCGTGACCAGGTCAATCGATTAGAGGAAAAAGTAGATACGCTTTACCAGATTTTAATACAGAAGTAGAAAGTAATGGGGATGAAAGCAGATAACTTTCCAAAGTGGTTCTATGACAATGCAACAGTCCAAGACTTTGAGAATGGACTAGCAGAGTTTAAGGGTAAAAAGAATCTTAAGTTCTTGCAGATAGGTGTCTTTACTGGTAACGCATCTGCTTGGTTACTAAAGAATATTCTTACAGACCCATCATCATTACTGGTAGATATAGACCCTTGGTGTGGCAACCTACCTCACGAGTCAGTCTATAACTGGGATGATATTCAAGAAGCATATAAAGAACAAGTTGCGTCTTACGGTAAGAAAGTTCAGTCATTCAAAGCATTTAGTGGAGACTGGTTAAAGCAACACCGTGAAGGTGGCTTTGACTTTATCTACATTGATGGTGACCATTTACCAGAATCAGTTACTTTAGATGCTGACTTATCTTGGGGCTTGCTTAAGTCTGGCGGCATTATGGCCTTTGATGATTACGAGTGGGACCATCCAGATGGCACAGATAAGAACCCTAAGCCAGCAATAGATGCTTGGCTAGCAAAACATAAAGATGATATTAAGATACTTCGTAAGGGATGGCAAGTGTGGATAAGAAAGAAGTAGGCAATGATTGTCAAGGTTGTGGCTGTGAAAGCCACGACATATGCTGGCCTAAGCAAAATGAATTAAGAGAAAAGTGGCTACAGGATAATCCTAATGCTGGCTTTAATGGATGGTGGTCAATATGAATGTAGTTGATATAGCAAAATCTCAGTTGGGATATAAAGAAGGTCCTAATAATAATACAATGTACGGCAAGTGGTATGGTGCTAACAACCAACCTTGGTGTGCTACCTTTGTATCTTGGTGCTTCGATAAGGCTGGATTAATATCTAGTATTGCAGCACAAGGTAAGAAGGGGTTTGCTTCTTGCGATTTAGGATTAAAGTGGTTTGCTAAAAAGGGTAAGATAGTTCCTGTTGGCAAAGCACAACCAGGAGATATAGTTTTCTTCCAGTTTGATACCGATGCACAGGCTGACCACGTTGGTATCTGTGCTAGTAACGATGGAAAGAAATACCTTACAGTCTATGAGGGTAATACCTCTAGTGGCGATAAGGGTAGTCAGTCAAATGGAGATGGTGTGT
>Ga0315903_10007573_pt1 | contig 13561 bp, 11 predicted proteins | sample LakEriMetagenome_7_FD_203524 | JGI IMG/M metagenome (GOLD analysis project Ga0315903, IMG submission 203524) | Freshwater fungal communities from buoy surface, Lake Erie, Ohio, United States - Buoy 2 MA119 | ecosystem: Environmental > Aquatic > Freshwater > Lake | place: USA: Lake Erie, Ohio...
GATTTGGCCACGGTTGTCCGTGGCATATGCCACCTGATTGCCTGCAGGGTGGAGACTCACGCGAATGCAATTCACGTGACCACGGATTTTCTGGGGCAGCGGGCCTACGGAATAGGGCCTCCGGGGACGAAATGGGCCAGGGTCAACTCCAGCAACCGATTCGGGTCGCATGGCCTCGTAGTACGCCGTGACCTCTGCAACCACTTTGTCCATCGACATTCCCAGCGCAGCCACCATTCCACCCTCGACGCTGCGGGTCATTCTGCTGATGTTAAGAACGTTAGAGAAGGTAGCAGGTCCGTATATATCCGAGATGTACTTCCAAATGCTGTGGCCTGCCAGGGTAGACAATTCCGGGTTCAGCAAGTCGATGCGTTCAAGTGCCCCAGCGTTGACCAAGTCCACGATGCGCATCCGTTTCTCGGCGGACCATGGTTCCCCGACGAAAGAACAGAGTCCTTCAATGAACCAAGCAGGAAGTGCTGGAGCAGAAGCAGCGCGCATGGCATCTTGGACTCCTTCCCCCTGAAGAGTTTGCTGGATAAGGACTCGGGTTAATCCAGAGCGAACATCTGCCAGCAGTTGTTGACTGGTCCCGTTTCCGAAGAGAAAGAGCTTGTTCCCGACGAGGCGAGCCGTGCCACCGATATTTCCATTTCCTTCGGCTGTGGCGACCATGCCCACGTTCGATTGTCGAAAATCGATGAGACTGGCGTACACCAGCACATCAATGGGGCCTGCGATTTTGCGGCCAAAAAGAAGCTCAATCTCCGTTCTGACCGCAGGCAAAAGCTCCACAACCCGGCCGGCAAGCGGAGCAGAATTCGGATAATGGTAGACGTGAAAATCCTCGATAGGGTAATACTGCCAAAAGAACCCGTAGTACTGCACCCGGTTTTTCCCGTACTGCGTATTCGACCCATCGTAAAACTGGGCGTAGGCCTGGGGCCCCACCCCGGCGAGGAAGCTCGCCGCTACTGCGGCGCGAAGGGCCCAAATCCGCCACCGGTGCACGTTCCGAAATTACCACCTTTGCAGCCTGAACGTGCACCCGTGACCCCACTCGAAATTGCCTCCCGTCCCTTCGGACCGTTTGAAGAGAACACACTGCTTATCCTCGGCCCGCTGGACGCCTCGGGTCGGCGGCCCGCAGCCATCGTCGATCCCGGCATGGCAACCTCGGAGGAATGTGCCGCCTTCGATGCGTGGTGCGCTGAATGGAGCGCCGACATCCAGGAGGTGCTGCTGACCCACGCCCACCTCGACCACGTGGCCGGAACGGGACATGTGTTCCGCACGACCGGCATCCAGCCTCGGCTCCACCCGCTCGATGCCCCGACCTACGCCCAGGCCCCCATCGCCGCTGCCCTGTATGGCGTGTCGTTTGACACCCTGCCAGAACCGCGGCTCGACCTGGCGGACGGGGAGGTGTGGGAGTTTTGCGGCGTGCCGGTGCAGGTGGCCCATTGCCCGGGACACGCCCCTGGGCATGTGGTGTTCTATGCCGCCTCTGCCGGGTGGCTCATCGGTGGCGACGTGGTGTTCCGCGGGAGTGTGGGCCGCACGGACTTGCCGGGGGGCGACGGCCCGACCCTCGCTGAGGCGGTGCATCGGGTGGTGTACGTGCTGCCGGACGCGACGGTGGTTTTTCCCGGACACGGCCCGACGACGACGGTCGGCGAGGAGCGGCGCTCAAATCCGTTCATCAATGCGGCCCGCACGGGCATGCTCGACCGCGGCTGAACGCGCACCGGTCAGCCTGGACGGCGCAGGCGGAAGGTGAACGCGGTGCCCTCGCCGACGGTGGACTTCACGTGGATGTGCTGCCCGTGGGCCTCGATGAGGTGCTTGACGATGGCGAGTCCGAGTCCGCTGCCGCCGGCTTGGCGCGAGCGGCTCTTGTCTACCCGGTAGAAGCGTTCGAAGATGCGGGGCAGGTCTTCCTCGCTGATGCCGATGCCCGTGTCGGAGACCTCGAAGACGGCGTACTCGTCCCGCGCAACGATGCGCAGGGTGGTCGAGCCGTGGGGACGGCCGTAGGTGATGGAATTCACCACGAGGTTCGTGAGCACCTGCCCGATGGTGGTGCTGTCGCCGAGAACGACCAGGCTTCGCGGCGTGTCGGGGTGAAGGGAGAGGGTGATTTCCGCGCGTTTGGCCTTCGGCTCTAAGCTTTCGATGGTGTCTCGCGCGAGTTCAATGGCATCAAATTCCTGGATCCGAAGGCCCAAAATGCCCGACTCGATTCGCGAAATGGCATCGAGGTCCTCGATCAAGCCGGTCATGCGCTCGACGTTTTTCGCTGCTTTCGTCAGGAATTTGTGGCTGATTTCCGGGTCTTCGTACGCGCCTTCGATGAGCGTCAGGATGAACCCCTGGATGTTGTGCAGCGGCGTTTTCAGCTCGTGCGCCAGGTTGCCGATGAACTCCTTGCGGAAGTGCTCGTTTTCCCGCAGGTTGCTGATTTCATTCGATTGCATCGAATTCCAAATCCGCGCCTGCCTCCGGATGTAGTCCGTCCAGTCCTCCGTCATCCGCAGAACCTGAACCTCGTCCTCCGCACCGGACATGCGCCCGATGGCGCGGAACACATCCCGCATGGGCCGGTGCACCCAGCGGTGAAAGGCATAGCCGGTCGCCAAACCGACCGCCGCACCAGCCCCCAGAGCGAGTAGGACGCGCCCTGCAGGTGACCACGCATCCGGCCACGCTTCGCCTGCCGCGAGGCGCGCAGCCGTCAAGGTGCCGAACACCACCAGCGCGGTGATGACGCCAGCAAAGGCAGCAGCGGCAGCGGGGGACCGGAACATGGGGTAAAGATGGAAACGAAATGCGGCGCGCCGTCCGCCTCAGACCTCAAACTTGTAGCCGACGCCTTTGACCGTACGGATGCAGTCGTCCCCGAGTTTTTCCCGGAGTTTGCGGATGTGGACATCGATGGTGCGGTCGCCGACGATGACGTCGTTGCCCCACACCGCTGCGAGGATGGCCTCGCGCGTGAACACCCGTCCTTGCTGGGAAATCAACAGACTCAGCAGTTCGAACTCCTTGCGCGGCAAGGTCAGCTCTTCGTCTCCTTTGAGGACGAGGTAGCGGTCTTTGTCAATCCGAATGCCCGAGGGGTCTTCTGCACGCCCACCGCCCTTGACCTCGAACCTGCGGAGCAGGGCCTTGACCCGGCTGACGAGGACCTTCGGTTTGATGGGCTTCATGATGTAGTCGTCCGCACCGGCTTCGAAGCCTGCGATTTGGCTGTAGTCTTCGCCGCGTGCGGTGAGGAAGGCTACGACGCTGTGGTCCAGGGTGCGGTCGTTGCGGATTTCCGTGCAGGCCTCCACCCCGTCCATTTCAGGCATCATGACGTCGAGCAGGATGACGTCCGGCACCATTTCTTTCGCAAGGGCGAGGCCTTCACGGCCGTTCGACGCCGTGTGGACGGTAAACCCCTCTTTCGCCAGGTTGTAGGCTAAGAGTTCCAAAATGTCCGGCTCGTCGTCGACGAGGAGGATGGTCGGGGGCGTCATGGTTGCCGCGAAGTTCGTCGTTGTGTGCGAACTTCTGGATGAAATCCATGTGACGGGAATGTTAATTCCCCACCGGGGTTAATCCTTTATCCTGCTGAATTTGAGGGCTTTCAGCATCCATTTGGGCAGCGGCTCGTCCGCGCCTCGCTTCTGCACATTCAGGTACACTCCCCACTTCTCGATGATGGGAACCTTATGGACCTCAATGAGTTCGAGCCAGCACTCGTCCGGATCATCGATGTACACGCAGTGCACCTTCGTCTCCCCCATCCCGATGGCGTCCGCCGTGTCGCAGCGGAACGGGAAGCCCGCTGCCGCCAGCTGCTGGCCCAGGTCCTGCATCCCCCGCACATCGAAGCCGAGGTGGGCGATGCCTGTATCGCACCAGATGCGGCCCTCGAAGATGAACCGTCCGGGTGCGTCGAGGGCTTGGACCAGTTCGATGTAGGTCCGGCCGGTCACCGGCCCGAACCCTCCACGTCCGGGCGCCGGCTGCGAGAGCAAGACCCTCCGGAACCGCTCTGTTCCCTGCGGCAGGTGCGCCCAATCCGGGAAAACGCCCGTGGTATCGTGCACCACCGTGCTGAACCCTAGCGGACCCGCGTACAGCGCCAGCGCCGCTTCCATGTCCGACACCCCGATGGTGCATCCCATCGCGCCACCCGACGGATGACCCGTATCCGAAAACCAGTCGTCTGCTTCGAAGATGTGGAACAGGGTGCCGTCGGGATCCCGCAAGGAAAAGGTCGCGGCGCCGTGGGGCGCGCGGCTGAGCTCGGCCGCGCAGGCCTCGCCCACCACCGCCCGGGCATGGGCATGCATCCGGCCGATGTTTCGGCACTTCATGTGCACCGCGAGCAGCCCGAGGTCGCCCATGCCCACCGTCCACGGCGCAGGCACGGGCTCGAAACTCGCCGGCCGCAGCACCTCGAACGCGCAGCCGCCCTGGAGGTTCATGACCATGCTGGCGCGCTTCGTAATGGTCGCGCCGCGCGTGTGGCTGTCCATCAGCGGAGCCGCTTGCACGCTGTCGAAGAAGGGAATATCCATCCCGAACAGCTTCCGGTATAGGCGCAGCGTCCGGTCCATGTCCGTGATGGCGATGCCGATGTGCTGCATGCCGAGCACGCGTCCTGGGGTCGATGTCATGTGCGGGGTGCGCTGGTAACGGTGGTGATGTAGCTGCGCCAAAGGTCTGCCACGGCGGGTGTCTGCCAAAACTCCTTCGCCCGCCGCGCTCCCCACCAGTCCAGCGCATGGCCCCACCACCACCCGGCAAACCGAGCTCCCGCCGCCAAACCCACGGCCGCCACGAACCACTCCACGAAGCCCGGCAGGCCGCTCGTCCAGGCCCAGGCCAGCACTGCGGCCTCGACGGCCCAAACTGCCGGGAACAGGAACATGGCCGCCGTCATGTGGAAGGTGCTGCGGAAGCACACGTCCTGGATGCGGGTGCGGCCCTGCCGATCGAGGAGGGGGAGGACCCAGGCCGTCGGGGCGCCCGCGGCGACGGCGAGGGGGGCGAGGGCCGGGATCCACAGGGGGGCGCGGCGGGCTTCGGCCGGGGTCCGGCCCCAGTCTTCGGGGCGGCCCCAGCGGCCGCCGTCGGCGTGGCGGACGGCGTCCCAGGCGCGGGCGATGGCGTCGAGGGAGGCGCCGTCGGCCGTGCCGATTGCGGCGAGGTGGGCCGCTGTGGCTTCCCAGTCGGGGCCGCTGCGCTCGGAGGTTCTGAGGGACCTGACGTAAGGGAGGAGGGCGCCGTAGCCGCGCTCGGGTTGGATGTCGGGCGTAAGGCTCCGGAGGGCTGAAGCGACGCGGGAGGCGAGGATGGACGGCTGCAGGCTGCCGCTTTCGGGGTCCACTGCGTCGAGGTAGGGGATGGGGTCGCCCACACGGTACCGCAGTCGGCGCCGGAATCCATCGTACTGCTCGTAATCCAGTCCCACCGGGATAAGCTGCAGGCGGGCGAGGTCCGAGTCGGTCTTCAGGGCGAGGTCGAGCATGTCCACGAACCCGCGCTTGAGCGGGCGGATGCTCTTCGAACCGTGGTGGTTGCCTTCTGGAAAAAGCCCGATGACGGCACCGCACCGGAGGCGTTGGACACAGATCTCGAAGATGCGACGGTTCCGCACGTCGATGTCGGGCAACCGATCGCGCTGCCGGAAGATGGGCATTTGGTTGAACGAGAACATCAAATACCGCGCAACCGGGTTGTAGAAAATGTCCGATCGGGTCAACCAATGCACCTGGTGCTTCCTCAGCAACCCACAATGGATCAGGGGGTCCATCAAGCCGTTTTGGTGGTTGCACACGAGAATCACCGGCGTGCCGGGTTCCGGGAACTTCTCGATGCCTTCCGTGCCCGTGATCCGGTGGTAGCGGGTCACCGCACTTCCCACCCACGGCAGCATCATGCGGTAAATCAGGTGCCCGCGCTGGATCGGCGGTTCGTGGAACGGTTTGCTCATCGCAGTCGCGCCCCGGTTGCTGTACCCAGTGCCTCCACAATCCGCTGGACGGACCGCTCGATTTGGTGGTCGTTCAGGGTTTTCTCGGCGTCTTGCAGCCGCAACGAGACGGCATACGAAACGGTGCCTTCCGGCAGCGCATCCCCGCTGTACACGTCGAAGAGCCCTACGCTGCGCAGCAGCTTCGGCTCCGCTTTGAAGGCGACCTCGCGCAGAGTGGCAAAGGCGACGTCTTTCGGCAGAACCAGGCTGAGGTCGCGCCGGACCGCTGGGAATTTGGCCAGCGGGCGGGCCACCGCACGCGGCACGACCACTCCCGCAAGCACCTCCACATCCACCACGGCCGCCACGACCGGCGCCTCCACCTCCAGCGCCGCGCACACCTCCGGCCGCACCGGTCCGCACCACGCCACCACCGCATCGCCCACCCGCCAACAGCTCCCCCCCACCAGCAACGGCTGCGCGGCCGCCCCCTCCTCCCGCACCAGTCCCTCCATTCCGACCCCCCGCATCACCGCCTCCACCTCCCCCTTCAGCCCGAAGTGATCCACCGCATCGCCCCCCCGATTCCACGACTCCGGTGCCCCCCGCCCCGTCGCCACCATCACCAGCCGCTCCTCCTCGAGGAAGGCCCCGGCCTCCCGCCGGTACACGCGTCCCCACTCGCACAGGCGCAGGTCGGGATGCTGGTGGTGGCGGTTCCGGGCGACCGTCTCGAGGAGTTGGAAGAGCAGGTCGCTGCGCAGGACGTCGAGGTCCGAACTTAGGGGGTTCAGGACCGCGATTGTGCCCGCCTGGGCGTCGGGCAGCCAGCGCTCCACATGCGCACTGCGCGTGAGCGAGTTGTGCATCACCTCCGTGAATCCGCGGGCGACCAGCAGGTCCGTGATGGTGCGGCGCAGGGGTTCACGCCCGGCAGGACGTGGCTCGGGCAACGCCATGTGAAAGCGTCCCGGCAGGGGCACCCGGTCGAAGCCGTGGATCCGCAGCATGTCTTCGATCACATCGGCCGGCCGCTTCACATCCGAGCGGTACGCAGGCACCTCGAGCTCCACCCCGCCGCCGTCCCGTCCGACCACCTTGAACTCCAGCGCAGCCCAAATCGCTTCCTGTCGCTCCGGCGCAAGCTCCACGCCGATGAGCCGATGGAACGCGTCGTGTCCCAGCCGGACGCGCGCCGACTTCGGTAATCCAGCCGCGTCCTCTGCCGCACACGCGGTGGCGGCGGCCGTTCCTCCGGCCCACTCCGTGATGAGGCGTGCGGCGAGCCGCAGGGCTTGGCCGGTCAACGCGGGGTCCACCCCCCGCTCGTAGCGGAAGGAGGCGTCCGTGGACAGCCCGTGGCGCCGCGCCGTTTTGCGGATGCCGACCGGTGCGAACCAAGCGGACTCGAGGAACACCCGCGTGGTCTCCGGACCCACCCCGGAGCCGGCGCCTCCGAAGACGCCGGCCAGGGCCAGGGGCCGTTCGGCGTCGGCGATGACGAGGTCGTCGGGGTGCAGCTCGCGTTCCACCGCATCGAGGGTGGTGAGCCGTTCGCCGGGCCGCGCATGGCGCACGACGATGCGGGAACCGGCAATGCGGTCGGCGTCGAAGGCGTGCAGCGGCGTGCCGAGGGTGTGCAGCACGTAATTCGTCGCGTCCACGATGGCGTTGACCGGCTTGAGGCCGATCGCGGTGAGCAGGTGGACGATGTGCGGCGGGGAGGGAACTGCACGGACGCCTTCGATGAGGAGCCCGAGGTACCGGGGGCAGGCTTCTGCGGTCTGCACCTCGACCCCGATGCCGCCGGAGTCGGGGCCGAAGTTCAGGGACGGGCCGTCGGGCAGTGCCACTTCCGCCACGTCCCCGCCGATGCCCTCGACGGTGCCGAGGAGCAGGCCGGCGCGGAGGTCCCGCGCCACGCCGATGTGGCTCATGGCGTCTGTCCGGTTCGGGGTCAGGCCGATTTCGAGCACGGCATCGCTTCCGACACCGAGCGCGGATGCAGCGGGAGTTCCAGGCGTGCAGGCCGGGTCGAGCTCGAGGATGCCGTCGTGGCCGGTGCCCAGTCCGAGTTCGTCTTCGGCGCAGAGCATGCCCTGGCTTTCGACGCCACGGATTTTGCTGGTGCGGATGGTGAAGGGGTCTCCGGAGACGGGGTGGAGGGTGGCGCCGGGCAGGGCAGCGACGACGGCGATGCCGGGCCGGGCGTTTGTGGCGCCGCACACGATTTGGGCCGGGGTGCCGGTGCCGAGGTCGACGGTGCAGACCTGGAGCCGGTCGGCGTCGGGATGGCGTTCAGCGGTCAGTATGCGGCCGACGACCACCCCGGCTAATCCCCCAGGCACCTCATCGTACCGCTCGATGCCTTCCACCTCTAATCCGGTGGCCGTCAGGACTGCTGCAGCCTCTTCCGGCGTACATGACGTCGGAAATACGTCGCGTAGCCAGCGGAACGAAATCTTCATGGGCCCAAAGGTAGGCCCGCGCCTGCGACCGGCACATGCGGTTGACAAGCGTGAAAAACGCGTTAACTTCGCGGCCCTTTCCGGGATGTAGCTCAGTTGGTAGAGTACGCGTCTGGGGGACGTGTGGTCGCTGGTTCAAGTCCAGTCATCCCGACCAGGAGCCCGGGGACCTCGATGCAGGTTCCCGGGCTTTTTTTCACCTTTGCGGACATGGATTACGAACTGGAGCGGGATTTCGCGTTGCTGCGGAAGCTGATGGAGGAGCGCTTCGGGGAAGACCCGGATCTGACGTCGATGGTCTTTGCCGTCGGGCTGCAAGAATGCGGACAGGGCTTCCGGACGTTCAAGAAGGACGAAAAACTCGAGGTGATGCACGTCGGGGTGTGCACCTTGCTCGCGCCCATGGGGTACTACGAGGAACTGGGCCCGGATGCGGACGGTTGGCCGCACTTTCGCCAAACCGAGACCATCCCCGCCGTTTCGAAACAGGAACAAGAACTGCTGATGCGGAGGGCCCTCGTGGAGTACTTCGCGGCGTGGATTGCCGGTGCGCGACCGGCCTGAGATTACTCGAGGTAGACTGTTGCCTCGTTCGTCTGCATCTCCTCGATCTTGATCAGCCCGGTGCCGCTGAGGTTGCCTTTCGTGGCATCGATGTCGAGGACGGCAAAGCCCGCTTGGCCTGCCACATAAAATTCCGAGAAGTTGAACGTCACCATGCCGGCGGCATTTGTGACCCCTGTCGTGTCGAAGCGCGGCTCGCCGATGAAGTCTGTGTCGACCGAGCCGAACGCGTACAAGCGCACTTCCGCGCCTTGAACAGGGGTGCCGAGTTCGTTCAGTACAGTGACATTCGCGATGGTCTCTTCCACTTCGTAGCAACCGAGGAGTCCGAGGGTGGCTGCGCCGAAGAGGAGGGCGCCGAACATGTGGGTCTTTCGCATGGTGGATTCTACCTTTGCCGCGTTACCGGGCGTCCAAATATCCTGAAAAAAATGAAACTTCCTCGTTTCGTGGCTTCGGCCGTCGCCGCTTGCGGCTTTCTGCTTCTCGCTTCTGCCTCTGGGTGCGACCGTTCCACAGCAGGTGTAACGCCAGAGCAGGGGTCGGAGGTTGCATCCGGACCCGGCTCGGCGCCACGGGTGCGGTTGACCACGGACTATGGCACGATGGTGATCGAGCTGTCGGATGCGACCCCAGGCCACCGGGACAACTTCCTTAAGCTCGTCGAGCAGGGCTACTACGACAGCCTCCTGTTTCACCGCGTCATCAACCGGTTCATGATCCAGGGCGGTGATCCGGCGAGCAAAAACGCACCGCAAGGCGCCATGCTGGGTTCGGGTGGCCCGGGATACACCATTCCTGCGGAGTTCCGTCCGGAGTTAGTGCACGTCAAAGGGGCCATCTGTGCAGCCCGCCAGGGCGACCAGGTAAACCCCACGCGCGCTTCCTCGGGCAGCCAGTTTTACATCGTTCAGGGTCGGCCGATCGCACCTGAAGAGTTAGGCGGCATGCAGGAGCGGTACAACCTGGGCAAGCCGGAGGACCAGAAGTTTGTGTACACGGCGGACCAAATCGCGACCTACGGCTCCCTCGGGGGCACCCCCTTCCTCGACATGCAGTACACCTGCTTCGGTCGGGTCGTCGAGGGACTTGAGGTCATCGACTCCATCGCGTCCGTTCGGACCGCGCCCGGAGACCGGCCGGTTCAGGACGTGCGCATGCAGCTCGACGTGATCCGATGACCTTAGATGCGGCGGCCATCGCGGTCTTCCTGGAGGAGGTCCGCGCAGCGGATTTGGCCGGCCCGGATGCCGCAGAGGCGTTTCGCATCCACTGGCTGGGCCGGAAGGGCCGGATGAAGGACATCCTCGAAGCCTTCCGCGACGTTCCCGGTCCGGAAAAGCGGGAAATGGGCCAGCACATCAACGGGCTGAAAGCCGCCATCGAAGCGCGCCTGGCCGAGGCGCTCGCTGCTGGAGCTACCGAGCGCGTGCAGGCCGCGGTGCAGGAAGATTGGTCGCGGCCGTCCGGTGCGGTCCTTCCGGGAACCCACCACCCCATCAGTCGGGTGCGGCGGGAAATCTGCACCATCTTCGAATCGCTCGGGTTCGCGATCGCGGAAGGCCCGGAGATCGAAGACGACTGGCACGTGTTCAGCGGCCTCGGGTTCCCTCCGGAGCATCCGGCACGCGACATGCAGGACACGTTTTTCATCGCGGACAGCCCCGGCCTGCTGCTGCGGACCCACACCTCGAGTGTCCAGGTACGCGAGATGGAAACCCGGCAACCGCCCATGCGCATCATCATGCCGGGTAGGGTGTTCCGCAACGAGGCCATCTCCGCGCGGGCCCACTGCATGTTCCACCAAATCGAGGGCCTGTGCATTGACGAAGGCGTGACGTTTGCCGACCTGAAGCAGATGCTGTTGCACTTCGCCCAGGCCTACTTCGGGCCTCAGGCCCGCATTCGCTTGCGGCCGTCTTACTTCCCGTTCACGGAGCCGAGCGCTGAGGTCGACGTGTACTGGGGGCTGGAAACCGAGGTGGATCGCCGGATTACGAAGGGCACGGGCTGGCTGGAAATCCTCGGATGCGGCATGGTGGATCCGGATGTGCTCGCGGCTTCAGGCATCGACCCGGAGCGGTACAGCGGCTATGCCTTCGGGATGGGCATCGAACGGATTGCCATGCTCCGTCACCAAATCGGCGACTTGCGGGCGTTTTTCGAGAACGACGTCCGCTTCCTGCACCAATTCACCGGCGCCGCGGGCTGAAGTCCACGTGGACCTTTTCCCGCATGTCGCTCGACCGTTCGACGGTCAGGCGGGCTGCGATGGCACGCAATGACCCCTGAACGGAGGCCCACCGCCCGGCATCGTGGGTCCCGCTGAACAGTCCGCGCATCGCCTCGGCCATCCCGGAGCCGTCCCCGCTCAACGACAGCCGCCAACCGCCCGGAAGCGCCAGCACTTCGGCCTGGATCCGGGCCCCGGTGTCCGGCAATTCAGCGATGCCGCGCAGCAGGTTGCGGATGGCTTCCTGCTGGTCGCCGCTCAGGTGTTCTGCAAAGTCGGTCGGCACATTCCAATCCACCGATTCAGCGAGTTCGCGGTCGAGGCCGGTCAGGAACGCCGCGATGCTCACGGGGTCCTCGTCTGGAGTTTGGGATGGGGCGGGTTGCCCGCCGCCCAGCCGCTCGGCGGGCACCAAACTCCGCAAGCGGATCACGCGCCCCCGCTCCATCCGCAACGCCCTCCGCAACGTGCCGGCCTGGGCAGCAAAGGCAATCCATCCCAGCCCGAGCAACGCCACAATCCACGGCCAACCCCCGCTGCCGCCGCGTCCAGCACCTCCCCCGGCTGCCTCGTCGCGTTCAAACGGATCCTCCTCGTCCACCAGCTGTTCGGTGAAGGCCTTGCGGTCCGCACCGGACTCCGGATTCGCAGCGGCGAGCAGTACCTGCTGCACGCTGTCGAGTGCCTGATACCGCTCCACAGCTCCCGCCAAATCCCCGCGTTCCACATCGAATCCTGCCGCCTCCCGGTGGATCTCGACGAGTACCTCGGGCGATCCGGCGCGCTGGGCCGCCGCTGTAGCGTCGTGGAAGGCGATAAGGGCCTCCATGGGACGCCCGGCGGCGCGGGCGCTCAACGCCACGCGCAGGGCCGCCTCTGCATACCGCACCGGCTCAAGCGCCGGGGTCGCAGTGAGCAGATCGCGTGCCCATGCGAGTGCCTCAGCATGCATACCCTCTGCATCGAGAATGCGGTGAAGCTCTTCCCGGTATCCCTGCGCATCGCTTGCAGCTAACATCTCGAGCGCCTCCTTGTAGGGCTCTGTGAGGGAGTCGGGCAGGTTGTGGTGAGCCAGTGCATGGCTCTTCACCCGGAGGTGCATCAGTTCTGTGAAGGGCCTGCGGTCTTTCAGGGTGAGGTGGGCGACATCCACCCCGCCGGTAAGCAAGTTGAGTCCCTCCGTGCTGGCGAGCTCGGCGAGTTCCCAGTCGCCCTGGATGAAGGCGATGCGGGCGAGCATCTGCTTCAGCTGAACCGAGTTCGGTTGCCGGCGGAGTTCCTGAACGACGATACCACGGGCTTCGTCTTCGAGGTGCAGCCGTACGTAGCCTTGGGCGAGTTCGAGCGACAGCCGTTCGCGGTCGGGCGCGGTGCAGGCCGACAGGCCGCGTAGGGCCGTCTTCCACGCGTCCGTGGCGGGTTCTGCATTGCCGCTAGCGGCGTGGACGACTCCGATGCCGGTGTGGGCCTGGGCGAGTTGGCACGGGTCTGTGGCGCGTTGTTCCGCCCCACGGTACATGGCCAGGGCCGCCACGGGACGCCCTGCGGCGAGGAGGGAGTCTCCGCGGTGGAGCAAGGTGGGCACGTCGCCGGCGAGGTCGTGGGTTTGGGCGTTCAGCCCGAACCACTGCCCGGAAAGCCCCAGCCCTACGGCCACGAACAGAAAGATAGTACAGCGGCGCATGGCCCGAAATTCGCGCGCCGAGGGCCTCAGAAAACAGCGTCTGTCGGGAAATGTACGCGGTCGGTCGTTGAAAACCCGGTCACTCGTTCCAGACAACATCCATCACCACTTCGCCCACGGCTTTCAGGGTTCCGCGGTCGATGATGCTCATGTTGTCGCGGTGCGTGTGGTGAAACGCGCCGTAGCCCATGGGCAGCACCTGGACCTGGTAGTGCACGATGTTCACGCTGGGGATGCCGGCGAGTTCGGAGACGAAGAGGTTGTCGTCCACGGTTTGGGGCGTCTTGTCCGAGCGGAATAGGTTTCCGTAGCCGAGCGCACGGGCGGCGGACCACACCTTCGTGACCACCGTCGGGGCATAGACCAGCGACGTGCCCTCCTGGTTGAACACGGCGTCCTGTGCGCCCACCATATCCAGCAGGATGCCAAACTTCGCCCGGTAGCCCACCTTGTGCGGGTTTGCGGCCCAAAACTGGCTCCCCAAACACCAGTCGCGGTAGTCGTTATCGGTACGCGGTGCCCATTCCGGGCGTCCGTAGTCTTCCGCATCGAAGAACACGATGTCCACGCCGACGTCCGGTCCATTTCCGCCCGTGAGGTGGCGGGCCACTTCGAGCAGCACCCCGACTCCGGAGCCG
>Ga0315903_10007577_pt1 | contig 13554 bp, 12 predicted proteins | sample LakEriMetagenome_7_FD_203524 | JGI IMG/M metagenome (GOLD analysis project Ga0315903, IMG submission 203524) | Freshwater fungal communities from buoy surface, Lake Erie, Ohio, United States - Buoy 2 MA119 | ecosystem: Environmental > Aquatic > Freshwater > Lake | place: USA: Lake Erie, Ohio...
GGCATCGCCCGTTACACACAGAACTTCATCCCGCCCAGCGTGGCATTGCCAAGACAGTAAGGACAGGACATGAGTAGGGGCGACGACAATTGTTATTTATATTTGATAACAAACACCGTGAACGAAAAAGCATACATAGGCATTTCGTCTAACCCGTCCCAGCGGTTTAGTTGTCATGGCGGCTTGCATCAAGCAAGAAAAATGGCAATAGCTCGTGCTATGCGTAAACACGGTAAGTCAAGTTTCCAACTACAGGTATTGGCAAACGGTAGCCGTTCCTATTGCGAGGCCTTGGAAAAAAGAGCCATAGTGTCTTTCAATACAGCCATTCCAAGTGGATACAACATTGCAAAAGGCGGTCAGGGATGCCCACTGGTTCCATCAAGCGTGATGGATTTAAGGAATAAAAAAATAAGCGATGCCTTAAAGGGCAGGTCTTTGAGTGATGCTCACAAAAGCAAGATCGCAGCGACTTTGCGTGGCAGGCCTTTAGCAGAGGCTACAAAGCAAAAACTCAGTGCGGTGTTGAAGGGCAGAGTTCATAGCAAGGATCATAAGGAAAAGATAGGCCTTGCGTTGGCTAATAAGCCAAAAGTCAAAACCGAGGGTAGGATAGCGGGTGAAATTAAGCATAGCGAAACGCTTCGCAAGAGATGGCAAGACCCAGAATTTAGGGAAATGATGATGGCTGCACGACGCAAAAAGGTACAAAATCATGAGTAAATTTCCGGGGCGCGTGATCACTGACCTTGCACCGGCGGGGTACTCGGTCTTTTTTGATGGGACGGGGGATTGGCTACAAACGCCTAGCAATGCCGCATTTGGTTTTGGTACTGGGGATGCAACTGTTGAGGCATGGATTTATCCCACTACTGTGGCTGGAACGCAGGTATTTATAGATACTCGTGTTAGTGCTGCTGCTGGTATTGGTTTTTATCTGTCAGGATCAACACTTACTGTTGCCAAAGATTTTGCAACAAACTTACTACAAGGCGGAACTGTTACGGTAAATGCTTGGAATCATGTAGCATGGACTCGATCTGGTAGTACAAATCGTTTATTTTTAAATGGTGTGCAAACTACCAGCACAACAGATTCAACTAATTACCCCACGGCAAAATGTGTTATAGGAGCCAACGATACGGGGGGCCAAAACTTAACTGGTTACATATCGAACGTCCGTATTATCAAAGGCACCGCTCTTTACACCGCAGCGTTCACGCCGCCTACCCAGCTATTTAACATCACCAACACTCAACTACTGACCTGTAACTCGCCAGCAATCATCGATCAGAGCAGCAACAACTTCGCCATCACGGTCAATGGCAACTCAGCAGTCTCCACCTTCACCCCGTTCACGGCATACGTTCCGTACAACCCAGCCTTGGGCGCATCAACACCGGGAGTATGGACAGTTGATGAGGCGATGCAAGCCGCTGCTACTCGGCAGTGGAACATGTACGACCCGTACTTCAACCTGACAACTCTACTACTGCATGGCAACGGCACGAACGGCGCACAGAACAATACCTTCCTAGACTCGTCGAGCAACAACTTCAGCATTACCCGCAACGGCAACACGACGCAGGGATCGTACTCGCCGTTTAGCCAGACGGGGTGGAGTAATTATTTTGGTGGGACGAGTGATTATCTTAGTGTTGGAACGATAACCGCTTTAGGGAGCGGCGACTTCACTATTTCTGCTTGGGTCTACCCACAAAAAATAAGTGCGGGTGTGTTTCATGTCGGTGGACTTCCAAGTGCTGTAACGGGTGTTGCTGTCTTTCTTTCTGGTACAGCGGCAGAAGGATGGGGGTTGTACGCTAAGAATAGTCAAGCCGTTAGTAACACAGGTGCGATTACTTTAAACAAGTGGTACTACCTAACTGTTATTCGAAGTGGTACTACAACCACGCTTTTTGTTGACGGAGTTTCAGCGGTAGTCATTTCGGCTGATAACACCAACTATACGCAGACATCTCTCGTTATTGGTGGCTTTTTTAGCTCCTCGTTTTTAATATCGGGGTACATATCAAACTTTAGAATTGTAGGTTCCGCTTTAACCGCAACAGTCCCAACAGCACCATTCACTGCTGTTTCTGGCACAACTTTACTTACCTGCCAATCAAACCGTTTTATCGATAACGGAACGGCTAATTCTGGTTCTGGTTTTACTGTTACAACGGTAGGCACACCATCCGTCCAACCCTTCAGCCCGTTCCTCCCTACGGTTGCATACACTCCGCAAACGATAGGGGGTAGTGGGTATTTTGATGGAACGGGGGATTATTTATCAATGACGATTGGTTCCTCTACTATAGGCGCGGGGGACTTTACTATTGAGCTTTGGTATTATCCAACGGCTTTCCAAAATTTTGACACTATGTTTAGCACTACAAGGGGTGCTAACGGTTTTAACATCGGCACAAACGCCTCAGCGTCAGTTGTTTGGTATAGCTCATCTGCTGAACAAATTAATTCAGGTGTGCTAAGACAAAATGCTTGGAACCATATAGCTTTTACCAGAACATCTAACACATTAAGGTTATATCTAAACGGTTCACAAACTGGCGCAACACCTACAGTTTCGACAAATTTTTCTGCCACCACTTGTTGGGTGGGAGATTTGGCAACGTCTGGAACAGAACCAGCTCAAGGATATATAAGTGGGTTGCGCGTTGTAACTCAATCATTGGCAAGCGGTTCAACATATACTGTGCCTACTGCACCGCCCACAGCAATCACAAATACGTCGCTTCTCCTCAACTTCACCAACGCAGGTGTCGTAGACAGCACCGCCGATAACGTACTGGAGACAGTAGGCAACGCGCAGATCAGCACGGCGGTGAGCAGGTTTGGTGGTAGCTCGATGTTCTTTGATGGGAATGGGGATTATTTATACCTTCCGAGCAACAGAAACTTGGAACTTGGTACGGGGGACTTCACGCTAGAGTGTTGGGTGTACGCAACTTCCACTCCGTCAGACGTAGGCATATTTGAAAGCCGAACAGATGGAAATACCGCAACAACAAACGGATTTACTTTAACCGCATTTTCTTCAAGCGTTATCAGAATCTATAGCGGTGCGATTCTAATTTCTTCCAGCGGAACATCTTATGTAAACACTTGGTGTCATGTTGCTGTTACTAGGGTTTCCGGCACATTTAATTTATATATCAATGGTGTGAGCCAAGGTACGAGTGCGACTTCAAGAACGCTATCAAATACTGATGCGATTATTGGTGCTGGTAGATATGGTGGAACAAGCACAATAAATGCGTTTTTCCCCGGTTACATCGACGACTTCCGCATTACCAGAGGTTACGCCCGCTACACCGGCAACTTTACGCCACAGACATCGCAGTGGCAGGATCAGTAAGGAGTAGGAAATTGACCCGTTAACCCTGCTCGCTGCTGCAAACGCCGCTGTTGCGGCAGTAAAGGCCGGTTGCAAACTTTACAAAGATATCAAGGGCGCGGCGGGGGATGTAAGCGACGTACTGAAGGACTTGAAGGAGCAGTACAACAAGATAGTAGACCCGACGCCGATACAGAAGCAGCAGTACAACGCGGAAGTGCAGCGGGTGCAGGAGATAGCCAAGGCTGATCCGAACGACGTATTTACGGACATCGGCACTCAGTTAGGCGCGTTGATGGATACCCATGACGAGATCGCCAAGCTGTTGTTGAAGGAGCAGTTGGAAGCCAAGACGGTATACAAAGGAGAAGACAGCATTGGTAAACGGGCGTTACGCCGGATACTGATCAATACAAGGCTGGATGCGATATGGGCTGAAGTCAGAGAAACCATGGTGTACAAGGCCCCACCGGAGTTGGGTGCGCTGTGGGGTAAGTTTGATGAGATGCGGCAGAAGATCATCGCCGAGCAGGAGGTAGCCCACGCAGAGGAACTTAGACTGGCTCAGATAGCATCATGGCGACGCAGAAAAAGAATAGCGGAAATCAAGTCAAAGGCGGCGTGGGTTTCGGCAGTGGTGTTCGTAGTTATATGGGCGGTGGGTCTAATGTGGCTAACAGCGAGAAGTCTGACGCAGAGAACGTACCTTGGTCACTGATTGTCGTGGTGATGGCTGTTCTTCTGATGTTCTTCATCATCATGCCAATATTAGCTTTTATGTACTACGACATGTACTTTGCAACACAAGCGGCGGTGACGGAAGTTCGCAAGATGCGGGAACTGCGCAAAGAGATACAGATTGAGAGGATGTACGGGAAATGATCACACTTGCTCAATTTAAGAAGTTCGCCCCGCATACCAAGTATGCCCAGCAATGGTACGACACATTGTTTGGACCGCAGACAGAACTGGGCGGCAAGTCGTTGCTTGAAGAATACGAAATCAATACGCCAAAGCGTATTGCAGCGTTCTTGGCTCAGTGCGGCCATGAGTCGGGCGGCTTTGTCTTTGTCACCGAGAACCTAAATTACTCTGCATCGGGTCTGATGCGCGTCTTTCCGAAGTACTTCCCTGATACGGCCACGGCAAAGCAGTACGAACGCAATCCCGTGAAGATCGCCTCGCGTGTGTACGCCAACCGCATGGGCAACGGCAATGAGAACAGCCAAGAGGGGCATAAATTTCGCGGACGAGGCATCCTCCAGCTGACGGGCAAGGATAATTATTTTTGGTTTGGTGCATCGTTGGACATGACCCCTGAGCAGGCGTCGGAGTACCTAGAGACGTTTGAGGGCGCAGCGCAGAGTGCGTGTTGGTTCTGGGAGACGAATAAGTTGAATCGCTTTGTGGATGGCAATGACTTCAAAGGTTTGACCAAGGCGATCAACGGTGGCTATATTGGATTGGCAGATAGGGAGCATCACTATGAAGTGGCACTCAATATGTTTGGTTCTGATACTCGCTTGGCTTAGTGGGTGTGATCGCTATCGATACGAGTGTCAGGACCCAGAGAACTGGGAAAAGAAGCAGTGCAAAAGGCCATATTGTTCGTCCACGGGCACATGCCCAGACCAACTTGTTAAACCTGAAGATGCAAAGGTAGAGACAAATGAACCCGCTAAAGTTGATCAGCCAGTTCCTTGCACTAACACAGGAACAACACGATGCGGTAATTAAGTTTTGTATCGCGGTCACGTTCTGTTGCACCGTGATCATCATGGTGGGCGTGTCACTTTATAGTGTCGTTTTTGTAACACAACCGATGACGGGGATGGCCCCAGCGGATAAACAGTTTTTTCTCATATTGAGCGATATGTCGAAGTACATCCTCGGGAGCCTCGCGACCCTCCTCGCGGTCAAGGGCAAGGACGCAGTTCAGCAGTTCATCCCGCCGGGTTTGTCTACGGAGAAAGAGCGCGCCGATATACCGCCACCTACGCCGCCTGCGCCTAAGCCCGCTGCGCCCGTGCAAACGCCAGTCGCGCGTGTGGAGCCAACGATTGACCCAATCAGTTCAGCGCCGCCTGTAGCTACAGGCTACAACGGCAAACCAGCCCCTGTGCAACCCCCTCATCCGGAGATCAACTAATGTTTATCTATCTACGCATGGCTCTTACGGTTTTGTTAAGTGCGGTCTTGGCGTTCCAGATTCACGCAGCGGAGACGAAAAAGGTCTGCAACACCCAGAAGGACAAGAAGGGTAAAGAGGTGCAGGTCTGCAAGGAGATCAAAGTCCATAAAAAATTGGACGGCACGAAAGTCCCGCCAAAATGATGAATCCATGGGTAATACTGGCCTTTGTGTTAGCTGTTGGCGCAGCGGCTGGGGGCGGGTATTATCAAGGGAATACTGCGGGTAAAGCGGTTGTGCAGCAGGCGTGGGACAAGGAAAAGGCGGAGCAGTACGCTGCCTACGCCAAAGGACAGGAAGAAGCGCGTAAGCGTGAACAGGCAATGCAGGAAACGGCGGATAAGCTGCGGAAGGAGAAGGATGTTGAGATCAAGAACCTTAATGCTCGCGCTACCGCTCTTACTAACAGCCTGCGCGACCGGCAGGAGCGCCCCGCCGATGGCAGTGCCCTGTCCAGTTCCTCCGGTGCTGGATCGCGTGGATGTACCGGAAAAGAGCTTTACCGAGAGGATGGGGAGTTTCTTGTTAGGCTCGCCAGAGAAGCAGACGAACTCCGTAGCGCCCTCAAACAGTGCTACCGCCAATACGAAGCAGTAAGGTGAGAGATGGCTTATTTCAGATTAGCGTTAAAGCCGGGTATCGATAAACAGAATACCGAATACGGCGCAGAGGGCGGATGGATCGATGGTGATTACATCCGCTTTCGTTATGGATTGCCGGAAAAGATCGGCGGCTGGACGCCGTTTGCCGAGAACAATGCTTACCTTGTTGGCATGTCTAGTGACATCCATACGTGGAATGACCTCTCTGGCGCACCTCACGTCTTGGTGGGCACTAACAAGAAGTTGTACGGTTTTTACGGTGGCACGTGGACGGATATCACGCCTTTACGTGCAACAACTGCACCGGGTGGCGTCACTTTTGCCGCAACATCGGGAAGCAACATCGTCACCGTCACTGATCCTGCGCACGGCGCGATTCGAGGTGACTTTGTCACTTACAGCGGTGCGAGTGGCTTAGGTGGCGCGGTCACAGCGGCTTATCTGAACGCTGAATTTGAAATTCAAGAGATTCTTGGCGTAAACACGTACACCATTCGAGTAGGCGTTACAGCCACAGGCGCTGATTCTGGGAACGGTGGAGCGTCAGTAATAGGGGCCTATCAAATCAACACAGGCTCTGATATCAGCTACTTTGACTATGGTTGGGGCACGGGTACGTGGAGTTTGTCCACATGGGGTACGCCACGTCCAGCTTCTGCGGGCTTGTCGTTGAGCTCGCGTGTCTGGCAGTTTGATAGCTATGGCGAAGATGTTGTTTGCCAGATTGCTGATGGCGGTATCTATCTATTCGATACCAGCGCGCCGAATGATCGGGTGCTTCCTATTTCTGGCGCGCCAACCAAGAGCAAATACGCTTTGGTATCTACTCCAGATAGGCATTTAGTCTGCTTTGGCACGGAAAGCGTTATCGGTTCCTCGCCCACGCAGGACCCGATGTTTGTGCGATTCTCTAATCAAGAGGACATAAACACTTTTGCTGAGAGTGTCACAAATACCGCCGGGGGCCAACGACTAACGGACGGTAGTGAGATCATCACCGCTGTTCGTTCACGTGGTCAGATTCTAATCTTCACAGACACTTCTTTACACGGCATGCAGTATGTTGGGCCTCCGTACACCTTTGGCTTTCAACAGCTAGGAGCCAACTGTGGATGCCTCGCGCCTCACGCAGCAGCGGATGTCAACGGCGTGGCGTTTTGGATGGGCACTGAGGCGTTTTACGTGTTTGATGGTACGGTCAAAAAGATGCCTTGCACGGTGCAGGATTATGTCTTTAAAGACATTAATCTGACGCAAAAAGAGAAGTTTCACGTTGGCGTGAACTCGCAGTTCAACGAGGTTACGTGGTGGTATTGCTCTGCAAATTCGAACTATATCGACCGCTTCGTGACGTTCAACTATCTCGAAAGCGTGTGGTCAGTGGGCACCTTGTCACGAACTGCGTGGACGGACATCGGTACGTTTGTGCGTCCGCTTGCAACAAACTTCCTGCAAAACAGCAATGCGGCGACGATCTCAACGATCTATGGTCTCACGGCAGGACGTGCGCGTGTGTACAACCAAGAAGACGGGGTCAATGCCGACGGCTCACCGATCATGTCGTTTATCAAGTCGGGCTACTTTGACATCGGCGATGGCGACAACATGCTGTACATGCGTCGCTTCATCCCTGACTTTAAGAATCAAGTAGGTGATCTAACGGTGCGGTTGCTGCTTCGTCCTTACCCTCAGGCTCCGGCCAGCCCGAGTTCGCTTGACCCCTATGTCATTGCACCGGGCACAGAGAAGGTGGACACACGTGCGCGTGGGCGGCAGATTAGTTTGCAGATCGAGAGCGACGAAGTAGACAATAACTGGCGGTTTGGTACGTTGCGTGTTGATGTGCAGCCGGACGGCTTGAGATGAGTAAGATCACCAACGTCCGTCTGCCTAACGCGGCGACGCAGCAGTACAGTCCAGAGCAGTTTAACCAGCTGGTTCGTTCACTAGAACAGGTCATTCTGCAGTTAAATAACACGTACTCGCCTATCGTCACGGAGGACAAAGATGCTGCCCTTACATGGTATGAATCTGGCGGCGGACTTATGGATGACACTGGTATGACTATTCCTGTATCGATTGGTGGCACGAATACCGACGCTTTTGGGCGACTGCGAGTAAGTGAACCCTACACGTTGTTTGACAGTCAGAATCGCTACGCTGCTGACAATCAATTCGACACGAGCCTAAGTGGCACAGGATCAAGTACCTATAACGCTAATCAAGCCAGTATGAGTCTGGCGGTGACAGGCGGCGGCGTTGGTTCTGTAGTACGTCAAACATATCGTGTTTTCCCCTACCAGCCCGGTAAAGGGTTGTTGGTGTTAGCTACGTTTGTCATGGACAACGGAACATCTGCCAACCTTAATCAAAGTGTTGGGTATTTTAATACTCAAAACGGAGTGTTCTTTCGTCGAACGGGTGGTGTGAATGCATTTGTAATGCGCTCCAATACTTCTGGAACACCCAGCGATGCGCGGTTTGCCAATCAAGCGGATTGGAACGGTGACAAACTGGATGGTACGGGCGCGTCTGGGTATACGCTAGACCTTGAACACCCACAGATTTTGTGGATGGACTTTGAGTGGCTTGGTGTTGGCTCAGTTCGATGTGGCTTTATTATTGATGGGCAGTATGTTGTTTGCCATACGTTTGATACTGCTAACGTGTATGGCACTACGGTTTATATGACCACGGCTATCTTGCCTGTGCGCTATGAAATTACTACAACAACGGCTGCGGTAGCTGCAACCCTCACACAAATCTGCTGCTCGGTGGTGTCAGAAGGCGGCTTTGAGCAAACGTCGATTGACCATGTGGCGCGACGCACCACGATTTTAAATACGATAGGAACAACCTTTTTGCCTTTGGTTTCCATTCGTTTGGCTCCGGGCCGAACCGGTGCGGTGGTGTTGCCAAACCGAATTCAAGCTCTTCCGACAACCAGCCAAAACTACGAAGTGGTTTTGGTTAAAAACCCTACGCTAACTGGAGCGACATGGGCCTCTACAGTGCCTTCGGACTCCAACGTGGAATTTGATGTAGCGGCAACGGCTATGACAGGCGGCACGATTGTGCAGTCAAATTATCTTGCGTCTAACACTGCCGGGGGTACGGGGGGTACTAGTTTTGATAACGCCTACAACTTTGATTTGCAGTTAGGCGCGACTATTGCCGGGGTGAGCGACGTTTACACGGTGGGCATTCGAACGGTCTCAGGAGCCACAACCGGTGATGCCTTGGGCTCGTTATCCTTTTATGATTTGACTCAATAATGGCTAATAAGTACTTACGCAAATACCTGATCCCGGCTGCTGCCACGGAGACAACGATCTACACCGTGCCGGACGCGAACACGGGGATCATGCGTTCGTTGCGAGTGACTAATGCAGGTGCGTCGAGCGCGCTAATCACAGTGACGCAGTATGTATCGGGTACTCCGCACTTTTTGCAAAAGGTGAGGGCACTACCGGTCAACGACACCTTTGATGTCTTCAACGGGATTCCTTGCATTATGGAAGCCGGGGACATTCTCAAAGTGACATCGTCTATTGCGACTGTGCACTTCTATTTAAGTTATCTTGAAGTGGACAGAAACTGATGAATTACCACATAATTACCGGCAATTCCGCGTCCTTTCCCGGCGCGCGACCCCGCACGAGGGTCTATTGCCACTTTGGAAAGGATTATCATGGCTGAAGCGATGCAGGGCGTCATGTCTCTAGCCCCCGAAATGGGTGGTATGGGCGGCGCTCCCAAGAGTTATTTGACCCCTGAAGACGAAGCGACGTTAACGCAGCTTCAAAACTCAGTCTCTCCTCAAGATTTCAACAAAGAGATGTTCAACGCTGCGGAGCAAGCTGACCCGCAAGCGGTGGCACAGTTGCGTTCTATGCTGCAAGGCTTACGCTTGCCGCAGGAACTCATCGATTTGATGAAGGAGATGGTGGATGCGCTTCTGCAGGAACCTGCCAAGTACGCAGAAAACCGTGCGGAATTAGTTAAAGAAGGAGTGCCAGAGGACCTCTTGCCGCCAGAGTTTGATCCAACCTATTTGATGGCTTTGGACATGGCCTTGGATCAGGTCTCACAACCTGTGGTTCAAGGCTTTGCCGCTGGTGGATTGGTCAGAAATCCGATTTCTGCAGGTATCGCCAGCCTTGGCCGTGGCGGCGACAGAATATTGGCGCACATCACCCCGCGTGAGGCACGTATGCTCATGCGCGCGGGCGGCGCAGGAACGATTAACCCTATCACGGGTCTGCCTGAGTTCTTTCTCAAGAAGTTAGCAAAGGCCGTGGGCGGGGTCTTTGTAGGCGCAGGCAAAGCTATTAAAGGGGCCTTCCGAGGCATTGGTAAGGCTATTAAAAAGTTTGCCAGTAGTACGATAGGACGCATTGTCACGTCAGTGGCGCTGGGCTTCCTCTTAGGCCCAGCGGCGGCAAGTCTGTTAGGGGTGACATCAAGCGTGGGCGTAGCAGCCATTGGCGGCTTTATCGGTTCTGCTGGGTCAACCTTGTTGGCAGGCGGCAGCGTCGGTGACGCACTGAAGGCCGGTGCCATGGGTGGTATTACCGCAGGCGCATTCTCTGGCGTAACCGGTGGCATGGGGGCCTTTAAAGCAGGTTCTTACGCAGGTCCTACGACGGTGTCGGGTTCGTGGCAGCAGTTTACTGAGAGCCTTGGTGGTAAATCTGCAGTAGATGCAACTAAAGGTATTGGTGCGGTGGACGACGCCGCTGCCGCAGGTAAAGCGGCGGGTGTTGTGGATGAAGCAGCGGCGGCAAGTAAGGCAGCGGGTGCTGTAGATGAAGCAGCGGCTGCAGGTAAGGCCGCGACTGCGGATGAAATAGCTACTTCGTCAAGTTATACAGGACCTGCGAGAAGCCCCTCAACCATTCCTTCTGGACAGGGCACTAACCCCTACGATCTTTACGATTACGATCCAATAGCTACTGAAATACAAAAAGGTTATCTAGCGGGTGGTAAACCTGTAGGCACTGTTCCAAGCGTTGCCTCGCCTGTGACAAACCTCTCAAGCTACACAGGTCCCACAACACCGCAGCCTGCTCAACTCTTAGGCACAGGGCCCGCAGTTCCTGCGCCTACCGTTGCGCCTACTGGGGGTCCCAACTACCTGACAGATTCCTTGGATAATTTCGCAGGTGGAACAAATGCTCCTATCCCTGCTCCTCCGAAAAACTACTTACTAGAGTCCCCTTCGACGATGGGTGGTCCCAACATGACCCCTGTCGCTGCACCTGCTGGCGGTGCGGCCCCTTCACAAGGGGTCATGGATTTAGTCAAGGAAGGTAAATTCATAGAGGCAGGCAAGACGGCTGGATCAAAGGTTGGTGACCTGTATGACGAATACCTCTCGCCAAGCGGAATACAACAACGCGGCTCAGCCGAAGCTTTAAATAAAACAAAAGAAGCTTTTCCCGGCTTGTCTACAGAACAGATCATCAATGCCCCAGCAGGTTCGGTTATTGCCAAGACTTACGAAGCAAATTTACCGGGCATGCTGGCAACTTACGGCCCACTCGTCGGAACAATTGGCGGCGCGGCCTATCTGGGCGGCGCATTTGACGTAGAAGAGCCACCAAAACCAGACATCCCTGTCTCCGGGGCAGAGCTCTATCGTCGAGACCCTTACCTCATTACGCCGGATGTCCGCACCGTATCGGCCTCTACTGGCACCCCTTATCGTTATGCAACGGGCGGTGTCGCTAGTCTGGCGCGGGGAACTTCGAGTTACCCACGCAAGACAGGTCCGATTAACGGCCCCGGCACAGGTACTTCGGATTCGATTCCTGCAATGCTCTCAGACGGCGAATTTGTGTTCACCGCAGCAGCAGTTCGTGCCATGGGCGGTGGCTCACGGCGCAAGGGCGCAAAGCGTATGTACGCCTTAATGAAGGCCTTGGAGAAGAGGGCATAAGCCATGGCAACTGAATATCAAGTACAAACCATTCAGGAAGCGCCTGAGATTGAGAAGGCGCGACTTGCCCTACTTAAGACAGCAGAGCGAGAAGTATCTAAACCACTCGCCCTCCCCGGCTATGAGATTGCGGGGCTTGGCGAAGGACAACTTCAAGCTAAATCGCTGGCTCAACAAGGCGTGGGGTCCTATCAGCCTTTCTTAACAGAAGCCGAAAAGGGCATGGCTGCAGGACAGCAGCTGACACAACAAGCAGCGCAGGGCATCGCAGGATTGAATGTTTCACAGCCTCTGCAGGCAGCATACGGCGCACTTCAAGCAGGCGCAGGTGCAGCAGGTAACTTGGGGACATTAGCGGCTACAGCAGGGCAAGGTCTGCCTACGGCAGCGTATGGGGCATCTATGCTGCCCGGTGCGGCAAGTGGCTACGATCCTTCGCAAGCTGCTGCGTACATGAACCCTTACCAACAGCAAGTCACTGCCAACGCGCTGCAAGAGATGCAGCGTCAGGCCGACATTGCAAGACAGGGACAGGCGGCGCAAGCGGTGCGCACTGGCGCGTTTGGTGGCACACGTGAAGGTGTGCAACGTGCAGAGACGGAACGTGGCTTGATGGACGTGATGGGTCAGCGCATTTTGCAAGACTACTCACAGAACTATCTCCAAGCACAACAGGCCGCGCAACAGGGCTTTGAGTCGCAACAACAGCGCCAGCTGGCAGCAGGACAGGCATTGGGCCAGATGAGTCTTTTGCCTTCGCAGATTGCGGGTCAGCAGGCAAACATCTTGGGTAACCAAGCCAATATCTACGGCCAACTCGGTCAGGGCATCGGCAGTCTAGGTCTGCAACAGGGTCAGTTTGGCCTGCAACAGGGCAGCACACTGGGTGGTTTGGGTGCACAACTTGCTACGCAGGCGGGTCAGCGCGCCAACTTGGGCGCGATGCAGCAGCAGTTGGGTCAGGCAGACGTTGCAATGATGGGTCAGATTGGCGCACAAGAACAAGCACTGCAACAGGCTCGCTTGGATGCAATGCGCGCAACGCAGATGCAGCAGACCTTCATGCCGTTCCAGCTGCTCTCCTTCCAGTCGGACATCTTGTCGAAGACACCGGGTAGCCAGACAGCCATTACTTCAACTACTGCACCATCGCCTAGTCCTTTGACGCAGGCAGTTTCTACGGGTATTGCCGGACTGAGCACCTATGCAGGCGGCAAGGCAGCAGGCTTGTTTAAGTAGATTTTAGGAGAAATGATGAAATCGAAAGTAATTGACAGGCCTATGTTCAAGAAGAAAGGGCCTCCCGTTCCGCCTGAGGACGTGAACAACGTCGGCATCATGCAAGGCTTCATGGACCAAGTGTCCATGATGGACGAGATGGAAGGCGAGGAAGAAGACGACGATGAGATGGAGATGGGCAAGATGATGGACCGTCGTCCAGATTCGCCTGAAATCCTCATGAA
>Ga0315903_10007579_pt1 | contig 13554 bp, 11 predicted proteins | sample LakEriMetagenome_7_FD_203524 | JGI IMG/M metagenome (GOLD analysis project Ga0315903, IMG submission 203524) | Freshwater fungal communities from buoy surface, Lake Erie, Ohio, United States - Buoy 2 MA119 | ecosystem: Environmental > Aquatic > Freshwater > Lake | place: USA: Lake Erie, Ohio...
GAGTGTTCGTGCTGCAGGCGGGTGCCGGGAAGGCCCTCCGTGAGTCCGGGCGGCCTCTCACCCTTGCGGGCGGCCAAACCGAAGAACTGAAGCGCGTCCGTGGCATGGGAAACGCCACGTTTCAACGAACCGATCACCGTCCACGGGCAGCGTCCGCCGACGGGCTGGTTCTGGCGCGAGGCCACCACCGTGCCGGCGCGGGGGTGATCGAGCGGCGTGTGATCGACATACTGGCTGACATAGTACTCGTTGAGCCGGATCGCGCCGTAGTGGGCGATGCCGATATCCTGGGTGTGGATGAGATCGCAGCGGCGGGCGACGCCTGAACGGTTTTCGACGCGCACATGCCAGAACCACGCGGGCGACGATGCGGAAAGCGCCAGGCGCACCTGATAGAACAGCCCCTTCCATGTGCCGGACGCGCTCAGGCCGTCCGCCTCGATCCGGTGTGCCGAAAGACTGCGCGGACCGATGAGCGGGATCGACTCCGGCTGGCCATCTAACAGCCGGAGATGAATGTTGGCGAGACCGCCTTCCGCTTCGTTGCCGAGGAAGAGATTGATCGTCACATCGCCGTGGTCGATGCGGCGGACGGCACCGTTGGCGTTGAGTTCGAACGACAGCCCGGACGCGGAGGCCACCCTGGAGGGCAGTGGAGGGTTGGAAGTGCTCACGCCAGATTCATGCACTCCCGGCCAGCGTTTAGCAACTCAAGTCCCGCAGGTCCGAATGCTCGCCGGTGGAATCCGGGCCGTTGCCACGCTGGGTGGTCCACGATCCGTCGGGGCGGATGGCCAGCACCTGGTCGTAGCGCAGTCTGGACTCACCGTTTTTGGCGAGGACAACCGCGCCGATGCCGAGTTCGGCGAGCATTTCGAGGATGACGGAAATCTGGGACTTGGGCAGCGAGCTGCCGGGGCGGTCGAGAAACACGAAGGCGGGCTTGGCAAGGAAGATGCGGGCGATGGAGAGCATGTGCTGCTCGCCGATGGAAAACTCCTCGTCCCAATCCCGGTCCGCGTTGAGGCCGCCGACGCGGCGCGCGGTTTCCTCCAGCCCGAGCCGCTGCAGGACGGAGTGGATCTCCGCATCGCTGGTCTGGTTTTCCCGATCCGTGCGGACCAGCACATCGCGCAAGGTACCCGGCGGCAGATAGGGACGCTCGGGAAGAAACAGAATGTCCTCGAGTCCGGGGCGCGCGATTCCGCCGCCGCCACAATCCCAGACCCCGGCCGTGGCGCGAAACAGCGCGACCTTGGGGGCGTCGTCCGGGCAGGTGACAAGGCAGTGCGAGCCGCGCGGGATTTCGAGCGTTAGATCCCCGACGAGGACCCTGGCACCGTCCGCACTGCGCAAGGTGACATGGTCATAGGCGACATGGTCCGACGTTTCCGCGACGTTGAGGCTGCATGGCTTGGTCTCGTGAGCCTTCTCGATGGCCTCGGTGAGCAGATGGAGACGCGCGGTGACGGCGGTGAAGGCGGAGATCGACTGGAACTGCGTGACGATCAGTGAAAACGCGCCTAACAGCGTGGCGAAGGCCATCGTGGACTGGGTGATCACACCGAACTCCCGCACCTCGCCGAGGATGAACATCGGCGCGATGATCAGCGCGGGAATGATCTGGATGAAGTAGTTGTAGCCGTTGGTGAAGAAACCGAGGTTGCGGTTGATGCGGATGAGGCGGCGGAAGTTCCCGACGACATCATCAAGACGTTTGCGCAAACGCCGCTTGAAGCGTCCCTCGCGGTGCGCGAGCGCGATGGACTCGGAGTTTTCCCGCACATGGATGAGATCGGCGCGGAAGTTCGCCTCCATGTCGAACTGGTGGTAGTTGAGCCGGATGAGCGGTTTGCCAAGCCAGATGGTGAGGAAGGAACCAAGAAGCGCATACAGCACCGCGACGCCGAACAGCGGCGGACTGATGCTCCAAAGCACCCCGGAGAAAGAGACGGCGGTGAGCGTGCCGTTCAGGATGAGCAGCATGAACGACAGCGTGGTGGTGGTGAAGGCCCGCACGTCCTCAGTGATGCGCTGGTCGGGATTCGCCACGCCGGTCGCGGAGTCGAGACGGTAGTAAGTGCGCTCGCTGAGGTAGGCATCCGTGAGTTTCCAGGTCAACTGCTCGCGCCACAGGATTCCGAGCCGTTCCTCGGTGAAGCGATAGAGCACCGAAACCACCGTCGATGCCACGAAGACCAGCGCGTAAATAATCGCCTGCGAGCGGAAGGCTCCCAGATTGCGCGCCTCGATCGCCGACATGAAGTCCCGTCCCACATAGCTGTTCAGCACGTTGAGGCCGTTGATGCCAAACATCATCACCACCAACGTCGCTGCAAACACCGTCGCCCGCGGCCCCTGCTCGGACTGCACCAACATCCGGATCGCGCCAGTGAAACGCTTCCACGTCTGGCTGATCAGCTGTTTCCGATCCGTGGTCATCATGGGGCGGCGGAGAAATCGGTCACTAACCTTGAAAATACGGAAAAGTTAATGATCTCTTGCCGGGAGATGACAAAAAACGCCCGGATTGGCAAAGGGAAACCATCGTTTGTCTCAGAAATCCCGCCCGCCAGCACGCTCGCCGTGCCTCACGTCGCGACCGTATGGCCCCGCTTCGATCCCGGAACGGTGATCGGCGCGGCAACCGGGTTGGTTCGGTCGAAGTGGACCAGCGCGTCAAACTGGGCCGAGCACATCGCGCTGAACCAGTTCACGCGGGTGCCGTGGGATGGCCGGTAAACCGGGCCGATCCCCCGTTGCAGTCGCGGCTTGGCGAGGATTTCCGCCACCTCGTCCGCCCGGCTTAGATCGAGCCAGAACGCCGGAAGGCCAAGCCGATGAAACAACCGCTCGCAACTGCCTTCCGGAGCCACGGGCACTTTTTGGGAAACCGGGCGTCCCATCCATTCGGCGGCGGCGGTGACCCGTCCGGAGTGGCTGGTGCACCCGACGAGGCGGCAGCGTTCGCCGAACCGATCCCTCGCCAGCGCACCCAGACTGATCTCACCGCGCCACGACAACTCGGTGGCACGGGCGTCTCCCACCAGCGAGTTGTGAGCCCAGACAATGATCCGCACCGCGCCACGGGTTTCCCTCAAATGCGCCGCGAGCGATTCGATCACCCGCATCATCGCAAGGCAGCGGTGGTTCCACGAAGACGCGTAGGAACGGAACATCGCCCTGAAATACCGCCACGCTTCGCCTTCCATCCGGCCGTTCCATTTCCGGATGAAATCCCCGTCCACAGCGGTGCTTTCATCGGACCGGAGCCCAGCCGCGTCCCTCGCCCACCGCTCCGCGAGACCGTCCACCAACAACCCGCGTATCTCATCCCCCACCCCGCCAACCGGGAGCAGGCCATAGTTCTGCGGATCGCGTCCGAATCGATCGATGCCGCCATACAAGCGGGTCACCCGCGCCGCGAGCGCCGCATCGACCCCGCCAAGCAGGCCGACGATCCCGTTCATCGACCGATGCAGGCCGAACACATCAAGCCCGTAAACCCCCACCCCACCATCAACCCGACGCCGATTGGTTTCCCTCAGCCATCCCGCGAAATCCCGCATGCCCGGGTTGTCCCAGTGCCACGCGGGAAACCCGGAGCACTCCCACGATTCCACACCACCCCGCGCGAACCGATCCAAGCTCCGGGCCTCCAGCCAATCACCATCCGTCGCCACCGCGTGGAATCCCCGCTCGATGATCAGTCGGCGGCTCAGTTCAAGGCGCAGTTCGTTCGCCTCGCGCATGCCCTGCGATGGCGTCCCGAGCATCACGATCTCCGCATCGCCCGCCAGATCCACCAAACCATCCAGATCCGCCGCGGAGTTCCCGACCGGTGCCGCATGGCGCCGGAGCAAGTGACGAATCTGATCGGCCCCGTGGAACACATTCATCGCCATCAACCTCCTGATTGGGTGAAGCGGCAGTCCGTCCGGGGGGAAACGAACAGGCCAATAACCACCTTGCACCGACTCACCCATCAGGCAAATCAAAAACCATTCGCACGTCCCATTTCCGCCACCCGTTTCGGGATTGAACCGCGTTGATCCGTCCGCTAGGCTTGGCCCATGATCGGCATGGGCCATACTTGGCGGCTGGGGATGCTCGCCATTCTCCTCGCAACGGTTTTCCCCGCCTGCCGGAAGCCTGCCGATGCCTCGAAGTCCGATCTCGCCGAAGCGGGTTATCAACTGACCGCCGAAGACTGGTTCCGCGCGGCGCGGACGGACGACACCACCGCCTTGAAACGCTTCGTGCAGGGCGGATTCAAGGCGGACACGCGCGACAGTCACGGCGACACCGCCTTGCATGCCGCTGCCGCTGCCGGCGCACCGGGCGCGGCGGATTTCATGCTCGATCACGGGCTCGACTCCAACGTCCGCGGTGCCATGGAACGGACTCCGCTGATGGCCGCCGCCGCCGCCGATCAGGCGTCGATGGTCCGCTGGCTGATCAAACAGGGGGCCGATCCGCAGCTGAAGGATCAGGAGGGATTCAACGCGTTGATGCTCGCCGTGCGCGAAGGCCGCAGCGCCGCGGTGGCGGAACTCGCCGTCGTCCATGGCGAGAACCTCGATTCCGCCCTGCTGCTTGCCGCGCTCACCGGACAGGCGGCCGTTATCGACACCCTCACCAACTATGGAGCCTCGGTGTATGCGCGGATGGAGGACGGCCGCACGCCACTGATGCTTGCCGCGCAAAACGGCCACAAGGAGGCTGTAGCGCTGCTGCTCGACATCGGAGCCAGCCGTTTCTCCACCGACGCTTCCGGCCAGACCGCCGCCGCGCTCGCCACCGCCGCCAATCACACGGAAATCGCCGCGCTCATCCTGCGCGAACCCGCACCCGCCGATCTCGCGCTCGAAACTCCGGAACAAATCGCCTTGCATCTGGAACCTGCGGCACCGGATGAGACGCAACCCAATGATATCAATTCCAGTGGCGCTTCGGCACCCATCATTCCGATCGAGGGCCAAACTCTCAGTGCCGCCGTCATGCCGGAGGCCGATCAGCCCGCAAGCCAGGCCCAAACCGGCGCTTCCGACGCCAAGCCCGCTCGCTTCGCCATGCCTCCACTCGTGATGCGCCGCTATCGCGAACGCGAGGTGCCCGTCCGGCTCAAAACCGTAAGCACCGATGTCGCCACGCTGGAAATCCTCGGGCCGACGCCCACCGAGATCCAGGTGAAACCCGGCGAAGCCATCCCCGGATCACCGCTTCTGCTCGTCAGCGCCACCCGCCGCATGCAGGACAGCAAACTCAACCTCGGAGCACCCATGGAAGTTTCCGTCGTCGAGGTGCGGGACAGCCAAACCGGAGCCACCCGCGAATGGATTTCCGGCGAACCCGCCACCGCCCATGATCCGGTGGCGCTGGTGGAGGACGCCGCCACCGGCAGGCGCTACGCCGCCACTCCGGGCCGCCGTTTCAAGAGCGCGGATGGTTCGGAATTCATCGTCGCGGACATCCGCCCCAATCAGATCGTCATCGAGGACGCCGCCACCGGAGCGGTCAAAACCCTGCCACTCCGCGGTCCCCGCGGCTGAACCACGAGCCCCATCCCATCATGGACACCGATACCCTCATCGACCACGGCGCGCCCGTGCGCCAGTTCTCCGTCATGCTGCCTAACAGGGCCGGAGCGCTAGCCGCCCTCGCCAAGCTCCTGCGCGCCGCCGCCATCGAAATCATCGGCCTCAGCGTCCAGGATTCGCGCGATGCGACCGTCGCCCGCCTCGTCGTTTCCGATCCGGAAACCACCGAGCAACTTTTCATCGAGAAAGGCATCCCCCACGCCTCGTGCGAACTCGTCGTCGTCGCCCTCCGCGAATCCGGCCCCGGCCTGCTGCAGTGTCTCGACACCCTGATGATCGCCGAGACCAACATCGACTTCGCCTACGCCCTGATGCCCGCGCCCAACGGCATGTCGATGCTCGCCCTCCACGTCGAGGACTACGAATTCGCCGTCGCCATCCTCCACCAGAGCGGCTTCAAGCTAATGTATCAGGATGATCTGAGCCGGTGAGTCTCAAGCCTGTGTCTCAAGCCGGGCCGCGAATACAATCTCTCTGCTTGCGATCATTCGAGCCACCCCTGTCTTCCTGCCATGTCTACCGAAGAACTCCCGGCGCGGATCACCGTGTCTCCCGACATCTGCCACGGCAAACCCTGTATCCGGGATACTGGCATCTCAACGCCCTTGGCAGGCCTGAGGAAAGGGCGGGCATCGTGGCTTCGTCGAGCCCATTCTGTTGAAATGCAACACCTGACCCCATTTAGGTAAGACTTATGCTAAAGATTACTGGGGGAAGGTTGCGGCTCCATGGATGAAAAAGCAATGTGATGAAAATAGTAAGAAAAAATAACAATACGATGACATGAGGACTCATTCTAATTTTGTTTATGTTGTTTTGATTTCTATTTGTATACTTCCACCATTTTCTTCCGCGAAAGACATTGAAGTGAATGATAAAAACTTAAACTGCGTGACTGGAAGTAACATAGGGATGAACATATTGAGAAACTTCAAGCGCGCTGTAGTCGCTAGATTCGAAAACGGAGACGAACATTTGTTCGGTCTGTCGTCTAATCCCGATGGAAAGCGAATTAAGGAGTTCAAAAAACTAACGAGTGATGACATTTCGGGTCTCGTGAATCTATTTCTTGATGAAGAAAATTTTAGTATAGATTTTGGAAAGGCGAAGAACAACTATGATATCGATAACGGCAAGAAGTTGAACTGGAATCAAGGTTTTGAGATAAGTGATAACATGGGCTTTGTAAGAATATACTTCACTCAAGACGGACGAGAGTGCAAATTTTTTACAAGTTCTGGCGTTGAATCAGCTTGTTACGTTTGTTCTGAAAAGTTGGCGATGGTCGCTAAAGCGCTACTCGGAAAAATCCCGAACTAGTGGGTTCGGATCCAAATATCCGAGGTCAGTAGTATCAGATCAAATCATCCATGGGGTCAGGTGTTTCATTTCAACAAATGGGCTCAACGAAGCCACGATGCCCGCCCTTTCCTCAGGCACAGGCATCCCAAGAGCGTTGAGATACCAGTATCCCGGAGCGGTTTACCATCTGATGGATGGGGATCAGAGTGCACAGATTAACATTTCTGGTGCGTTCATGTGAATTCGTGAACTCTGACCCGAATGGCACGGGATTAGCCACCTTTTCATCGTTAGACATTTAATCAAAGCATTGGAATCCCATGGTAGGGCGAACCGGCCCGGTGAGCCGTGGATTCCGCCTCCGGCGGCAAAATCGGCTCCGCGAGGCCGCGTCGCCCTACCATTCTCGGATGAGGGACCGCTTCAATTTGAAGCAAACGAAATCACCCCTAATCCCGTGCCATTCGGGTCTGAGCCCATTCTCATTCTCAGACATCTTCGCTCACTTCACCGGCGAGATATCGAAGCGGAACTTGTCGAAGTATCGCAGGCGGGCGGGAATGGTGTTGCGGATGGTGGTGGCCACGGCCGGATCGATGCGTTCGGCGCGATGGCGGACGGCGAGCCAGAGCAGGAAGGTCTCGGCCACATCCTCGCGGGTGGGATAGTCGCGGGCGTAGGTGGAGATGAAATCCGGATCGGACTTCTGGGCGGCGAGCCAGCCCTTGGCCATGGCGTGATCGTCGTCCAGCGAGGTATGGCTGGCCTCGTGGACCATGGTTTCCTCCAGAATGCCGTCGCGTTCATAAAGGGCGGACTGGCCGGTGTGGATCAGCAGGTTGCGGTTGCCGCCGCCGAAGGGTTGCAAGCCCGCATGGATCCAAACGGTGTCCACATCCACGCGCAGGCACTTGGGCAGGCGGCCGATGACTTTGGCATACTTCACCGCCAGCCGCTTGGCCTTGGAGGAGGCGAACTCGGGATTGACCTGCACCTCGATCACCCGTGAGTCCGAGAAGCGCGCGCTGAACAACCGGGCATTCACCTTGATGAAGGCGTTCTTGCGGCGGTCGAACATTTCCCGCACTCCCCTTCCCTTCGGCGTGACGGAAAGATAGGTGGTGGGATCCGCCGAAGTGATGATGTCTGGATCGATGAAAATCGTGCCCGAGTAGGGAGGCTCGGCCGCCACCGGGAGAGTGAGCGCGGCACAAAGAAACGCGATGCGGAGGTTCATGATGGGAGTTGGGTGGATCGACCGCACTTCCGCGGTATCGCTCACTCCATCCGGTGGACGACTTTGGCGCAAGCTCGAAATCCGCCGTTTCACCCGCGCGGCAAGGCGGCGGCAAGGCGGGAGATCGTTGGGGAACTGCCGATCTCCTTGCCATCCGCGAAGAGGCGCAGCCCGCTGCCCCTGCCGTAGCGTTTGCCGGTCTTGTCGTAGAGAATCGTCAGCATGCGGCCGTGATAGGGCACGCGGTCGAGGCAAAACCAATCCCATGTATCCTCGGGAACCAATGGAGCGACGATCACCGTGTCATCCGCCTGCGGGCGCAATCCGATGAGTCCGGTGATGATCAGGTCGCAATAGGTCGAATGGTTATAGTCCTTGCCGCGCTCGATACCGCCTTTCGCCGGTGCCCACGTGCCGTCCTTCCATGACTTCAGCCGCGTCCGCGCGATCCAATCGCCGGTGAACGGATGGAGGTTTTCGTCGATCCACGGGACCACCGTTCCGTCATCCCGTTTCAGATAATGGGATTTGGTATAAATCAAAAGGGTTTCGAGATAGTCCTTCCGGGAGATGGCCTGTTGCGGATAGTCGCTGAGCACATTGGCAAGGGCCGTGAGGGTGACGCTGGTGGCGAAGGGCCAACTCGGGCCGTTCCACTGGCACTCGTGTCCCTCATAGGAAAGCTTGAATCCCGGATGGCGCCGCTCGGCGGTGGTCGGGCCGTAGGGCGCGTGGAAACCCTTCGGGTCCATCAGTTGCTTCCATGCCACCTCATATCCCTGGTTCGCGGGAGGAAGGTCGAAATACCACGGCGTGTAACCGTGCAACTCGCGGACATCCACCAGCTTCGCGTCATCTCCACGCGGCAACACCTTGAAGAACTTCGCTTCGTCATCCCAGAGTTTTTCCAAAACCAATCGCCGGATTTGCTCCGCCTTTTCACGGTAAACAGCGGCGGTTTCCTTCCGCCCCGCCCGTTCCGCGATGGACGCGATGGCCCGCGCGTCGCCAAACATGTAAGAGTTGATCGTCGCCCGCCTGCCCTCGCCGCGATGGCCGATGCCGCCGATGGAAACCTCCATGCCGTCACGGTCGTCGATCTGCCAGAACAGTCCGTCCGGTTCCAGTCGCTTTCGCTCCCATTCCTCATAGTTCGCGATCAGGTCGGGAAGCAGCTCGGTGGCGAGTGAGAAGTCGCCCAGCGTGAGCGCGCGCTGATAGATCGAATCCGCCGCCCAGAAGCTGTAGCGGCGGGGATCACCACCCTTGCGGAACCAGAACCGGGCGTAGTCATCGAGGATCCCCGCATCGCGCAGCCAGCGTCCCTCGCGGAAATGGTGGCCGGCCGGGCAGGAGATTGTGTTATGCTTTCCGCTCCAACTGACTTTCGGCAAAAACTCGGTGACGACGATTCCATCCGGAGTCTCCTTGATGTGCTTGCGGTATGTCCACCAGCGGAAATGATAGATCTTTTCGATTCCTTGATCCGGGCACTCGAACCTCGGCACGTTGGCCGCCATCCAATCGGCGGCTTGTTCGTTGGAAACCGCCTGTCCGAAATGGGTGTGATCGTGAGCGTTGAAACTCCGGACATGATTCCGCAGCGATTCGTCGCTCAGAATCGAATTTTCACCCGCTGGCGATGCCGAAGCCCGCAGTTCCAGTCCCCAAAGAAAGACCGTGGCAACGATCGGAAAGAGACGCTTCGTTTTCATCTTATGCCAAAGTCCTCATCAGGCAACGGGCCGATCGGCGGAGGCGCCCCGCCTGCACCGAGCGCAGTCCCTGTTTCCACAGGTTTCCCCTGAGCGGCTTGAGCGCGAGCAAACGCCTCGTGATCTCGATGAACTGCATGCGGCGCCAGACATCCACATCCAAACGCTCGACCGGCGAGAACACCGAAAGGAACATTTCGAGGTCGTCCGCCGCGCAGCCGAACTCCGCGAGATCCGCGGTCCGCGGCGGAAGCGGCCGATAGATGCCGAGATACATCAGGAAGCGGCTGATATCATGATGGATCGGAAGGATCCGCACCGCGCCGAAGTCGAATCCGATGGTCCGCTTTCCCGCCGCAAACAGATTGAAGGGAGTGAAATCACCATGCGCCGGCGCGTGCGGAATCACCCGGCCTTCGAGGTCGGCGGCCAGACGGGATGACAATGCGAGGCAGTCCCGCAGGAAGCCATCACTCGCGAGCGAGCCCGGCGCGGAGCATTCAAGCGCACCGTGGAGGCGGTCGATCTTCAGTCCGAACTTCGTGGGCACGAACGGCTCGGGCCGGATCTGGCCTCGCCGATAGAACCAGGCCAGCCAGCCGGCGGCGCGACCGATCAGTTCGCGTTTCGCCGATTTGGAGGCCATCGAGCGCAGCAGCCGCGCACCGAGCGTGGGGGCGTCCACATACTCCATCGCCACCGCATTGTGGCTCGGCATCAGGAACAGCGGTTCCGGAACACCGAAGTCCGGCGTGGCCACCTCGTGAAACTTCACGCCGCGCTGGTGGATGTTGCGCGCCATGTTTTCGCGGGTCTCATCCCGCTTGTAGGTCTTCACGACCAGCCGGGGAATCCGGTGGCGCGCCGAACTCAGGAAATGGATGCTGCAGTCCCTCCGCGCACGCGACGGCTCGAAAGTCCGCCAGTCGTCACAATCCGTCTTGCGGGCAAGCACCGGAAGGATTCGCTCCAGGTCATCGGCCGCGGGATCGTGGGATTCACTCATCGCTTCGGGCTTCTCACCACCTCACGGCGGCGGCGGCCCAGGTGAGGCCGGCCCCGAAAACAACGAGCACGATATGGTCGCCGCGTTTGAAGGCACACTCGCGGTTCGCCTCGTCCAGCGCGATGGCCACGGCCGCGGCGGAGGTATTGCCATACTTGTGAAGGTTCACGAACACGCGCTCGTTGGGCACCGCAAGACGATCCGCGATGGCATCGATGATCCGCAGGTTCGCCTGGTGCGGAATGACGCAGGCGATGTCCTCGGGATGCCAACCGGCGCGCTCAATGACCTTTTCCGCCGCTTCCTTCATCCGGTTGACAGCGATCTTGAAAACCTCCTTGCCCTGCATGTTGAGGGTGTGGAGGTGCTGGCCCACATTCTTTTCCGTGATCGGGCAGGCCGATCCGCCGCCGGGGATTTCCAGCAGGTGGGTGAGGTTGCCGTCAGTGCCCATTTCGGTGGCGACGATCGAACCCTCGCCGGGCTTCGCGCGGCGAAGCACCGCGGCGCCGGCGCCATCTCCAAAGAGCACGCAGGTCGAGCGGTCCTCCCAATTGGTGACGGAGGAAAGCTTCTCCGCGCCGATGATCAGCGCGTTGGCAAACGCGCCGTCGGAAATCAGGCGCTTGCAGATCTTCATCGCGTAGAGGAAACCCGAGCAAGCGGCCGAGATATCAAATGCGACGGCCTTCGACGCGCCGAGTTGCTGTTGGATATGGCACGCGGTGGCCGGTGTGGGAGTGTCCGGCGTGATGGTGGCCACCACGATCAACTCGATTTCATCGGCGTTCATGCCGGCCTGCTCCAGCGCGCGCATGGCCGCCTTGCTGCCCATGTGCGATGTGAACTCATCCGCCGCCGCGATGCGCCGCTCGCGAATGCCGGTGCGGGTGAGAATCCACTCGTCGCTGGTATCGACCATGGTCGAGAGTTCCGCGTTGGTCAGCACGCGTTCAGGAACATAACTGCCGGTGCCCGCAATGCACACTTCGATGGCGGAGGACGACTCACTCATGCGGCGAAAGACTGAAACCCGGACCCGTCCCTCACAAGCGCGAAGTTGGCGGCGGAGGCCGGATTCACTCGGGAACGGAAGTCTCCGCGGCGACCTGGGCGAGCGCTTCCTCGATGCGCTGGTTCACCCGGTTTTCCACCGCTTCCATGGCCACGCGGACGGCATTGCGCACCGCCAGCGCGGTGGACGATCCATGGGCGATGATCACCACGCCCTTCACGCCAAGCAGCGGACTGCCGCCGTAGGTTTCATAACTGCTCTTCTCCTTGAGCGCCTTGAAGGCACCGTTGGCGAGCACCGCGCCCGCGAGCCGCAGCGGATTGCCCTTGATCTCGGCCTTCAGCCACTTGGAGACGGCCTTGGCCGTGCCCTCGATGGTCTTGAGCATGACATTGCCGACGAATCCATCGCACAACACCACATCCAGTTCGGTTTCGAACAGGTCGCGACCCTCGACGTTGCCAACGAAATGAATGCCGGGCGTTTGCTTGAGCAGCTTGAAGGTCTCCTTGGTGAAAGCCGTGCCCTTTTCCTCCTCCTCGCCATTCGACATCAGGCCCACCTTCGGGCTCTGGATGCCCAGCACGTTGCGGGCGAACGCGGTGCCCATCACGGCATAGGCCACGAGATGCTCGGGCTTGGCGTCGGGATTCGCACCGGCGTCCAGAATGTGGCACAGGCCGTATTCGTTGGGAACCGCCGTGGCGATGCCGGCGCGGTCCACACCGGTGAGAGTGCGGAGTTTCAAGGTTGCCGAGGCCACCGCCGCCCCGGTGTTGCCAGCGGAAACAAAGGCGTCCGCCCGGCCATCCTTGACCATTTCCATGGCCACATTGATCGAAGACTGTTTCTTGCGGCGCACCGTCTTGGCCCCGGCCTCGGCCATGCCGATGACCTCCGGAGCATGCACGATACTCACGCGCGGATCCGTCAGATCCAAACCCTGCCGGGCGCTCTCGGCTTCCAACGCCGCCTGATCCCCGACGAGATAGAGGTGCCGGAGCTTGGGGTAGTAACGCAGGGCATCGATCGCCCCCCCGATGTTCACTCCGGGGGCGTGATCCCCGCCCATGGCGTCCAAGGCGACTTTCATGCAGGGTGGAAAATGCGTTTCAGCGGGGCACGGTTGCGAAAATCATGCGAAAAACCGCCGCCTGGCACTCCGACCGGGCGGCGATGACGGCGGAAAACCGGCGGTCGGTTTTCAGAGTGCCTCGACTTCAAGCACCTGGCGGTCGCGGTAATTTCCGCAGGCCGGGCAGGCGATGTGCGAGGGCACCTTGCTGCCGCATTCCGGGCAATTCTTGAAGATCGGTGCACGCCAGCGCTTGGCGCCACGGCGCATTTTCTGACGGCTTTTGGATTGGCGGCGCTTTGGAACGGCCATGGTATCGAGTATGTTAGGGTTGGTCCTTGAGGTCCTTGAGATGGTCGAGGGCGGACCAGCGGTCGTCGCCCCCGTCGCGGGGCGGAGTGGGTAGCCCATCTCCCGCGGGTTTGTCCACTGATAAATATCGGGGATCGATTTCGCACTGCTGGGGACTGTCCCCCTCCTCGCAGCGGGGGTCCACGGGAAAATTGATCAGAATTTCCTCCCGCAGCGTCTCGGTGGCGTCGATTTCGCCCTGATTGCCGATTTCCACCGACAACGCGGCTCCTTCCAGCCGGATCGTCTGGCG
>Ga0315903_10007583_pt1 | contig 13549 bp, 7 predicted proteins | sample LakEriMetagenome_7_FD_203524 | JGI IMG/M metagenome (GOLD analysis project Ga0315903, IMG submission 203524) | Freshwater fungal communities from buoy surface, Lake Erie, Ohio, United States - Buoy 2 MA119 | ecosystem: Environmental > Aquatic > Freshwater > Lake | place: USA: Lake Erie, Ohio...
CCGTTGCCGTTACCGTTGCCCGAAGTCATCGGTTTGAATTTTGGAAACCTGACTAAACGCCATTCTCCGCCACCGCCAGCAAAGACATGCCACTTGTAATCGTAAGTGTAGTTTTCGTCCTCTGGTGGAGGTGTGGGTTTCTCGCCTTTTAATAATGATTGTTTTGTAAAGTAGTCTGATTCACGAGCCTGTTTAAGTTGAGCCATTCGCTCTTCACGAGTGGGTTTTTGAAACACAGAAAGGCTAGGTGACTCTGCAGCACTGACAGGAGTAGGGATATCTTTTGCAGTATTTTCATCAGATTTGCGAACATCTGCAACCGAAAGGGAGGCAGGGGCAGGAGACAATGTTGGCTTAACATTAACAAGGTCTTTAGCAGTCGACTCGTCAGCCTTCTTTATATCTGCCACTGATTTAGTAGGCGCTGGTGCATTTGCTTTATTTTTTGCAGCATCAATAAGCGCTCTAACGTTAGCAACAATACGACGTTCATCATCAAGATATAGTTCTGCCATTATCGCTGTAACCTACTTCTTAGTGTTTGAGCCATATCTACAGCCTCATTTTTCTTTCGTGAAGTGTAAGCAACACGTGGGTCGTTATCAACTAGGTTAAACAATTCAAGGTCGTTTGGTAGACGGTAGTTACCTTTTTCATCCTTGAAGTTAAGGATGGTCTTCATCAATGGGTCATCTTCGTAAATGGTTGTTTCAAGAGCGTTACCAACGTTTGTTAGCAAGCCCTGAACGATAGGTTTAGCATCTTTGCCTGCAGCAAGGTCTTCGGCAAGGCTCATAAACTTCTTACCTGTTTCCTTGCGAATATCATCTTTATACTTGCGTATGATTTCTGCTGCTACATTCTCGTCAGCAGAACCAATTACGCTCAAGATGACATTACTGATTTTGTCAAAAGAAGGAACTGCTGCATAGTTGTTTTTGCTAGCGTTGACAAGGTCATCAAAGATTGACTTAGCCGCACCGCCGATATTTTCAGCAGTAAAGTTAGATTGAGGGAAGTTAGACTTAAGGAAGTCCGCCAAGAACTGCTCTTGCTCTTGAGCAGTAAAGCCTTCTGCCTCAGTAGTGGTAGTAGCGGTATATACGCTTTCGTATTGTAGAACTCCAGCCTTGTTCTTTTTCTGTGCGAACATAAGGTTGCCATCTTTGTCTACTTTTTGCTGGTAGACAATGTTGCCCTTGGCATCCTTCTTTGGCTTGCCACCCTTAGTAAGAACAGGCTTACTCTTATCGTAGACAGGCTTGGTTGTATCATAAACAGGCTTAAAGGTAGTCTTACCTTGAGTTACAGCAGCCGTTGTCTGTGCCTTCATCTCAGAATTCCATGAGGTCTCTAACTTGGAGACTAGGTCATCTGTAGGTGGCACCCCAAAGGCAGCATAGTAGGTATCGTAGAGGGCGTTCTTAGCATCGCCCCAATCCTTGAGTTGGAGAGCCTTCTGTACCTGACGGTTGAACTGAGGGGTAGTGTCAGGTTGCTTGATAGTCTTACCGCCAGAATAGCCCATAGAAGCCGCTGTAAGCCACGCTAGTGGGTCTGTGGCGTTACTACCTATGGTAGCCCTGATAACGTTCTCTAAGCCCGTCATATCCTGCGGAGCAGGCACACCTAGAGTGGTCTTAGCCGAGGATAAACCAATCTTGCGCATAGTGCCCTGGAGATACTCCCAAGCATTGCGAGCACCACTACCAGCAGGAGCCTTCTGGTCTACAAGACCACGAAAGATGTTCTGGAAGGCAGCATTCTTTGCTGAACTGTCCGCAGCATAAAGAAACTGAACATACGGGTCATCCACATTTGTCCAGCGATTAGCACCAATGGTTCCACCCAAAATACCTGCAGAGACCTGTTGGAATGCGGTAGTACTGCCAGCATTTAAGCCAGAACTACGAAGTTCGGTTACTCCAGGTGAGGATGCAAACTGTTTACCTGCCACGTTTTATTAACCTTCCAGTTGTCCAGCAAATACTCCGTAGTAGATACGGGAGAATGCTGGGTTTTCTAGCATAAGTGTTTCAGCAAGAGATACGAGTTTATCTCTTAGAAGTGGAGCAATACCGCTCTTGCCCTTAATCTGAGCATAGTTAGCGCCATTGAGGGTATTAAGCAAGTTCTGGAACTCCATATACTGCGGATAGAATGCTGATATCTGATTATAAATCGGAGATTGAGCAAATGCTGGGTCTTGCAACGCAGCGCCGATTCGGAATATCTTTTCTTGTGCAGTATTAGTTGTAACCATATCGGGTGGTGGACCACCGAACTCTTTATCAAGTTCTGCAATCTTTTGGCGATACCAGAAGTCTGGATATCCGTTAGCAGCCTGCTCTTCAGCAATCTGTCCCTTAATCATGGCATAGATGAGACCTTCAGCCTCGTTAGCCATTTCAGTAGCAGATAGATTACGGCGAGCACCTGAACGCTTCTGCCAGTTATAGTACTTGACAGAGGCTTCTCCACCAGGGAAGAAGTACGGAACCACATCTCCAGGAGAAGTTGCAAACTTAGCAGCAGCATCTGGGTTGTTATTCAACCAAGTCCACGCATCTTCTGTACCACGTACAGCCGATGTTGTGCTTCCAAGAGCAATCAAGATGTTGTTCTTGCCATAAGTCTCAGCAAACTGACGTACGGCTGCGCCGTAATCGCCAGGGTTTGCTTTTGAAATTCTATCCCAGTGTTCATAAAGAACCGTCATTGTCATGAAGCGGTATTTGTTCTCTGGGTCTTTAATCTTTGCTAGAACCTCGTTCATAGGTGTAGCAGGTGAGATGCTCTGGAATAGAGCAGTCATCCAACCAACACTCTTAGAGAGTTGTTCTGCATCTTTGAATAATCTGTTACGAGTCTGGTCATCAGCCAAAGGATTATCGCCGTACTCACCGCTAGATGCTAGGTAAGCAGCCCAGTCCTTAACGCCACGCTGTACCATCTGGTCATTGCCAAATGCGTAGAGGATTGTCTTACGCATCCATGATGGAAATACGACATCATCTGGACTATCTGGTGCTCCGAATGGAGTAACGATGTCGCGCATGATATCCCATGCAGGACCGAACTCATCAACTTTACCTGTCGAAGTAAAGAGAATCTGTGCTGCTGGTCCAAGACCAGGAACTAGAGGGTTAACCGCACCAAAAGCAAGGTTAAGTGACTGTACTGGCGCTGTAACCTGTAAGGCTTGTGCCATATTAAGGTTTTTACCAGCAAGCGCACCTAGTAAGTTTCCAGCAAGTGGAATCTTGAACATAGGCTCTGTGCTGCCTGGTTCACGGTAGATAAACCCTTGGTCATCATCGTATGCCATACCTGAGATGTCATAGATGACGTTAGTGCCTTCTTTGTTAGCAGCGTCATACGCCTTAGCAAAGCGATACAAAGGAATTGGGTTTCTCGTAGCCAGTTGGCTCCACTTATACATGGTATTGGTATGAGCCTGTGCGAACGGAAATACTAAACGGTATGCTTGAGCCCACTGCTTTTGACGGCTAGCATCATAGAACAAGTCTTTAACATAGTTAGATGCTTCTCTAGCAGCCATCTGATGAATGGACTGCCAGTTTGCAGTACCTGCTTCTACTTTGCCAGAAGCAACCTTCTTTAATCTGCTATCAATAACTCTAAGAACTGGGTGTTTACGACCAAGGACTTTAACCTTGTTTCCAGTACGTATATTGATAGGGTTAAGAGTTCTAAGTGCTTGGTTTCTAACATACTTAAGTTCATCTAGGCTAAGCATATCAGCGTAGCGAGCAACAAAGTCCCAGTATGCCATCTGGTATTCAGGACCAAAGTTAAACTTGCTCTCTAGGCGTGAAGATAAGTTGAAGAAGGCGTCAACCATATTGTTGATTTCCTTCTTGCCTGGAGCGCCTACAAGGCTTTCTTTCTGGAATAATACCCTTGAACCAGAGAGGTCATCTGGGCTAAAGTTATCAACCAAAGACTTCTTGAAGGCACTTTCTAGTGCAGATAACTGTGTAGAATTCAAAGGTCCATCGAACCAAGGAATACCGATTGTAACGTTTCTACCGTTATTATTACGGAATGTTACTTTACCATCAGCAAGCAAGTCCATAATTACATGTGACTTAGGACCATTGCCTGCAATAGTACGCATTTGACCAGCAAGTGTGTGCTCTTGTGCATCATCGAAGAAGAAAGTGAATATCTTCTCAGGTGATAGGTCTGCTTTAGTAATATTCTCTGCATCTACTCCAGCATCTCGCAAGAACACGTTTTTAAGACCAGGGTTACGGTCATAGATACCTAGTACATAGTTGCGGATATCGCTATTAGGCTTATCAAAGTCGTTGATTACATCATCTACGAACTTACGCTTAGCGGCTTCATCTCCAGTAAGCATGAGTTTAGCAATCTTAGGATTGAAGGCATCGCTACCCCAACGATTAAGGGTGTGTGCTAAACCTTCAAAGAAGTTCTTATCACCAGAACCAACTACTTTGTAAACCTTAAATACTTCAGAACCCTTATTGCTACGATAGTCAGATACCGAAGCACGGCGGAAAGCCCACATCTGGTAGCCACGGACAGCCTCTAAGAACTCTCCCTCAGCCTCTACATTGTTGAATGCGTTGCCACCAAGGTCAAATTGATACTTAGCAACACGTTGCGCTAACTTACCACCCTTGCCAGAGTTGGCAACCATCATAGAGATGAACTGCATTGGGTGGGTAATGATGTTAGCGTGACCAGAGAACATCTGACGCATCTGCATTTCTGCGATGTTACGGATGATATAGGATGCACGGAATACCAACTGTGCGGTACGCCAGACATCACCCATCTCTTCAGCAAGAATTCTTCCCGCTTTAGCCTTGCTACGCAAGCCATTAAGTTGATACTTATTGAGTACTTTAAGCACTTCTTTGGTATCTGGAAGGAACATAGTTCCTTGGGCTAACTGATAATAGGCTAGACCGCCATCAATCTTAATTACGTCATTACCAGCATTATAAACAAGAACTTCTCCGTTTTCAGAGAGTTTACCTACTGTATAGGTGGTATCTGCGTTCTTTTGTACAGCATTAAGTTTAATTACATCTTTAAGGTCATTGATTGTTGACTCATCAGCACCAAAACGCTTAGCAAGGTCTTCAATCAGGTCATCCATGCCATTCTGGATAATCTTTGCTCGTTCTTGCTCGCTAGTGCTAGCAAACAACTTACGAGAGATATCATCTATGTACTTTTCCTGCCCTTGCTTACCAATAACGGTTTTAATCTGAGCAGAACTTAGCCAATCCTCTACGCTATTGACGGTATTGTTCAAATCACCTAGATTGATAGCAGTAGAGCGGACAAAGTAACGGCTGAACATACGGTCAAGTTGTTCTGCCTTACGGAAAGATACATACGATATTGGATTAACCAAACGAGCAACTGGATTGGCGGTAAGTGCCGCAACTTCCTTGCGTAGTGTGGCTGAACGGAATATCTTAGGGTCAGTAGCAGGGTTACCTAGGTACGACAAGAATACGCGGTAGACATCATCTGTAGTCTTTGCAGCAGTAAGTGCTGCCACCATCTCAGTATCTAGTTTCTTACCAAAGAATCTATGTACCTTTAGTGGGTCAGTTTCTTTAGCAACTACTTCTGCAATCTGAGTAAAGCGTCTTCCAAGCATGAACTGGAATGCTTTGCTGAAGTCTGTAGCAAGGTCACCATTGTAACCTGCGGTAAGACCAACATTGTTCTGAGCCCACTCACGAAGGATGCGCTTCTCAGCAATTCCTGTTTCAAGGTCAATAATCTTACGTAGACCCTTGTATTCTGGGTCATTGATAATTGCCTTGCGTAGTTCTACATCTTGGTCTACGACGTTACGGAAGATATCAATTTCTTTTAGGCGTTGTTCTGACGCTTCTTTGTTCTTGGTGAGGACTTCAAGTTCTTGGCGAGTTTTGTTGATATCCTCATCAAGCGTCTTGACAGTAGAAAGTAACTTAGCCATGTTGGGACCAAGATTAGAAGGGTCAGCAATCTCTGCAATCGCATTTCCTACCTGCGCATTCTTTGCGGCTATACGTTTAGCATTGGTAACCATAACGCCACCAGTCTCACCGTAGATAGCACGGATATTGCTAATGCCGTCAAATTGCCAAATCTTCTGTATGCCTTCTAGCGCATACTGCATAGCACGAGCAGAGCCACCTGTTGCTTTAGCAGCAGCAATAGTGCTTAGGATATCTGCCAGTGTCTTAGGTTGGTCTGCAGCCGATACTGCCCATGAGAAACCTTTAAGTTCCATAGCATCGTTCTTGCTAGCCAAAGATACTTGGTCAAGCACAGCACGTACCTCAGGAGCAAGGTTGGCATCTGCTTTACCTGCTTCTAACCACTCTTCAAACTGTAAGCGGCGATTTACTTCTGCCTGCTTTTCTTTGCCAGGAAGTTTAGTGATATCTTCTGTTAGGTCAAGAAGTTTGAATGGTTCTTCTCCAGCAACAGTAACTGCGTACTCAGCATTGCCATGTGCGCCAAAAGATATTACTCCAGGCTTAGGGGCATCTCCTAGAACGATGTAGCCGTCAGTAAAACCTACAGTGTTAGCATTCTCAGCAGATAGTTTATCTATACCGCGGAGTAGTTCGCCATCGTATACGCCAGGATTAGAGATAACCTCTTTGACGATGTTCTCATTGGCAAGAACCTGTTGAGCAAACTGGTCTTGAGAAAATGCTTTGTAAGAATCTTCTACAGTTATAAGCAGTTTGCTTACTGTAGGTTCTAGTGTTTCAAATCTTTGTTTTTCAAGTCTTTGTAGTTCGGTAGTCCTGCGCATCCATTTGCTGGTATTGCGCTTAGTGTACTTACCGATTAACTCTTCGCTCTCTTTAGCAAGAGTGGCAATCTCTTTATTATATTCTTCTACCTGTGCAGTAGGGCTAAATTGCTTAGCACTAGCCTTAAGCGCTGCTGCTTCTTTACCACCCTTGATAATTGCTCTAGCAGAACCTGCTCCGAACCACATAGATGGGTCAAGTGCTAGGTTTAGAGTAGCATCAACGAGACCAGACAGTACTTTGTAACCAGTTTTATCTGGATTTGACTCAATTGACTTGGCAACGAAACGACCAATGGTGAAAGATTCGCCATTAACCTTGCCATAGGCTGACATAGCCTTGGCTTGCGCCTTACCAACTCGACTTTGTGGGTCGATAAAAAAGCCATCCCCTGTTTTTACCCCGCCTTTGCCATCAATAACATCTGCAACTAGCGAACCAAAGAGTGTATTTTTTCCACCAAGGGTTGCTAAGTCTTTTGCAAAAAGTCCAAAGTCTTTTTCCTGTGCAATATCACGTGTTAATGTAGTTACTAGGTCATACGGTCCACGCAATGCAGCAAAACCTACACGAGTTGCGCCCTTAAATACATCATAAACGTTACCTAGCGTAGCATCGTAGATAGAACCGACAATTCCTCTGTCATTATTTACAGATTTTTTGATTTTTTCTACGTTGAACTGGTCTTTTTTCAACTGGGCAATACCATCAAGGGATACAACTTTGTTTATTCCAGGGGTATTGGCAGATAATCCTTGCTTCACCATAGACATAACGAGGTCTTTACTCATGCCAGGGTAGGCAGAAGTTATGTCATTGAAGTTTCTGTACATGTCAGGCGTAAGTGATGACATCTGAATCGCGATAGCACGATTACGTGCCTCGCCTTCATTAGCATACAAAGCCCGCATGGCGGGTGAAAGATTAGATTTCTGCAAATCTGCCATTAACGATTCTCTTCGTTAAACGCATTGACGATGTTAGCAAGAATGATTGAGTCAGGATTTGCCATAAACATAGCCCGTGCTAGCACTGCTGTTTGGTCAATTGCGTCAACTGGAGTCTGTTGTGCATTACGTCCACGTCCTGGACCGCCTTCAGCACCATCAGAAAGGGGTGCTTCATTGCCTTGCATAAATGCATCAGGATTTGGAATTGCTGCGGCAAGTGGATTCATGCCTGTTGCTGTTGCCTCAGGTGTATCCATTGGCGCTCCGCTAACAAGTTCTTGATTTCTCTTACGTTCACTGTATGAACCACCAGAAGCCTCTGCGATGTTACGTCCCTCGCGTTGAATCTTCTTTACGTTTCCGAGGTCATCTCTACGAGCAAACCGTCCTGGTCCTCCAGGTACATCTTGCATTGACATATTTAGTCCTCATCTTCGTCGTCTTCATATGGTTTAACTTCTGGATTCTTAGGGTCAACTATCCAATCAGGATAACTTGTCCTGTCCATAGCAAATGCTAAAGCAGTACTTTCATCCATTCCTGCTTTGCGTAACGAATCATAAACTTCTTTTGTGGCAATAGCCCAAAAATCTAATTTAGTTAAGATTGGTTCTTTGATTGTCTTAGGACGTCGTGTTGATTTCTTTACGACCTTCTTGACTGGTTTCTTCTTTGTTGCCACATTATCCCCCTAAGCCTGCCAATATGCTTGCTAAATCTGGTGCTTGTTGTGGGACCCCACCAGAAGGTTGTCCAGGAGCGACTGGGGACGGGGTAGCCTCAACTGGTCCTTGTGTGCCTGGCGGGGTCATCTCTGCCTGCGCAGGTTGCTCGGGTGTGAACACGGCAAGCGCAGCAGCCTCGATAGTGTCCCCATTGCGACGACGTTCAATAACGTCTGCAATTTTCTGAATAAGCGCAGATGGGTCTTGCCCCTGTGCAGCCATGGCAGGTATTGCTTGCGCTGTGGCTGTTACAGCAGCAGACAGATTGCTGCGCATCTTTTCGATTTCAATTCGTTGTTCTTCGAGCGATACGTTTACGCTCCATGGAAGTTCACGACGAATGAAATCCTTAGATACCAAATCGGCTCCAAGTGCCTGAAGAGAGAAAATCAAGGCTCGCGATGGGTCAAGTCCTGCCATCAAACCGTAACGTACTTCGATAGAAGTGTCACCTTTGATGTCTTTGCTTGGTTTGTACTTTAACTCGTACGGCGTACCCTGTGCGATACCCTTGACGCTCTTTTCTTTATCGAAAAGGAGTTCATCCATTTCGAAACATGTTGCGACAACATCTTCAAACACTTCGGTCAGGATTGTCTGTCCTGCCTTGATTTGAGAGTCGAATGCACCAAGCAATGCTTGTACGCCTTGACCAGTGATGATTGAAGCATCAATGGTTCCTGTACGTCCTTCAGGATAACGTGCACCCAAGCGAAGTTCGCTCTGGAGTGCAGCCTGTTCCTGAAACGCTGCTGCTGGTACATCTAGTCTAACGCGACCTACGCCTGCTGGCTGTGCTGTGCGGATAATCGCATCAGGACCCATTGGCATGTCGACGACATCTGTTGGAACAACAAGAGGAGCCTGGATAGACTTCTCTGCTGCTTCCATTGCAAGATTAGCAAAACGTGCACGTGCTAGTTGTACATACAGTACATCGTCAAATTGTCCACGTGTTTCTTCATCAAGTGAAGGACGTCGTGCTACAAAAACATTCATCTTGCCAAGAGGGTTTGCCGCGTAGTTAAGAACGAGGTTGCCTCTGTCTGGCAAGAACAATACAGTTACATTCGCATCACTATAGCGAATCATCTCGACCTTCATGCTGGTGTCTTGATTGAAACCATCGCGACCAAGCAAGATAGGTGCGTACTCTGGGTAATCTACTGCTAGTTCACCAAGAGTCTTGAAGTAACGCTTTGCGTATGCTACGCAACGACCAAATCTATCAAACTCTGGGTAACCACCCATTGGGTCTTCAACACGGATACGTGGAAGGTTAGAATCAAAATCAGGTTCTACATAGACAGGCAAGAAGCCGTATGAGAAATACCAGTCAGCACCCCAGTACATCTGTGACTGTAGGCGTGAATTGTAAACATAGTTGTTGGCAATCAAGGTGCGCTTATCAGCAAAAGCACGAGCGCGGTCATTATTGACATTGCTTGTAGCGCAGTTAAATGATGGAAGTGGTGCTAGAACCTCAGCCAAGTCGCGTGCTGCGACATCAACGAAGTTAGCCACCATGGGCTTGTCCATGCCTTCAGGGAACAAGTCAGGATAAATCTGACCCATATCACCTTTGCGTACAGCAAGGATATCCTGCATTCGTGCATCGCGGGCGCCATTGCGAATCTTGAGATTCTCAACCCGCCTTGCAATCGTTTGGATATCTAATTCCATCATAGTCCTATTCGTACACTGAGAACTCGTAGTCGTTTACGTTCATCACGTAACGCTGTTCGAGTTGTTTTCTTGTAGCCCATCTGTTTACAACGTGACTCTGGTTAAAGTTGTTACTGCCAATGATTTCCCTGGCGCGTAGTTCACAGAACCACAGAGCCATCACACAGTCGGTCTTACCCTTAGTGTCAGGCTTCCAAGTAATCAATTGTTGTATCAATGACTTAATACCCTCAGAACCATCCTGAGAAGGAAGTTCTATCAGGTTGTCATCTTGATGCACACCGTTACGTACAGTCCCAAAGAGACCAGACATAGCAGCAACACCGAAAGATGTGTCCCATTTGTTCTTACCTGTAAACTGGCTAGAGAATCTAACCCCTACTGAGGCAAGGAATGAACGCAAGTCATCATCAAGCGCATAGGCTTTCTGGTGAGCATTGATTTCAATTCGTAATTCTTGTGGTTGGTACTTCTCGACCCAGTCATTAATCAGTTCACGAATCTTGGCTGGGGTAGGTTCTGTCATATTGACAACATCAAGAATGTACCTTTGACGCGTATTGCGGTCTACTGTCATCACAACAGCCGCAGTATTTCCTGTCATCGCAGGGTCTAGACCCATAATGGTGTACCAGGAACCGCGTTCTCTAGGATGTCCAGGGGCGCCTGGCTTTAGAGGACCACGCTTTCGCATCCTGTTGAGCGAACCTTGGACACACGCAGGGGCAAAGATAGAATCTTCTTGTACATCTTGCTGTTGGTAGACCAGTGCCCAGGCTGACGGAGAAACTTCACTCCTTCTTCGATAGAGTGCTGGTCCGTCCCATTTAGGATATAGACCGTTTTCATCAGGAAGTACCGTCTCATCCGAACCCTCCCAGGGTATATGGCTCTTTGCCCAGAGAGTAACCCAGTTGGCTGGGTCCTCATCTAGTTCTAAAACTGCGGGCATGGCAAAATAGGTGAAGGGGGTCTTACCGTTACTCCAATGTTCACCATTACGGATTTCCCTGTAAAGGTCATTAGAGGCAATACGTGTCCCCACAATAAGCAACTTACCGTTATCACCCAGACGGGTAACAACATCTCGCTGTAGCCAGAGGAGTTGCTTTTCCCACTCATGAGCGTTGGAGGTTGTCACAACGTCATCTAGGATAATCAGGTTAGAACGGGCACCAGTAATCTGACCACCAATACCTAGCGCCTGTACGGTTGGGTCCTTCTCGGTGGAGTCGCGGCTGAGGTAGATACGGTCAGCCTTCCAGGTATCTGCGTCCTCTTTCCATCCTCCAGCAGAACCGTAGACGGCTTGGAGTTTAGACCAGCGCTCGTGGCTCAGACGCTGCTTGATGGAGTAGAGATACTCCTTAGCGCGTTCTTGAGTCTTAGAGACAATCGTAATCTTGACATTCGGGTCCATCGCAATCCGATAGACGCAGTAGTTGACCGTGATGACGGTAGACTTGGCATGCTCGGGCGGGACATTAATCAGCAACCTTTTGGTGCTCGAAGGCTCATAGGTCATCGCTGGATGTAACCAAGACGGCTCACGCCCCTCAAGTACATCAATCCAGGACCTATGGTGAGGAAAGATGGGTGAGTCTAAGAACTCTGCCGAGAACTGCTCGAAACCTATCTTGTACTTGGCATCCCCTGTGACGATGCTGAGGGTGCGCTCGCCTTCTTCCCTGGCGGCTTCAAGTTCTTTGACAAACTTAGGGTCTTTCCGCCAGTCCTTCATCACGTCAGGCTTCCTGCCAGCCCTAGCCAGGGCGTCTTGCAGGTCTAACCCTTGACGGACGAAATCTAAAACCTTGGACTTTGCCTCCTTAAGTCTGGCAACATTATGATGCTCAGAGCCTGATTTGGCAGCCATATAAATCCTCCATAATAATCCCCCTTCGCTCAGCGCCTCTAGGCGCTTCGCTACCCCCTAAAGAAAAGCGAGGCAGTCCCATAGACTGCCGAGCGGGAAGGATATTCGCTTCCGTGTACCGCTCATATCCTTACATATATACTAACCCGTTCAAATACCTAAAACGAACGCTTTATAACAAAACTGTTACCTAGATTACATATAATATGGACATTACGGGCACACTCGGAGCAAATACTGGAAAAATATTATTTGCGGAGAGTGTGTACCTAGCGCCCCTGGCGCTATAAAAACTGGGGTCGCGGAGCGACACGCAGGGAAAGAGAGCGAGCGAAGCGAGCACCTTTCCGTTTTTGGTGCGAACGAGCGAAGCGAGTGAGCGCGTTTTTTGTGTCGGGATTAAAAGGGGGGCGTTTGTGTTGGGTGACTCTCTGCGCTTGAGCCTGAGCCTGAGCGTACGATTATCGTACGGGGCGCGGTGGGTTGCTTTTGGATTCGATTTCTGTCATAATTCTTTCATGGTCGAGAAAGGCTCGACCTAAGAGAAAAGGAAAAGAAATGAAAAAGAATGTAAAAGCATCAAAAGCGGTCACTTCCCTAGACGTTGTAAATCCTGACCTCAAGGCTTCATTCGAGGCGGTTGTAAATCTTGAGGCAGAAATCTCGGTTTATGAAAAAGCGGTTTCAATGCTCAATGCTGGCTCTATCTCTGTTCGCGGTCTCAAGGCTACTATCGAAGCGGCGGCAGAAAAGGGCGCGCTTCCTACCATCAAGCCTTCCACTGCTCAGTATTTCATCTTGTCCGCAAAAGTCCGCGCTCTCGCTGGCGGTAAAGAGAAGCCTCTCAAGGCGGTCCTCAACGCTACAATTCAAGCCAAGCGCGCTTTCAAGTCTGACGCTGAAGCCTTCATCAACGCTTCCAAGTCTTTCGCGGAATTGGTGAACGCCACGCCTAAGCAGGGCGAAAAGGCGAAAGCAGAACGCGCCACGCTTGCGGACGTGAAGGCGGTCATGGCAACGGCGGACGGCGTCGTGGCTTTCGCACTTAAGGCGCTCCGCGATTTGTCGGGTGATGAGGCGGTGATTACTAACGTGGATAACGCGAAATCCCTAATCCGCGCCATTGAAATCGCTATGGCGGTCACACGTCACCCAAGCGTGAAAGCCAAAGTTAGCGCCTAAGCCCTAACGCCTAAGCCCCTGCCCTAATCGGCGGGGGCTTTCGCATGTCCAAAATCGGATCCGTTTTTGCCCACGCTGTCGGGCGTGTCGTACGATTTTCGTACGCGCCGAAAAATTTGTGTTGGAAAAGATTTGTGTCGGAGACTCCTTTGGTTTGTGTTGGAGAGGAAAGTTTGTGTCGAGACTAAGCGAGTTTGTGTCGGGCTCGGCTCGCCACCAATAGCCGTTTTGTTCGCCTATCGCACCCCCCTAGCCGTTTGACTTAGGAGCCCAGATACGGGATAATAATGCTACCGCAGGTCT
>Ga0315903_10007589_pt1 | contig 13546 bp, 20 predicted proteins | sample LakEriMetagenome_7_FD_203524 | JGI IMG/M metagenome (GOLD analysis project Ga0315903, IMG submission 203524) | Freshwater fungal communities from buoy surface, Lake Erie, Ohio, United States - Buoy 2 MA119 | ecosystem: Environmental > Aquatic > Freshwater > Lake | place: USA: Lake Erie, Ohio...
CCTATGCTTTTAAAAGAGATGCAAGCTTATAGAGAGGGATTGAACGTGGATAGACTTGTAGCATTCTGTGCTTTAGTGGCATTTGCTAAAGTGCAACAATCTAACAGGGGATTAGCTAAACGTATAGAAGTTAAGAAGGATAATTTGGTTAACTCACAAAAATTTACTAAATTAAATTATAGCCCCTTTAGGCATATTGGTCGTTCTAATATTCCTTCATCTATGAAGGTTCCTAGAAGAGCTTTTAAAAATATTAAATAATGGACGTGACCACTACTATTTCAGACTGGAATGCCGGCACATTTATATGTACAACAGTTTCTGGTCCATATGATGTAACATATATCATTCCTGATAATGTCACACTAACTAATTCATAATCATGCAAGTATATAACGCACTAGATTTAAAATCAGGTAAAAAGGCAGAATACAATAAGATGGGTACTCTCACCCAGCCTATTCAGTTTTTGTCTGAAAGAGAAAAGGATGACGAGTGGAGAGCATGGAATCTAGACTGGCTAGAGTGGCAGGGTATGCGTCAGCTTAGACGTAATGCTAGACGTCTAAGTAAAAACTACAAGCTTGCTAAGGGTATTATAGATAAAACAGATTATATTGTGGAGGAGGATAATGAGATGGCTGACATTATAGAAACTCTCACTAAAGAAGATGTATCAGCATATGAACTAAAGTTCTATCCTATTATTCCTAATGTAATTAATGTTCTATGTAATGAGTTTGCTAAGAGAAGCTCAAGAATAATGTTTAGAGCTGTGGATGAAATCTCCTACAATGAGATGCTTGAGGAGAAAAGAAAAATGATTGAGAACGTTCTTCTTCAGGATGCCAATCAAAAGATAATGATGCAGATGATGATGCAGGGAATGGAACCTGACTCTAAAGAAATGCAGGAAGCCACTAGTCCTGATGCTCTTAAACAACTGCCGGAGATTGAATCTTTCTTTAAGAAAGACTATAGATCTATGATAGAGCAGTGGGCCACCCATCAAATGTCTGTAGATGAAGAAAGATTTAAAATGCAAGAGCTTGAGGAAAGAGCTTTTCGTGATATGCTTATTACAGATAGAGAGTTCTGGCATTTTAATATGAGAGAGGATGATTATGAGGTGGAGCTTTGGAACCCTCTTCTCACATTCTATCACAAATCACCAGATGTACGTTACATCTCCCAGGGTAACTGGGTGGGTAAGACAGACATGATGTCTGTATCAGATGTGATAGACAAGTATGGTTGGATGATGACTAAAGAACAATTGGAAGCTTTAGAAGTTATCTATCCAGTAAGATCTGCAGGTTATGCAGTACAAGGTTGGCAAAATGATGGTACATACTATGATCCTACAAGAACTCATGAATGGAACACCCAAATGCCTTCACTGGCTTACCGGCAGTTTACTTCTCTGTATGATAGCAAGCTTGGAACTGGTGATATTGTTCAGTGGATTCTGGCTGATTCAGAAGATGTTCAAGATTTTGGGAGAACTTATATGCTTCGTGTATCAACAATCTATTGGAAGAGCCAAAGAAAAGTTGGTCACCTTACTAAAATTACGGCAGAAGGAGAAGTAATACAAGACATTGTAACAGAAGACTATAAGATTACTGATAAGCCTACATATAACAATCTTGTAATTAAACAAAAAAATAAGGATACCCTTATATTTGGAGAGCACATAGATTGGATATGGATTAATGAGGTGTGGGGCGGTATCAAGATAGGACCTAACCGTCCTACATTCTGGGGTATGAATAACCCAGGTGGTATTAATCCCATCTATCTTGGTCTTAATGGAGGTAAACCAGGACGTGTACCATTCCAATTTAAAGGAGATAGTACACTTTACGGATGTAAACTTCCTGTAGAAGGTTCAGTGTTTGGTGATAGAAACACCAGATCTGTAGCTCTTGTAGATTTAATGAAGCCTTTTCAAATAGGCTATAATATTGTAAACAATCAGATAGCTGATATATTAGTTGATGAGCTAGGTACGGTTATTATGTTAGACCAGAATGCTTTGCCGCGTCACTCTTTGGGAGAAGACTGGGGTAAAAATAATCTGGCTAAGGCGTATGTGGCCATGAAGAATTTCCAAATGCTTCCTCTGGACACCACAATTACGAACACTGAGAATGCTCTATCTTTCCAACACTATCAGGTGCTTAACTTAGAACAGACGCAACGTCTGATGTCTAGAATTAATCTAGCACAGTATTTTAAGAATCAAGCATTTGAAGTGATTGGTTTAAATCCCCAACGTATGGGGGCACAGATAGCACAGCAGCAAACGGCTACTGCTGTAGAGCAAGCTATGAATGCAAGTTATGCTCAAACAGAGCAGTACTTTATTCAACATTCTGATAACCTAATGCCGAGGGTACATCAGATGAGAACCGACCTAGCTCAATATTACCACTCTAAGAAACCTAGTGTACGTCTGCAGTATATCACTACAGCAGATGAGAAGGTTAACTTTGAGATTAATGGTACAGATCTTCTTATGAGAGATCTTAATATATTCTGTACCACTAAGACTAACTCTAGAGCTGTGATGGAACAGCTTAAACAATTGGCTATCAGTAATAATACAACTGGTGCCTCTATATATGATTTAGGTAATGTGATTAAATCTGAGAGTATTGCTGAACTTACTGAGGTTCTTAAGACAGCAGAAGAAAAAACTCAAAGAGCTAAGGAAGCTGAAATGCAACAACAGCAACAGATGCAGGAACAACAGATTCAGGCTCAGCAGCAACAGATGCAGATGGCTCAGCAATTTAAAGCTCAAGAAGCTGAGAAAGACAGACAAGCTAGAATACTGGAAGCTGAGATTAGATCTGCTGGTTATGGGGCTCAGTCTGATATTAACCTTAATCAACAGTCTGATTACATGGATGCTCTTGCTAAAATTCAAACTGAGCAAAGATATCAGGACCAGATGAATCTTAAGAGAGAGCAGGTGTATAGTAATAGAGATACTACAAACCAGAAGCTTAGTGTAGAACGTGAAAAGATACAAGCTCAGGTGCAAGTTGCAAATAAAGAGTTGCAAATTGCTAAAGAAAATAAGAATAAGTACGATGTTGGAAAGGGTGAAGGAGAGAAGAAGAAATAATTATAGCTCTATAATCCACAACTTATACTTTTAAAAATTAAAAATTATAAATTTTTAGAGTTTAAGTTGTATATTATTAATGTAGGATATAACATAAAAAACCAATAGTATATGCCTGAAAATCAAACAAGTGTACAGACATCTGTACAAGAAGTAGACGTTGATATTGATAGCTGGTTGGGAGCTCCTGGAGCAGACAGCATTGTAACACCGGCTGCTGCACCTAGTAAAGAAGAAACAAAACCTAACTTCTTTGCTCCTAATAAAACAGATCTTAGTTTTCTTGATGACGATGATACTGATGAGAAGGATGATGATGGAAAAACTAAAGATGTTTCACGTGAAACACAAGCTGTTCTAAAAGATTTGGATAGTGAGTTAATCTCTGACGAAGAAGAAGAACAGACATTTAAGAAACCAGGAAGACCTAGAACAGAAAAGTCTGGACTGGTAGAGTTCTTAAAGAAAAGAATAGAGTCAAAGGAAATGTTTGCCTTTGATGACTATGATGAAAATAAACAATCTCTAGATGACTACCTTGGTTCATTAGGAGAGAAGGATATTGAAGATCTTTGGAAGGCTAATATAGATAACCTGAAGCATGAGGTGGCTTCTTCAACTCCTCAAGAGTTCTTTGCTTCTCTACCAGAAGAATTACAATATGCTGCAAAGTATGTAATGGATGGTGGACAAGATTTAAAAGGTTTGTTTTCGGCTCTGGCTCAAGTGGAACAAGTGAGAGACTTAGATCCTGCACAAGCTAATGATCAAGAGTATATTGTAAGATCTTACTTACAAGCTACAAACTTTGGATCTGCAGAAGAAATTGAGGAAGAGCTTAATACCTGGAGAGACATTGGAGTTCTTGAAAAGAAAGCCAAGCAGTTCAAACCAAAGCTTGATGCTATGCAGGAAGAAGTTGTTCAGTATCATGTTGAACAACAGGAAGCCATGAAGCAGCAACAAGAACAAGCAGCTAATGCTTATATGCAGAATGTGTTTGAAGCTCTTCGTCCTGCTGAGATTAATGGGTTGAAGCTTGATAAGAAAACACAAGCTCAACTTTACACCGGACTAGTTCAACCTCAGTATCCTTCTATATCTGGTAGACCAACAAACTTGTTGGGACACCTTCTAGAGAAATATCAGTTTGTAGAACCTAACTACCCTCTGATTGCTGAAGCTCTTTGGTTACTATCTAACCCTGATGATTATAGACAATCATTGATGAAGCAAGGTAAACAAGAAGCTGTAGCTCAAACAGTTAGACAGTTGAAAACAGAACAAAGTAGAAAGACTTCTAACACTTACTTTGAAGATGAACAACAGAGATCTAAGAAAATAAGTAGACCTCAAAATATTTTTAAACGATAATTTTTTATTAACCCCTTAAATTTAAAAGCCCTATGGCAACTCCAGTTTTAAACAATGGTATATTCCTGCGTGACAACCAGTACCATACTAGTTCACATGTGGATTCTTACCACCTGTCTAATCTCCTGAAGTCTGCTGAGCCCACTGACCTGGGTCCTGTAGATCTTTGGGCAATGGCTCAAAAGGTAGAAATGCCTTTGTACCAGATGTCTAGCTTTGGTGGAAAGAACGTGATTATGGTAGATAATGCACGTGGTGAGTACAAATGGCAGATTCCTGTAGCACAGGATCTTCCTTACATCGTAGAGGACATTGAACCAAACAATGAAGAAAAAGGCATTGATGGTCAAACCTTTAAGATTAAACTTAACAAACGTACTTTTGGTCATGGTGACATCATCACTTATGACAAGTACAATGGTGTGGAAATGTACATTACAGCTGATGATATCATCCCAACAGGTGATAGCTTCATCTACACTGTACAGCTTGTAAACAATGACAACAACAAATTCTTGGATAACAAGTATTTGACTGTTGGTACTAAGATCTTCCGCAAGGGTTCTGCCCGTGGGGAATACGGAGAGCGTTTCTCTGATCTGGGTTCAGTGTCTGCAGGTTTCCGTGAATTCTATAACTACGTAGGTGGTGCTGAAGCTCACGTACACTATTCAATCTCTAGTCGTGCTGACCTGATGTTGAAGGGTGGTATGAAAGCTGACGGTACCGTACCTGTTGTAGAATTGTGGAGAAACTTTGATAAAGGATTGGATCCTTCTATCACTAGTCTTGAGCAAATGGGTAAAGACTACATTAAGCGTGCTTATGAGTCTGGTCAATTAACCCGTTCATTCTTGACTACTTTGGAAGCAGCTCACCTCACTAAGATTGCTAATGACATTGAAACCTACCTCATGTGGGGACAAGGTGGACGTATCAAGCAAGATGGTCCAGATGATATTCGTCTGTCTGTGGGTCTGTGGAAGCAGCTTGACAACTCTTACAAGCGTATTTACAACCGTGGTTCTTTCAACTTGGATTTGTTCAAGTCTGAAATCTTCAACTTCTTCAATGGTCGTGTGGAGTTCCAAGGACCTGAGCCTAACCGTCAACTGATTGTTCAGACCGGTTTGGGTGGTATGAAGCTTGTAAATGAGGCTATTAAGCGTGAAGCAGTTAACTCTGGTCTGGTTCTGAATGCTCATGAACTGGGAGCTGTAACTGGTAAAGGTATGGATCTGAACTTCGGATTTGCTTACACCAGCTACGTTATTCCTTTCTTGGCTAACGTGAAGTTTGTGTTGAACCCTGCATTTGACAATGTTCACACAAATGACATTGAGAATCCAATCATTGATGGTTTCCCTCTGAGTTCATATAATTTCATTATCTTTGATATTACTGACAACACCAATGACAACATCTTCTTGTTGAAGCTGTCTTGGGACAACCAGTTGAAATGGTTCTATCAAAATGGTACTATGGACTACATGGGACGTACACAAGGATTCCAGTCTTCAGGACAGTTTAACGGTTACCGTGTATTCATGACTCAAACTATGCCGGCTATCTGGGTTAAAGATCCAACCAAAGTGTTGAAGATCGTTATGAGAAACCCAATCACTGGTGGTTCATTCTAATGTAACAGTATCCTGGTACTTACCGTGAGATCAGTACCAGGATCTTTATATAGTATTTAATAACTACTAAATATAAAAACAATGGCTGGAAATTCAAGAACTCCTAGATCAGTAGCAATGAAAACTGCTCAAATGAAAGCTACCCAGTATAAGGGTGGTGGCAACAAACCTGCTACTGTTCAATCAACTGCCCAAGTTGCTAAAGCAAAAATAGGTGGTAAAGTCGGAAAAAAGAAGTAAATTATATTGTGGGGGAAACTAACCCTTCCCCCACATATTTACTATCCTTTAAAACTATTAGAAATGATTTCACTTAAGCGTCTTATAATGAATCCCAAGTCTCCAGATAGAGCTTTACAACAAGCTTATTCTGAGGCTGAAGGAGCTCTTGCTCGTATAGCACATGTCAATAGATTGTCTAGAGACATAATGGATATAAAGTATTATGAAGCAGATCTGGCTGGAGGAACTAATGCTACTATTAGAATATCTTCTAAGAAAGGGATTGTTGATGTAGTTAACTATGATAATGTTGCACAAACATTTTCTATATCATTACAAAATGTTGAAATTACACCAGATACAGAAAAGTTTTATATTCAACTTACAGTTTACTCTTCAGGCGGATCAATACCAGTGATCTATGCTACAGGTGTTGCACCAGATATATTTAATATAAAGATTTATGATATAGATGGTGGAGGTAACTGGGGAAATTTATACTTCTATTATGAACTTGTAAAAATTGATTAATATGGCAACAAGAATTGGAAGACTTACTAAAGTGAAAAACACAAGACAAAAGCCGTTCTCTAATGAGAATGACACTTACAAAGCTGTTCTTGTAAAGACAGAATGTGGTAAAGTGAAGTGTCTTATGTTCACAGAGGTTGAGCTTAGTAAAGCAGAGGCTCGTGGAGAAAAGAATACAGAAGACCAACCTACACAAAGTTGGATTTCTAAACTTATTGATTAAAGCTAAATTGTCAGGACAAACCTGACTCTTAATATACAAAACCAAATAACCAACCAATGAGTAACGTAGTTATGGTGGAGTCGTATCCACAAAACAAAAGATCTACAATTGCTATTCGTCCTTTCTTTCAGTCTGCTGTGGATAACATGGGACTTCAGAATTATGGACTTAGTCTATTTGAAGGGGCATTTCACGAAGAACAACTAGCTTGTCTAGAAGTGAACGGGATTAAAAGATATTTAACCGGTTTGAATGAATTTGCTCCTGAAGTAAAAACCCTGTCATTGGATGATCAGGAAGCTAAGGTAAAAGAAATTCGTAGAGTGGTTTCACATCTTGAAAAAGCTTTAGCTGCTAATGTGGTTGATCCTGATGACAAAGAGTTTTGGAATAAGATTAAACTTCTTAGACCAGACAATGGGGATCTCTGGGACAAGATTAGAATTAGAGTGGGTAATGAACCAGTCTATCTTGAGCCTGAAAAAGATCCTTATGATCTAATTAAGTTATATGCAATTGAAGCCGGTGGATTTTCTATGATTGCAAAATCTTTAGAAGATGCACGAAGAAGTCCTAGACCAGTTAAGTTTTATTTAGATAAGCTGGAAGAAACAGCATCTATTAATACAGAGGTTAAGAAGCTTAGAAACAAAGCTCTGGCAGAACTTCAAAAGTTATTTGACAAGAATCAGAATAAACTGTTCTACGTTGCTAAGGTGTTGGATCCTAACAGTGCACAGTATAAGAAGTCTACACCAAATGATATTGTCTATGACAACATGGATAAGTATATCAATGGAGATCTGGTAGATAAAAATAAAAAGCAAACAGCTCAAAGATTCTTAGACACTGTAAACATGGATATGGAAACCCTGAAGATTAGAGCAATTATTAAAGACTGTAGCTACTACAGATTTATTGCTACTAAAGCTGATGGTTTTATCTACCACTTAGAAACAACTACAATGCTGGGAAGAACTCCGACAGATGTAGCAGAATATCTGAAGAATCCTTTAAATGAGGAGATTCTTATTGATGTTACTAAGAAGGTTGAGAAATACTGGAATCAATAAAATAAATACTATGAAATCAAGTTCTAAAGGAGTTTATGACAAGACTGCTGCTAGCAATAATGCTAAGACAGTTGGAGCTGTTCCAAGCAAAGCCGGTGCCATGAAAGCATTAGGTAAGATGAAAAAAGATGGAATGGTTGGAAAGAAAAAGAAATAAGATGGCAACAGATAAGAAATGGATACAGAAGGCAACTAAGAATATGCGTACAGATAAACCCTGCACCGGTTCTAAGTTTGGATCTTCTAGTTGTCCTCCTGGTAGTAAGAGATATAATCTTGCCAAGACATTTAAAAAAATGGCAAAAAGTAAATAAACATGAAAAAGTACATTTTTGGATTTTTGATTGCGGTATCCTTAACAGCTTGTAGTAATTCTGTTGAAAGTGAAACAGAAGGAGAAGGTGATACTACAACTATTAAATGTGTAGATACCACTCATTGTGTAACTGATAGTATTAAAATTAAGTAACAATGGCAGCAAAGAGTAAAGTAAACGAAGCTGGTAATTACACCAAACCTAGTATGAGAAAGTCTTTGTTTGAAAAAATTAAAGCTAGTACCAAAGGTGGTGATGCCGGTCAATGGTCTGCTCGTAAAGCTCAGATGCTTGCTAAAGAGTATAAAGCAAAAGGAGGAGGATACAAATAATGCCACTAGCTAAATCCCAAAAGAGTTTAAAAGACTGGACCGCTCAAAAGTGGATGACCTCTGGCACTCATGCTAATAAAAAGAAAGGTTCATCTAAAGAGGTTAAGTCTGAAGGAACTAAGAGATATCTTCCAGAAGCTGCATGGAGCTCACTCTCCTCTGGAGAAAAGACAGCTACCAATAAAGCTAAGGCTGAGGGAAATAGAAAAGGAAAACAGTTTGTAGCTCAACCAAAAGAAATCAAAAAGAAAACTAAAAAATTTAGATAATGGCAAAGAATCCTAAACAACAAGCTGCTATTGCTATGTCAATGAAAGCTGCTGGTAAAAAGCCTAAGAAAATGGCAATGGGTGGAAGTTGTGGTACTCCTAAATCACTTTCTAAAAAGAAATAATCATGGCTAAATCACCAGCTTGGCAACGTAAAGAAGGCAAGGATCCTTCTGGTGGATTAAATGAAAAAGGCAGAGCATCTTATAATAGAGCTACTGGTGGTAATCTTAAACCACCTCAGCCTGGTGGTGGTCCTAGAAAAAATTCTTTTTGTGCTAGGATGCAGGGTATGAAAAAGAAACTTACATCATCCAAGACTGCAAACGATCCTAACAGTAGGATTAATAAGAGTATTAGAAAATGGAATTGCTAAATGACTAATAGTGAAATTCAAATAAAGATTAAAGAAAGACTGAATAAGCTAGCATCTTTTGATTATGACAATCTAGAGTGCTGGCAGATTCAAGAAGCTTTCAATAAAGCTCAGCTTGAATGGACCAGACGTCACATCTTGGGGTATACACAAAAGAAAGAAAGTGCTGAACAAAGTATTACCACTATAGATGATTTACAAGTTCTTTTAAAACAAACTACTCTTTCTGATTTTGATAGAGGGTTGTATTCGGAAACAGAAACTATACCGGATGATTACTTACACTTTATAAGAGTGAGTATAGTTGGTAAGACTGATTGCTGTCCTGATAGAATCTTAACTGTATATCTAGCAGAGGAATCTAACGTAGATGATTTACTTACAGATTCTTTTAAATCTCCAAACTTTGAATGGGCAGAAACATTCTGTACAATAGTTGGAAAGAAGATTAGAGTGTATACTAATAAAAAATTTTCTGTAAGTGCAGTAAAATTAGTATATTATAGAAAGCCCACTCCTGTAGCATTTGTAAACTGTATTAATCTTACAACAGGAAACTCTAATACAAAAGATATTCCTTGTGAGTTTAATGATGATGTAGCCGAAATACTTGTAGATCAGGCAGCTGCAATTCTTGCAGGAGATATAGAAAGTATTACTCAGTACCAAAGAGAACAACAAAACGTACAGTTAAATAGTTAATATAATGGCACTTCAGAAAATACCTCGTCCAACCGTATTTAGTACAAAAGCTCCGGTAACATCTGAGCCTATGATTACAGGAATTAAAACAGCTCCAATTGCTGGAAGAAATCCTATGATTGACGATTCTTGTATAAGTTTTTTGAACTATAGAGTGCAGCAAGAAGATCAGTCTTCTAGAATCTACTTATCCATGTCTCTTTGGTTAGACAACAATGGCTATGTAAATGCTGCAAAACTTTGGAAAAAGTATTCAGATGAGGAGAGAGGTCATGCTGACATAGCTCGTACCTATCTTCTTAATATGGGAGTGCAACCTGCTACACCTTCTTTAGAACAACCGTCAGAAGTGTATACTGGCCTACCAGATATAATTCGCCAGTCTTTTGATCATGAGGTGGAGATTACAAGACAGTGCAGTGATTTGGCTAAACATGCTTTAACAGATGGTTCTCATATGTTGTATGAGCTTGCTCTACACTATCTTAAAGAACAGAATGAAGAGCATGGTAAGATGCAAAACTGGGTAGATCAGTTAAATGCATTTGGAGAAGACAAGATAGCAATGAGACTTCTTGATCATGAAATCAAAGATTATCTTTAAAAATATTTTTTTTTATTAACCCTTAAATTTTAAAATCATGTATTTTAATCATGCGTTTAGAAAGTCCTTCTTGGGTAAAGATGCTGGCAACGATACTTTGCTAGTAGCTACCACCGGAACGACTGCTGACCTGAGTGCAGGTCAAATTGGTCTGTTTGATGCTAAGACCTTCCAGGCTGTAACTAGCACTGGTAAACCTTTCATTTTGGCTCAAGGTTCTTATTTCGCCCAAGACAAGATTGGTCCTGTCCACGGTGGTTATAAAGAATCAGTGAAGTCTAAAGTGATCAACCCTAAGTACATTAGTCGTGTATTCACTACTTGTGCTGTAGAAGCTGAGCCTGAGATTAAAGAAGTTTGTATCTCTCGTACAGAATGTGGTAAGACTTACAATCTGCGTTTGGATCTGAAAGGATCTCCTGCACTGCGTTTCTTGAGCCACAACATTTACAAAACTATTCCTGCATTTACAGGATGCTGCACAGATGATTGTTCAGCTACTTGTACTGGTGCATTGGTAGATCCTACCATTGTAAACATTGCATGGGCTAAGTTTATTGTAAATGATCCTATTCTGTCTCAGTATTTCTTGGTTGCTGTTGATGATTGGGATGGTACTACAATTGCTACTCAAGCTGGTAATTCTGCTACTCAAATTGCAGCTTTTATTACTGCATTGGATGGTTACACTAGTACCTTTGATCCTGCTACAGATGCTGCTGATGAATCTTGTATGAGACTGACAGTTGCTTATGTAGACACTAAGTTTGGTATTTGCACATTCACTCCTACAGATTTCTATGAAATTCAGCCTTTGAAAGTGTTTGCTTCTTTGGTTGACGAAAGTGGAGATCCTTGTAATGTACAATACTTTACAGCTTCAGGTCAGGTTGATGCTAATGGAAACATTACTCCACCGTTCCAAGAAGCTGTACAAGCTCAAGGACTTGGTGAGTCTGTAATTCGTGATCTGATTCTTTCTGGTCGTTACCGTCAAGAAGCTTTCCCTGATAGCTCTCGTGTAGAAAGCTTGAGGATGAGAGAGATTGAAGCTAACCCTTCATTGATTGGTACTGCCGGTGAAACAATTAGAAACACTTTCTACGGATCTATTAACATCCTACATAATGTTCCTCGTCTGAACAACCCAACTGGTACATTTGACAATGACCAATATCTGTTGACTATCTATGTACCAGAAGGTACTGATGCAACAGTTTTCCTGAACAGTATTCAAGAGATCTTGAACTGTGCTGGAAATGGTATTGAAATTGAAAACTGGACTGTTGGTGGTGTATGTGCTGATATGAACGTAACTCAAGAAGCTGGTGACGGTTGCTTGAATCCTGTAGAAGCTCCGACTACTACTACTACGACTGCTGCACCGACCACTACTACGACTACTGCTGCTCCGTAATAAATTGGTTGAAAATAATAAAGGGGAGGCGGACTACATGTCCCCTCCCTTTTCTTTTTTTGGTAGGCTTGTCAAAAATTTGTATATTAATATTGAAGACTACTATTTAAAATTTAACACATGTCAGCATTTGCCCACCAATTATTTTTAGAAGTTCCTCATACTAATAACCCAAGAATACTTAGGATAGTTGATACTTCTATATATACGGATAAACTTGATATTCAATGTGGGGTGCTACAGATTACACCTCCGGGATTTAACTCACCTAAGAATATAGATGTTACACCCAACTTTAATTTGGTTCTAAACGCTTGTAGTTTAGGAATTCAAAATAGTAACTGTGGAACAACCTCAGAAGTTTTACCGGATGGAATTTATATTATAAGATATTCTGTATCTCCTAATGATAAAGTGTATGTTGAATACAATCACTTAAGAGTTACACAGTTTATTAATAGATATAATCAAGTACTAGCTGATCTAGAAATGGCAGCTTGTGAACCACCGGCTGATATTAAAGCCATGCTCGAAGAGTTAAGACTTATTAAATCTTATATAGATGCTGCTAAAGTGAAGGTAGAATATTGTCATGAGAATGCAGATGCTATGGATTTACTAGTATATGCTCAGCAAAGATTGATGAAGCTGGATGGCATAAAGTGCTAATAACCAAAAACCAAATATATGAACTGTCCAAATTGCAACACAAAGCTAGGTTGTAGTTGTAAAATTCGTAAAGCTACAGACGGAAAACAAGTGTGTAGTAATTGTATAAATACATATGAAGAGCAACTAAAAAAGAAACCTAAGCTTATTCTACCAATGAATTTAAAAAAATAACTAATGAAAGATTTTGCTGCCAAGAAAGAAAAATACTTTTGTGACTTTGCTAGTCTTATGACAGCAAAGTTTTTAAAGATGAAATATGGGGTGGCAAATTGTGTAGTTCAAAAAGATCCAGATCTTATCACTATGAGATATGAGCTGGCTGTTTGGCAATCTTCTGGAGATTTTTCATCATTATCAGAAGTAAGAACCAATTCTAAAAAATGGCTTCCTATTAATCTTTTGTGTGATGATATATGTAATATTACAGTTATTAATAATAATGGAGAAGGTAAATCATTTCATATTACTCCGGCTCAATCTGTATGGACACTTGTTCATGATCTTTCATTTGTACCTAATGTTACTACTACAGATGAGAACGGCCAAGAAATCCTTGGCACTGTAGTGTATGTAAATGACACTACTATTACTGTAACATTTAGTCAACCTGTAGCCGGTTGGGCTTATCTATCATAATATGGCTTTAGAATACTATCACG
>Ga0315903_10007590_pt1 | contig 13545 bp, 15 predicted proteins | sample LakEriMetagenome_7_FD_203524 | JGI IMG/M metagenome (GOLD analysis project Ga0315903, IMG submission 203524) | Freshwater fungal communities from buoy surface, Lake Erie, Ohio, United States - Buoy 2 MA119 | ecosystem: Environmental > Aquatic > Freshwater > Lake | place: USA: Lake Erie, Ohio...
TGCTATATAATCTGTAACCCTTATTCCATTTACAGAGTATGCAATAACTGCTTGATATGATCCATTGTACAAAGTACCTAGGCCAACACCTTTCTGTAACTTTATACATGGAGTTTGTAATAACTGTGCAAGTCTTAATTTATCACAGTCAATAGTACTAAGATTTGTTCTGGTTTTACAACCATCAATAACATTTTCTATATACTCATAAGGAACACCCTCCCATTGTCCAACAGGATATGGCCAGTTTTCTTCCTTACCAATATTCATTGTTCTAGAAGGATTGTTTCCATCATCCCAGTACAACTGCCAACTACAGTCAGAGTTATATTTTGCTACCCCTATAACCGGGTATGATTTTAAAAATTTAAGACAAGTGCGTCCTACCTCATTATAGATAGTAAAATACTCGCAGGTTTCTTCATCAAATAAACCTATCTCAGAATTTACATCATCTGTAGAATAAATAGCCCATCTACCATTGTTTATGTAGAAACTCCCTATTATATCATAAGGAGCTGCAGAACAAAATAAAGTTGATGGTTCATTACCTAACACACCTATATCACCGGCAGGAGAATTATTAACAGCATTCCTAGCATGTGTCCAGTTTCCTTCTGGCACATAGGTATCATTGACATCCTTTAGAAGTCCTTTGTTAAATATCTCGGTGTGAATTAAACTTGTCTTATTATCCATTATCTCCAGCTATTATAATTGTAACTGCGAAACATATCATAATAAAGCCCGTACATAGCCTTACGGTTCATCTCATGCATCTTCCGCATCTCTAAGAAGTTAGGAGTGTTTACAAGAGATAAAGCATTGTTTCTAGCAGCTCTATATCTTTGTTCAATAAGATTTAATTTTTGAACTACATCTTCACCATTCATGTATAAGTTTTCAAGAATACGCTGCTTTAAAGCATACTCATAGTATTCATTCACTGTAGGATTATCCAACACTAATAAATTACCTTCTTCATCTTCTAAAGCGCCCTGATAGTTTACATAAACTTTTCCAGAGTCAAGGTTCATCATTAAGAACCCACCATTTAAAGTTGCAAGAAAAGGTGACTCCCATCTTGTATTAGGACAATCACAGGATATGGTCTTAGAATTTGAGTTTAATCTAATTGGGGCCCTTACTTCATAGTTCCTAGTTTCATACATATTCTTCTGAATAATCTGATACGTAGTACCACATTGTGTAAGACATGTATTACAAGTTGAAGGAATACTAGGAGTGGGTACAACATTAGTTACACAGCTAGGACATGTTCCTGGAATAACTGTAGTTGTAGAAGTACCACAGTTATTATTACCACAGCTACAAGGGTCATTACACTCTTGTGATGGAATAACAACTTGATCTTCTCTATGAGTTCCAGATATAGCCGGCTGAGTAATGCTATACTCACCACAAAGCAATGCATAGTTTAATACATAGAAATCATCAGGAAGTCTAACTTTTCTATGACTAATATCTAATACCACTTGCTTGGTCATAAATATTCTCAAGCCTAAATCATAGTTTACTCTCTGTACAACTTTGATTAATTGCTGAGGCTCTATCATGTTCTCTAATGCATACATAGAGAAATCTACAGAGACATCCTCTAATAACTCATTAAAGGTTCTATATTTTAATTCTGTAAGCATTATCTATTTGGATTAATGTTGTCATCACTTAGATCTGTAGGAATTGACAACCTAGCTCCTAGATCTTTAATAACCATGGCTTCAGCTTCAGCTAATAAAAATTCAGGAACACCAATAAAGTTATCCTGCCTTCTTATACATTCATTAACTTCACCATCTGCAACTTTCTCAGTAAAAATACCTTCAATCTTTATAGCATCCCATTCTAAGTTAGGCATGTATAGATATCCATTTAAATACCAAAAGTATTTAAACTTGTTATACTTAAAGCCTTTAGTTTTAGTCATGCTAGTGTACTGACCGGGAGTTGTAATGTACAACTCTTCAGAACCATCAATAGATGATACAGTTCTGATAAGAGGTCCCCAGTAACCTTCCATAAAAGTGGGAAGCTTTTCATGTGTTCTTCTGATAGTACATCCTGACTTTATACCAGCGCAGCATGCTTCTATCTTATCCACTTCAATAAGTTCTAGACAGTCCATTGTCTGCCATATAGAACTAAACTTCATCAGCTTATTCTGAGAATCTTGTCTCCTCATTAATAGCTGAGAGTACTTGATTAATACACTATATACGTATCTGTCAGTTAAGAAGGCATCTTGTCTTACTGCCTTTAACTGATTCTTTATACGTGAGATAGTTGTTCCAATTGTTACCATTTTTAGTTAAATTCAAATTCATCATATAGTTCAAGTATATTCTTCTGCATCTTCTTAGCTGATAGTTTCCGCATCTCTTTTCCAAACATCTCAGAAACTTTCTTATAAGAGTCAACTGCAATATACTTCTGCCAAGCTTTTGGGTACTCAGCAGCCACTGATCTCTTGAATTGTCTTATTGCCTGAAAACCCCATAGTTCTCTATTGGCAAACTTATATTTTGTCTGGTAATTTGTATAGAAGATTTTTGCTAACTTAGAATCAGATTCAAGGTTCCTATTTTTAATCTCCTGGCTATGCTTTACAGATAAGCCATAGTTTATATTAGTATCCTTGTTAAAGTCACATGTTCCTATGAACACGTAACCTAGATTCTCTGGTAGCTCTACACCATCCCTATTCTCAATTACCTGTTTCCATATATTCTCATTAAATGTATAGACTATCTTTTTAATAGTGCTATCATCTAATGATGACAATTCTGGATGCTTCTCTCTAAAATCCTTAAAGAATTCCTTTGACAAAATTCTTTTAACAGGTTTTCTTAGTCTAGAAGCATTCAAGTCAGGAGCCTTATATCCTTTCATAGCTTGACTACATTAATAAGATACAAAAAAATAACCAGATTAGTTACAGTTATAAACAAACTCTGCAATCTTACCATCTACAAAATTATGAATATCAATGATTGCTGATCTTTTGTTACCTGTAAACTTATTGTGATAATGATAGTAATCCATTTTAGATAAGCTTGGAAGAATTTTTGTGGTAAAACCATGTACTTCATTATCCGTAATATACTCAGTAGTTTTCTTTTTATGATAGTGTCCTGTGTAAAGAGTTCTGTAAGATGTAAAGCCCCACTCTTCTGGAAATTCTGTAGCATATACTACTGGTGCATTCTTTGTATTTACATCACCATGTTCAAATGCAAATAGATTCTTACCATATATCACCACTTTTCTTTCAAAATATTCTACATCCCATATAATATCTTCTTCCCGAATTGCTTTAGATAATGCATGTGCTAAGTGATAACTACTTAATCTATCATGATTACCTGGTATATAAACTATATGTAATTCTTTACAGATGGTCTTTAAAAAACGAATACCCCGGTATAGGGCATCAAAAGCTTGTTTGTATGTATCTGCAGCAGTCATTCCATTCTCTATGACAGTACCGGAAGTTGTAGTACCAGAGAATGTATCCATGTTTAATATATCTCCGCCTAATACATATATAAGCTTATCTAACTTATATATACAGTTTGTTTGAGAACAAAGATGTATAAGAGCTTTAAAGTAATCATTATCTACATCTTCATTACCTAACTTACCAAAATGTATATCCTGTAATGAAATTACACCACATACTGGAATATTATTACTCTCATATTTTACACTAATTGGTTGATAGTTAGGATTAAAGTTTTCAATAATCTCTTTAAGATAATCCTCTTCTTTTACTACTAACTTTGTAACTAATGCAGATACTAACCATTTATCATTTTTTTCTTTAGACCAATACTGAGATAACTTCCATTCTTTTGTATCAATCTCTAATAGTTTAATTATCTCATCTGGAGTTCTAGGTTTTGTATCTACAAGTGTTTCAAACTTTGCAACTCCATTATCTAGATCATAATTTACATAAGAATCATTTTTTGTATTAGCAGATTTTCTCTCATTTAAAATTTCACGCTTGATTTTTAGGTATTCAGCTAGAGATAAATTTAATCTTTTAGCAGAATTGCTATTAGATTGTTTCCAATTTAGAGACTTTCTTACACGATCTCTAATATTATTTTTTGACATAGCATTACAATAATAGCACAAAAAGATTAATTTAAAATAAACCCCAGCTTTTTACACTGGGGTTCACTTGAAGGATAAAAACCAACAAATCCTTCTGTACTTGTACAATAATAATATAATACAGTTGGTTTAATAAATCAATAGATTTATAGTATTAATTAAAATTAATCAATACTATTAATTTCAACTTGATCAAATTGTATATCTGGCATTTCATTAATTTTTTCTAATGCCTTAACAATTTGTTGAACATCTAATAAATTGAAACATCCGCTCTTGATAGCAACATTCATTGCTTCTGAAATGATTTGTTTTGCTTGATTTAATTCCATAATATTTAATTTATAATATTTAATTCCAGGGTAATGGGGTATTTTCAGGCGCAATAGGTGGGTTCTTTTGAGTCTCTATCTGTCCATTTAAGCAAGCTTCAATAGATTCAATCCCTGACTCCCCTAGTTCTTGCTGAATCCAACTAACAACAATGTCATTAGTTAATTCTTCATAAGGTATAAATGTTGAACCCTCAACATTAAATTGAGCACATCCGGACATTTCAGCCGAGTATTGACCATCAGTTTGTACAACATTGTACAATGCAGTTACTACATACCCTTGTTCGGGTTGGTTCACTGTAAATAAATTAGTTACTATCCAGTTCATGATTTTAAAAGTATTTTATATGCAGTTCCATTAATACGCACTGACCAAGTTGCATCAGATACTACAGTCTCAGCAGTTACTGCACCAGCATTATAAGTAGCACTACCTACTACAAATTGGTTTGCGGCAGTAGAAGCGGCAGCACGACCTAAAACTACAGAAGCGGTGTGTGCAACTGTATCTACACCCAAAGCGACAGCAGAAGCATCGTTATTAGCGTTGGTTTCAGCATTAAATCCTATTAATGTGTTGTTAGTTCCTGTTGTAAGTATTTCACCTGCTGAACTACCTAAAGCGGTATTTCCTATACCTGTGGTCAAAGCACCACCTGTGTTAACACCCATTAAAGTATTATCTACTCCTGTGCTAACCGCATCACCTGCTCTAAATCCTAATGCAGTATTGTTATCTCCTGTTGCTAATCTTAATGCTTGATGACCTACGGCAGTTTGGTTATTTCCGCTTGTGTTGGTAAACAAGGCATCAGTACCTACCGCTACGTTATTTGATTGGACATTATTTCTTAAAGCATTTTGTCCTACTGCTACGTTACTATTTTGAGTGTTGGCTTGTAATAAAGCAGCAGAACCTAAAGCAGTATTGCCGCTTCCTGTTGTAACAAATTGCATAGCCAAACTCCCTAATGCTGTGTTCCCTGTACCTGTATTCATTGAAGTCCCTGCACCTCTACCCACTAAACAATTATCAATACCTGTGCTAATAGCCGTACCTGCTTGAAAACCAACTGCTGTATTATTATTGCCAGTTGCCAATCTCAACGCTTGATGTCCTACGGCAGTTTGACCCACTCCAGTTGTGTTGGTTAACAAGGCATCTCTACCAATTGCTACGTTACTTGCAGCGGTGTTATTTTGTAATGCACTACGACCAATTGCTACGTTATCACTTGTGGTTGAGTTTGAAAATAAAGCATTAGTACCAACTGCTACGTTGCTTCCACCTGTTGTTGTCGAACCTCCCGAATCAGAACCAACAAATACATTACTTATACCTGTGCTAACTACATCCCCTGCTTGAAATCCAATCGCAGTATTGTTATCCCCTGTTGCTAATCTTAAAGCCCTATAACCTAAAGCAGTTTGTTGTGTCCCACTTGTATTAGTCGACAAAGCTTCAAACCCTATTGCGGTGTTTTGTGATGCAGTATTAGCCTGTAATGCACCAACTCCTACTGCAACATTGCTAGAGCCTGTTGTATTGTCTCTTAATGCCACAAAACCGATAGCAACATTAGTCGCACCTGTGGTTGTCGACAAGGCTGCTTGAGTACCTAATAAAGTATTTCTAATGCCTGTACTTACATTACTTCCTGCTAAATAACCTACAGCGGTATTTTCACTACCTGTTGCTAATGTCAATGCTTGATAACCTACTGCGGTTTGTTGTACCCCACTTGTATTGGTTCTCAAGGCTTGATGACCTACGGCTACGTTATCAGCAGCAGTATTTGACCCTAATGCCGAAAACCCGATAGCAACATTGTTACTCGATGTAGTATTTGCATCCAAGGCATCAACACCAATCGCCACGTTATATTCCCCACTTGTATTAGCCACCAACGCATTTCTACCAATCGCGGTGTTATAATTTCCCGTATTTACCCTTAACGCATGACGACCAATAGCCGTGTTTTGAATACCACTAATAGAAGATAAAAGCGATTCGTGTCCAAAAGCGGTATTGCCAGTTCCAATAGTATTAGCCGTTAGTGATTGATATCCAAAAGCCGTGTTATCCGTACCAGTAGTATTGGAATCCAAAGCCGTATCTCCAAAAGCGGTGTTTGATACCAACCCCCCACCACCTCTTGCAGTTACACTACTAGTTGAAAGTAATAAAGGAGAAGCAGTATTTAATGCATCAGTTACAAATCTTAATGTACTATCCATTGGAATAGCATTTTGTAACTGTAAATCTCCATTACCTACTGAACCAGTTGGAAAGAAAAAGAATTTAGCGTATCTAGCCATAATTTTATTTACTTACAATATAAGAAAGATTTCCAACTCCAGAAACTTCAATTACTGAAGTATCAACAACATCAATTGTTATACCTGTTTTATCTGGAAGAGATATTGGTACTCCAGCATTTGCGGTTGCATTAACAACTATAGATACATTAGATCCTGTAGTATTTATAATTGTTACATAAACACACTTTTCAGAAGGAAGTGCTGTTGAAACAAGATTAAGTGCTGCAATTCTAGTAACATCATTACCTCTACGAATTGCATTATATAAGCTCTGTATAAGAGAGCGGGTCCAAACTTCAAATGATTTAGTTAGCATTGTTTTATATTATTAAGGGGTGCAAAGAGAACCAGGGGTTATTACCACAATAGTACCATCAACTGATATAGGACCTATAGTGCTACTACAACACTTAAGTATAACAGTTAATGGAGGAATAGTTTCTGTTATTACTTCAGTAGAGCCGCATAATACATACTCTACATCATGTGGAAGAACAGGATCTGTATTATCCATAGAATAAGTTTGGCAGTCTTCAGGACTAGAAATTATTAAATCTCCATCAGCAAAAATACCATCACCACAGTATGACTGCACTTCTACATTATAGTTTACACCACCAGTAAGACTGGTGATACTAAATTCTTCAGGACTCAATCCTGTAGAAGTAACTACAAGTTCATTATAACTAACATCCGTTGTTTTCTTATACCTAATCTTATACTGAGTAGGCGTAGGGATCGGAGGTATAAATTTTATATACAAAGTACTCATTATGGTAATGTTTTAAAGCTTAATACTATTGATTCACAGCAGTCTGAAGAACTTACTGTACTACTTACAAATCTAATATAATATGTAGTATTTGCAGTTAGATTAATTATACTGTAAGAAGTGTAGGTACTAGTTAAAGATACAACAGTGCTAGTTGCAAATGTTGGATCTATACTATACTCTAACTTTACAGAAGTTACTGCAGCTGGAGCTGGAGGATAATTCCAGAATACAGAAGCAGTGGTAGAGGTAATATCAACTACACTAAAATCTTTAATAGACTGACAAATAGCTGCAGTATTATAACAAGTGGGATCTGTAAGATACAAAGCCAACTTTTTAATTACTACATCTAATCTATCACCATCATTAATTCCTAAAGAATAGATATCATTACCATTATACTTAACACACTCAAACCCTGTGATCTCTTCACAGGGCTCGGTGTTATTACATACAGTTGTTACTGGAGAAGTTAGAGTTGACTCTACACATCCACAGTTTGTTTTTTTACAATTACAGCTCATAGTTCTTAGTTAATTAAATATGCTTCTACGTTTATTGGAGAAAAACAACTACTAGTGTACACTGAAACAGGAACTGGAGGACAAGTTTGTACAACAGTTTCAACTTCTTCTACTGGGTTAAGAGCAATTATTTCTATTACTACTGTGTAATTTCCTGGTATTAAACCGGTAAATACTCCAGTTACAGGATTAGGTAAAACACTTGCAACAGGTGTATTAACAATACTTACTACAGCTAATGCAGAACTATAAATTGTTAATCTGTATCTAGTTAAAGAACTTGCTATATAAGTATTAGGGAAACTAAAATCAACTTGTCCTATAGAATTAATTCCATCCCAACTACTTGTTAAAGTAAGTGGAGGACATGCTACAGTGTTAATCACATTAAATGTTACACTACCATTACAAGTAGTGTTAGTTAAAGAGTTATAGAAACAATAAGATACTGTAACTACAAAATCTGTAGAAGTATCTATACCAAAGCTTGGTAAATTTTCTATAGTAAAAGGTGTACCATCTACTACGCCTTCTATATTACTAAATACAGTGGTATAACTTCCACCAACACCATCAGTGATAGTTATATCCGATAAAGGAACAACACACTGATTAAATTGAGAAGGAATATTACTTCCGGCAAAACTATAAATTGTTAAATCTGTAGCGGTTCCATCTAATTCTCCATAAAAAGAAAGTATAATATCAGCACAATTCTGACCGCAGCATTCTGTTAATTGCTCCACTCTTTCTCTTAGATCACAGATTGTGATCCAAAGATTCTTAATTGTATCACCAAGATTGCTAACTGTTATATTCCATTCAGGATATGCAGAAGCCATTGTACCAGCAGTAGCTAAAGCTTGCTCATTTGTTAAGTTACAATAAGGCTGAATATTAAGAGCTAAATCTGCTGGAGTACCTGTAACAGCTTCAAGATCACAAAGTTCTTGTTCTATTGTAGCTATTATATTTGGAAGAGTGTCTGTACCAGTACTTAAACAAACATAAGAGGAATTAAGAGGAGCATAAGTACTTGGTAAAGTAATAAGTGTATTGTTAATATTTGTTATCTGTGTTCCATAGTTTACAACTACAACAGATAGATTTGTTACACTTGTCTCTAATAAACAAAACTGCTGACCTATTAACTCAGCATAATCTACTACATTTAATGTCACACCACCAGCTTCTGCTTGTAAACATGCGGCAACACTTGCTGTTAAATCAACCGGTGAAGGAATTACAATGTTATTTACTATAGTGTAGAGATTACATAATTCATCTACAACGTATTGCATTAAATCATTGTAAGTAGAGAAGCTAATGTCTCCTCCTCCTAAACAAGTGACGTTTACATTCACTTCTGCTGCTCTTGTGTCAATATCGCATAATACTTCTCCTAGCTTAGTTACTACATCAGTAACTGTATCACCCTTACATAATCCAACACATGGAATATCAGGGCCCTGCCAAGAGACGCAATTAGAGGATACAACACTACAAGGAGTCTTTGTATGGTTTGAACCTGTTGGTAACATAATTGTATAGATATAATGCACACCTGTATAGTGTACACTATAATATAATCAAAGTTACAAATATATCAAAGTAAAATTATAAACCTGCATTATTTGTAACACTCAAAATATTCGTAATTGCATATGCAGGACCACCAGTTAAGCTATAACAGCAACAAGTTTCACTATAAACATATGGGAATATTGCTTGAGGACCAGCAAAAGCAGGTAGAGTATAAACAAAAGTATCAGTTGTAATATTACCATCACAATCAACGATTTCATAATTAACTGTAAACTCTACATCATTTGGATATGTAGGCTCATTATTACAATCTAAAATACCAACTGATAATACTCTGTAAGTAATAGTACCATCTTCTACCTCTGTTCTACAAACATCTTGGCAGTTTTTAACAATAGTGGTTTCAGTAAAACCAATATCAACTCTATACTCGCAGCATTCATAAGTGCTAGATACATAATACATCCACTCACTGGCTACTTCACCACAAATAGTTCTGACTCTAAAATTAAACTGAGTAAGTTCATTAAGTTCTGTAAGTGTATATGATCCATCTAATAAACCTAATGTATCAATAGTTTGCCAGATAGTATCACCATTTTGTTGATATTCTATTTCTACACTATCAACTGGACTTACACCTACCCAAGCAACAGTAATACTATCACAAGTAGGAGTTAAAGTAATACTAGCTGGAGGACAAGGACATTCAAGAGTTTCAAAAGGTACAATTGTTTCTGAAGTACTATTACCTTGATTACAAACTGTTTGTAAAGAAATCTCATAAGCTGTTCCTGATTCTAAGCCAGTGATAACCATAAGTTCAACAGCAGAAGTAAGACCTTCAGCAGCAGTTGTCCATACACCGCTACCCTGTTCAGAATATTGTACAATAGTACCAAATGTATTTACACTATTTGTCCAAGTTACAGTTGCCCCAGTGCATGTAGGAATAACTTCAATATCACTAATATCTACACATGGTAATGGAGTATCACACTCAGGAGTAGCAATTATATACTCTAACCACTCACTAGAACTATAAGGACAGTGTGTTTTAATTCTTACAGTATAAGTAGTGCCTTGTGCTAAATCATTTATAACAACAGTTGTAGAACTTGTACCAGTTGCAAAGTTTAACCACTCAGTAGCTGTATTAACCTTATAATCAATATCAACTGTAGTTACCCCAATAGGATTTGTCCAGGTCAATGTAATAGTATTACAAGTGACGCTATATAATAGTTCAGTAAGACCTTCACACTCAAAGTTTGTAGGAGTTAAACCAGCATCAAGCTTTGCGTTTAAATCACATAGTTCCTTGTTGTATAAATCCAACTCATAGTTTTCATCACAACAAGTGGCAATCCCATACTTTAATCTTTTAAATAAAGTATAAGCAGCCTCACCAAACTTGAGGTTTATTTCTTCTGATCCACAGGGGTTACAACTGTTGCAAGTTTCCATTCTCTTATTTTTGCTTCATAATTGGCAATACAGCTAGTACAAACTTTTATATTGTTACTAGCAGTTTTTAATTGACAACCACAGGTTATTAATTTTTTACAATTCGGACAGGTTGATCTTGCTCCCATATTAATTACAGTATTTACATGCTAATTTATCAAACTGAGTAACTACATAGTTGTAAATAGCCATACCCTGATCAGTGTTATGGCAGTATTCTATCTTAGCTTTTGCACCATCTAACATAGTTCTCAATAATCTTAATTTATTCAACTTCTCTTTTTGTGGAGCTAATGGCTCACATCCAGATAAGTCTACATTACAAAGCAATTGATAATATGTTGTCATTGCTTTTGCAACACGAAGATAATTATATTCTACAAAAACTTTATCATTTGGAGCAACACTATATCTAATAGTGTACATACCATCAGGTAAATCAACCTGAGCAGTATTACAATTAGAGCTTTGTATACCAAGCATACATGCTGATACAATTAGATCATAACCGGGGGTTAGTTCTAATGTAACAGCTTCTGTATAGCCAGGAACTAAGATTTGTAATCTACCACAGGCAGTATTTAATTCTTCAGAATATACACTTGTATCCACTATCCTCATAATCTTTGTATTGAGGGTATCTGGAATATCAAGACTAAGTATGTGTTTGTTTGCCATGATTGTAAAGATACTACGTACCTATATATAATTTAATGATAAATTACAAATAAAAAAAGGGGAAGATTTCTCCTCCCCTTCTTTTTTATGATACGCAGCTAATATTAGCCTAATTCTTCCAAACTTACTGGGCTACCAGCAGCAGTCAAAATTGCTCCAAAATCAGTTGCAAAATCAGAGGCAGCAGCACTTGCAAAAGTCAAGTTAGCAGCAGCCACACCACCTACAGACAAAGTATCTACGGTAGCAACCAATTCCAACAAGTACTGGTCATTATCAAAAGTTCCAGTTGGGTTGTTGAAACGAGGTACACTATGCAATACATAGAATCTACCATAAGTACCAGTACGGCTAATTACATCCAAAGGTGCACCACCCAAAGTAATCTCACGAATACGTGGATCATCATTCCAGTAGTTCTGACGGTACATTTCTGACAAAATCAAATCACGTACTACAGTCTCACCAAAACCTTCACCTTGCTTACCTAAAACAGGTCCTAAAGCAACAGATCCAGATGGGTCACCAGATACACCAGAACCACGCTTAACGCACAATCCAGTAAAGATACAAGGATCACCAGTCTCATCTACTTCAGAAGCATAAACCTGAATAGGCTCTTTCTCAAAGTAATCAGTTGGTTCAAATGAACAATCATTAAACTTAGTATCTACATAAGCACCTACTAAGATAATACCTGCACATACATCAGCAGGATCAGCACCTGCTGGTAAAGTGTAAGAATTCCAAGAAGTAGAAGAATATGTAGTACCATTAATACTAAAGCTTCCACCATCTTTAGTCAAGTAAGACCAAGTAGCAGCTACTGGATTGTATACGTTTACTACTGGGAATACAAAAGGAGAGAGGATAGGGTTAGCATCATTGTAAGGAGAAGTTTGAGTACCAGCAATTTGCTTAGACCAACCAATCATAACCAAAGCAGGATTTACTTCACTAGGAGTAGTGCTATCGCAGCATCCAGTGTAATAAGTAAGAACTTGGTAAGCATTGTGGTTTAAGAAACGCAAAGCTGGGCTACCTTTAATATCAATACGCAAATAGTAAGTCTCACCACACAAGAAGTTAGGGCAAGCACAGCTATAAGGAGCAGCTTCAGTAACATCAGTTTGTCCAATGTGTACTACAGACTGGTTAGCAGTCTTAGGAGCAGAATAGTAAAAACCATTAATATACTTAGGATTAATAGCTTTAGACTTCATACTCTCAGAGTAACCACCATGGAACGGTCCTACTTTATCAGTAGCAGGGGTTAAGCTAGAAGAAGCAATGATAAAAGGTGCAGTAGTTGCTACACCAGCTAAGTTAGCATAGGTCTTTGCATCATAAAGACCAAATACTCCCAATACGGCAGTAGAGCCAGTCAATTGGGAAGCAGTGGTTCCAGCAGCACTGGTGAACTCACCAATACTTGGGAACACTTTCCGGAAGGCATGATTAAAATACATAGTTTTGTTTGTTTATAAAAATATACAACTTTAATATAATTAATTATTTCAAGAAAAGCAATTTATATTTTGTAGAATTTATAAGGGCTTTGATTTCATCCATTGTATTAATAATACTTGAGCAAGTCATCATACTCTGAACTTTACCAACCTTGTCATACATTACACGTAAATACTTAATTGCTTCTTCTGGAGTTCTTAATGCAGGAATATCCATTTGATCTGGATAAGGAAGTAAGGTCTCTTCTTTACCTTGATATTGTTCTGCCAATGCATCTGCTCTATCAAGG
>Ga0315903_10007592_pt1:0-10000 | contig 13537 bp, 9 predicted proteins | sample LakEriMetagenome_7_FD_203524 | JGI IMG/M metagenome (GOLD analysis project Ga0315903, IMG submission 203524) | Freshwater fungal communities from buoy surface, Lake Erie, Ohio, United States - Buoy 2 MA119 | ecosystem: Environmental > Aquatic > Freshwater > Lake | place: USA: Lake Erie...
GGCGGAGGAGATCGCGAAGGCGAGTGCGGATCTGACCGCGTATCTCGATGCCGAGTACGAGGAAGGGTTGGCGATGAGCCCGATGCGGCTCACCACGCTGGGCCGCAAGGAGCAACAGGACAAGCTAGACGATTTCAGCGACGCGGCGGCTGACAAGGAACTCGCCTGGATGCGCGAGAGCGTCGCCGAGATGAAGGCTAAGTTCGATCCGGAAAAGCTGGATGAGGAATCGAAGACATCGTTCGACATGTGGGCCCTGTCGCTCGACCAGAGCGAGAAGGCGGACAAGTTCCGGCGGCATGGCTATGTCTTCATCCGGGACTCAATCCCGACCTACCTGCCGAACTTCATGATCAACTTCCACGAGGTCGCCGGGAAGGCGGACATGGAGGCCTATGTCGCGCGCCTGAAGGCGTTCGGGCCTGCGATTGACCAGGTGGTCGAGCAGTCGAAAATGGCGGCTGCCGAGGGCATCAGGCCGCCGCTGTTCTCGTTCGGCCAGGTGATCGGCGAGGCGCGCAATGTGATCACGGGCGCGCCATTCTCTGCGGGCGCGGACTCGCCGCTGCTTGTTGATGTGAAGGCGAAGACGAAGAAGCTGCTCGACGAAGGGAAGATCACCGCGGACGAAGCGAAGGCTTTCGAGACGCAGGCGAGCGAGGCGATGACTGGCGTCATCAAGCCGGTCTATGAGCGTGTCATCGCGTGGCTGGAAACGGACAACGCGAATGCTTCGCCGCAGTCACAGGGTGTCGGCGCGCTGAAAGATGGCGCGGCGTACTACAACACCATGCTGGAGCTGATGACGACGACCGCGATGACAGCGGACGAGATCCATGAGCTGGGCCTCAAGGAAGTCGCGCGGCTGCGCAGTGAGATGGAAGCGATCCGCGAGAAGGTTGGCTTCAAGGGCGATCTGGCGGCGTTCTTCGAGTTCATGCGGAAGGACAAGCAGTTCTACGTTCCGAACACGGATGAGGGGCGCGCGGCGTATCTGGCGAAGGCTGACGAGTATGTTTCCGGCGCGCGGGCCAAGCTGCCCGAAAACTTCGGCATTCTTCCGAAAGCGCCCCTGGTGGTGAAGCGTGTCGAGGCCTTCCGCGAGGAGCCGGGTGGCGTGCAGCACTACTATCCGGGGACACCGGATGGGTCGCGTCCGGGCGTCTACTATGTGCACCTGTCGGACACGACGTCGATGCCGCTGTGGGACCTCGAGAGCACGACGTATCACGAGGCGCTGCCGGGGCATCACATGCAGATCGCCATCGCGCAGGAGCTGACGGGCATTCCGGTGTTCCGGACGCAGGTGGATTACACCGCATATTCCGAAGGTTGGGGGCTCTACACGGAGCTGCTGGCCAAGGAGATGGGGTTCTACACCGACCCCTATTCGGACATGGGCCGCCTGAACAACGAGATGTGGCGCGCGGTGCGACTGGTGGTGGACACCGGCATCCATTCGAAGGGGTGGACCGAGGAGCAGGCCGTAAAATACTTCATGGACAATTCGCCGACGCCGAAGCCGGCGATCGAGTCCGAGATCCGCCGCTATTTCGTCTGGCCGGGGCAGGCGACGGCGTACAAGATCGGGATGATCCGGATCCAGGAGCTGCGCGCCATGGCGCAAAAGGAACTGGGCGACAAGTTCACCATGGCCGGCTTCCACGACACCGTGCTGAGCGGCGGCGCCGTGCCTCTGCCCGTGCTGGAGGCGCGGGTGAAGCGGTGGGTGGAGAAGGTGAAGGCGTCGTGAGGCTTGTCCTTGTTCTGTCGCTCCTTGCATTGAGCGCATGCGGCGACGGGCTGTCCGGGGACACGCGTGCGGTTCGCGACATGTGCGCTTCTAACGGCGGCGAGACGCCCTACTGCATCTGCATCGCGACGACGCTTGAGAAGCAGATGCCTGCGGAAGCGTTCAAGGCCATGGCGCAGGGCGGCGAGGAAGCGGACCTCGGAGCGTTGCTCGACCAGATCGCGACGGCGAATTCGTCGTGTGGTGGTGAGCAGAAGACGGGCGGTTAGGCCTGCCGTTGTCCTGCTCGCTATTCCGCGGCCACCGGCGCTGAGTTGCGCGCCTGCTTCAGGTGTTTTGCGGGGAGGCCGGGCGTGCCGACCTGTTCGGGATGCGCTGCGAGGTAGGCGGCCTTCAGTTCGGGTGAGCGGGCGTGCGCGCCGTCGGGGGACCAGCCGGGTTTGTTGAGGAAGCGGCCGACCCAGCGCCAGGGACGGATGCCGTCGCTGGCGCAGTCGCGCAGCAGGCTGAAGAGTTCTCCATAGGCGACGCGCACCGGGTTGAAGGTATTGATCGGCTTCACCGTGCCGTAGACCGGCTTGTCGGACTCGAGCTCCGGCACGAAGCTGCCGAACATCCTGTCCCAGATGATGAAGACGCCGGCGAAGTTGGCGTCGAGATAGCGCGGGTTGGTGGCGTGGTGGACGCGGTGGTGGCTGGGCGTGTTCATCACCGCCTCGAACCAGCGCGGCATGCGGCCGATGGCTTCGGTGTGGATCCAGTACTGGTAGACGAGATTCACGCCGGCCGAGAGGGCGATGAAGGCGGGATGGAAGCCGAGCAGGACAAGCGGCGCCGACATGATGATCTGGCCGGTGAGCGGGCCGAACCATGGCTGACGCAGCGCGGTGGTGAGATTGTAGTGTTCGGAGGAGTGGTGCGTGTGATGCTCGGCCCACCAGAAGCGGATGGTGTGGGCCATTCGGTGCTTCCAGTAATAGGTCAGGTCGTACGCTACGAAGACGATCAGGAAGGTCCACCACGTCACCGGAGTGTCGAAGAGGCGGTAGGGCCAGAACAGCATCAGCAGCCACAGGCCGATCGACGCGAACAGGGTGTCCGTGACGACGCTGCCGAGACCCATGGCGAGCGAGGTCAGCGCGTCCCTGGTCTCGTAGCGGCCGTTGGCGCGCCCAGCCTTCACCGCCCACCATTCAAGCGTGAAGGTGGCGAGGAAGAACGGGATCGCGAGGATCGTTGGCTTCATGAAGTCCATGGGGCGGTGGCATCCCACGGCTGCGGCGTCATGTGAAGCTGGCGCCGCAGCGGCATGATGCTCAGGACATTCCCGCTGCGGTGCATTGACCGGGGCTCCCAAGCGGCGAAAGACTGCCCCTAGCGGCGGAAACAGTCGCAGGGAGAGAACATGCGCAAGTTTGCAGCGGCTGCGTTGGCGGCGGTTTCGGTGTTGGCGCTGGGCGCGGTGGCCGTGGCTCAGCAGACGCCCGTGCCGGCCGTCCGCGAGATCAAGGTGGCGGCGGGCGCGACCGAAGTGATCGCCGAGATGCGTGATGGCGCAATGCTGGCGGGAAATCTGTACCTGCCCGCGGGCAAGGGTCCGTTCCCGTGCATCGTGCAGCGCACGCCCTATGGCAAGGACGCGATGTTCGCTAGTCCTGCAGGCGCGAAGAAATACACGGACGGGGGATATGCCTATCTCGTGCAGGATGTGCGCGGGAAAGGGCGGTCGAACGGGTTCTACCAGGCCTTCATCAACGACGCGTTCGACGGCCATGACACTGTCGAGTGGATGGCGAGACAGGACTGGTGCAACGGGTCCATCGGCATCACGGGCGCGAGCGCGATGGGGTACACCTCGCTGCTGGCGGCGACGATGAACCCGCCGCACCTGAAGGCGGCGTATGTGGTGGTGGCGCCTTCGACGCGGTTGACTGGCGCGTACATTGGTGGGGCGTTCAAGCAGAAGGATTCAGGCGACTGGAGCCGCGGTCAGGGCGTGGCCGAGGATGTGATCGCGCAGAGCGCCATCAACTATCCGGCGAGCAGCTACTGGGATCGCACTGAGATCGCCGAGCAGCGCAAGTACATCGATATACCGATCTACCAGTACGGCGGCTGGTTCGACATCTTCAACGAGGGGAACGTCCGCAACTTCATGTACCTGCAGCATCAGGGCGCGAAGGGCGCGCGCGGGAACCAGAAGCTGGAGATGGGTCCGTTCGGGCACGGGCCGCTGTCTGGCGACATGCAGTACCCCAACGGCGGCGGGATCGGGAATGCGCAGGGCGGCACGGACTCCGAGATGCGCTGGTGGGACTACTGGCTCAAGGGCGTCGACAACGGGATCATGAATGAGCCGCCGGTGAAGGCCTACATGATGGCGTCGGCGCGCAAGGGGGCGGTGAGCGAGAAGAACCGCTGGATGACGTTCGGCGACTGGCCGCCAGCGCCGGCGATGATGACCTATTATCTCGGTGCGGATGGATCGCTGTCCACCAGGAAGCCTGAGAAGGCTTCCTCATTGAAGACCTATGCGTTCGACCCGAAGAACCCGGTGAAGACGATTGGCGGGGCCAACCTGACGTTTGATCGCGGGCCGATGGACCAGCGACCGATCGGGACGCGGCCGGATTATCTGCGCTTCCAGACGCAGCCGCTTGAGAAGGATGTGGTGATCGCGGGCGCCGTCACGATGGACCTTTGGGCGTCGACAGACGGGCCGGATACAGACTTCGTGGTGAAGCTGGTGGACGTGTATCCGGATGGATACGAGGCGATCATTCTCGACAGCGCGATCCGCACGCGGTACCGCAACGGCCGCATGCCGGACCAGATCGAGATGATGACGCCGGGCGCGCCGGAGAAGCTGACCATCGATCTTTGGGACACTGCCCTGACGTTCGAGAAGGGGCATCGCATTGCGGTGCATGTGACGAGCTCGAACTCGCCGCGGATCGACGTCAACCCGAATACGGGCGGCAATCCGGGCAAGGACGCGAAGACGCGGGTTGCGCGCAACACGATCTACATGGATGCGCCGCGGCCGAGCGCGATCCAGCTGCCGATCCTGTATCTGCCGGAATAGGGGCAAGCGATGGCTGAAGCGCGAAAGTTCGATGTGATCGTCTATGGCGCGACCGGTTTCACCGGTCGCCTCGTGGCGGAGCACATGCTGGCGACCTATGGTGTTGGGCGCGATGTGCGCTGGGCGATGGCGGGGCGTAGCAAGTCCAAGCTGCAGAGCGTGCGCAGCGAGATCGGCGCGCCGGCGGAGCTGCCGCTGGTGATTGCCGATGTGGCCGATGCCGCGTCGGTGGCTGCGATGGCGAAGTCCACGCACGTGGTGATCACCACGGTGGGGCCGTACCAGCTCTATGGCGAGCCGCTGGTCGCGGCGTGCGCGGAGGCGGGGACCGACTATGTCGACCTGTGCGGCGAGCCGGCGTGGATGGCGGCGATGATCGCGAAGTATGACGCGAAGGCGAAGGCTTCGGGCGCGCGGATCGTGTTCTCGTGCGGGTTCGATTCGATACCGTTCGAGGCGGGCGTGGTGTTCATCCAGTCCGAGGCGATCTCGCGTCTTGGGGCGCCGCTGAAGCGCTTACGCGGGCGCGTGCGGAAGATGAAGGGCGGGTTCTCTGGCGGGACGGTGGCGAGCCTGATGGCGACGCTGGAATCATCGAAGCGCGATCCATCGCTGCTGACGACGCTGGCCGATCCGTTCGCGCTGACCCCCGGTTTTAAAGGGCCGGCGCAGCCTTCGGGTGAAGCGGTGGAGCGCGATGAGGCGGCGGGGCAGTGGGCGACGCCGTTCATCATGGCGACGATCAACACGAAGAATGTGCACCGCGCGAACTACCTGCTCGGCCACGCGTGGGGACGCGATTTCGTCTATGACGAGTTGTTGCTGACGGGCGATGGCGAGGCCGGCGAGAAGCGCGCGAAGGCTGCGAAGCGGCAGGGCGACATCCAGCAGGCGCTGCTGGGCTTCGGGCCGACGCGGGCGTTGCTGCGGCAGTTCGCGCTGCCGAAGCCGGGGCAGGGGCCTTCGAAGGAAGATCGCGAGACGGGGTTCTATGAGGTGGGCTTTGTCGGCGAGACTGCGGACGGTCGGACGCTGCGCGCGCGGGTGAAGGGCGTGAAGGACCCCGGCTATGGCGCGACGTCCAAGATGATCTCGGAAAGCGCGATGTGTCTCGCGCGTGATGTCGGGCGCGATGAGACGGCGGGTGGCGTATGGGTTCCGGGTGCGGCGATGGGGCGGAAGCTGATCGCGCGGCTGGAGCAGAATGCCGGCATGAAGTTCATGCTGGAGAACTGATCAGTCGCAGCGGATGTAGTTGATGCTGTCCCTGCCCCGCTGGTAGAGTAGCCGAGATCCCGCATTGCTCAGCGCGAGAGAGTGCCGTTCAGGACGCGTCTCCCCTTCCGATGTGTGTGCGACATCGAGCAGTAACTTGTCCGGCCCTTCGATCTGAGCGGACTTCACGACCGCGCGGCCTTCGTAGAAGCGGATGGCGCCCGGGGCGATGGCGATCCGCGTGAGGCCGGGTTGTCTGGCGCAGTCTGCCGGATCGATCGCCCAGAGATGGCGGTAGGCCAGCGGAATCGGGCCCTGTGTTGTCTGCGAAGTGGGCCGCTCTTCGCCAGGGGCGGGCGTTGCGGCGAAGGGGCCTGCGGGAGGCGTGCCGGGCCCGGTTGGCGCGGCAGGTTCGCTTGGCTCTTGAGCAGCCGCTGCTGGTTGCGGGTTGGATGCGGAAGGAGGCTCGCCACAGGCGGTCAGGGAGAACAGCAGGGCGGCGGTCGTGAGCGCAGGTCGGAGCATGGAGCCGAAACGGGGGTAGTGTCGGGTGGTTCCGCCTTGCAGAAGCGAAGGCGGCAGCTCTCCGTGATGGAAAGCCGCCGCCAGTACGCAACTAACTGTACGCTACTCTACGCTTGCCCCCGCACTTGGGCCTAACTCAACTTAGCGGACCAGGATCGACCGGAGGACAGGCCGTTGCTGGAAGGTGTTCGCGATCTCAATGGCCCTTCTGGGTCGTGATGAAGGTCGCGGAATTTCCGATGGCCGAGGCCGAGCCGATGATGACGCCTGCGCCGTTTGCGTTGATCGAGCCCGTGGAGACAATGTTGCCGCCATTGGTCTGCGACACCGTGCCTGTGAGGGCTGCGTCACCGCATTGCGAGCAGACATAGCCGGTGAAGCCGTTGCCGATTGCGGTCGAGGCGAGGACGACGTCGCCATGATCGTAGGACGTGCCTGTGAACTGGGCGTTCGCGTCAACGCCGCCGGTGTTCAGCTGCGCCACATCGACGACCATGTCGGAGCCGACATTGGTGGCGAGCGTGGAGTTACCGACGCCGTAGGCCGAGATGGACGTTGTACCAGAGAAGTCCGGCAGCGTGACGCGCGTGTCGGCCTTGACGTTGGTGGACGAGTTCTGGCGGCCGCGGATCTGCGCATAGCCCCATTCGTTGGCGATGGAGGCCGAGTTGGCGGCGGCTGTTGTCGCGGCTGTCACGCCATAGGCGCGGTTCTGGTAGACGTCGGCAGTCGCTTCCGAGGCGTAGCCGGTGGAGTCCTGGTGATACTGCGCGTTGACGGTCGAGGTTGTGGACGACGAGCTCCAGGCGTTGATCGCGGCGGAGGCGCCGGCGGCGGTCTGGCCGGTGCAGCAGGCGTCGACGTCGGTGATCGCGTAGGCGGAGTTTGAGGCAGATTGCGTGAGGGCGACGTTGAGGTCGCCGTGGTTGGCCGCGGTCGCCGCGTTGTTCGAGGCGGCGCTGGAGACAGCTGCGAGCGTCTGCGCGTTGCCGATGTTCACGCGCGAGCGGGCGAGCGCGTCGCCGCCGTCGGCGGTCTGGGCTGCCGTGAGATTGAGAGCGCCGTTCGTGGCCTGCGCCTGCAGCGTGTTACCCTGCGCCGTGGACATGGCGCTGGCGCTTTTGACGTTGCCGCCTTCGAGTGTCGCGTAGGCGAAGGTTGCGCCGGACATGGTCTGTTCGGACTCGCCGTCGAGGCCGCCATTCACATTGGCGCCGGAAACCGAGTTGCCAGCGGCGGTTGCGACCGCAGCGGCGGAGTGCGCGCCGTGGCGGGTGACGACGTTGATGTCGGCAACGACGTCGCCCCAGTTGAGCTGGCCGTTGAGCGCGGTCGGTGTTGTGGTCTGCGCGAAGGCAGGTGCAGCCAGGACGGCGGCGAGGCCGGCTGCGGCTGCAAGGCGGGTGATCAGCAACATCGGGACTGGCTTTCGCGGCTGTAGATCAGGACTTGCGGCCGCGGAGGGCAGCCTTGACGCCTTCGTCACGGCCGGCGTTCCAGCGATCGGGATTGGCGCGCGTGTCGGCGTCGGTGACCGTCGTGCCGTCGGGCAGGGTGAAGGCCGAGCCGGTGATGGATTCGGGCAGGTTCATGGTTGACGCGTCTTCAGCCAGTGCGCCGCACGGATCGGAATTCGGGACGCCATATATGTTGGCGGTCATTTCCAGGACCGCGCGTTCGATCGTGGAGCGGACAGCGAGCTGGATCGGCTCCATCGCACGCTCGCCGACGCCGACGTCGAAGACGTTGCCGTTGGCGAAGTCGAAGATACCGGCGGAGATTTCGCGGCCGACGATCTGCTTCTGGTAGGAGATGACGTCCTCGACGATCAGCGTCTTGGTGTTCACGAGGCGAAGATCGACGCCGACATTGATGACGAACAGCTTGAAGCCGGCGCGGCCTTTCATGTCGGCGGCGTCGAGGTCGCCGACGAAGGCGTCAGCGCCGATCGAGCGGATGTTCGAGTTGAGTTCGGTGATGCCGCCGACGAAGTAGTAGTCCGAGCCGGGGATTTCGCCGGCGAGGATCTGACGGAATTCCGGTTCGTCAGCGGACGGACCGTCGGCGCCGATGAGGCGGTTGTTGGCGTATTTCAGTTCAAGCTCGGAGACCGAGGTGTCGAAGCGTTCGACGAGGCGGGCGCCGGCTTTCGAGAAGGCCGACATCGCCATGAGGGATGCGCCTTGCGTCACCTTCCGGCCGCCTTCGAGATCTTCCTTGCCGGTGTAATCGAGCACGCGGCCGACGGCGATGCGCGGCGTCGGCTTGCCGGTGGCGCGGGCGTAGTTGGCCATGCAGACCAGCGCGGTGGAGTAGGGCGTCGGGTTCGCCGTGACCGGCGCGTTGCCGATCGGGCTGGCATAGAGTCCATTGGCGCCTGCGTAGGGCGTCACGCAGCCGGTGACCGCGAGGGAGCTGGCGGCGACAACGAGAAGCTTGAGGTGCGCGATCATTGGAGGTCGATCTTTCCGTTCAGTACGGTGGTCTGGTTGCCGTTGTTGATCTGCGTCGAGTTGACGATGACCGTGTTCCAGTTGCCCTGTGTGATGACGTTGAGCTGGTTGCCGACGGCCGTGCCGCTGGCGAAGCCTGCGCCGGCGGTAGATTGCGACCAGGCTCCCGCGGAGCCGTAGCTGCGGGACAGCGAGGACTGGTCCATGCCGGTCTGGATGCGTCCGTCGAGAATGATGCGGTTGCCCGAGGCGTCGCGCGTGTTGGCGTCGTAGGAGGCCTGCTCCTCGCCATAGCCGTAGCCGAACGGACGTTCGAACTCGCCGGAGACCTGGGCTGCAGGGCTGGGCGGCTGGGCCAGCGCGGGCACGGTCAGCAGGCCCACCGCGCCGCCGACCAGAGCGAGCCCGACGAGCGCGCCCATCGCGACAGCGACGATGGCGTTGGGGCTTTTGCGCTTGAACGACATCAGCTGATGTATCCCGGTGGTTGAGTTGAACCTCGGGTTTGCAACCGATATGCCAAACGCGCGTAGGCCGCGAATACCGGCGGCGCGCATTCGCTTGATCAGGGAATGTGCGGGTAGTAGCTGCGCGATACGGTGAAAACGCGGGCTATTCGTGAATGTTGTTCCGCATCGGCACAGCTTTCCCCTTGAGCGTGCGCGTCCCATCGCTTCAAGGCGGACGCCGCACGGCCTGGCGGCGCGAGCGCTCGCAGCAATTCGAACTTTCCCGATGATTTTGCGTTGCAACCTGCGGCAGGCTGCCGCACCCTATCGAGCCTGGGACGGCAAGGGAGAATGCGATGTTCCTCGAGCAGATCCTCAAGGAAAAGGGCGCGCAAATCTATTCGGTGGCCGAATCCGCGACCCTCAAGGAGTGCGCCGAGCTGCTCGAGACCCGCCGCGTGGGCGCCATGGTGGTGCTGAATGAGGGTGGGGGACTGATCGGCGTCGTCTCCGAGCGCGA
>Ga0315903_10007595_pt1 | contig 13534 bp, 12 predicted proteins | sample LakEriMetagenome_7_FD_203524 | JGI IMG/M metagenome (GOLD analysis project Ga0315903, IMG submission 203524) | Freshwater fungal communities from buoy surface, Lake Erie, Ohio, United States - Buoy 2 MA119 | ecosystem: Environmental > Aquatic > Freshwater > Lake | place: USA: Lake Erie, Ohio...
AATAAATCGATTCATCTCCGCTGAACGCAATGTTAATACTATCAAGGGAAGTGATTGTTGTCTTTGCTTTTATATAACTAGAATAACCTTGCCTTATTAAAGTAGAACTCTGGTTCTCTTCCAAGCCTTCACCAAAAACCACGTAATTCCATCTTTCCGAATTTGGTTTGGAGGTTGTGTCTTTATCAATTTTCCTGTATTCTATCACCTTATAAGCACCATATAATGAAATGTTTTTAATTTCTTTTTGCTGAAAATAATAGTCTGCCGAATAGTAAAAAGTTGCTCCAAAAGCGTAAGCAATAAAACTAATCTTTAAAATAATTCTCACTATTTTTAGCCACTTATTTTTAATGCTGAGTGAGTTCACTATTATTTTTTGGTTTTCTCTCCCTAATACAAATTTACCCAAAGCCAATAAATTATCTTTTAGGATGTAAATGATTACTAATAGGAGAAAGGTTGAAAATATTTTCACCGGAACACCATAAAAATAATTGAGCATTGCTACTTGTGTCATTACAATAAGCAAAAGCAAGCCACCAATAAATTTAGTTTTTCTAAACAAAATTAATAATCCGCCTAAAGTTTCTAATAATCCACCAATAAATTGGTAATAGTGCGAATAGCCAATATGCATCCAAGTGAGCCGCATGGGGGTAAATTCTCCCAATGGAGTATAAAGTTGGGTTAATGAAGGATAAGGCATTTGAAGCAAAAAAAGTTTATCAATACCATATCCAAACATTACGAAAGCCAAATAATATCTCAATCCAATGCAAAGTCCTGTTTCTAATTTTGAATAATTAGTCCGATTTCTATCGACTAGCGTCCAAACAAAACAAATTATTATTGAAAGGGTTAAATATGCAAAAAGTAAAATCCAATCATCTAAGGTATCCCCACTACCGGTTGGGCTATGTTCCCATCCAGGACTATCCCAAAGTCTTAAAATGAAATTTTGGACAAAAAATGAAGGGTAGTAGTAAAACTGATATATCCATTGGTCAACGTAAGGGATTAAATTCCATACGGATGTCCAAAGTATGAAGAATGGAAACAAGAAGCGGAATCCTATTTTTTTTAATTCTGACCAATTATTCATTTTCGATTTCTATTAGATATGTTTTAAAAAATGGGCTATAACTTGTTTATAACCACTTCCCTATTTCGCCTATCCATCCAATACGATGTGATAGGAGCACTTCTGCGGCTTTATACAAATAAAGCAATTTTTCACGGAAACGCAAATCAGGGTTAACCCTGATACGGGATACATTTTTAAAAAATGGTGACAGACTCGAGCAATCGTGTCATTTACGGCTATTTAATGATTACGATTACGTAAAATATTGAATATGAATACCTAAGAATCGTGTCTCTTTTAAATCATCCCGTTCGGTTGATTTGCATTGGAATTTCATTCAGGACCATCGTTTAAATCTGAAGACCTTATCAAACAGAAAACAAGGAGACTGTAATGTCTTGATATGATGATGATAGTGGAACTTATCGTACTTCAGTAATCTCAGAACTCTAATCTCATTATCATATCTTTGCGCCCCATATATTACTATGCTGGAAGAACTAAAAAGATTTGAAGAAAAGCGTCCCGAGGTGGTCTTTGAATGGAAAGACAGTGAAACTGAGGCTGAGGGCTGGGTGGTGATCAACTCGCTGAGAGGAGGTGCTGCCGGTGGCGGTACCCGCATGAGAAAAGGGCTCGACAAGCACGAAGTGACTTCGCTGGCCAAAACCATGGAGGTGAAATTCACGGTTTCGGGTCCGCAGATTGGCGGCGCGAAATCGGGCATCAACTTCGATCCGGCCGATCCGAGAAAAAAAGGGGTATTGGAGAGATGGTTCAAAGCGGTGATGCCGTTGCTGAAACATTATTATGGTACCGGAGGCGATTTGAATGTGGATGAAATCCATGACGTCATCGATATCACTTCGCGATACGGTTTGCTGCATCCTCAGGAGGGTGTAGTGAACGGACACCTGGGCGGCGACCATACTGTCAAGCGGGAAAAAATTGAACGTTTGCGCAAAGGCGTTATACTACCCGTTACCGATAAAACGATTGCTCCTCCGGGAGGAAAAACATATACAGTAGCTGACCTGATCACCGGTTTCGGAGTGGCTGAATCGGTGCGCCACTATTATGATATTTTCGGCGGAAGCATCAAAGGCAAAAGAGCCATCATCCAGGGCTGGGGAAACGTAGGTGCCGCAGCGGGTTTTTATCTGGCGCAGTCGGGCGCGGTCATCACCGGCATCATCGACCGTAACGGCGGTGTGCTGAATCCCAAAGGTTTTTCATTTGAGGAAATCACTGAGCTGTATAACAACCGTCACGGCAACACCCTGGTGTCGCCCAACATGATGGGCTTTGATGAGATCAACCAAAAAATATGGAACAGCGGTGCGGAAATCTTTATTCCCGCGGCAGCGTCGCGACTGGTGAACAGAGACCAGATTGATGACATGATTGCGGGCGGAGTGGAAGTGATTTCCTGTGGCGCCAATGTACCGTTTGCAGATCCGGAAATTTTCTTTGGTCCGACCGGAACCTATACCGATCTGCAGGTATCACTGGTTCCTGATTTCATTTCCAACTGCGGCATGGCTCGTGTATTCGCGTTTCTGATTACCGGAAGCGAGAGCGTTACCGATACCAACATTTTCCACGATGCATCCAAAGTAATTAAGTCAGCACTTGCGGATGTGCACAAACTGCATCCCGGAAAAACAAGAATTGCCGAAACAGCTTTTACCCTTGCGTTGAAGAAACTGATGTAAAATGAACGACGGTGTCAGAAATTTTCTCGATCAGGTTTACTGGGGAAACAGTATAGAAAACTACCTGTGGTTTGCCGGCATTCTGCTGGTCGGATTGCTGTTGCGCCATTATGTGACGCGGTTTTCATCGATGCTGCTTTTCCGTCTGATCAAAAAATATTCCGGACAGGCATCCGCACAGGAGTTTCATGATTTACTGAAGAAGCCTTTTTCCTGGGTACTGTTTCTGATCGTTGCCTACATCGCGGTCAGTCATCTCGATTTCCCGGAGAGCTGGGAAACGCAGCCGGGAGAAAAATGGAGTCCGGAAATTATCGTCAATATCATTTATAAAATCGTTCTCATCGGTTCCATTACCTGGGTGCTGATGAGAGTGGTAGATTTTTTCGGTCTCATCCTGGTGCATCGCGCAAGCAAAACCGAATCCAGACTAGATGACCAACTGATTCCCTTTTTCCGCGACGGACTGAAAATCATTGTAGGGATTCTCAGCTTCTTTTTTGTTCTGGCCTCCGTTTTTGAAGTCAATGTGGTGACGCTTATTGGCGGACTGGGAATTGGAGGACTTGCCGTCGCCCTTGCCGCGAAAGAAACGCTGGAGAATCTGCTTGGATCATTCACCATCTTCCTGGATAAACCATTCACCATTGGTGATCATGTAAAGGTTGGAACTATCGAAGGCCATGTGGAGCATATCGGACTCCGGAGTACGCGCATTCGCACACTCGACAAAAATCAAGTGACAGTTCCCAACAAAAAAATGGTGGACGCCGAACTGGAAAACATCACCGAAAGAACCCTGTGGAGAGTCAAGCATCACATCGGACTGCTTTATTCCACTGATCCGAAAGATCTGCAAAACATCCTTGATCAGATCAGAAAAGTCATCGACAACCACGAGCAAATCGCGAGCGATCCTTTGGTAAGATTTGATCATTTCGCCGCCAGCTCACTCGACATCAGAGTTACCTATCAGGTCATCACCAATGATTTTGGTATCATGATGAAAGTGAAAGAAGAGATCAATTTCATGATCATCAAAATTGTGAAGAGCAATAATACCGGCTTTGCGTATCCGTCGATGAGTGTTTATATGGATAGATGATAAATGATTAGTTATGATTGTTATGATCAATTATGATTGATTTTTTATGATGGGCGTTGGACAATAGTCATTAGTCATTAGCGATGCCCTGAGTAAGGTTTTGATAAGCGATTGAGCGAATCAAAACCGCATCGAAGGGTCATTAGTCAATGTGTTGTAGAGACGCAAGGCCTTGCGTCTCTACAACACATTGACGGCAAACCGCCTGTCACCTTCCTGACCATTGCCTGACCTTCTTCCTGACCCTTTCCTGACTCTGGATAATCGACTTCGACCGTCTGACCCCATTCACACACTAAACCCGCTTTTTCTTCCGTTAACCCACATATTAACATCGGATTGTTGACAATCGTCGTTCCAACCTAAAAAGTCAGGTAAGCTATCGGAGTAATTTTACCCTTTGAAACTTAAATTCAGAACTTTAGCTACATGAGCCTGATCCTTCAGATAACATCGGCCACGACCGACAGTCTGGCTGCAGCCACCACTGCAACCGAGGAAACACTTTCACTTTTTGACCTGGCCCTGAAAGGCGGACCTATTATGGTACCGATCGCTTTGTGTTCGATCATTGCGGTATACATCATTGTGGAGCGGTATTTCGCTATCAGGAAGTCGTCGAAAGATGATCCGAACTTCATGAACAACATCCGTGACTTCATCAGCAACGGCAATATTGACGCCGCACGCTCCCTTTGCCGCAATACCGACAGTCCGACAGCCCGCATGATCGAAAAAGGAATCGCACGTATCGGGAAACCTCTCAACGACATTGAAAAAGCCATCGAAAATATCGGCAATATTGAAGTGGTGAAGATGGAAAAAGGACTTTCGCTGCTGGCAACTGTAGCCGGAGCCGCTCCCATGCTGGGCTTCCTGGGTACCGTTACCGGGATGATCAAGGCGTTCTATAATATGTCGAAGGCCGGCAAAACCATCGACATCAGTCTGCTCTCCGGCGGTATGTACGAAGCGATGGTGACGACGGTTGCCGGACTGATCGTAGGGATCTTCGCCCTGGTAGCCTATAACCTGCTTTCCGCGATGGTGCAGAAAGTGGTGTTTAAGATGGAGAACAGTTCCATTGAGTTCATGGATTTGTTGCAGGAGCCGGCGAAGTAGCATTCCGGAGGCTCACTTCGATTCGATTGCCTCCGGCAATCACTCAGTGAGCGGTGGACCGAGTGATAATTGTCAATAGACAATGGACAATAGACAATAGAAATAATTAACTCATCCGTAATCACCATCCGATTCCGCCGCGAACTTGAATCTGTATTCCTGTTGCCTTATAAATTATTCATTAATACATGGCCATTAGATCCCGAAATAAAGTATCAGCAAATTTTGAGATGTCGTCGATGACGGATCTGGTGTTTTTGCTGTTGATATTTTTCATGCTTATCACGACGCTGATCGTGCCGAATGTCAACACGCTGAAGTTGTTGCTGCCCAGCAGTGATACCGCTAAGCCAACAGAAAACCTGACAGTATCGGTGGCCATCAACGAAAATCTTGAATACTTCCTCGACGGTCAACCTATTGTAGTCGACCAGCTTGAGCCTGCGCTCACCAACTTCATCGCGGGCAAATCAGAACCGGTAGTGGTGCTTCATTCTGCCAATACCGTTCCCATTGAAAATGTGGTGAAGGTGATGGATGTGGTGAACCGACTGAAGGTGAAGATGGTGCTGGCGACGAATCCGGAGAAATAGAAGTGGGATAGTGGGGTAGTGGGGTAGTGGGGTAGTGGGGTAGTAGGATAGTGGGGTAGTGGGATAGTGGGATAGTGGGTGGATTGGAAATAGACTTAATATATTTTTCAAAAAGTAAATTGATAAAGGCAGAGGTAAATAAGAAGTCGAATCGGGCGGGTGTGATGGGCACGTTGTTTGTCCATGGCATCCTGTTATTGATTCTGATCTGGATCAAACTGATGGCTCCCGTTCCGCCACCGGAAGAAGAGGGCATTCTGATCAACTTCGGGAGCTCTGATCAGGGCATGGGCGACGTGCAGCCGATAAATCCTACCAATAACACTTCCGAGACGGAGTCGAATGCGAATGAACTGACCGAGCCCGAAGTGAGTAAACCTGATCCGGTGAAGCCACAGCCAAACCTGACGCAGTCGGTAGAAGATGCTCCTAAAATTGTGAAGGAGAAACCAACACCCAAGCCGGTTGAAAATCCGAAGCCCACACCCAAACCTATTGAGCAGCCCAAAAAACCGGAAGAGCCCAAGCCTGACCCACGAGCGCTTTATCCCGGCAAGAAAAACAATCCTTCCACCGGCACTCCCGGTGGCGAAGGGATTACAGGTAAGCCCGGTGATCAGGGTAGTCCCGATGGTGATCCGAATTCGAAAAATTATACCGGAACCGGAAAAGGCGATTCAGGTATTTCATTTGATCTGGCCGGACGATCGCTGACACGTAAGCCAACCATCAGCGACGACTCACAGGAGTTCGGCAAAGTGGTGATAGAAGTCATTGTCGATAAAGACGGTAATGTGCTGACCGTTAACGGACCTGCGAGAGGTTCTACTTCACAGGCTCTTGTACTGGTGAACAAAGCCAAACAGGCCGCCAGAGAAGCCAAATTCAGCAGGAGCGCATCCGGAGTAGAAGAGCAGCGTGGCACCATCACGTTTGTGTTCAAGGCGAAATGACCTATAACGAAACGCTCGAATATCTTTTCGAACAGCTGCCGATGTTTCACCGTATCGGTCCGGCGGCATACAAAGCCAATCTCGATAATACACATGCCATCATGGAGCTGCTCGATCATCCCGAGCTGGATTTTCGCTGCGTGCACATTGCGGGAACCAACGGCAAAGGTTCTGTTTCCAACATGCTTGCCTCCATCCTGCAGCAAAGCGGCTATAAAACCGGGCTGTATACATCGCCTCACCTGAAAGATTTCAGAGAGCGGATCCGCATCGACGGAAAAATGATCGGTAAAAACGATGTGGTCAGGTTCGTCAAAAAACACAGGAAAGCATTCGAAAAAATACAGCCCTCCTTTTTTGAATGGACGGTAGGACTTGCCTTCGACTACTTCAGCGTCAAAGATGTGGATATCGCCATCATTGAAACCGGTCTCGGCGGCCGGCTCGATTCTACCAATGTGGTCACACCGTTAGTATCGGTCATCACCAATGTGCAGTGGGATCACATGAATCTGCTCGGAAATACACTGCAAAAAATAGCCACTGAAAAAGCAGGGATCATCAAAAAGGATGTTCCGGTGGTGATTGGCACCACACAGAAAGAAACAACGACCATTTTCAAAAAAAAGGCTCAGCAGCATCAGGCTCCTGTTTGTTTTGCCGATCAAATTTTCAAAGCGACCATCATTGAAGAGGAGAGTGATCCGTTTCACCTCGCTCTCGACATCAGAAAAAACAAGCAACCTTATATCAGGGATCTGAAACTGGATCTCGGTGGCTGGTATCAGTCGAAAAATATTCCTGCTGTACTTGCAACTGTGGAGATACTTCAGGAAAGAGGATTTGAACTGAACCGGAAAAACATCCGCAAAGCACTCGCCTCAGTTAAAAAGAACACCGGATTCGCCGGCAGGTGGCAGGTGCTGGGAAAAAATCCATTGATCATTGCCGACACCGGACACAACACCGATGGCATAGCGGCTGTTTTGAGCCAGCTTCTGAAATATGATTTCAGGAAGCTGCACATGGTGGTTGGAATGGTCAGCGACAAAGATGTGTCCACTGTTCTGAAGATGTTCCCAAAAAACGCATCCTACTATTTTTGTAAGCCCGATATTCCGCGCGGACTGGCTGCCGGGATACTTAAAAAGGAAGCCCTGGCCTGTGGGCTCAAGGGTAAATCCTATGATTCGGTCGGTGATGCATTGACCGCCGCCAAACATGAAGCCGGAAAAAATGATTTGATTTTTGTTGGCGGAAGTACTTTTGTAGTAGGGGAATCAAACTGATTTTTCAGTCTTAATTAATTAAATAATCCTGATTTTCAGACACTTAATAATTGTGCCGGCTTTGAATTCCATTATGTAACCTAAGTCGCAAAAAGCGGGAAAGCTGCTGAACGATCTTTGCACTCAGTTATTCCTATAATTTGCACTCAGTTTTACTATAATTTTACCCTTAACTGCCATGGATTTAGAGATCATAGGATATGTAGGTGCAATCATCATGGGTTTGTCGCTCGGTATGATTGGCGGAGGCGGTTCCATTCTGACCGTTCCCATCCTGGTGTATTTATTTTCCATTGATGCAGTGCTGGCAACTGCTTATTCTTTATTTATTGTCGGTCTCACCAGTCTGATCGGCTCCTTCAGCCACATGAAGATGGGCAATATCCACTGGCGCACCGCTTTTGTATTCGGAATACCTTCCATCATAGCGGTTTATGCAACACGCGCATGGGTAGTACCCGCAATTCCAGAACATTTATTTTATCTTGGCAGCCTGGATGTGACGAAGTCCATTGGGCTGCTTTTGCTATTTGCGATTATCATGCTGATGGCGTCATATTCAATGATCAGAAAACAAAAGAAAAGCAAGTCTGAGTCAGGAGAAATACACTACAACTACCCGTTGATATTGTTAGAGGGTATCGTGGTAGGAGTGGTCACCGGACTGGTGGGTGCAGGGGGAGGGTTCCTCATCATACCTGCTTTGGTGCTCCTGGCCGGATTGCCTATGAAACAGGCGGTGGGTACATCGCTGATTATTATTGCTGCCAAATCACTCATCGGATTTACAGGTGATCTGAAAGGAAGTGAGGTAATCAACTGGAATTTCCTGCTAATTTTCTCTGCGATTGCAATCGTGGGAATCATTGCCGGAAGCATCTTCTCTAAAAATATCTCAAACGAAAAACTCAAACCCGCATTCGGCTGGTTCATTCTGGTGATGGGAGTGTACATCATTGCCAGGGAGACGGTGTTTGCTTAGGGAGTTGATAGTAGTAAGTCGTTATTCGTCAGTCGTTAGTCGACAGTCCGCAAATGAATAATGAATAATGACTAGCGACTAGTGACTAGTGACTAGTGACTTATGACTAATGCCTAATGCCTAATCACCCATGACTAAACTCAAAGTCCTCATCCCCACCGATTTCTCCGTTCAGGCAGAATTTGCTTACCTGATGGTGAAGAAGCTCGGTGAGAAAATTGAAATGGAAACGCATTTCCTGCACGTTCTGGATGTACCCGACACCGTTACACTTAACTCCAAAGGTCAGGTGGAAACCTGCGGCGACATCGATGCAGGCTTTGTCAACTCTCAAAAAGAAATTGCAGAGCGTAAGCTGGCAACCCTTAAAACACTTTACGGCGAGAACATTCAAACGCATTTTGTATTGGGAAAGCTGACCGATCAGATTGTTTCCTTTTCGGAGAAAAACAATTACGATCTGATTGTGATGGGCACGAAAGGCGCCTGGGGCATCAAAGATAAATTGTCGGGTACCGAAACACAGATGGTAGCCCGTCAGTCGAAGGTACCGTTGCTCTCCATGATGTGCGACCGCTCGCAGTTGGTGATTGATAACATTCTGCTGGTGCACAATTTCTCGAAACCAGAAAATGAGGGTTTGAATTTGCTGAACATACTGATGCAGTCGTTCCATCCTAAAGTTCACCTGCTGCAGATCGTAAAGGAAGAATCTGAAAATTTACTGGTGCTGGCGCAGATGGATGAATTCGCCAAACTGAACGGTATCACCAACTACGAAAAACATCTGCTCAAAGACAGCGATGTGGAAAACGGAGTCATTCACTTCAATCAGATGCATGAGATGGATATGATCTGCATCGGAACGCAGGGTCGAAAAGGCATTGAAAGACTGATTCATCCCAGTGCCACCGAAAAACTCATCAACCATTTGTTTAAACCCATTATCTCATTTCACTTAGCCAAATAACGATTATGTTAGAATTGATCCAACAACCCTGGCCCTGGTATGTTTCGGGCATCTTCATTGCAGGCACCATGTTTGTGCTGCTCTACTTTGGTAAGTCGTTTGGCTTCTCTTCCAACCTGCGCACCATCTGCGCTGCATCGGGTGGCGGAAAGTTTGTCAAGTTTTTCGACTTCAACTGGAAATCACAGATATGGAATCTGATGTTTCTGGTTGGCGCCATTATCGGCGGATATATTTCCGCACAGTTCCTTAGTAATGGTGAACCTGTTCTGATTTCCGAGAGTACCATTGCCGACCTTGCGGAGATGGGATTCGCCGCTCCGGTATCCGTGCAGCCTGAAGAATTATTCAGTCTGGATGCGATGTTGTCGCTGAAAGGTTTTCTCATTCTGGCCATCGGCGGACTGATGGTGGGCTTTGGATCACGCTGGGCAGGAGGATGCACATCAGGTCATGCCATCAGCGGACTCTCCGATCTGCAACTCCCTTCCCTCATCGCGGTAGTAGGATTCTTCGCCGGCGGACTGATCATGACCCACTTCATCATGCCTCTCATTTTCTAAATAACCATCATTCACTTACCATGAAATCATTAAAATTCATCATAGCCGGAATTATGTTTGGCATAGTTATGGCGAAATCGGAAGCTTTCTCCTGGTTCCGCATTCAGGAAATGTTCCGCTTTCAGTCGTTTCACATGTACGGGATTATCGGGACTGCTGTCACGTTGGGTGTGATTGGTGTAGCGCTGATCAAGAAATTCGGCATCCGTGATTCAGGTGGCAACCCGATTCAGTTCTATCCTAAGGATAAAAGTTTCATTCGCTACATCGGTGGCGGAACCATCTTCGGGTTGGGCTGGGCGCTTTCAGGTGCCTGTCCCGGACCAATGGTAGTCAATATCGGATACGGGTATCTGACAATGATTGTGGTGTTTGTTTTTGCCATCATCGGCACTTATCTTTACGGAATTGTGAAAGATAAAATCCCGCATTAAAAGATAATGTTATGGAAACAGGCAGAGATGAAAAATATATTGCTCTGACAAGAGTCATTAAACAACTCACCACTCTTGTCAGTTTTCTGGTACTGGTGGTGATCTCATTGCTGATTTTCATCGGATATCTGAATCCGGTCATTTTTACACCGAAGGCTGAAGCGCCAAAAGAATCTGCTCCTGCCTCAGCTCCAGCTCCGGTCGATCCGAATGCAGGCTTGTGGAAAGCTCCCGACCTGGCAACACTGGAAGGCCATCCCGACAAGGAAAGTATCCTTTACGGAAAAGAACTGGTAGCGTTGACTGCCGAGTATTTCGGTCCCAACGGTAAAGTGAAAAAGAATGCCACCAACGGCATGAATTGTCAGAACTGCCATCTCGATGCCGGGACACGTCCCTACGGAAACAATTACGGTTCTGTTTTTTCTACTTATCCCAGATACAGGGCAAGATCCGGCACTATTGAGGATATCTACAAACGGGTGAATGATTGTTTTGAAAGAAGTCTGAACGGACAACCCCTCGACACCAATTCCAAAGAGATGCAGGCTATGGTGGCTTACATCAACTGGCTGGGAAAAGATGTTCCAAAAGGTGAAAAGGCTGCAGGTTCAGGTTTGAAGGATCTTGCTTTCCTCGACCGTGCCGCTGATCCCGACAAGGGAAAGATCGGTTACGAGGCCAAATGTCAGAGCTGTCACATGGCTAACGGTGAGGGACAAATGAATCCGGAAAAAACCGCTTACTCCTTCCCTCCTCTCTGGGGTCCGAACAGTTACAACGACGGAGCGGGATTGTACAGGATTTCCAATTTCGCCAAATACATCAAGTACAATATGCCGCTTGGCGCGACGCATACCAATACGATACTGAGTGATGAAGAGGCTTGGGACATTGCTGCATTCGTGAACTCACAGCCTCGTCCGAAAAAAGACATCAGCAAAGACTGGCCAAAAATAGCAGAGAAGCCGATCGATCATCCCTTCGGACCGTATGCCGACGGCTTTGATGAGAAGCAGCATAAATACGGGCCGTTTCAGCCAATCGCAGATGCGAGGAAGAAGAATAAATAGTCGACAGTCGTTAGTCGACAGTCATTAGTCGACAGTCTAAAACGGAAGCTTAAATGACGCAATGCTTTGTTCCCTCACAAATGCTGATTAAAGAAATATTTTTCTTGCGTTTTAATATAAATACACCCATCATGAAAAGAACCTACATCCTCACTTTACTGCTGTTACTCTTTTCAGGTTCTGTGTTTGCACAGGAAATAAAGTCGCACAGAATTGTGATTCAGGTGGCGAGTAATGATACCACTGTACAGGCTCAGCTGATGAAGCAACTGGGCAACTTACAAAAAGTATCACCGGGCATTCAGCTGGAAGTGGTGTGTCATGGTCCCGGACTGGAGCTGCTGGTTTCCGATAAATCTTATGTTGCAGCCAAAGTGACTGAACATTCGAAGAAGGGAGTTGACTTTGTTGCCTGTGAATTTACCATGATGCAGAAGAACATTGATAAATCACGGCTGATCGCCGGCGTGAGAACAGTACCTGCAGCCATTCTGGAGATTGCAGAAAAACAGGAACAGGGCTGGAGTTATATCAAGTCGGGATTTTAAACTGATTTGAAACGAATGAAACACCTGCTGTTTTTCTTTTCTGTATTTTTTACACTATCGCCCAACCTGCATGCTCAGGAACAAAGCGATTCTCAGATCAGCATGGGTGGTGACACTTCATCGGTGCGTTCCCATTTCCTGAATTCGCAGTGGCAGGTACACAGCCGTACTTTTTTCATGTCCACCATAAACGAAGGCCATCTGAAAGATGACTATACGCTTGCCACCGGTGCGGGCATCGGCGTTCTGACTGAACCGTTTCACGGATTCCAACTGGGCATGAACGGGTTTTTCATTTTTGAATTGTTCTCGTCAGACATCGACCAACCGGACTCCATTACCGGTGCCATGAACCGTTATGAACTGGGCATGTATGATATGACGAATCCCGGTAATACCAAAAATTTATCTCGGCTCGAGGAATTGTATGTGAAATACAACTGGAAGAAACATTCCGTAACCGCGGGGCGCTTCAATATCAACACTCCTTTTATCAATATTCAGGATGGCAGAATGCGGCCAACACTTGAAGAAGGAGTTTGGGCACAACTGAAACCCGGAAAAGCGGTGATTCAGGGAGGATGGATCAGAAAGGTGCTGCCAAGAAGCACCATGAGCTGGTATACTATGGGAAGTTCACTTGGAACCTATTCTGTTGGCGTGGATGAGAACGGAAAAAAGTCGGGCTACGGAGGCCATGTGGAAAGCGAAGGTTTGGGTATCATCAACTTCACTTATCCGCTGACAGAGAAACTAAAAATGAATCTGTGGAACGGATTCATTGAAAATGTACTGAATACCGCCATCATTGAATTGACGCATGAACGAAAGGATGAAAAAAGAAATCTTAATATTTATCACGGACTCATGTTCATCCATCAGGATGCGGTAGGTAACGGCGGAAACGACCTTCCCGCGAAAGCGTATGCAACAAAAGGACACCAGTCCAATACCATCAGCGCTCAGGTTGGATTCAAAAACAAACGATTTAATACCAGTTTCAACTACACTCACGTCACCGGCGACGGACGCTACCTGATGCCACGCGAATGGGGTCGTGAATTTTTCTATACCTTCATGCCACGCGAAAGGAATGAAGG
>Ga0315903_10007597_pt1 | contig 13534 bp, 8 predicted proteins | sample LakEriMetagenome_7_FD_203524 | JGI IMG/M metagenome (GOLD analysis project Ga0315903, IMG submission 203524) | Freshwater fungal communities from buoy surface, Lake Erie, Ohio, United States - Buoy 2 MA119 | ecosystem: Environmental > Aquatic > Freshwater > Lake | place: USA: Lake Erie, Ohio...
ACCGCCGGCCGACGCCCGCGGTGAATCTCTCAGGTTCCAGGACAGCAGGGTTCCGCAAGTTTCACGCTGTCGTCCCGGCGTCAGCGGCCGAAGATTCACGCTGCCGTCCCGGCGTCAGCGGCCGAAGATTCACGCTGCCGTCCCGGCGTCAGCGAGTGAGGAACCCTCCGATGCCGTCCACGCTCGTTCCCCCTGCCCCGTCTGCCGCCTCCGCGTCGTCCCTCGAGGCCCTCGAGCACGCGATCGAGTTCCGTGGCCGTCACATCGGTCCCACGCCGGCCGATCAGGCCACGATGCTCGCCGCTGTCGCCGCCGCATCGCTCGACGATCTCGTCGAGAGCATCGTGCCGGCCAGCATCGCGCGACACGACCCGATGCGGCTGCCGGCCCCGCTCACCGAGGCCGCGGCGCTCGAGGAACTCAAGGGCATCGCATCTCGAAACCTGCTGCTGAAGAACTTCATCGGCCAGGGCTACCACGGCTGCCATACGCCGACGGTGATCCTGCGGAACATCCTCGAGAACCCCGCCTGGTACACCGCCTACACGCCCTACCAGGCCGAGATCAGCCAGGGCCGCATGGAGGCTCTCGTCAACTTCCAGACGATGATCTGCGACCTGACGGCGATGCCGATCGCCAACGCCTCGCTGCTCGACGAGGCGACGGCCGCCGCCGAGGCGATGACGCTCGCGAAGCGTGCCGGCGGGTCGGCGAGCCAGGCGTTCCTGGTGGACTCGGGCTGCCACCCGCAGACGATCGAGGTGCTGCGGACGCGGGCCGAGCCGCTCGGCATCCAGGTGGTGGTCGGTGACGCCGCCGTGCTGCTCGACGCGACCGACTGCTTCGGCGTGCTCTTTCAGATGCCGGCGACCGACGGCCGCCTGCACGACTGGCGGTCGTTCGCCGAGCGGGCCCGCGCCAGGAAGACGGCGGTGATCGTGGCGTCCGACATCCTCTCGCTCGTGCTCCTTACGCCGCCTGGCGAATGGGGGGCCGACATCGTGGTGGGCACCACGCAGCGGTTCGGCATGCCGATCGGCTGCGGCGGGCCGCACGCCGCCTTCCTCGCCTGCCGCGACGACTTCAAACGATCGCTCCCGGGCCGGCTGGTGGGCGTGAGCATCGACAGCCATGGTCGTCCTGCCTACCGGCTCGCGCTCCAGACCCGCGAGCAGCACATCCGCCGCGAAAAGGCCACGTCGAACATCTGCACCGCGCAGGTGCTTCCGGCCGTGGTGGCGAGCATGTACGCCGTCTATCACGGGCCCGTGGGACTCGCGCGGATCGCCCGCCGCGTGGCCACCTACACCGCGATCCTTGCGGCGGGGCTCGAGCGACTCGGCTGCCGGCTGCGGCACTTGCACGCCTTCGATACGCTCGCCGTCGAGACGGGGCCGGCCACCGACGCCGTGCTGGCGCGGGCTCGCGCCGCCGGCATGAACCTCCGTCGGCTCGACGACGCGGCGGTGGGAATCGCCCTCGACGAGACGACGACGCGGGACGACCTCGCCGCGATCTGGGGCGTGTTCGCCGTCGACGGCGCCGCCGTGCCCGAGGTCGAGGCCCTCGCTGGTACTGCTCCGCGGGTTCCCGCCGGCCTGCTCCGCACGAGCCGGTTTCTCACGCACCCCGTGTACACGAGCCACGCCAGCGAAACGGCGATGCTCCGCTACATCCGCTCGCTCTCCGACAAGGATCTCGCCCTCGACCGCGGCATGATTCCGCTCGGCAGCTGCACCATGAAGCTCAACGCCACCAGCGAGATGATCCCGATCACGTGGCCCGAGTTCGCTAACGTGCATCCCTTCGCGCCGGCCGGCCAGCGCGCGGGCTACGCGATCCTCGATCGCCAGCTCCGCGAGTGGCTCTGCGAGGCGACCGGCTACGCCGGGATCAGCCTCCAGCCCAACGCCGGCAGCCAGGGCGAATACGCCGGGCTGCTGGTGATCCGGGCATGGCAGCGGGCCCGCGGCGAGGGGCACCGCAGTATCTGCCTCATCCCGTCGAGCGCCCACGGCACCAACCCGGCCAGCGCGCAGATGGTGGGCATGGAGGTGGTGGTCACCGGCTGCGACGAGCACGGCAACGTCGACCTCGCCGAACTGCGGGCCAAGTGCGAGCAGTACACCGACCGGCTCGCGGCCGTGATGATCACCTACCCGAGCACGCACGGGGTGTTCGAGTCGCAGATCCGCGAGCTCTGCGAGATCGTCCACGCGCACGGCGGCCGCGTGTACGTGGATGGGGCGAACATGAACGCTCTCGTGGGCGTGGCCGAGCCGGGGAAGTTCGGCGGCGACGTGAGCCACCTGAACCTGCACAAGACCTTCTGCATCCCGCACGGCGGTGGCGGACCGGGCGTGGGGCCGGTGTGCGTGGTCGAGGATCTCGTGCCGCATCTGCCGGGGCACGCCACCGGCGGCGTGCCGGTGAACGACGTCGGCGCCGTTTCCGCCGCGCCGCTGGGCAACGCCGCGGTGCTCCCGATCAGCTGGATGTACTGCCGGATGATGGGAGGCGAGGGGCTTCGTGAGGCCACGGCCACGGCGATCCTCTCCGCCAACTACATCAGCACGCGGCTCCGCGACCACTATCCCACGCTCTATTCCGGCGCCGAAGGGCGGGTTGCCCACGAGTGCATCCTCGACCTGCGGCCGCTGAAGGAGACGAGCGGTATCACGGCCGAGGACGTGGCCAAGCGGCTGATCGACTATGGCTTCCACGCCCCCACGCTCAGCTTCCCGGTGCCGGGCACGCTGATGATCGAGCCGACCGAGAGCGAGCCGCTCGAGGAACTCGATCGGTTCATCGAGGCGATGATCGCGATCCGCGAGGAGATCCGGCTCGTCGAGCACGGCACGTGGCCCAAGGACGACAACCCGCTCAAGCACGCGCCCCACACGGCCGACGACGTGGTGGCCACGAACTGGTCGCGGCCCTACACCCGCGAGCAGGCGGCGTTTCCGGTGCCGGCGCTCGTGCTCCGGAAGTACTGGCCGTCGGTAGGCCGGGTGGACAACGTCCACGGCGACCGCAACCTCTTCTGCAGCTGCGTGCCCGTGACCGCGTGGGCGGAAGCGGCCGCGCAGGGCGGCGTCGACACCGCAAAGGCGCGGTAAGCGACGGGCGGCCCGCCGATCAGCCCCGCTTGGTACCGCCGAGGATGAACCACGCTCCGGCGGCGAGCTGCACGAGGAGCGTGAGCAGGCCGGCTCGGGGGTCATGTGCGAGCAGCTGCACACCGCCGAAAACGACGCTGGCCACGAAGCCCGCGAGCTTCGTGCCGACCTGCATGAGCCCGAACGTGGCGCCGGCGTGGCCGGCCGGGGCGAGCGCCGCGATCGCCGCGCGAACGACGCTCTGGATGCCGCCGAGCACCAGCGCGAGCAAGACGGCCAGGGCATGGAGCTGTGCGGGCGTGGCCACGAACCAGCCGAGCACCAGCACGGCGGCCCAGCCCACGAGGCAGATCGCCGCCGCAGCCCGGCGGCCGATCCGCGTCGAGAGCCAGCCGATCGCGAGGGCGCCAGGGAGCGCCACGAACTGGACGAGAAGGATCAGCCGCACGAGGGCGGTGCTGTCGAGGTCGAACCGCTCGAGGGCGAGGCTCGAGAACTGCGCGATCGCCGTCTGCACCGCGCCGAGCACGAGCGTGGCCCCGAGCAGCACCGGGCCGAGCTGCACGCCGCCGTCCGCGGCCCGCGGCCGGGCGAGGCTCTTCGCGAACTCGACGAGCTCGCGGCCGGACGATGCGGCGTGCGCCTCTCCCGAGCCGTCGCCGAAGCGGACGAACGCCGCGGGCAGCGAGAAGGCGAGCCACCACAGAGCGATCATCGCGAACGCCGCCCGCAGGCCGCCCGCGACCGAGAGCCCGAGAAGCTCGTGCCCCTGCACGAGCGCGGTTCCGGCCACGAGGGCGATCGCGCCGCCGGCGTAGCCCGCGGCGAATCCCCAGGCCGAGAGGCGGTCGGCATCGTCGGCACCGGCGATCCTCGTCAGGAGGCTGCCGGTGAACACCTGCGCGAGGTCAAATCCCACGCAGGCGACGATCACGGCCGCGATCACGGCCGGCTGCATCGCCGGGGAAGCCGCCGCGAGTGCGACGAGCCCGCCCGCCCCGACCGCCGTGGCCGCGATCACGGCCCGCTGATGGGCGTGCCGCCGGTCGGCCCAGGCCGCCGCGATCGGCGCGAGCACGGCCGAGGCGAGCATCGCCGCGGCGAGCGTCCAGGCCCAGATCACGCCGCCGGGAATGCCCGCGACCCCCCCCACGAACACGAGCTTCTCGACGTAGGCGACGACGAGCGTGATCAACACGGTCGAGAAGGCGCTCGCCGCCCAGTCGAGCAGGATCCATGCGAAGCGGGCGCGGCGGGTGCCGCTGGAGGCGTGGTCGCGGTGCACGGAAGGCTCCTGGCGGCGGCCGGGCGAGTCAGGGCTCGCACAGCCACCGGAGCAGTGATTCTGCCGAAGGAGCGCCTGGACGGTCCATGCGGGCGGCGAGCCAGGCCACGAGGAGCAGGAACGCCACGGCCCAGGCGATCGCCGTCGACGCGGGCGTGGCCACCTGCCAGAGCGCGTCGGGATCGCCCGCCGTCACGAAGCCCGCGAGCCAGAGCGGCCAGACGTGGGCCACATGGTGGAGGATGTAGAGGGTGAGCGAGTGCCGGCTCATGGCGCCCGCGATGTGCAGCAGGGGGCCGGGACGATCCGAACGGGCGTCGAGCATGCGGTGCAGGAGCAGAGCCAGCAGGATCGCGCCGCCGATGCTCCCGAGCACGTAGGCGGTGGTGGGCGGGAACATCGCCCAGAGCCGGTCGTGCGTGACGAGCCTCGCCGGCACGAACGGCCGGGCGGCCATGACGGCGACGGCTGCCGCCACGAGGAGCCCGCCCGTGGCAGCCGCCGTCGCCCGGCCGCGGTCGTCGCGGGGGCCGTAGATCAGCGGCGCGGCGAGGAACCCTGCCAGCGGCATCGCCAGCCATGGAAACACCGGAAAGTAGCCGGTCGCCAGATACCCGAGCAGCACGTCGCCGAAGGTGAAGTCGTAGTCGTAGAAGCCAGCCTGCCAGAATGCGCGGTAGTCGGCGACGGCCCGCAGCGTGGGCGCGAGGGCGATCAGGAGGCCGCAGGCGACGGCCGACACCACCGGCGGCGTCCGACGGACCACGTCGAGCGCCAGCATCGCCGTGCCGACCAGCGTGAGGATGTCCCAGTTGAAGATGTCCTCGGGCATCCAGACGAGCACGTTGAAAAGAAGGCCGAACAGGATGAGGAACAGGCCGCGACGGACGGTGATCTTCGAGATCTCCTCGTCGTCGCGGGCCCGGGCCACCTGGGCGTCGACCCAGAGCCGGTAGCTCACGCCCGACAGGAACGTGAACAGCGGGGCGGCGAACCCCGTGGGCATCCACCAGTAGCGGTTGGCGCCGATGAACGGCCCACTCTCGATGTCGTAGGAGCCAGCGAGATTCTCGACGAAGTGCACCAGCGTCATCAGGACGATGGCGACGGCCCGGAGCACGTCGATCGACACCAGCCGGGCGGTGCGTCGGGCGGTCATGGCGTGTGGGTCGCCAGCAGATCGACCGTGATCAGCACGACCTCCACCGCGAGCAGCAGGATGATCACCAACTCGAGCGTCGCGTGCCGCCGCGACGACAGGTAGTCGGCCACCCGATCGCCGCAGCCGGTGTAGACCCGCTCGAGCAGGTCGGCCTGCTCGCCCGCGTGCTCGAGCCGCTCCACCACCCGCGACCGGTCGCGGAGCCGCTCACCGAGCTGGCTTGCGAGCGTGGGCGGGTGCAGGGCGGGACGCTGCAGCACCGGCGCGAGGACCGCGAGACGGCGCCGGAGCGAAACGGCGTCGGTGAACTTCGCCGCGAGTTCCCGCCGCCGCGGCAGCGACCGCTCGTCGAAGGTGAATGCAAGGGCGGCGTCGGCATCGACGTGCTCGAGGCCCGTGGCGATCCGGCGCTCGATGTCGCGAAGCTCGGCCTCACGATCGGCGAACTCGTTCACGGCCGTCTGCATCGCCGCGAGCCGGTCGGCGGGGCCGAGGGCGACGGCCCTGCGGGGGCTCCAGATCACGTGCGTGCCGTAGAGCGGAACGACCAGGGGCGGATCACCGCCGGGGGTCGCCGCCGCCACCCACGACGTCGCCCGCCCGAGGAGTTCCGCCGTCAGGCCGTCGTGATCGGCCTCGTCGGCGGCCGGCACGACCGCCGCGGCGAACTCGAACACCCCGCCATCGGCGAGCGGACTCCGCTCGACGACAGTCTCGGGCGGGAGGCCGGCGACGGCCGCCGCCGGCTCGATGAACGAACGTTCGTTGGTGATCATCCGGGTCCTTCGGGCGCAGGTCAGCCAAACTCCGCGGCGAGCCAGCCGGCCACGTGCTCGGCGGAGTCGAGCACGCCGTTGAGCGTGCTGTCGTAAAGATAATCGCCGACGATGAAGAGGTGTGGATGCCCCGCAGGATCGGGCTGATGCCGGCGGTCGATGCCCGGCGGTCGCCAGCCTCCCGGCAGGGCGCTCACGGCGCCGAGCCAGCGATGGATCCGAGCCTCCAGGAGGTGCGGTCGGGCGTCGCCGAGCCAGGTGGGCAGCGACCGCAGCGCCGCATCCACGAGGGCGTCGTCGTCGAGCTCCGCGCAGGCCTCCGCGGCCGCCCCGCCCAGCAGCCAGCCGAGCACTCCGTGCCGGGGTTCGGGCTCGCGGGCCGACTCGTCGTAGAGACAGCAGCCGCCGAACGCGTCGAGCATCAGGTAGCCGCCGTCGATGCGGCCCCGCCAGAAGGGTTCGGCGAACAGCGCCGTGATGCGGAGGTAGTGCGCCGGATGGTCGAACCGCCGGACATGGCCGTCGATGGCGGTCGCCAGCCCCTCGCCTACGAACCGGACCGCCTCGAGGTGCTGGAGCGGAAGCGCCATCACGACGGCGTCGAACGGGCCCGCGATCTCCGGGCCGGTCCGTCGTCGGAGCTCGAGGGTGAAGCGGCCATCGGTCCCCGCTCGCACCTCCGTGACCTTCGTCCCGAGCCGCACGTCGGCGTCGATCCGCGCCGCGAGCGCGTCGATCAGCTGTTCGTTGCCGCCGGCGATGCAGTAGAGCCGCATGTAGGCAGGGTCGTTCATCAGGTAGTTCTGCAGGCCGTACGAGACGCTGGTCAGGTCCGGTTCGGTGGCGAGATCGCTGTGGATCATCGCCTCCACGTAGCGACGTGCCGCAGGATGGCGGATTGCCGAGAGCGTCGCGGCGAAGGCGCCGCGCGCCGGCGATGCGGCCTCGTCGGAGGCGTAGAACTCCCGCGGCGTCATGGTGGCGCGGGCGCGGAGATCGAAGGCCTCGACCTCGCGGCGGGCCGCCGGGCCGAGTGCGTCGGCGAGATCGTCGAGGTTCGCGATGCCGGCGTCGTCGATCACAACCGTGGCGCCGCCAAGCGGCACGGTGGGCAGGCCGAGTTCGGCCACGAGGTCGCGAAGCGGGTCGTCACCGACGGGCGAGTAGTCGTAGAGTTCGGCGGCACCGGCTTCGTACCGCACCGGGGCCGCCGCGAACGACGGCGTGAGCACCTTGCCGCCGAGGCGATCGGTCGCCTCGAAGATCGTGACCCGCAGCGGACGGCCGGCGGTGCGGCCGAGGAAAAACGCCGTCAGCAGTCCGCCGGGGCCTCCGCCGACGACGGCGATCCTGGAAATCGCTCCCGCGACGGACTCAGGCGACGCACTCACACCCATTGAACGGCCCGGCCCGGCCGCGGTTGCGTCGCCGGGGAGATCAGCGGGCCGGGGGCCAGAACGGCCGCCAGAGCCCGATCGTTCGCGGGGTGGGGACCCCGTAGGCGACCTCGACGGGCCGCTCCCCGGCCGCCAGTTCCTCGATCACCGGCTTCAGCGTGGTGACCTCGACGGCCGCCTGGGGCTCCGAGGCCGAATCGGACCGCCACGCCGTCCACGCCAGCCCGAGGGCAGCGATGATCACGGGCAGGGCATAGCGAAGCGACGGACCCCAGGTCCGGAGGGAGGCTGAAGAACGCATGACGGGATGACTGGCAGGAGGAGACCGGGATGCCCCGGCGATGGCCACGTTCGAAGTGTAGCCGCGCGTCGGCCACCGGGTCGAAGCGGCGACCTTGCGGGTCGTGGCGATCGTACGTGCCGATCCGCATCAGGCGGTGAGATCCACGGGCCGAAACGCCTCGACGTCGAACAGGCCCGCCGGGCCGATCTTCAGGGCGGGAATCACGAGCAGCGCCATGAACGAGAGCGTCATGAAGGGCGCCGCCAGCCCCGAGCCGAGGGCCTTGGCACGCCGGTCGAGGTCGGAATAGGCGGCGGCCACTTCGGCTCCGGGCCGGTCCGACATCAGTCCGGCGATCGGCAGCGGCAGCACCGCGTCGCCCTCGGGCCCCGCCACCGCGAGACCGCCGCGGGAGCCGATCACGAGGTTGACGGCCCGGGCGAGCGACTCGTCGTCGGCGGCCACGGCCACGATGTTGTGCGAATCGTGCGACACGCTCGAGGCGATCGCACCCCGCCGCAGCCCGATGTTCCGGATGAAGGCCACCGCGGGAGGGCGGTCGTCGTAGCGGTCGACGACGGCGATCGTGAGGATGTCGCGGGCCGGATCGGCGACGAGGCGGCCGTTCATCACGGACACCGGCAGCTGCAGCGACCCGGTGACGAGCTGGCCGTCGAGGGCCTCGATCACCCGTACCATCGCCGTCGGACCCGGGGCCGATGTGGCGATCGCGAAGTCGTCGGGCCTCTTGGGCGGGGCGTCGAAGCGGTTGGGCGCCAGTGACTCGACCCGTGGCCACGTGGTCACGCCGTCCGCCGCGGCGAGCTGTCCGCTGACGAACACGCGGCGGATGCGGAGCGCGTCGAGGTCGTCCACCTCGAGGAAGTCGGCCCGGTCGCCCGGTTGGAGAAGGCCCACCGGCAGCCGGTAGTGCCGCACCGGATTCACGGAAGCCGCCTGCAGCACGTCGAACAGCTCGCTGCCCCGGGCCCGCGCCCGGCGGACGAGCCCGTCGATGTGCCCGAGGAGGAGCTGGTCGGGATGCTTGTCGTCGCTGCAGAGCATCACGCGATCGGGGTGCGTGTCGATCAGCGAGGCGAGGGCGTCGAAGTTGCGGGCGGCCGAGCCCTCGCGGATCAGGATCTTCATGCCGAGGGCGAGCTTGTCGAGCGCCTCGGCGAGTTCCACGCACTCGTGGTCGGTGGTGATGCCCGCAGCGACGTAGGCGGCGGCCTGCTGGCCCCTGAGCTGCGGCGCGTGACCGTCGACCGGCTTGCCGCGGGCCTTCGCCGCGGCGATCTTGGCGAGCACCTCCGGATCTCCGGCGAGCACGCCGGGATAGTTCATCATCTCGGAGAGGTAGCCGATCTCGGGCCGGTCGAGGAGCGCGGCCACGGCGGCGGCGTCGAGCGTGGCGCCCGCGTGGTCGAACGACGTCGCGGGCACGCACGAGGGCGCCCCGAAGCAGAACGTGAAGGGCGACCGGCGGGCGTCGTCGAGCATGAACTCGACGCCCGGCACACCGAGCACGTTGGCGATCTCGTGGGGATCCGACACCGTGGCCACGGTGCCGTGGGCGACCGCCAGCCTCGCGAACTCCGCGGGCGGCAGGAGTGAACTCTCCACGTGGACGTGGGCGTCGACGAAACCGGGGAGGAGCCAGGTGGCGTGGGGCCGGGGATCGTCGGTGATCGACGCGATCCGGCCGTCGCGGATCGTGAGCGTGGCAGGGCGGATCGACCGCCGCAGCGGATCGACGAGGTTGCCGGAGATCGTCCAGGGTTCCGCTCGACGGCTCTCCGGCTGGTGATTCATCGCCGCATCCTACCGCAAGCGGCCCGCGGTGTGGTCGATCCCGGCCGCATCTGCCAAGATGCCGCCGCGTTCGCGGGGCATTCGCCGGAGGGCAGAAAGTTCGATGCGCTGGTTCTGGATCGACCGCTACGACGAGTTCGTCCGCTGCAAGCGGGCCGTGGCCGTGAAGGCGGTCTCGCTCGCGGAGGAGCACCTCCACGACCATTTTCCCGGGGCCGCCGTGATGCCGACGTCACTGGTGATCGAGGGGATCGCGCAGGCGGCGGGCCTGCTCGTGATCGACGCGATCGACTACGCCCGCCAGGTGGTGCTTGCGAAGGTGGCAAAAGCGGAGTTCCAGTTCGATGCCGTGCCCGGCGACGTGCTCCGCTACGAGGTCGAGATTCAGGAGATTGGCGAGTCGGTGTCGATCGTGAAGGCGACGAGCGCCATCGGCGGCAGGCCCCACGGCGAGGTGGAACTCGTCTTCGGGCATCTCGTCGAGGGGGAGATGGTGCCCAAGCTGATGTCGAAGGCGGAGTTGATGGAGTGGCTCGACGCGCTCCGCGTGTTCGAGGTGGGCGTGGAGCCCGACGGCAGCCCGATCATCTACGACCGGCTGCCGCACGTGACGTGAGCCTGCGGTCGAGCGTGATCTTCCAGCCCCCGGTCGCGGAGGCCGGTGCTGGTGTGGCCTGAGAGATAGAGGATCACGTCGTAGTCCCGGGCGGCCCCTGCGGATCGTGCCACGACCTGGAGTATTTCAGGGATTCGTGCTGCACGTCGCCCCAGTCCCACGCGGGTTTCCGCGAGTTTTTTCTTGGTGTCCGGTTTTGCCGAGTTTTTCCGCCTTTTAGTCGGAGGGTCAGTACGCAGGCTTGCCGACGCCCGGTTTCGACGATTCGCCGAGTGCCACATGGTCATATTGGACGTTTGACCGAAGGTTTTCCAGGGAGCTCCGACAGTCATGACGCGATCCGGCGGAAATGGGAAGACTCGGACCCGTGCCCGGCGTCGTCTATCTGAGCGACGACGGCTGATGGCCAACGAACGTCTCGAGTCGCGCGTGCTTCTGTCGGTGAATGCCCTGACGGGCGAGCCGTCGAGGTATCCAGGTCTCACGGTGCCCTCGACGGAAGTGACTGCCTCCACCGCCACCGTCTCGGTGACGATGACCGAAAAGGATCTGCGGACCGGCGCGGAACGGATCACCACCCGGGAAGTCAGTTCGGCAACGCTCGGGCAACTCGCTGCCTTGGCCGATGGTGGGTCGGCCACCTCACGCGGCTCGTTTCCGGAGAGCCGACGGGAGGTGCGGCCCGGGCCCGACGGACGGGTCGCATCGGCCGGGGCTGGTCCGCGGTACGTGTTCGGTCCGGACGGCCGGGAGCAGGTTTTCGATACGACGGCATATCCATTCTCCGCCGTCGTGCAGATCGCCGCCGACCACGGCAACGGCGATTGGTCGCACTCCTCCGGGGCGATGATCAGCGAGTTTCACGTCCTCACTGCGGCGCATTGCATCAGAGATCCTTCGACGTCGGGCGGTGCATTCGCGCAGCGTGTGACGGTGGCGCCGGGGAACGACGGCGATCACTGGGGGGGGACGTCCTCGTTCGATTCACTGCTCCAGTCGAACGGCCGATACTTCGGGGAAGCGGAGTCCGTCTTGCTGAGATCCTTCTCCTGGTCGACATCTGACTGGGACTACGACATCGGTCTCATCACGCTGGATCGTAGCGTCGGAAGTCAGTTCGGCACGGGATACTTTGGCTACGGTTGGAACTCCAACAACTCCTTTTTCTTCGACAACTGGAACTCCGCTGGTTATCCAGCCGATCGAAATGCCGACGGAAGCAGCCATCACCAGTTTGTCGCATTCGATCCGATAACCTCTGTGCTGCCGCATCAGGTTCGTAGCAACGCGCTCGACATGAATCCCGGCAACAGCGGCGGGCCGCTCTGGATGTTCGACGGTGTGTCGGAGCGCACGATTTACGGCGTCGCCTCACACATGTCCGAGTCCGGAGGCGTGCCGCGGTACAACTCGTGGACGCGGATGACGCAGGACAAGTTCGAGGCGTTTGGGGCTGCGATCGCCGAGGACAAGGTCAACCAACTTCCTGTCGATCGTCCCGATCTCGTTGACTGGGACAGATGGTTCAATACCTCGCTGGCAAGTGCATCGTCGTCGTCGATCTCGCCGGGGCAGTCGTTCAGTGTGACCAGTTTTCCGAGAAACAACGGCACGGCCAGTGCGGGACCATTCAAGGTGAGGTACCGGCTTTCCGCGGACACCGTGTACGACGTGAGCGACGTGCTCCTCGGCACGGTTGATAGTGCCGGAGTCGGTATGTTCGACTGGAGCACGGCGACCTGCACGACCAGCTCATTCCCGTCGGTGCCCGCGGGTTCCTACCACGTCGTCTGGCAACTCGACGTCGCGGGCACGGTCGCCGAGTTCGTCGAGTCCGACAACACGGGTTTCCTGCGGACCCCGATCACCGTGACCGCGCCGGAGATGGACGTACGAGGCAACGGGGTGTCGATCGTCGACGGTGATGCCACGGCGTCGACCTCCGACCACACCGACTTCGCATCTGTCGGCACGACGGGCGGATCGGTTACACGGACGTTCACGATCGCCAACACGGGCACCGGGCCACTGTCGCTCCCGGGATCTCCGCGGGTGGTGGTGGGCGGCACGAATGCCGGCGACTTTACGGTGACGGTCCAGCCTTCGGCGACGGTAGCCGCTGGGGCCACGACGACGTTCCAGGTGACGTTCGACCCGTCCGCGACTGGCCTGCGGACCGCCACGATCTCGATCGCCAACAACGACGCCGACGAGAACCCCTACAACTTCTCGGTTCACGGCACGGGGACGCAATCGGGCGGTGGAATCGCCGGATTTAAGTGGAGTGACCTGGATGGAGATGCGACGTGGGACTCCGGCGAGCCTGCTCTGCCGGGGTGGACGATCTATCTCGACACCAACCGGAATGGAGCGATCGACTCCGGTGAGCCAAGCCGAGTGACCGCGGCCGACGGCAGTTATGCGTTCACGGGGCTGGCGGCCGGCATGTATACCGTAGCCGAGGTCGTACAGTCCGGCTGGCAGCAGACCTTCCCGGGAGCCAGCGGAGCGACGTCATGGCCGTTGGCAGCCACATCGATCGCGACCGTCGGCCTTCCGTCCTTCGATGCCGTCGAGTACGCCCTGCATCGGGCAGCTGACCTCACGTCCTACACGGCGACGGAACTCAGCCAAGCGGCCCAGTGGGTGGTGCGGTTGGCGGCCGGCACATCAGCCGCACAACTCGCCGCCGAGGTCGTTGCCCGTCTCGTGGGGCCGGCGCCCTATCTCGACGATGCCTACATCCTCGAGTTCGTGGGGACGGACATCGCCAACGCGGCAGCCCGTTTAGCCCAACAGGCGAATGTCGTGCTCCACTACCCGCTCGTCGCCAGGGCGATGTCCAGAAGGTTTGTTCCGAACGATCCCCTGTTCTCCCAGCAGTGGCACCTTCGCAATACGGGCCAGACCACCGGGGGCGTGAGCGGAGAGGATGCCAGGCTCGTGAACGCCTGGGACATGGCGAAGGGCAACGGCGTGGTCGTCGGCATCGTTGACGACGGTCTCCAGCACACTCACCCGGACCTGTCTGGCCGTTACGTCGCGGGGCTCAGTTTCGACTTCGCCTCGAACGACGCCGAT
>Ga0315903_10007598_pt1 | contig 13533 bp, 18 predicted proteins | sample LakEriMetagenome_7_FD_203524 | JGI IMG/M metagenome (GOLD analysis project Ga0315903, IMG submission 203524) | Freshwater fungal communities from buoy surface, Lake Erie, Ohio, United States - Buoy 2 MA119 | ecosystem: Environmental > Aquatic > Freshwater > Lake | place: USA: Lake Erie, Ohio...
TCTCATCAATCTCCACCTCAGTAAATCCAATAAGATCAGAAATACCAACCCCGAGACCATAACGGAAACCGATATAATTACCGCCAATCTTATGATATGCAAATCCATTGTCATTTATCCACAACCTTCCTTTGTTGTTAAAATCTCTTGCTAGAATTTTTTGAATATTTTTTTCGTTGTACATAAGCGTTGTATCCCCAGTTAGGACTATAATTCAACTGTCGTCCTAGTGCATTGAAATGTTCCAGCGTATGACACTTGCTCATCAAACGCTTCAGTTCATCTCTTGGTACTGTACCCTGTTGAGTCTTCTGAATATACAATGACAGCCCACCTAGCATGATCTCAATTAACTGACCGTCTATTGTCTTAATCTTCTTCTCTTCAACCGTTACCACAGGCTCAAAGCCACACTCGGTACATCTAGCACCAGTATAAACTGCAAAACATTGCTTGCAAGTCTTAACGCTAACCTGCTTCTCGGTCTTGGTCTTACCTTCAAGGCTCCAATCTCTAACCTCACATGGTAACCCATGCCTAGTATAATTCCCAACCTGATCTAGTACAATCGTAGGATTATCACTCGGTCTCAAACCCCTACCAATCATTTGAAGGTATAAGCTCAAACTCTTAGTAGGTCTCAGCATGATAACGCCATCACAATCAGGTACATCAAACCCCTCGCTTATCAAACTACAGTTACACAAGACCTTGATATCACCAGCACGAAACCGTTCTATAACGCTTTCACGATCAGGCTTTGACATTGACCCATCTAGATGGCATGCTTCGATACCAGCCGCTTTGAATAGCTCTGCAACCTGCTTGCTATGCTTGATACGCTGACAAAACACAATCGCTTTCTTGCCATTCAAATGTTGCTTGTAATGCGATACGGTATCGCCAATGATACAAGACTGTTCAATCGCTTTATCCAACTGCTCTTGATCGAAGTCGCCCATCTTAGTCTTGATACCGCTTACATCTAGCATCTTAGGTACACTGTAATACCGATAGCGATTCAAATGACCCTCTTCAATCAAACTCTTAACAGTAGGTCCCGTTACGATTGCATTGAAAATATCTTTCAAACCCTTGCCATCTAGTCTAATCGGTGTCGCTGTCAAACCCAGTACAAATGCCTGAGGATACCGCTCTAGTATCTTCTGATACTGACCAGCCGTAGCGTGATGCGCTTCGTCAATCACAATCAAATCAGGTACGAAATCTGACTCTCTACGGTTCAATGTCTGCACCATTGCAAGCTGAATATCAGCTTCACCAGCAGGAAATCCAGCCGCTATGATGCCGTGCTTGATATCACCAAATGTTGATAGTTTAGCACTTGTCTGTTCAATCAACTCTTTCAAATGCACCAGAAACAACACCTTCTTACCTTTGGCAACCGCGTTCTGCATGATATAACAAGCAATGATTGTCTTACCACCACCAGTAGGGACCTGCAAGCAAACACGCTTGTTAGCCACTAGCGATTGTCTGACCTCATCAATGACTGTGCTTTGATATTTCCGCAGTGAGATCATGATACTTCTCTTCTATTAGTCGCTCGATGATTTGATTGTTAGGGATATTCAGCTCGTAGCCTACGTCCTTCTGCAATCGCTCCACGTATAAACGCTTGATGAAATCAAACATTTCCGCTGTTCTACCCTTTACATTAAACTGTCTTATTAGCATTTCTTATCTCCTTTTGTCTCTCACTAAATCTCTTCTTAACTGTCTCTAATTGCTCTGCCGTTAGGTCTAGTTCAGATTTGATAAACTCTCGTTGTGTAATCAAGCTCTCAATCGTACTAGCGTTGTTCAGCCCATCTAAAACAGTCTGAAAATCATCACCATCTTCAACCTTAAACTTGTCTTCTTCTACTATTGGCTCTATCGCTTCTACTGGCTCTGCAATGACAGCTTCAATCACTGTATTCTGCGCTTGCACCTTAGCTTTGATAGCATCTAGTCCACTGTTGTCTACTTGCACTACTGGCTGATACACTGTTTCAAACTCATCAGATTCATTGTACGTAGCAGTCAGAAACACATCAGCGCAATACCACTTAGCACCATTGGATAGGGCTCTTGCAAACAACATATTCTTAGGGTGTTTCTTCCAGTTATCCTTAGCCGCCAATCCCGCTTGCTGAGCTTCTTTCATGCTGAACTCACTAGTACCAATCGACTGCCACTGTTCACCCCACTTCTCATAGAACTCCAGCTTACACGCTTGCTCACTATGCTCCAGTACCTTGTAGTTATACCTACCAGACTTCTTAATCAATCCAGCTTGTAAACTAGCGTTCATGCGAGGCTTGCCCTGTACGATATCTATCCCCTGCATTGCCGCAAACGGTTCGAGTCCTAGCTCTAACCCCGCTTGTACCTTGACGATAGCTTGTGCTTCTGATTTCAAATCAGGGAATAACCCCGAGTCTTTAAAAGCCTTAGCAATCGCTGTCTGTTCTTCGAATCTTACTATGTTGTTCATTTCTTTCTCCTTTATGTTCCTCTTGAATTAAATACATAATCGCCTCTTTTTCTTTTTGTTTTTTTGTATGGTTTTATTAGTGGCATAAATCCCTACCCAATAAGGCTTATCAATATCAACTACAGTATCACCATCAAAAACAACAGCGCATTTCGGGATTATGATAAACATATCGTCCTCAAATAGTAAATAACAATCTCTTGTTCCCGTAGTCAAAGCCCCTCTAATTATTAACTCTGTATACAGTTCTTCAATGTTATTTTTTTTAACATAATGGTTAAAATGCGATGCTTTTGATTCGTAGAATACTCTTACAAGTTCGCCCCAGTCATATATGTTCATAACTTAATCACCTCCTCTTGATACCCGTTCCATACACCACTATCTAAGCACATCTTATACACTTCAAGCAACTGCAAGCGTCTTTCATGCGCTCTATCAATCGACATCTGATCGAGTTCATACACTTGAATAGCAAACGGTGCTTCTGTCTCTTGCACTACAAACACAAACGCAGGGACCGCTATCGTGCCCGTTGTAGCTCTAATACCAGCTTGATAATGAGCCGCCTGTAAGTAGTAGCCCATTGACTTAGCTTTGTAACTATTGAAACTGCTAGGGCTAGCATCATGCGCTGTCTTGTAGTCCACGACTACGTTGCTATCTAGATACCTATCCAGCTTACCCTTGCAAGTAACATTGGCTTCTTGCCAGTAAAGCTCATGCTCGTTCTTGCCAGTCGAGTGTAACAGTAATTCCCTAGCTAAACCATGTCTCTCAAGCTCGGTTACCATGCCCAAGATACGGTCATAGTCATCTTGTTTCAAGATACTCTTGCCCTGGTTCTGAAGCGCGAACTCTTTGTACTCTTTGCTTGCCCTTGTACCCTCGCCTTTAAAAACAGCGTATCGGGTATTGAAAAACGCTGTCTCTAAGACCATTGTATGAGCCGCAGTACCGAACTCCATTGCTGGTGTTGGTTCAATCGGGTTCTGAGTCAAGTAATTATAATGCGCGGGGCTTCTGTCCAGCTGTACTAACTGTGTCCCGCTTAATCCTGGTTTATCTCTGTAATTCATTCTCTATCTCCTCTATAAGTTTTTTTGCTTCTTTCAAGCCTATTAGTACCCCAAGATTAAAAGTAAATCTATTTTCTGCTAATTTTATAGGGTCATTAATCAAATCAGCTACCTCTTGAACGGTACGAACATACTGTGTGCTTTCAACATCTACTTCTGCTTGTCTTATAAGCTCTTTCAACCTATCTTGATAACTCATATCTAACTCCTTCTACGATTGTAGCTAACATACGAGTGTTCTCGATTAGCGTCAATAACTGCTCATCAAAAATGATGTCATCTTCTACGATATCTGCTTCGTAGAATGACCCAAAGCTATCACCGTAGCTAACCCAAGAGCCTTTGTTGCCCTCGTGTGTATAAGTACCCTCGATGTACCCACTTTGGCTAATCGTAATGCGCACGCTCTCGTTGTCGTGTTCACCACTTAGCAAAATGAGTGGCTTCTCACTAGTAAGTTCTTCACTCAAATCGCTCACTAGGTCCATGCCAAACGTCTGCTCCAAACGAGTCTCTAAGAGCTCGTAGCAACTGTTAAGCTGTTGTAAAGCCCGATTGACTTGAAAAGCCATATCGAGTAATGTGTCCTTGTCATATATAATCATTTGTACCTTCTTTCTTTTTGAAACAGTCTCTCGCTGTCTCTTAATAGCATTGTACCACAGATAGGTTAAGAATATGCCTAGAATATAATTAATTTATTTTAATCTATATCCGAGGTATATACAAGCAAAGGCGGGTAGGGCATGTATGCGCCAATCGAGTGATGATAGTAGTTTTTACCTAGCACGCACACGGGCGCGGGGATTAACTGACTCGACTAGCAAAAAGCCTTGCAAACACTGGAGAAAAGCGGGACCGATTGGGTAAAAGCCAAAAACCCATACCAGGCATAGCAAAAAAAAGCGGGCACTCAGGCCCGCCTTGATATAGCGCTAGTTAAACTAAATCGCTTAATATTGCTCGTTAACCCTGATAGGCATAACGATAAGCTTAAACTTGTTGCTAGGTATCACCACGCGGTCAATTACACCTAGCACGTGTAACTGGACCTTATTAATTTTCTTATCCTTGAAAATTTTAATAGCGTCAATTAAAAATTTACGGTTGAAGCTGATATTAAAATCTAATTCACCTATGCCCGCTAGTGATACTGTCCCGTTATCAGCCGTAATAGCGTCACTGCCGCGCGTAAATGTTACGCGATTAGTTACGTCATTCACCAGTGGCTTAAGGGATTCTAGGGCGTTATAAAGCGCTTTTGTGTCATATTCTAAAACGCGCGTGTCAGATTCAATTTTAATAAACTGTTTTATCTGAGGGTATGTACCTTGGCACTGGTCACCTATTACGCGTAAGCTATACCCGTGAATTAAAAAGACCTTGCCGTCAGATACTAGCGTCAGGTCTAGACTAGCGGGCAATAATTCAAGCAAGCTAATAATATTCACCACTGCCGCGCGTGGAATATTAAAACTACCACGGTTTATAACATCTCCCACACCGTCATAAACTGCTAGTCTATTGCCGTCAGTCGCTTGAAATTGTACCGTATCTCCCAGTTCAATATTAACGGTGCTTAAAATATTCCCATAATCATACCTGTTACCTATCGCATGCGATACGGTTTTTAAGCCTTGTAATAATTCACTGGCTTGAATAGTCGCAGTCGCGTTTATTTTCTCGGTGCTAAAGTTTATAAATTCAAGCGGGTAGTCCTCGTCTAGTTCACTGATACCAATTGATACCGTCGCGCCATTATAATTAAGTTTCTGATTTTCAATATCAATACCAAAGGCATTGCCTAGCTTGATACTGGTGCTTATGTCTATTAAAAGCGGCTTATCGCTAATAGTGTCATGCCTTACACTGTATTCAAAAGCGTAGCTATTGCCGCTTAACTGACGCGCTGTCCACCAGTTCCCGTTTACCAGTAGACTACCAAATCTAGTCAGTGTCTTTTTATCTACGATTTTATTCAATTTATTTATTATCATGTTATTATTCCTTATTTTTTAACCTAGCGCTCGCTAGGCTTTGTGCTGGGCACTGATGATAGTACCCAGGGCAAAGCCTAGAATTTTAGCCTAGTTCTTTTACACCGTCGCGATTTTCAATCCAATTAATATCACGCTTAAACTGGACTAACTGATTTTCAATATCGGTTATAGTCTCCCGTATCATATCAAAATCCTTTTCTGCGTAATACTGCCCTAGTTTGAAATTCAAGCCGTTTATAGCCTGGATGTTTTGTTTTATTTCTTTATTTACTTGGTATATATTAGTCATTATTCTGCCTCCCCGTTATCATAATCTAGAATGTCCACGGTGAAATTTTCATCTGCTAAAAATTCCCCTAGTTCTACTAGGCTATAAAACTTGCCGCTAAATACTAGCTCCCTGTCTTTATCGTAAATGTTAACTTTTATATTGTATATCATGTTATAACCTCCCCTCAATTGCCGCTAATACACACATGCATACGCACGTGCTGATTATAAATAATTCCATTATATCCACCACTGCTTTATTTTCTTATCCATGCCTAGTTCACGTAGTAAGCTAGTCACTGCATGGAATCCCATGTCCATACCGCAGCCCTTGACTCTTAAGCCGCCCCGCGCCTTGCTAGGCTTATAGTCTAGTACCGCGCCTATGTAATAATTCAAGTCTATTATCGCGCCGCGATACACGATGTGAAAACTTATCACGCGTGATAAGCCGCTTTTGCTTACACTGCGTAAGACTGTGTAAATAGTGTCGGTTTCACTTAGTAAGCTGATAAGTTGGTCCTTTGCTGTTTCTAATTCTGTTGTTGTTGTCATATGTTATCCCTTTATTTCTTACCACTAGCACTTGCTAGTGGCTTGTTGATAGTTTTAGATAGCCTCTTGATTTACCAAGTCAATTAACGCTTGTAACGCCTGGTCATAAACTTCTAATTCGTATCTGTATGAGTCCTTACGCTCGTTGTGCACCATAACCAATAATTGCAATGGTGTTTTATCGCTTCTATAAAATAGTTTGTGACTTTTATATACTAGCTTTAAATTGTCTAGTATCTTGTTATATAATGCCAGTTCTGGGTTATAGTTCTTTACTGCTTCAATTGTAATTGTCATTTTGTACCTTCTTTCATTTGGTCAATCCCTTGATTGACCTTGATATATGTATAATACCACATTATCGTAAGAAATATGCAGAAAATACATTAAGAAAATATAAAGAATTTAAATAACACGTAATTATCTTAAGAAAACTACACTTTTAAGCCGATTATCCGCATGGTTGAGCCATTTTGAAAATTTTGTAGTGTAGAATTCCAAAAGAGAGAGTGCTTATTTACGATTGGGATTTTAAAAAGTTCGCTTCCTCTCTCTCTCTCTCTCTCTTCCTTATAAAAAAAAAAAAAAAAAAAGAGTGTAGAAAATGAGACTGGGCTTGACTTTTCAAGTGTAGACGCGCCCAAATACGGGGTTTGAAAATCCAGTCGCTGAGCGGGTTTAAAAGTATTAAAAATGTAGTCTTGTAGTTCTACATCTATGTTATTTAAAACACAATATACGGTGTTTATCTTTAGTATTTTGTGTTATCTAACCAATATTATTACCCAATTGATTAAGACTTACGCGCGTATGTATCTTTACATTTACGGGTTTTACCACCCAGGGGGGATAAAATATGGCTCAACCACGCCATTTCTACACTTTTTGGCGGACTTTGGCGTAATTTCAACGCAAACGGACCGGGCCCCTAGGCCTGGGTGCTCCCCCCCACCCGCCCCGTCAACACCGGGGGGAATATACCACCCCCGCAAAAATATGCATTTTTTTACTTTTACCTGTCTTTACCTGTTTTTTCCTTGACATTACGCCATTTTCATGCTATATTATTAAATGAGTGCAGATCTGCTATTGCAAAAGCAGGTAAACTGGCAGGAGTTTGTGAGCGGCTCCAACCTAGCATAAATAGTGCAACAGAGCATAAAAAAGCTAGCAATGCTAATGGAGATTTGATTTTGAGCACAGAGAAGATGCGGGTAGCTTTACGCCCATATTTGCAAAAGATTTTAAGTGATATCCCAACGGACCGAGTAGTAACGGAAGAGTTGTTCAATGAGTATTCGGATTGTGTTATGTCATGGTTGTCTAATCGTGTAGGTGCTATGCCTGAGATTGGCCAGCGTGTTTTGTGTTTTTATTTAGTTGGAATGAGTGCTGAGGAAGCGATTTCTCGGGTTGAGATGCCTTTTGAGGAGATGAAGCGTTATATCAAGGTGAAGCGTGATGAGTTTCGGAACATTTGTATAGAGTTAGGTAGGAAGTTGTTGGTAGGGAATGTTCAGGTTAGGGAGTATTTAGAGCCAATCGTAAGGCGATTGGGTAGGAAGGCGTTTACGGATGTGCATGAATTGACCCCTAAGGAGAGCGTTAAGGCCTTTTTAGAGATGGGCAGGCTATTAGGTCAAATGACAGGGGAGTTAGTAGAGCGTAAGGAAGTGCAGATTAGCGCTGTTGAGAGCTATGGTAAGCTGTTGAGCTTTAGACCTGAGGATAGCGAGGAGTTTAAGGCGATTGTGATCGAGCCTGTAGTGGAGCGTAAGCTGATTGAGTAGTGAGAATGTTAAGCTAGTGCAGTTTGCCAAATGGCGTGATAGCTTTTGGGATTGGTATTGCGACTGTGTTTGGACTAGGGACGAGGGTGATCTTACGAGTCCTATTAAGCGAGCTCCTCAATATCGGTATCTGAAGGAGCTATACGAGTGTATTGAGAATAACAAGACGGTAGTGGTAGAGAAGAGCCGTCAGATGTTTGTAACGCATTTTATGAGTGCTTACTATATGTGGCTGTTGTTGTTTAAGCCTGCGATCCGTTGCGGTATTATGAGCCAGAATGAAGAGCAGGTGGTGGATTTGTTAGCGACCCGTATTGTACCGATTTACAGGGCATTACCAGAGGGTTATCCGTGGCCTGAATTAGAGATCAAGCGTTTGTTGTTGATTAACACATTAACGGGTGGTTTGATTGAGGGTCATACGAGCGGTGCTAACAGGACTAGGGGTAAGACTTATTCGATCGTATGGCTAGATGAATTTGGGTTTCAAGAGAATCAAGAGGAGACATTGAGAGCTGCTATCCCTGCGACTGGTGGTAAGGACGCCAAGCTAGTGATTGTCAGCACTCCAGCTCCAGATACGCTATATGAAGAGATAGTGGTGAAGGAGCGCGATTGGGGGGTTCCTGCTATTGAGCGAATGCAGGGTTTTACGGAAAGCCGTAGTATTAGGGGTTATTGTATCGCTAGTGTTCATCATACGGCCGATCCCAATCGTAGAAGTAGCGAGTGGCGTGCCGAGAAGATTCGTGAGATTGGGCAACGGGCTTTTGATGTTGAGCATGATTTGAAATGGGTGATGCCTGTTGGTAAGGCAGTGTTTGGGGATTTTAGTAGGCGTTTGTACTGTGAGCCTTATAGCAGATTCGGGGTTTTGAGTAGATTACCGATTGAAATAGGGGTAGATTTCGGGGGGCATTTCCCTGCTGCTGTTATCATGCAGAAGGACGTTTTCGGTCGTTGTGTGGTGCATGATGCTCTTATGATCGAGGATTGTGAGCTATATCACTTTATGGACGAGCTAAGGGATTTGTTAGAGCAAGACTACCCTGGTATGGAGTACCGCTTTTACTGTGATCCTGCTGGTGCGAGTATCAACCTACAGGGAACAGCTCCGCCTGCGCAACTGTTGATGCAGAAGTATTTTGGGCGTAGTGTTCGGTTTTTGAAAAGCAGCCCTAGTGATAGGGTTAGAGCGATCCAGACGTTGATGAGTAGGGTTATTGGCGGGGAGCCTGGTTTGATTTTACATCCAGAATTAGGTAGGTTTTTGTCGAAAGATGGCAAGGAAGAGCGTAGTATTATGATCAAGGGCTTTGAAAGTGGCTTGGTGTTTGATAGGCCTCGTGCTAGTGGCGGGTATCGGAACTTGGCTTATAAGAAGGACGGTTTCTATGAGCATTTGTTTGATGCGTTTGGATATGCGTTTATATTTTTATTTCCAGGCTTTATGCCTAATGAATGGCAAGAGAAGAAGGGATTTATGCCAGAAGTTAAGCGTAGGTTGTTACGCAGGTGATGATTCTGTGCTATAGTAAGGGCATGGGAACATATCAAAACGTAGGCGCACCAGAAATTCAATTAGCTAACTGTATCAATGCAGTAGGCGCAAGTGAGCGCAGTATCAACGCAGCAAGTGATGATTCAACCAAGTTTTTCACTGGTATCACAACCAATAAGAAGATTGCGTTTGTAGGCCAAGGTGGCGTAACATACGGTCTTAAGCCGCAGTTAGTATATGAGTTTCATGTAGGAACTGATGGTGGTGCTAACGGTACTTATACGCTAAGAGGAACTGGCCCAATCCCTGCGAATTTTGTTGTAACCCAAGGTAATTTTTTTGTAAGCGAAGTTTTCACTGGAGCTGGTACTGTTTCTCTAGGAACTGCGACTGGTACTCCTGCTAACATATTAGCTGCAACTGCAATCGGTACTATGGGTACTGCAGGTTCTAAGGCTACGATTCCTATTTTAGCTACAGTAGGTACTCACATTAGCGTAACAGCTGAGAGCGAGCCTGTACTAGTAGTAGCAAGCGGGCCATTAACGGCAGGTGCTTTGACATTAGTATTAGAAGGGTATTTTACAGCGATTGACACTCAAGTTTAATGGCAGATCAAGTAACAAGTTTATTAAACGGAGTTAGTCCTAGCGCAACTGGGACATTTTACAGCAGCGCATTTGATACGAAAGACTATAGGGATTTCGCTTTTGTTTTGCGTATGCCTACTACTGGTAACACTGGTGCTGGCAGCGTAGTGTTTTACATTGAAGCTAGCAGTCAGAGTACCTTTGCTGATGCACAAAGGATTCGTACTTTAACGCTTACTAGTCCTACTGGGAGTCAAGCTACGGTTTTTAACACGGTTGCGAATAATACGACATTGCCAGCAGATACGAATACGACTACGACTTTACGCCAGCATTGGAACGCTAATGATAAGAATATAGACAGGTATATTAGGGTTAGATATGTGGTAACTGGTACAGCGGCAGACTATACCAATATTACATTAGATGTGTTGGTGAACAGACGTGTTTAAAGATATTGATTTTAAGAATTTAGATGATAAGCAGCGTGAGTCAATCTCTCGTCATTTATTACAGCTTAAGGCTGATATGTTTGACAGGGTAGACTTTGACTACCGTAGATGGCAGATGGATATGGCTCTCAAGCAAGAGTATATGGACGCTGCGTATTCGAAGGGTACTTATACGACTTATAACTTAGATACGACGACTATTCAAGAGCTAACGGGTTTTGAGAATAACCCTGATTTTGAAGCAGATGCTTATAGTGATTTATATTTGCCTTTGTTATTGAAGTTTTATAGAGCGTATCTAGTGAACATGGCTAACATTTGCTTCCCTGCAAACGGAGATTGGCTTAGTATCACGAGACAGTTTAGTGAGTTTTTTTTCAAGACTGGTATCGAAGATTTCCTACCTTTTGTGAATGATGCTTGGGTAGATATTGTTAAGACTGAGAATCAGCGTTTTAATCTTAAAGAAAAGTATAAGATGGCAATGGCAGAGCTTATTGCGTATGGTAACACTTGTGTTGGGCATACGTACAACTCTCAATCTCATTATATAGAGCCTTTTGTACCTGGCATTGGCTGTTCTGGCATTTACCCAGTCAATAGTGATTGGAGACGTAGTAACCTAGGGTTTTATTATGATGTTAATTATGCAGAATTATTAGGCCGTAGTGATTTTGATCAAGAGATAGTGCAGAAGATAGAGCCTCAAACAGCTCGTGTTGATACTGGCTTACAACAAGGTAGAGGTTCAACTAGTAATAAGCAACTAGCAGAAAATCTTGTTCCTTATGGTAAGGTGCGTTTATATGACTTCTTTTTGTCTAGTGTTTATATCAAAGATGGTGAAGAAGTTTATATCTCTAAAAATGTTTATATAACGGCAGCGATTGGAGCGCAAGGTGATGAATTAACTGAAGAAGTTAATATTTTGAAGGCTACTGTTGATATTAGTCCAGTCGAGCATGGTTTATTATTTGCGGCATTTGGTACTGCTCTTCCTGGGGTATTTTATCAACAGGGCCCATTGCAGCCATTCTTGCCGCACCAATATACAGCTAATCAGTTTTTCAGCGAAATTAGTCGTAGTGTTGGTATGGTAACAGATCCACCTAAGACAATCATAGCTGCACCTGGTAGTTTGATTGATATTACCGAAACACCACTACCACCTTTTAGATCAGGTTCTGTGTTCCCTAATATGCAAGTTACATCATTAGTAGATGCTACTAGCGTTAGTAACAGCTTGAATACTTTCCTATCTTATATGAACTTCTTTGACCGTTCTGTTGAAGAGGGTACTGGTATTAGCAAGGGTCAAACTGGCGTTATGAACCAAGGTCGTAAGAGCGCGACTGAGATCAAAGAGGCTTATTCTGGAGCGCAGTTAAACGTAGTAGAAGCTGCGGGTCGTTATGATGAGCAAGTAGCGAGACCTAGTAACGTATGCAGAATTTCTGCAACACAACTTATATTAGAAGAGCAAGTGCGTGCTGGAGTAGTCAGTGAGCTTGAAATGTCTGCTACGGCTGATGAAAACGCAGTCTACGAGCAGGTTCTATTGACTAACTCTTTATTCCAAAGGTTGTTGAATTATTCTGGTATTGAATATTCGTATCGTAATTTTTACAAAAAGAAAATGGCTGATTACTTAGATGATCAAAACATTTTGCAAGAAGTAGAAAGTTTAGGTAAGCAAATCATGTCCCTGATTGACTTTGCGGACTCACCTTTGCTACCACCACCTTCGATCCCACAGATTGAAGATCCGACAACTGGTAGAGCGGTTCCTACTACTGAAGAAATAAGCCAGATCCAGCAACAGTTTATACAAGAGCAACAGATGAAGAAAGAAGAAGCTCGCCAACAAGCTAAGAGCTTAGAGCTTGACTTACAGCGTAAGAAGCTGACATTTAAGGATTCATTACAACCACCAGAGCCAACTCGCAAGTTATTCTACGAGATGTTGATTGCTCCGATTTCCGATAGTGATGTGATCGTAACTGGTGCTATGACTACTACTAGTAAGGAATTAGCAAGAGAAAACTTATTAATGTTGCTACAATCATTACCATCATTCCCGCAAGGTACTTTACAGAAAGTAGATTACGATGCGGTGTTAATGTTATTAGCTAGAGCAAATGATGTTCCAATGCGAGATTTACTAAAAGATCAATCTGAGATAATGAGAGAAGAGGAGTTAGCGGCACAACAAGCGCAGTATAACCAGCAATTACAAATGCAAATGGCACAAAACCCTGGCGCACAAATACCTGTGATACCGCAGTAGATTATGAGTAGATATCAAATGAGTCAAAAAGACTTCAGCAAGTTTGATGATGATTTAAATGATGCTGTTGACAATATTAAACACCGTTACCCAGAAGACTGGGAAGTAATTATGAGTTATCTTCGTTCCTTAGCATTGCCTGTTGATATTGACCCAGATCGTGAAGAGCTGGTAAAGTATCATTATCACACCAAAGCTATGGTAACAAAGATAGTCAGACGTTTGAGTGGATTAGAAGAAATAGGAGATAACAATGGAAGATAATATATCAGTAGAACAAGTAGTAGAAACAGCAGAAGCACCAGTATCTGAGTCAGTCGTAGAGCAGGTTTCAGAGCAAACAGCAGAAGCACCAGCAGAGCAAGATAACTTACAAATCGACTTAAGTGATTTCGATAACTTATCTTATCAACCGCAAGCACCAGTACCATCTCAATCGGTAGATCAAAACAGAGATATCGTAGAAGAGATAGCGGCTAGATTAGCGCAAAGATTACAACCAGCAGCAG
>Ga0315903_10007600_pt1 | contig 13532 bp, 15 predicted proteins | sample LakEriMetagenome_7_FD_203524 | JGI IMG/M metagenome (GOLD analysis project Ga0315903, IMG submission 203524) | Freshwater fungal communities from buoy surface, Lake Erie, Ohio, United States - Buoy 2 MA119 | ecosystem: Environmental > Aquatic > Freshwater > Lake | place: USA: Lake Erie, Ohio...
CAGCTCACGCTCATGTTCAAGCACAGCATCCAGGGGAGACGGAGTACACCGCCCATCGTCTGGAATATCACCGTGGCTGAGCTGATCGGGCTACCGATCGCGGTTGTCGAGGCCCTGGCCGGGCTTCCGAAGGATCTGGCGGAAGCATGCTGACCGTTGATGAGGCGCTGGCGCTCGTCGACAGGGGCCGGGTCACCGAGGAGGAGATCCGCGGGGTCGTGCTGCTGCTCGGCGAGTGACGTGCGCTGCCACGGAGGTGGGTCGTCGGCTTCCGCGAGCGCGCTGTTGTCCAGCCGTTGTCCAGAGCATCCGAATGGGCCTGTTTCGTGAGGGAAGGGGGACGAGCCAGCCTGTAAGCCGGAGACGGTTCCCGCCCCTCGTGGCGCCTCCGGAAACGGTGATCTATGAGGAGATAGGCCGACTCTCGACGACTCTCGCTGACGCTCGAACACACCCGCGTGTTGTCCAGCGTTGTCCCGGATCCGGCCCGACTGGCCTTACGATCGCGTCGTGGACATGGCCAAGAGCAAGCGCGTCCGTCGACCGGTGCCGAAAGCGCCCGGAGTTCTTGTCGAGACCAATAGCCGCGGTGAGACCCGATACGTGGCCCGCGCACGTGACCATCGAGGCCGGCAGGTATCCAAGACGTTCCCCACCGTTGAAGCCGCGCGACGGTGGCGAGCTCAGGTCCTTGTCGACAAGGCCCGCGGCGGAGGCTTCCGGGAGACGCGGACGACGTTCGCCGAGTTCGCCGTCATCGTCCGCGACCGGAGCCCTCACTGGCGGCCCGGCACCGTCAGTGCCTGGGACTCCCGCAGTGCGCGCGTCGCGAAGACGCTCGGCCCTCGGCTGTTGCACACGATCAAGGCTGGCGACATCGCCGAGGCGCTCGCCGTGCTGAAGGCCGCCGGTCTGGCGGACTCCACGATCGCCGGGACGCGGAACCAGATCGGCAGCATCATGCGAGCGGCGCTCGCCGACGACCTGGTCGCGAGGAACCCGATGAATGGCCTGCCGTCGCGGAAGGGCACGAAGGTGTCGAAGGCGAAGGACGCGCAGCTGTCGCCCACCCAGTTCGCCGCGCTCTACGCCGCCCTGCCTGAGCGGCTGCGGGCATATGCCATCACGATGGCCACCAGTGGGATGCGCCCGGCGGAGTGCGCTGGGATCACTATCGACCGCCTCGACCTGCTCCACGGCACCGTGATGGTCGACCGGCAGCTGGTCGGCACGAAGGGCGGCCGTGCGAAGTTCGGCCCGCCGAAGACGCGCGCGAGCGAGCGCACCGTCTACCTCGCGGACGCCGCCATTGTCGCGCTCGAGCACCACATCGCGACCTTCCCGGCGACGGTCGACGGGCTGGTGTTCTCCACGCCGCGGAACCTGCCGTGGTCGCGTGAGCGGCTCGGCGACGCCTGGCGGACCGCGAAGGGCGGCCTCGGCCTGCCTGCGGACGCGCGCGGCTGGCACTCGCTCCGGCACTCGTTCGCCAGTGCGCAGGTCCGCGGCGGTGTCGATGTCGTCTCCGTCGCGGCGAGCATCGGGCATGCCGACGCCGCGATGACGCTCTCGGTCTATGCCCACTCGGACGAGGCGACGGTGAAGGCGTCCCGGAACGTCGCCGCGAACGACTTACTCTCGGCTAGCCCGGCGGCCGGGTGACGACACGCGGAGCGTTTCGCGGTTACTCGCGAATGTGGCGGTACGGGCCTTAGGGTCAGAACGTGGACATGACGACAGCCTTCGAGCGCCTCGCGGCACAGTACGCCGCAGCCGTGGCTCCGCTCACTGCGCAGGCCGCAGCCATGGTCGTCCCGTCCGCGCCGATCCTCGCGTTCGTCGAGTCCCAGCAGCAGACGGCCGACCGGATCGCCGCCCCAATGCTCCAGGTGACCGAGGATGCCGTCGCACAGATCGCGGAGCTCGAGCGGACGGACCCGCAGTGGCGCGACCTCATGGCCGCGTCGCGGAAGTCCCGCACGCACAGCCGGATGGTGGCCGTCCTTCTGCGCCTCGCCGAGATGTCGCCAACCCCTCGGCCGATCCTGCCCGGCGTCCTGCTCGCGCTCCTGCTGGCGGCTGTCGCCGTGGCCACGAGCACGGACACGATCGCCCCCATCGTCCTGCTGGCCGTCACATTGGTCGGCGTCCTCGTCACGGCCCCGCACGGGCCGACCGTCGCCGCGGCTTAGCGGCGAGCAGCAGCACCACTCCCTTCTCGTCACCGCACGGTCGCCGTAGCGACCTGCCCGCCGTGGCCGCTCCCCCGCCGATGACGCCGTAGCGCGTCGTCGGTCTCCCGTCGCCCCTGAGGTGATCGTGCGGGGAAAGCACTCCAGTGAAAGACACCGCTCTCCAGCTGGGCATCCGGCTGACGACGGAGGAGGCCGCGGCGTACTGCCGGGTGACCCCTCTAGTCCTGACCCGCGCGGGCCGTGAAGGCCGCGTCGCACGCATCAAGGTGGGTCGCACCGTCCTGTTCACTGTCGAGGATCTCGATCAGTGGCTCGCGGACTGCCGCGAGGAGGCAGTCCGGTGACCGCCAGTACAGGGCGACCGTCGGCTCCCCCTCGCGTTGTGGACATGATGAAGGAGCCGACGGTCACTGCCAAGAATACCGGCAACCGGCGCACCTCTGAAGGTTCCAGCGATGCCGCCCGGAGGCGCGCGTTCACCCGCTCCCTCATCGCGTTGAACGACGCCGAGAACCGCACGTGCATGCTCGTGCCCGAGATGCCGTGGGCGGAGGACCCGGCCGAGGTGAAGGTCGCCGTCCGTCGCGACATGGCGACCTTGTGCTTGACGTCGTGCCCGGCGCTCGACCTGTGCGATCGCGCCGCCACCTTGGGGCGAGCCGTTTCGCGCTCCACGATCCTCGGCGTGTGGGCAGGGCGGTCCTACTGCTCGCTGACCGTCACCGACCACCGCCAGGCGATCCTCGGCTCCGACGCCGGGGAGGTGTCCTGATGCTGATGATCATCACTATCCCCGCCGATGCGGCGCGCGACCTGCTCACGTGCGGGCTGGTCGCCTGCGGCAACGACATGACCCTGCCGACGCTAACCCACCTGAGGATCGTCGTCGAGGCTGAGAAGTGCACGGTCCTGTCGACCGATCGGTACCGCGCGGTCATCGCGTCGTACGCCTGGGCTGATGGCTTCGGTCCGGAGGGCGACTTCGAGCCGTTCACTGAGCATCTCGTCCGGCAGGACGTCGTCCAGCTGCTGAAGGTGATCCCGAAGCCGAAGCCGAAGATGCCCCCAGCCACGGTGACCTTCACCTTCGACCTGGACGCCCGCCGCGTAGAGGTCTCGTGGGGCGACGGCATGACGATCGTGCCGCTCGGCGACGTCGGCGAGTTCCCGAAGGTTGAGTCGCTGATCAGCGGGCTGGAGTCGACGCCGATCGAGACGATCACGCTGAACCCGGCCTACCTGTCGGACATCGCCAAGATGCCGTTCGACCGTGCGGCCCCCGTGGTGCTCGCCTTCCACGGCCCGGGCCGACCACTGAAGGCGACGACCACCAGCACGGCCTCCGGCGTCGCCTGGCAGCTGGCCCTCATGCCGATCCGCCTGCTCCCGCGAGGTGCGGCATGAGCGAGCAGTGGGAACAGACCGCACTGCCTGTCGGGATCTGCCCGGTGTGCCACAGCCCTGAGAAGGGCACGCCCGACGAGGAGATCGGCCCACTGTGCCCGACCTGCTGGCAGGACGTGTGCAGCCCGGAAGCCCTCGCCGAGGGACGACTGCGCGAGCACGACCGCGCGCTGGAGGCCGACCAGCACCACTACTCGCGCGACTGCGCGCTGTGCAACCCGGGTGGTGGTGCGTGATGGGGAGCGCGAAGGGGGTGGGGTCCTCCAACCGCACCGTGTTCAAGCACAAGGTCCTGGGCAAGGTCGTGGGCCGTGAGGTTGGGGCGGCGGGGCGTATGCCCGGCCGCGTCACCCGTCAGGTCCTCATCGACCTCACAGCCGGTGACGGTCGGGACACCGCGGAGAGCGGACTGTGCAGCCCAGGCATCCTCGCCCACCACGCGGCGTACCCGAAGGGCGTCGTCGACACGGTCATCCTCGTGGAGAGGGACCGCAACTCGGTCGCCTCCCTGCGGGAGAGCCTGAAGGCCCGCGACTTCGGGCGTGCCCGTGTCGTCGTCATCCATGGGGACTCCCGCGACAGCGACGTCATCGAGCGGATTATCGAGGAGGTCGGCCCGACGCCGACGACGGCGGTCTTCATCTACTCGGACCCGAACGCGATCACGCAGCACGCGCTCAGCGAGCAGCTGCTCAGCGAGATGCCGGAGATGACGACCACGATGTCAACGCTCGGCTGCAACGTGGGCGGCCTCCTCCGGCTGGACCAGCAGAAGCGGGTCCCGACGTGGAGCGCGCACGTGAACACGGTGATCGCCCAGGCGGGCGCCGGACGGGACGTCATCTTCGTGGCCCTGCAGCGCGACGACTCCAGGTGGGCGTACTTGCTGACGACTCCGAACGCCTGGTCCGCAGCCACCATCCGCGAGATCGAGAAGGCGTCGGCCGACTGGCCGAAGGGCGTCGGCATCGCCTCCAACCGCACCGACCACAAGAAGTTCGCCGATCTGGTGCTGAAGGCGTTCTGCACCGCCGACGAGCTCAAGGAGATGTCCAGAGAACGCGACAGCGAAGAAGAAGGAGAGCAGCAGTGACCCGACCGACCCTGACCGAGGCCCTGCGGTTGTACGGCTACACCGTGCACCCGTGGGCCGACAAGTTCCCGATGATGACCGACGACGAGTACGAGGGTCTCGTTGCGTCCGCGCAGGCGGGCGGCTGGCTGAACCCGGTGGTCATCAACAGGGACGGCGTCCTTATCGACGGCCGCAACCGCCTGACCGCCAGCATCGACGAGCGAGTCGGCCTCGATGTGCCGGTACAGATCCTCGGCGACGAGGTCGACGAGGTCGCATTCATCATCGACGCCAACCTGCACCGCCGCTCGTTGACCGCTGGCCAGCGCGCACTGATCGGCGCGGAGTACAAGGTGCTGGAGGCTGAGAAGGCGACGCAGCGGCTTATCGAGTCGGGCAGGAACCACGGCCGTGGAAAGGGTAAGGAAACCTGTCCTGACCCTATTGAGCAGCCGGTGACCGGTCAATCCCGTGACCTCGCGGCCGCGAAGGTCGGCGTCTCCGGGAAGTCCGTTGACAAGGCTGAGCTCGTCCTCGCCGAGCCGGACCTCGCCGACGCCGTACGCACCGGGGCGACCGCGCTCGAGCCCGCGTATCAGGAGGCGCGCAAGCGCAAGGAGGACGCGGCGAAGATCGAGGCAACTCCGAAGCCGGTGAAGACGCCCACCATGCTGACGCTCGTCACGCATGAGGGCGTCGAGGTGCCGTACAAGGCGCCTCAGGCTCCGGCGACGTTCAACGCCACGAACGGCAACGTCGACTGGGCCGCCTGGACGTGGAACCCGGTCACCGGCTGCCTGCACGGCTGCGGCTACTGCTACGCGAGGGAGCTCGCACACAAGCCGTCGTACGCCTCCGCCTACCCGGTGCAGTTCACTCCGCTGTTCCACCACGAGCGCCTCGCCGCACCGGTGAACACGAAGGTGCCCGCAGCGGCGGCCGACGATCCGCGGAAGGGCCGCGTGTTCGTCTGCTCCATGGCGGACCTGTTCGGCGAGTGGGTGCCGCAGGAGTGGATTGACTCCGTCTTCGAGGCCGCCTTGGCAGCGCCGCAGTGGGAGTACTTGTTCCTGACGAAGTTCCCGCAGCGCTACAAGCGGATGGGCCTGCCGCCGAAGATGTGGGCCGGAGCCTCGGTCGACACGCAGGCCCGCGTGCGCACCGTCGAGAAGGCGATGCCGCAGCTCGACGTCGCCGTCCGCTGGCTGTCGATCGAGCCGATGCTCGAGCCGCTCACGTTCACCAACCTGTCGTGGTGCGACCTCATTGTCATCGGCTCGCAGACGGCGACCGTGCAACCGGAAGGAAAGGTGCCCGCGTTCGCGCCGCCGTTCCGGTGGGTCGCCGACCTCGTCGCCCAGGCGGACGCCGCCGGCGTGCCCGTCTACTTGAAACCCAATCTGGCCGCCGATCCCGGCATGGCCCTACCCACCGAGACGCCGAGGAGGCGCACATGAGCACGACGCAGCTGACAGATGAGCAGCGGAAGGTGGCGGAAGAGGTGGCGGCACGCTTCCGCGCCTCCGAGGCACCAAGGCTCGAGAAGTTCAGAAAGGACCTGTCCACCTACATCGACGCCGCGAGAGCCCTCGTGACCGCGATGGCCGGGCCCGCCACCTACCTGGTGAACCCAGACCCCTCGCGCCGGGACTGCGAAGGCGTCGCCTTCCGCGTCGGCCCTGTCTGCGAGACGTTCGTGAAGGCCGCGAAGGTCGCGCAGGTCGTCACGTCCTGGGCGCTCACCGTGTCCAAGGCGGACAACAGCGTGAAGGGCGGCAAGCCGTGGGTGCTGATGCATGTCCACCGCTCGCCGGGGATGGAGCCGTACGGGGCGTTCGTCCGGCAGGTCGACGGTGGGTACGCGGCGTTCCTGTTCGTGGACGGCTGGTACTACTGGCGCCCGAAGGACCCGGAGTCCGGGGCCAACAAGGTGGCGACTCTGGAGCACTGGGACTGGACGCTGGAGAACTCCAAGGAGTTCTTCGCGACAGGAATAACCAAGGAGTACATCGCCAGGCTCCTGAGCAGGGAGTTCGATCTCGGCCCGTCAGAGCCTTCACCTGTGCGCCTGCTGTCCGGTGACGAGCTGATGGCTTACCGGCACGCCGCGCTCAAGGATGAGGTCGATCTCGACGCCGACGACTACGCCCTCGCTGATGAGAGCGAGGTCCAGGCATGACCGACTACCTGTTCGAGCCGGTCCGTCACGTCGACCAGGTGGAGCCGCCGCGCAACGGGTTCCGCCAGCCGAAGGTCGCCGGGAAGTGGATGTACTCGCCGTCGTCGTACGACGCCGTCAGCGACAAGTCGTCCCTCATCCCGTGGTCGCAGGAGCGTGCCGCGGAAGTGTTCTCCACCAACAGTGAGGCCTCCGATGCGCTGCGCATGATCGGGGACCTCGAGTCGCCGGAAGGCCGCAAGCAGCTGCGCGCGCTGGTGAAGAAGGCAATGGAGGGCTCGAAGGCAACGCAGGGCCGAGACCGTGGCTCACTCATCCATCTCGGCATCGAGCACGTGAACCGTGGAGGGTCGCTGGACGACCTGACGACGCCGTTCGTGCGTCAGGCCGCGGAGACGTACCTGCGCATGCTGGAGAAGTACGGGCTGATCCCGCGCCTCGCGGAGATCTTCCTCGCCAGCGAGGAGCTCGGTGTCGCGGGCACCGCTGACGCCATCATGACGAGCGCCAACTCACCCTCCATTCTCGTCGATTACAAGTCGGGCCGTGCAGGCAGTGAGGCGTGGGCGGCGGTGTCCTGGGCGACGCAGTGCTCCCTGTACGTCAATTCGCTGCCGTACTGCCACGAGAAGGGCTTCCTGTCGTGGGAGTCGTGCGGCGTGGAGCCTCCGCGCACCGACATCGCGATCGTGATGCACATCCCCTCCGATGGTGCCGAGGCGAAGCTGCACACCGTCGACTGCGTCCGCGGGCTCGAGCTCGTCGCCCTGTCCCGCCAGGTGAAGGACGCACGCAAATGGAAGGGCCTCGCCACCACCATCGGCGGCCTGTAACCCCACTAGCCCCGGCATCCGATCCGTGGTGCCGGTCAACCAGAGAAGGAGTGAGCGCATGAGCGCGAGCTATGAAGACCCGTCCTCCGGGACGACCAGCGGCGGGCGTCCCGCCGACATTGAGGGCCACGACGTCGTCGTCGTTACCCACGAGATCAAGATGATGGACACGGTCCACGGTGAGACTGCCGCGGCTGTCGTGTCGATCTTCGACGCCACCGACGAGGAGGTTTACCCCGAGACCTTGTGGTTCAACAAGGTGCTCGTCGGCACGTGCGGTCGAGCGATCGGGAAGCCGATCATCGGCACGATCGCGAAAGGTGTCGCCAGCAAGCCCGGATTCTCGGCGCCCTGGATCCTCTCGCCGATCGACGACGCCGAGCGTAAGGCCGAGGTGATCGCGTGGGCGGAGGACAACGGAGTCCTCGATGAGATCGCGGCGGTCGCCGTGAAGACCGGGCAGGTCGAGCCTGCCGCGGCAGCAGCACCGGCGAAGCCGAAGTCGGCAGCGCCGAAGAAGGAGAAGGTCGACGCCGAGCCCGGCGGGCTTCCCTTCTGACGAGGGTGCCCTCCCCAGGACCGATCCCTGGGGAGGGCCTCTCCCCTACCCGAACCGAGCATCGAGGAGCGCGACCAGTATGACAACCGTCAATGGAGGACTGAACCCGGCGAAGCCGTGGGAGTCCTCGGCCCTGCGGCACCAGGACGCAGGATGGATAGTGTTCCCGCTCCCCGACCGGGACAAGTACCCACCGGAGCGAGGCGCCACCGGCTGGAACGGCATTGACCGCACTGTCGAGGCGTACGCCGGCATCCGCCCGCGTCGCAACGTCGGCCTGCGGATGCCGGTCGGCGTCATCGGGATCGACGTCGACTGCTACGACACGAAGGAGGGCTGGGCGACGCTGCAGGCACTCATCGCTAAGTGCGGGCCGCTACCGAGCACGCCGGTGCTCACCTCCCGCGAGGACGGCCGCTCCGGCATCAGGTTCTTCCGAGTCCCTGACGACACCGTGATCCGCGGGCTTCCCGGTCCCGGGATCGAGAGCCTGCAGCGTCACCACCGCTACGCCGTCGCGGCGGCGTCCGTGCACCCGTCGACACGCAAGCCATACCGCTGGCTCGCGCCGTCCGGTGTCGCCGGTGAGATGACGGAGCTCCCCGACGTTCCCCGCGTCGCCGACCTCCCTCAGCTGCCAACCGAGTGGCTGGAGGAGCTGCAGCGTGGCGCGTCCGCATCCCGTGGTGGCACCATCGCCGACGATGCGACCGTGCAGGCGTGGCTCGTGGAGCACCGCCTCGGCGAGCCCTGCGACCGCATCAGTCAGACCCTCGCCACGTACGACGGCGACATCGCGGACGGCAAGAGCCGTCACGAGGCGATGACAGTGGCGCAGATGTCGATCGTCGGCCTCGCACACAACGGGCACCTCGGCGCCGGGAAAGGCCTCGAGGAGCTGTACGGCAGGTTCGAGGAGGACCTCGGGACGGACAGTGGACGTGACGCGGAGCCGGAGTTCGCGCGAGGGCTCGCAGGGGCGATCGGCAAGGTGTACGCCGTCCCGCCATCGGACTCCGGGTGCTGCGGCCTCGCGGCACGCCGCTACCTGTCGCTGCGCGTCGGCAACGCGACCATGTTCTCCGACACGATGCTCTCCCACCTGCCGAACGTGCCTGGACTGTTCCGTCGCGGCGACGAGCTGGTGCGCATCTACGGCGTCCACGAGGACGGCTACATCCCGCCAGCGAAGCCATTCGACGACGACGGCCCCGCCCAGGTGTACTCGTGCGGGCGAGACCGCCTGCTCGCCACACTGCACACGTTCTGGGACCTCTACGCGATCATGAAGGACCCGAAGGGCAACGAGTACAAGAAGGCGGTGTTCGCGCCCGACATCGCGATCCGCGCGGTGCTGGCGAAGGTGCCGGAGATCCCGCGGATGCCGGACCTGACCGGCGTGTGCCACACGCCCGTGATGCGCCCGGACGGGACCGTGCTGTCCGAGCCCGGATACGACAAGGCCACCGGGATCGTCTACCTGCCGATCAACGGCTTCACGATGCCGCCGGTGCCTGAGCATCCGACGCAGGAGCAGGCGCGTGCGGCGCTCACCTGGCTGCGCTCGGTGTTCTCCGACTTCGTGTGGACGACGCCGGGCTCGGAGGCGGCGTACCTCGGCGGGCTGCTCAGCCCGGTGATCCTGCCGATGGTGTCGTCGCCGGGGCCGCTGATGATCACGACGGCGTCCATGCCGGGCACCGGCAAGACCCTGCTCGGGCAGGTCATGATGAACGTGCACGGCGGCGTCACCCGCGGAGGCTTCCCCGCCCAGGACGAGGAGGTCCGCAAGACGGTCTTCACCATCCTGCGGACGACCACCGCCCCTGTCGTCGTGTTCGACAACTTCCCCAACGAGCGGACCCTGCGCTCGGAGGCCCTGTCGACCGTGATCACGTCCCCATCGATCAGTGACCGCATCCTCGGCGTCAGTGACCAGGAGACGCTATCCACGATGCGCCAGTACGTCCTGAACGGCAACAACGTGCAGGTCGGCGGTGACTGGGAGCGACGCTGCATCTGGGTGTCGATCGACGCCGAGGACGACAAGCCGTGGCTTCGGACAGGCTTCGCGATCCCGAACCTGGCGAAGTGGTCGAAGGAGCACCGCGGGGAGGTGATCGCCGCTCTCATCACGATCGTGCGCGCGTGGGTGGCGGCCGGCAAGCCTGTCGTCACCGACGACCGCGGCGACTCGATGTCGGAGTGGTTCACCGTCGTCAACGGAGCCCTCGCCTACGCCGGGCTGGAGGCCCGGATCACGAACGCCTCCCCCCGTGGGAACGTCGGCGAGGAGGACGACGAGCTCGGCGGCCTGCTGCAGGCGATCCTCGACGTGTACGGGCCGAAGCAGTTCCTCACCCGGGATATCGCGTACGCCAGCGTGGACGTGAAGGCGGACGGCTACTCGGCGATCGGCATGGCTCTGCCCGGCGAGCTGCACGACAAGCTGGGCGAGTCGAAGTGGCAGCCGGTAACGATCGTGAAGTCGCTCGGGAAGTACCTGTCACGCAACGAGGGACGCTGGGCGAACGGGCTGATGCTCGAGCGGATCGGTGAGGATTCGGTCAGGAACGTGGTCATCTGGCGCATCAAGAAGGCCCGCTGGCGGGAGCAGGCAGAGACGTCACCGACTGCCCCAACAGAGCAAAGTGACGCTCGCGAACCAAACGCCGAAGTTCAGTTACCAAACGCCGAAGTTCAGTCACCCGAAGCGGCGTGTCCAGACCCAAGTACCCAAACACAGGAACCTACAGCGACTTCCAGTAGCCGCTCAAATGACCTCTCGGAGGCAGATTCCGCCACTGAGGACGTAGATGGGGAGGTTACACAGGGTTTCTGGGTTGAATCCTCACCCATCGCAGGAGCGGCCCTAAATGCATCGGCCGAATTACGCCCTGCGTCTATAGAGAGGGTGCGAGTGCAACCCGTAATCACCGGTAACCTCCGCGCCGACCTCGAGGGCCGGACGGTCTTCTTTGATTTCGAGACCGCCAACAGTGACACCCTGTTCCAGGCGGAGCCGAGCGAGTCGTTCGTCCGGCTGATGACGTACAGCCTCGGCGACGGATGCGAGGTGCACGTCACCTCCGACCCTGAGGTGATGCGCAGCGTCCTGTCGTCGGCGGCGTGGCTTGTCGGGCACGACGCCCACCGGTTCGACTGCCTCGTCGCCGCGCGGCATCTCGGCCTCGACGTCGAGGACCTGCTCGCGCGCACAGTGGACACGATCGTGATGGCGCGGCTGGTGTTCCCTCCTCCGGAGTCGGTGAAGCTGGAGGATCTCGCCTCCAGGTACCTGGACCTTCCCAAGGAGTCCTTCACCCTGCCGTCCGGAAGGGTGGGCGACCTCAAGGCGTACGCGGCGTCGTGGGCGAAGCAGACCGGCTTGACGGACGGATACGCGGCGATCCCTACCGACGACGCCCAGTACGTGGCGTACGCGAAGAGGGACACCGAGCTGCTGCCCTCGCTGCTGGACGTGATCTCCAGCCGTGACGACTTCGACCGCGACTACGCGCTGCGGGAGCTGCGGCTGTCCCGCCTGGCGGCGATGGTCACGTGGCGAGGCTTCCTCGTCGACGAGGAGGGCACGATGCTGGCCCAGCAGGCGGAGGAGGAGATGTATGCCGAGGCGAAGGCCTCCCTGTCCGTCGACTGGGGTGTGGAGTTCAACCTGAAGCCGACAGGCAACGCTGCTCGGGACCGTGTGCACGAGGTCCTCACCGACGCCGGGTTCTTGGACCTGCCTCGCACGGAGAGCGGGAAGCAGTGGTCCACGTCGGCGGACGAGCTGGAGGCCGCCGGAGTCGATCATCCCGTGGTGGACCTGCTGCGCACGGTGGCCACATGCCGAGGGCTGGCACAGTCGTGCCTGAAGCTGCGCGGCACGGACGGCAGGGTGCACTCATCGATCGGCTTCAGCCAGCGCACCGGAAGATGGAGCGTGAAGCGACCAGCCTTGACGACGTTCGGCAAGCGTTCCGAGCGCCTGCTGCAGCAGCGCAAGGTGTTCCGTGCGCGTCCGGGCTTCGTGCTGTTCTCCGCGGACTACAGCCAGATCGATGTCCGTGGTCTCGCGGCCCTGTCGCAGGATCCGCTGATGATCGCCTCCCTGCAGCCCGGCATGGACTGGCACACGTCGATGGCGATCGAGGTGTTCGGGGACGCCTCCCGCCGTTCGGATGCGAAGAAGCTCGCCCACAGCATCAACTACAACGCCGGTGCCGACAACGTCGCCTCTCAGGTCGGATGCTCGCATGCGGAGGCGGAGGCGATCCTCATGACGATCGCCCGCAAGTTCCCTCTGCTGACGTCGTTCAAGGAGCGCACCGTGATGCTGGCGAAGCGTGGGCGGAAGATCCCGAACGGCTGGGGGCGGCTGATGCGTGCGGAGAATGGGTCCAAGGCGCACACGCAGGCTCCCGGTCTCGCTGGTCAGGGATGGGCGCGTGACGCCGTCATGGAAGGGCTCCTTCGCCTCGATGATGCTGGTCTCTCCCAGTACGTCGTCTGCCACATTCATGATGAGTACGTGTTCGAGGTGCCCGAGGGTGAGGCCGAGCAGCTGCGTGAGCGGATCGTCCAGGTGATGACGTTCGAGCGTGACGGCGTGCCAGTGCTGTGCGAGGCCGGGCCTCTCGCCCAGGCGTGGGATGACTGCTACCGGGAGGCGACGTGAGGCCGCTGCTGGACGTGACGATCCTCGGCTCGCCGAAGGGGCAGGGCTCGATGCGCGTGATCCGGGGGCGTGCCCTTCATCCGACAGCGACGCTCGAGCATCGCACCCATGTCGCTCTCGCCCTGGCGGAGGAGTGGGCAGGACGGCCGCCCTTGGATGAGGCTCTCGATGTCGCGCTCTGGTTCACGTTCATCCGCCCGAGGTCTCACTACCGATCGGGCAGGCACAGTCACGAGCTGAGGCCGGATGCACCTGAGCACATGGCTGTGCCCATCGACATCGACAAGGCCAGTCGGCTGTGCCTGGACGGTGGGACGTACGCCGGGTTGTGGCGGGATGACGCCCTGGTGACGAGGCTGCGCGCCACTAAGCAATGGGCGTCGTATGACGCTGCTCCCTCCACTCGCGTCATGCTGTGGAGGGCAGGGCAGGGATGGTGACGTACGTGCCCTTGCCCACGACCACCTGCCCACTATGCGGGTGCCGCACGCTGGACCTGCCCCACCACTACCGGCTGTTCCACCAGGGCGAGGAGGCCGGGCAGTGACGCAGCGATCACCCCAGTCCAAGCGTGCAGTCAACCTTTGGTATCGACTCAATGGTGTT
>Ga0315903_10007602_pt1 | contig 13530 bp, 9 predicted proteins | sample LakEriMetagenome_7_FD_203524 | JGI IMG/M metagenome (GOLD analysis project Ga0315903, IMG submission 203524) | Freshwater fungal communities from buoy surface, Lake Erie, Ohio, United States - Buoy 2 MA119 | ecosystem: Environmental > Aquatic > Freshwater > Lake | place: USA: Lake Erie, Ohio...
GCGACACCTCGACCGTCACCGGCCTCGTTGCCGCACTGCCCGAAGGTCAGGCTTTGGACCTGTAGGTCGCGCTCGTCCCTGCCGAGTCCTTGTTCAGCCGCTTCGACAAATGCAGACCCTCGAGCACAAACTCGACGGCACTGGCGACGACCGCGGGTGATTCGTCGCCACCCGTGAAAACGTTGACGATCGGCCGCAACGCAGCCACCGAGTCGAGCAATTCGACCAGCTGGGTCGATGTCACGTCCTCGCCGGTGTGGGCGATGACGCCGCCCTCGAATGCGGCAAGAACCTCGTTCACGCTCTCGACGTTCACCGTGGCGGGCGTCGCGAGACGCTTGTAGACCTGCAGAACCGCGCTCTTCACGAGATGGTCGAGGATCGCACCTTCGCGACCGTCCTCGAGAACCTCGACTTCGACCTTGCCCGACGTCGAGGCAGCAAGGGCCTCGAGGTCACTCACACGGGGCGACACGACGACGTCACCTGCGCGCAATGCGCGACGCACGGCGTTGGCCACCATGATCTCGTGGTTGCTGACCGACAGACGCACCGACACGCCGCTGCGCTGGCTGATGTTGTTGCTCGCGCGGGCGAGGTGGCTGAAGGTCGCGATGACTTCATCCATGAACGCGGGAACGTGCACCTCGACACCGCCACTCGACGCGGGTCGTGCCTCTTGGCGGATGATCTCGACCTCGGTGGAGATTTCGAGCGGATAGTGCGTGCGGATCTGGCTGCCGAAACGATCCTTCAACGGAGTGATGATGCGACCACGGTTTGTGTAGTCGTCGGGGTTTGCCGATGCGACGAGCACGACATCGAGCGGCAGGCGGATCTTGTAGCCGCGAATCTGCACGTCGCGTTCCTCGAGCACGTTCAACAAACCGACTTGGATGCGCTCGGCAAGGTCGGGCAGTTCGTTGATGGCGAAGATGCCGCGGTTGGTACGTGGCACGAGGCCGTAGTGCAGCGTCAACTCATCCGACAGATAGCGCCCCTCGGCGACCTTGATCGGGTCGACCTCGCCGATCAGGTCGGCGATTGACGTGTCGGGGGTGGCCAGTTTCTCGCCGTAACGCTCGGAACGATGCACCCACGAGATCGGCGTGTCGTCGCCCATCTGCGCCACCAGGTCGCGTGCGTGACGCGACACGGGGTTGTACGGATCGTCGTTGATCTCGCTACCCGCGACGATCGGCATCCACTCATCCAACAAACCCGTCAGCGAACGGATCATGCGGGTCTTTGCCTGGCCGCGCTCACCGAGAAACACGATGTCGTGACCCGCCAACAGCGCGTTCTCCAGCTGAGGCATCACGGTGTGTTCGTAACCCATCACGCCCGCGAACAACGGTTCACCGGCACGAATCTTCGCGATCGCATTGCGACGCATCTCGTCTTTCACCGGGACCGATTGCCAGCCCGATGCGCGCAGAGCGCCGAGGGTCGAGGCAAGGTTGCGTGGGGACGTGACGTGATCGGTCATGGCCCGACGTTACCCGCATTGACGCGAGTCGTTCACCCGGAGACCCGGGACGACGCGACGACTAGCTGCGGGCGAGTTGCTTGCGGTTCTTGATCTTCGCCTTGCGGTAGTCGGCGTTGGTGAGGGCGATCACGTCGATCGAGATCTCCTTCGGACACGCTGCTTCGCATTCACCGTGGTTGGTGCACGAACCGAAGTACTCGTCCATCGTCTCGACCATCGCCTCGACGCGCTTGAACCGCTCGGCCTGGCCCTGGGGCAGCAGGTTGAGATGGGTGATCTTCGCCGAAGTGAAGAGGTTGGCCGCGCCGTTCGGGCAGGCTGCGACGCATGCACCACAACCGATGCATTCGGCCGCGTCCATGGCGGCGTCGGCGACGGGCTTCGGGATGGGAATGAGGTTCGCGTCGGGCGCGCCACCGGTCGGCGAGGTGATGAAGCCACCCGACTCGATGATGCGGTCGAAAGCGGAACGGTCGACCATCAGGTCCTTCACGATCGGAAAGGCCTTTGCGCGCCAGGGTTCGATCGTGATGCTGTCACCACTCTTGAACTTGCGCATGTGCAACTGGCAGGTGGCCGTCGCGCGCTCGGGACCGTGTGCCTGGCCGTTGATCATGAGCGAGCACGTCCCGCAGATGCCCTCGCGACAGTCGTGGTCGAACACGACGGCCTCGTTGCCCTCGTTGATGAGGCGCTCGTTCAGGTAGTCGAGCATCTCGAGGAACGATGCCTCGTCGCTGATCTCGTCGACCTTGTAGGTCTCGAAGTGTCCGCCGTCGTTGGGACCCGACTGACGCCAGATCTTGAGGGTGATGTCCTTCAGGTGGTTGCTCACTTGTAGCTCCGGGTTGCGAGATGGACGGTTTCGTAGTTCAGTTCTTCGACGTTGCGCTTGGCCGACATCGGGTCGCCGGTCCATTCCCAGGCCGCGACGTGGCAGAACTTGTCGTCGTCGCGGAGGGCTTCACCGTCATCGGTCTGGTACTCGGCGCGGAAGTGACCGCCGCAGCTTTCTTCGCGGTCGAGAGCGTCACGGCACATGAGCATTCCCAACTGGAAGAAGTCGTCGACACGACCGGCCTTTTCCAGCGTCTGGTTCAGGCTCTCGCCGTTGCCCGTGACACGCAGGTCCTTCTTGAATTCGTCGTACAGCGCGGGCAGTTCCGACAAGGCCTTTTCCAGGCCCTGCTGGGTGCGCTCCATGCCGCAGTAGTCCCAGATGATCTTGCCGACTTCGCGGTGGAACCAGTCAGGTGAACGCGTGCCCTTCACGTTCAGATAACCGTTGAAGCGCTCGCGTGCCGCGGACTCGGCCGCCTTGAACTCGGGATGGTCGACGCCGGGGATCGGCTTGTTCAGCATCGGTGCGAGGTAGTTGCCGATCGTGTACGGCAGGACGAAGTAACCGTCGGCAAGACCCTGCATCAGAGCCGATGCGCCGAGGCGGTTCGCGCCGTGGTCGGAGAAGTTCGCCTCGCCCGCGGCGTAAAGGCCGGGGATCGTGGTCATGAGTTCGTAGTCGACCCAGAGTCCGCCCATCGTGTAGTGCGACGCCGGGTAGATGCGCATCGGCACGTCGTATGGGTTCTCGCCCGCGATGCGCTCGTACATGTCGAAGAGGTTGCCGTAGCGCTCTTCGACCACGCTCTTGCCGAGTCGGTTGATCGCATCGGAGAAGTCGAGGTAGACGCCGTTCTTCAGCGGGCCGACACCCTGACCCTTGTCGACGGCGCGCTTGGCCGCGCGCGACGAGATGTCACGCGGTGCGAGGTTGCCGTACGACGGGTAGAGGCGCTCGAGGTAGTAATCGCGATCTTCCTCGGGAATCTGGTCGACGGGACGGGTCTCGTCGGGACTCTTCGGAACCCACACGCGGCCGTCGTTGCGCAGCGACTCGGACATGAGCGTCAACTTCGACTGGAACTCGTCGCTCTGCGGAATGCACGTCGGGTGGATCTGCGTGTAGCAGGGGTTCGCGAAGTACGCGCCCTTGCGGTGCGCACGCCAGGCGGCCGTCACGTTGCAGGCCATTGCGTTCGTCGACAAGAAGAACACGTTGCCGTAGCCGCCGGTCGCCAACACGACCGCGTGGGCAGAATGCGAGGTGATCTCACCGGTCATCAAGTCGCGCACCACGATGCCCGCGGCACGACCCTCGATGGTGACGACGTCGACGAGTTCGGTGCGGTTGAAGAGACGCACGCCGCCGAGGCCGATCTGGCGGGCAAGCTGCTGGTAGGCACCGAGCAGCAACTGCTGACCGGTTTGACCGCGTGCGTAGAACGTACGGCTGACCTGCGCACCGCCGAACGAACGGTTGTCGAGCAAACCACCGTATTCACGTGCGAAGGGAACGCCCTGGGCGACCATCTGGTCGATGATGTTCACCGAGACCTCGGCGAGGCGGTGCACGTTCGACTCGCGGGCGCGGAAGTCGCCGCCCTTGATCGTGTCGTAGAAGAGACGGTGAACGCTGTCGCCGTCACCCTGGTAGTTCTTCGCGGCGTTGATGCCACCCTGCGCGGCGATCGAGTGGGCGCGACGCGGCGAGTCGTGGAAGGTGAACGCATCGACCTGGTAGCCGAGTTCGGCAAGAGTCGCGGCGGCCGACGCACCGGCAAGGCCGGTACCGACGACGATCACCTTGAACTTGCGCTTGTTGTTCGGGTTCACCAACTTGACGTCGGCTTTGTAGTTCTCCCACTTGTCGGACAACGGTCCGGCAGGGGCTTTTGAGTTGAGTTCGACGCTCATGAGTGTCCTTCTTCCTCAGCCGCCGACCACGCCGGCGAGAACTGCGATCGGAAATGAAACGTTGCCGACGACCACGACGGTCGCGAAACCTGTCGCGAACGCCTGACGCCACTTGTTGAAACGAGGGTTGTTCCAGCCCATCGACTGGAAGAGGCTCCACGCACCATGGAAGAGGTGGATGCCGAGTGCGATGTTCGCGAGGATGTAGAACGCCGCGACGGGCCAGCGATCGAGGCTGCGCACCACGTTGTCGTACACGTTCGCGCGGATGAATTCGCCGTCCGCACCGACGGTGTTCGTCACGCCGAAGGTGAGATCGAGAAGGTGCCACACGAGGAAAAGGAACACGGTGACGCCCGTCCAGCGCATCGAACGGCTGGCGAAGTTGGCGACCTGGTAGTCGCGCTCGCTCTGGTAACGAACCGGGCGGGCGGTGCGGTTCAAACGAGTGAGCGAAATCGCGGCGTGAATGTGAATGACTGCCATCGCGATGAGGCCACCGCGCAGCAGCCACAGAACCGCACCCTTCGGGGCGAGCGGATAGAGCAGCTTCTTCAGGAACTCGGCGTAGCTGTCGAGGTCGGCTGCACCGAAGTACATCTTCAGGTTGCCGATCATGTGGAAGAGCACGAATCCCATGAGGCCGATGCCGGTGATAGCCATCGCGTACTTCTTGCCGACTGCCGTCGAATACAGGTCGAGAAGGAACGGCCGCCGCTTGCGCGGCGACTTCGTGGCCGTGCCCGTCACCGGGCCGCGACCGTGGAGAACCTGTGCCATCTGCTTGCCTTTCTCCCGCATGCCTCTCGTGGCGCGGGGGCGCCCGATTTCAGAGCGAAGAAACGGTACCCCCGAGACCCCAGTGGGGCGAACTTTTCCCGAGGCGAAAAGGGGGGTGTGACGGAATTGGACCGTTTCGCCCCTCTCCGCCTGAATTCCCTACACTCGTTGCGTTCACCAAAAACCCCCGGGGTTGGCTCGCGCCCGCCCCTCCACCGTAAGGATGAGTGCACGTGCTTGGAATTTTCGCTGCGGAAGGCGGATGGCAGCAATTCGACCTGAAGGGTGGTGAATGGGCCGTCCTGTGGTTGTCTGCGGCGGCCGCGCTCATCGCCCTCGGTGTCGGCTTCTTCCTCGTCAAGAAGGTCATGGCCGAGAGCGAAGGCTCGCCGAAGATGATCGAGATCGCCACGGCGATCCAGGAAGGCGCTTGGGCGTACCTGAAGCGCCAGTTCAAGACGATCGGCCTCATCTTGATCCCGCTCGTCGTCATCGTCTTCGTCACCTCGACCGAGATCCTGAAGCCGGACAAGACCTCGGCGCTCTCGTTCGTCGAGGCGGGCATCTTCCGCACGATCGCATTCGTGCTCGGCTGTCTCGCCTCGGGTCTCACCGGTTACATCGGTATGACCCTCGCCACCCGCGGCAACGTTCGTACCGCCGCAGCGGCACTCAGCAACAGCATGCCCCGTGCCCTCACGGTCGCATTCCGCACCGGTGGAGTCGCGGGAATGTTCACCGTTGGCCTCGGCCTTCTCGGCGCGACGGTCATCATCATGCTGTTCCAGAACACCTCGTCGGTGATCCTCGTCGGCTTCGGCTTCGGTGGCTCGCTCCTCGCGCTCTTCCTGCGCGTCGGGGGCGGCATCTTCACCAAGGCCGCTGACGTCGGTGCCGACCTCGTCGGCAAGGTCGAAGCGGGCATCCCCGAAGACGACCCGCGCAACCCCGCCACCATCGCCGACAACGTGGGCGACAACGTGGGCGACTGCGCGGGCATGGCCGCCGACCTGTTCGAGAGCTACGAGGTCACCCTCGTCGCCTCGATCATTCTCGGCGTCGCCGCGTTCAACTCGATCGGGTTGAACCCCGCCCTCGGCCTCGTGTTCCCGCTCGCGGCTCGCGCCATCGGCGTCGTTGCCTCGATCGCGGGTGTCTTCGCCGTGAAGGCAAAGCCCAACGAAACCGACGCGCTGAAGCCGATCAACCGTGGCTTCCTCGTCGCCGGTGTACTCACCCTCGTCGGCACGCTCATCCTCGCACTCACCTACGTCGGCAACGACAAGTTCATGGGTGAGAACCCCGAGGGCAAGATCGTGCCGCTCAGCGGTGCAGGTTGGCGCGTCTTTGGCGCGGTCGCCATCGGTCTCGTTCTTGCACAGTTGGTGAGCCGCCTCACCGAGTACTACACGAGCACCCACTACCGCCCCGTGAAGGAAATCGCCGAGTCGGCCGAAACCGGTCCTGCAACCGTCGTCCTCTCGGGCACCGCTGCGGGTCTCGAGTCGTCGGTCTACGCCGTCGTCGCGATCGCAGTCGCCATCGGCGTGGCCATCGGCCTCGGCGGCGGCAACCTGACGTTCAGCTTCTACCTCGTCGCGCTCACCGGCATGGGCATGCTCGCCACCACCGGCGTCATCGTCTCCGAGGACACCTTCGGTCCCGTCTCCGACAACGCGGCAGGTATCGCCGAAATGTCGGGCGAGTTCCACGGTGAGCCCGAGAAGATCATGGTTGCCCTCGACGCGGTCGGCAACACGACGAAGGCCGTGACCAAGGGCTTCGCGATCGGCTCGGCCGTCATCGCGGCGGTCGCCTTGTTCGCCTCTTACATCGAAATCGCCGGTGCAAGCATCAAGGACAAGTTGGGTAAGCCGCTGGTCGACAGCGTGACGAACCTCGCCGATGGCGTGTTCAAGTTGCCCGAACTCGCGATCAACGTCGCCGAGCCGAAGGTCTTCATCGGCCTTCTCATCGGTGGCGCGGTGCCGTTCCTCTTCTCGGCTCTCGCCGTCCGTGCGGTGGGCCGCACGGCGGGCGTCGTCGTGCAGGAAGTGCGCAACCAGTTCGCAGACGGCGGCATCATGGCCGGTACGAAGAAGCCCGACTACGGCCCGGTCATCGACATCTGCACGAAGGCCTCGCTGCGCGAACTCACGACACCTGCACTCCTCGCGGTGCTCACGCCGGTCGTCATCGGCTTCGGCATCGACTGGAAGGCGCTCGGCGCGTTCCTCGCCGCGGTCATCCTCGTCGGCCAGCTGATGGCCAACTACCTCAGCAACGCCGGTGGCGCGTGGGACAACTCGAAGAAGTACATCGAGGACGGCCACCACGGCGGCAAGGGCAGCGAAGCCCACAAGGCAGCCGTCATCGGTGACACCGTCGGCGACCCCTTCAAGGACACCGCCGGCCCGGCGTTGAACCCGCTCATCAAGGTGATGAACCTGGTGTCGCTCTTGATCCTCCCCGCGATCATCAAGACGCAGGACAACGACGGTGGCCGCTACGTCATCGCTGCCGCAGCGCTCGTCGTCCTCGTCGGTTCGATCGTGTTCTCGGGCCGCAAGGCATCGGGTATCACGGCCACCGCGAAGTAACGACACACGCTGAGCGAAGCGACGCAACATGCGCTACCTCAGCCTCGACTGGATTGAAGAGATCGGCCGCCTCGTGGCGGCCGATCTTTCTTTGCAGGCACTCGGTGCCGAACACGCGATCGGCATCACCCAGGTCATCACCGATTCGCCCGACGGAACGGTGACCTACCACCTGCAGTCGGGCAACGGCCGGGTCGCATTCGGGCCCGGCCCCGCCGAACCCGAAGACGTGCGCCTCGAGCAGGAATGGTTCAGCGCAGTCGACGTTGCGACCGGCGAGATGACCGCCGAAGACGCCTTCATCACGGGCTGCATCAAGCTCTCGGGCAATGCTCCCCTGCTGTTGGAATGCCAGGCCGTGTTCGCCGGCCTCGACCCGATTTTCACAGCAGTCGCCGACCGCACCGACTACGGAAAATGAAACGGCCCCGGGCGAACCCGGGGCCGTCTGATTCAGTTGAAGTGATCGATCAGATCAGACCGAGCTGCTTGACGGCGTCGCGCTCTTCGGCGAGTTCGGCCACCGAAGCGTCGATCTTGCCGCGGCTGTACGCGTCGATGTCGAGGCCCTGGACGATTTCGTACTTGCCGTTCTTGCAGACGCAGGGGAACGACGAGATGAGGCCCTCGGGCACGCCGTACGAGCCGTCCGACGGAACCGCCATCGACACCCAGTCGCCTTCGGGCGTGCCCTTCACCCACGAGTGGATGTGGTCGATTGCCGCGTTCGCAGCCGAGGCCGCCGACGACAGGCCACGCGCCTTGATGATGGCCGCGCCACGCTTGGCGACGGTCGGGATGTAGGTCTCGTCGAGCCACTTCTGGTCGTTGACGAGCGACGCCGCGTTCTTGCCGTCGACTTCACAGTGGAAGAGGTCGGGGTACTGCGTGGTCGAGTGGTTGCCCCAGATGGTCATCTTCTTCACCGAGGTGACGGGACGGCCCAACCTCTGGGCGATCTGAGTGACGGCGCGGTTGTGGTCGAGACGGGTCATTGCGGTGAACTGGCGCGGGTCGATTCCCTTGGCGTTGTTCATCGCGATCAGAGCGTTGGTGTTGGCGGGGTTGCCGACGACGAGCACCTTGACGTCCTTCTTCGCGTTCGCCCCGATGGCCTGGCCCTGGGGCTTGAAGATGCCACCGTTTGCGTTCAGCAGGTCGGAACGCTCCATGCCGTCCTTGCGCGGCATTGCGCCGACGAGAAGGGCTACGTCGGCGTCACCGAAGGCGACGTCGGCCTTGTCGGTGCAGACCACGTCGACGAGCGGGCTGAATGCGCAGTCGTCGAGTTCCATCTTCACGCCCTCGAGCGCACCGAGAGCCGGCGTGATTTCGAGGAGCTGGAGAATGACCGGGGTCTCGGGCCCGAGCATTGCGCCCGAAGCGATACGGAAAAGGAGGCTGTAGCCGATTTGGCCTGCTGCGCCTGTGACGGCGACTCGTACGGGGGTTGTCATGGGGGGAGAGCGTAGGTCGGGCTCAGCCCCCTCCCCCAATCGTCGTTGAGGTTGTCGTGGTGGGAACGGGCACGAGAGGCCGGCCAAGAGCCGCCATGACCGCCTCGGTGTATGCGATCTGGCCCTTCGGGCGTAGGTGGGTGCCGTCGTTGTAGACCCAGTCGGGGTTGGGGTCGACGAGCAGTTTCCAATCGACGACGGTCACGTTCGGAAACTTGTCGGGAAGCGCACGGATGAGGGTGTTGTTGCCCTCTTCCCACTTGTGGTTGGGCACCGCGTTGGTGAGAACCACGACTCGGTCGACGTCGGCGAGTGCGGTGAAGATCGCGTCCATCGTCTCTGCCGTCGTGCCACTGTTCGTGCCCAAGTGGATGATCACGTTGTCGCCGAGTGATCCGATCGACTTCACGTAGTTGACGATCTCGAGCGCGGCCTTGAAGGGACGGCTCTTCTTCGCATCGACGGTGATGCCGTACTTCGACAATTCCGGCGCCGCGCCGAGCATCACTGAGTCACCGATTGCCAACACGTCGATCCGGGCTGCGGGCAGTGTCGTTGGTGCGGCCGCGACGGACGTCGAGGACTGCGGATCCGATGTCACGGGTTGTGTCGTGGCTGTCGGTTGAGTGAGAACGTCGGTCGTCGCATTCTCTGCATCGACGAGGCTCTGGCTGATTGCGTCGAGTCGGAGCTTCGCCGTCGACAGATTGACGATGGCGAACACCGGGAAGGCGGCAACAACAATCCCGGCTGCGGCCATGCGCGTGCGGTGACGACGGCGTTCGGAAGTTTCTGCCCCGCGCCACGAACGCAACCATCGCGAGAAGTTGCCCTTGCGCACGGGTGTTTCGATGAGTCGGTACGACAACTCGGTGATGACGAGGGTGATCGCCATCAAGCCGAGGAACTGCGGCATCGTCAGTTCATTGCCGGCGAGCTTTCGCGAGAACTGGAAGATCGCCCAGTGGTACAGGTACAGCCCGTAGGAACGCTGACCGATCCACACGAACAGCGGGTTTCCCAGAACGACACGGCCGAGCACCGCCGTCGGGTGCGTGACGGCGGCGATCACCGCAACCGACGCGAGTCCGACGAGAAAAAAACCACCGCGGTAGAGCAGGTCGTAGCCGCGCGCGCCCTCTTCGGTTCCGGCAACGACGTTCTGGAAGCGCCACATCATCACACCGAGACCGGTGAGGCCGATCAAGCCGACGATGTCGAGTGCCGCACCTCGACTGGCGATGCGTGCACGTGCCACCGACCACGGCCGCCACCAGATGGCGAGCGCGGCACCGATGAACAAACCCCCCATGCGCGTGATGGTCGAGAGGTAGGCGAAGTCGATGCGCGACACGTCGCGGCCGAAGAACGAGAAATACTGATTCGGAGTCTGGGCAATATCGCCCACCGGGCCGGAGCGGTAGATCCACCCGCACAGAACGGCGATACCGACGGAAGCCAGCAGGAACAGCAGTCCGACCACGGGCATGCGCCGCTTGGCGACCTTCGTGACGACGAGCATGAGAAGCGGCCACAGCAGGTAGAACTGCTCTTCCACCGCCAACGACCAGAGGTGGCGCAACGGCACGTAGCCGAAGTCGCTGAAGTACGAACTGCCGGTGTGCACCTGGAACCAGTTCGTGACGTAGGTGAATCCCGCGATGACATCGCCGCGCAGGTTCCCCAGTTCATCGCGCCGGAAGATGGCGACGTACACGGTCACGCCGACAAGCAGCGTCCACAGCGCGGGCAACAGACGTCGTGCGCGACGCAGCCAGAAGTCGCGCAGATCGATGCGCCCGTTGCGCGTCGACTCGGCCAGCAACAGCAGCGTGATGAGATACCCGCTGATGACGAAGAACACCTCGACACCGAGGAAGCCACCCCGCAACCACGAATGGTTCGCGTGGTAGAAGATCACCGCGACGACGGCGATGGCCCGCAGACCGTCGAGGCCCGGCAGGTACGGCACCACCGCGCGGGCGCGGATTTCGGCCGTGGAATCCTGTGCGGGAGGCACGGACTGCGAGGGTGCGGCGTCCGACATCGAACCGGGCCCTACGAGACCGGCAGACCCAGGTTGGCGTAGATCTCGCGGGTCGCGGTGGATCGGTTGAGCGTGTAGAAGTGCAATCCGGGCGCACCGGCTGCCAGCAATTCGGCGCACAGGTCGGTGGCGGCATCGACACCGATCCGACGCACTTCGTCGGGATCGTCGACACCGTCGAGGCGCCCGGCCAACCATGCCGGGAATGCCGCACCCGAGAGTTCGGCCATGCGCTGCACCTGGCCACGATTCGTGACGGGCATGATTCCGGGAATGACGGGCTTGGTCACGCCGAGTGCGGCAAGTTCGTCGACCATGCGCACGTAATGCTCGGCCTCGAAAAAGAACTGCGTGATGGCAAAATCGGCGCGACGCAGTTTGTCGGCGAGGAATCGGCGGTCATCGGCACGAGAGGCGCTGCGTGGATGGCCTTCGGGGTGTGCGGCGACGCCGATACTGAAGCCACCACGGTCACGCAGGTGCTCGACCAAGTCGAGTGCGTAGGCGTAGTCGCTGGGCCGTACGTCGGCGGGGTCGGTCGGCGGGTCACCACCCAAGGCGAGAATGTTCTCGATTCCCGCCGCTTGGTAGGTGTCGAGGATCGCGCCGATGTCGGCGCGTGTGTGACCGACGCAAGTCAGGTGTGCCATCGGCGAGATGTTCGTCTCCTTGCGCATCCACACGACGAGGTCACGCGTCCGCTCGCGGGTGCTGCCGCCGGCGCCGTAGGTGACCGACACGAATGCGGGGTTCAGGCCCTCGAGTTCGGCGATGGTGCGACCGAGCGACAGTTGGGCGGCATCAGTCTTCGGGGGAAAGAACTCGAAGGAGAAGGTGCGCCCCGCAGCGAGGAGGTCGGTGATGCGGGCCATTTCCCCCGAGTTTAGTGACGGAAGTGGCGCATACCCGTGAAGATGAGCACGATTCCGTGCTCATTCGCCGCAGCGATCACCTCGTCGTCGCGCACGCTGCCACCGGGTTCGACCACCACGGTCACACCCGCCCGGGCGAGCATGTCGAGGCCGTCGCGGAACGGGAAGAATGCGTCGCTGGCTGCCACACCACCGACGGCCCGATCACCCGCGCGTTCGCAGGCGAGACGCGCCGCATCGAGACGGTTTTGCTGGCCGCCACCGATTCCGACCGCGGAAGAATCTTTCGCGATCGTGATCGCGTTCGAACTGACGGCCGCACACACGAGCCACGCGAACGACGCCTCGTCCATCTGCGTGGGTGTGGGCTTGCGATCACTGACGACACGCCACGTCGAAGGGTCGTCGTTCGCCGGGTCGACGTCCTGCACCAGCACCCCCCCGCTGACGCTGCGCAACTCGGTGCCCGCGGCCGGGGGTGGTACGGCTGTGACGATGCGCAGGTTCTTCTTCGTCTGCAGAGCCGACAACGCGTCGGGCGCATACGACGGTGCGACCACGACCTCGGTGAAAACCTCGTTGATCGCGGCCGCAGTCGCAGCATCGACTTCACGGTTGAGCGCGATGATGCCCCCGAATGCACTGACGGGGTCGCAGGCGTGCGCACGCACGTACGCGTCGTGGATGTTTGGCCCCGTGGCCACACCACACGGGTTGGCGTGCTTGACCACGACGGCCGCCGGAGTCGCGAAGCGGTTCACGAGGCGCCACGCCGCATCCGCGTCGAACACGTTGAGATACGACATTTCCTTGCCGCCCAGTTGACGCGCGGAACGCCACCACCCCGGCGCTCCCGCGACGTCCCACAGCGTGCCCGACTGGTGCGGGTTCTCCCCGTAGCGCAGGTTGTCGACACGTTCGAGGTGCACCGAACGCGATGCGCCGTCGGTGATCCACTCGACGATCGCCGAGTCGTAATCACGCGTCACGGTGAACGCCCGTGCCGCCAACGAACGTCGTGTTGCATCGGAGAGCGAGCCGTTGGCGCGAATCTCATCGAGCACCGGGGCGTACTGTGACTTGTCGACGACGACGCCGACGCGGGCGAAGTTCTTCGCTGCCGCGCGGATCATTGCCGGGCCGCCGATGTCGATCAGCTCGACGCCGGGCTTGGTGGAAAACGGGTAGAGGCTGACGACGACGAGGTCGAATGCCTCGATGCCGTACTTCGCCATGTCGGCGGCGTGCTCGGGCTTCGACGTGTCGGCGAGGATGCCGCCGTGCACCTTCGGGTGCAGCGTCACCACGCGATGATCGAGGATCGCGGGCACACCCGTCACCTCGGCGACATCGGTGACGTCGATTCCGGCGGCGGCGAGAGTCGCCGCCGTTCCACCCGACGAGACGATGCTCCACCCGGATGCGACAAGGCCCCGCGCGAACTCCTCGATCCCCGATTTGTCGTGGACGCTGAGTAGGGCGCGGGGCACTGTCGAACCGTGGTCCGTTACTTCAGACCCTTGACGAT
>Ga0315903_10007603_pt1 | contig 13529 bp, 8 predicted proteins | sample LakEriMetagenome_7_FD_203524 | JGI IMG/M metagenome (GOLD analysis project Ga0315903, IMG submission 203524) | Freshwater fungal communities from buoy surface, Lake Erie, Ohio, United States - Buoy 2 MA119 | ecosystem: Environmental > Aquatic > Freshwater > Lake | place: USA: Lake Erie, Ohio...
CGGCGCGGCCGGCGGGGACGGCGCGGCCGGCTCGTCAGCAGGCGATCTGCCCGGCACCCGGGGCTCCTCGCCCGGGAGGGGCGCGGGCACTGCGGCTGGCTCACGGATCGGTTCGGCCGGCGGCGCGGGCTCTGCGGCGGGAGCGTTCGGCACCGCGGCCGCCGGGGAAGGTTCCGGAGCCGGCAATTCGTCGGCCCGCGGTTCACGCGACTCCTCGTCGGCCCGCGGAACCGCCGACTTCGGCGGCCGCACGGGCGTCGCCTCCTGAACGTTCGCCACGGGCACCACGCCCTGCCCCGGCCAGCGGCGCCACTGCGTGTCGTAGAAGCCGAACTCCTGCGGACGAACCGGACAATACGGATGGCATTTGCCGTGGCGGCACCCGGCGTGGTGACCATGATGACCGCCGCCGCGGCACGTGCGACAATGGGCCTCGCGGCAGCCGCGGCACGCACCGCCCGCGGGCACCACGGCGTGGTCAACCACTGCCGGACGAGCCTGCGGCGGGCGGGGCGCGGGTTCGGCGGCGCCGGCCCCGAGGCACCACAGCGCGAACGCGGCTCCGCTGCAAAGGATCGCAGCTCCGCCGCCATGTCTCTGTCGCCTGCCGTGCTGTTCGATCATCGCCGTTTCCCTCACTTCAGGTGCCAGCCCGCAAAGTCCGCCCAATCGTCACCAGCGGACCGTCGGGAGTATCGACCGATCCCCTCCGTAATCTTGCGACCGATTCGTCCTTCCCTGGCGGCACATCTGGAAAATTGCCGCGGCTGCGGAAGGCTGGGGGCTACCGGCAGGCCGCGGCGCCGCGATGCTCACGGCCAGTTGGTAGACTGGGGCGTCCGGTGGTCCGGCCCCGCCGGGCTGGGAACCGCAGCCGGGAGGATCAGGCCCGTGAAACGCGTCAACGTCAAGCTCCTGCTGGCCCTGGTCGCCGCCCTCATCGTGACCGTCGGCGGCGTCTATTTCCTCCGCCGCTTCCAGATCGCCCGCAATGCCGGCGGCCTCGCGACCCAGGCGCGGCAGAAAGCGGCGGATGGAAACTTGGTCGAGGCGCTGCAGCTCTTGCAGCGATACATCGGCCTTCGTCCGGAAGACTCCGAAGCCTACGCGGAGTACGCCGAACTCCTGCTGCAGCGGACCGCGGTCCCCGAAGCGACCCGGTCCGATCTCTCGCGGGCGTACAACGTCCTCGAGGACGCCGTGCGCCGTAATCCGAAGAATGACAAACTGCGGGCGCGGCTCGCGCAATTCCAGCTCCGCATCGGCCGCTTCGCCGATGCACGCGAGCATCTCGAGGTGCTCCGCAGCCGTGACCCGGCGGAAGCGGGCCCGGCGGCGCCGGCCGGGTCTGACGACGCGAAAGATCCCCAGGCCGATCTCGCCAAACCGAGTACCGTCGCGCTGATGTTGGCCCGGTCCTACATGGGAACGGGAGATTTCGAGCGGGCGGCGACGCTGGCCGGAGAACTGGTCGGCTACGACCTGGAACAGAGGGCGTTCGGCGCCGAGCCCGAGCCGGCGGCGGCGACCGACGCCTACATCGTGCTGGCCGCATTGCTCCACGAGAAGCTTAAGGACGAGGCGGCGGCCAACGGCGTGCTCGAGCAGCTCGTCAAGGTCAAGAGCGACGATCTCCAGGCGTGGCTGGCGATGTGCCGCTGGCGCCGGCAACGAGGCGACGTCGCCGCCGCAGCCCAGGCCGTGGACCGCGCACTGCAGATCGCTCCGGACGACGCGGATGCCGTCTTCACTGGATTCGAACTCGCCCTCGCCAGCGGCGACCTGACGCGGGCCGAGGCCTTGGGGAAAAACGCCCGCGAAAAGTTTCCCGATGACGAGCGCGGCTATCGCGTCCTGGCCGCCGTCTTCTTGCAGCAGGGGCGACCGCAGGAGGCTGAACAGGTGCTGCGGGACGGCGCGGACGCGGCGCCCGGCAGGGCGTCCGTCCTGCTCATGCTGACCGACGTCCTGCTCCAACGAAACGAACTCGCCGAAGCCAAACAGACGATCGACCGGGCCAAGGAAATCGTCGGGCAGAAGAATCCCGCGGTCGGCCTGTTCGAGGCCCGCATCCTGATCGCGGAGCAGAAATGGATTCCCGCCAAGCAGAAGCTCCAGGCGCTGCGGCCGCTCGTCGCGGGCTCGGACGATCTCACGCGGCAGGTCGATCTGTACCTCGGACAATGCGCGGAACAACTCGGCGCATTCGACGAGCAACTGGAGGCCAACCAACGCGTCTTGAGCGAAAGCCCAACCTCGCTCCCGGCCCGCGTCGGCTCGGCCTCCGCGTTGATGGCGGCCGGGAAGACGGACGAGGCGCTGAAGGCGTTCGAGACCATCGCGGCGGGCATCCCAGCGGCCAACCTCCCGGGCATTCCCCAGGTTTGGCTCCCGCTGCTGCAGTTGCGGATCGCGTCCCAGACCCGACTGCCGGCCGAGAGCCGCGACTGGTCAAAGATCGACGCCCTGCTGGAGTCGCTCCAGCAGGCGCCCGAAGTTTCGACGCCTCAGATAGCACTGCTGCGGTCCGACGTGCTGATGCGGAAGGGGGAGCTCGACGCGGCCGCCAGCGTGCTCGCCAAAGCGGCCGAAACGCATGCCGACAACCCGCAGATCGCGGCGGCCCGGGTGACGCTCGCCCTGCGGCGGGAGGGGGCCGCGGCCGGCCGCAAACTCCTGGACGCGTTGCCGGCCGAGGTCGCAGGGCATCCCGCCATCCTGACCGTCGACGCCCAGGTAGCGGCCAGCGAAGGCAAGGACGCCGCGCGGAAGGCCTTCGCACGGATCGAGGAGCGGGCCAAACAGCTGCCCGACGAACCGGCCGGCCGACTGTGTTCTCAACTGGCCTCGCTGTCCCTGGCGCTTGGCGATCGGGAGGAAGCGGAACGGCTGTGGACCGAAGCGGTCGCGCGGCAGCCCGGCGACCTGCAGGCCCGTACCGCGCTCTTCGACCTGGCGGCGGGGTCCGACGACGTCGCCAAGGCCGAAGCCGCCGCGGAGGCTCTTGCCAGTGTGGCCGGCGAAAACAGTCCGCCGGGCCGCGTCGCCCGGGCGGCCGTCGGCATCCTCGCGGTCAGCAAAGACCTGCGGGCGCGACATAAGGCCGGGGGCGCAATGCCTGAATTGTCGCCGCAGGAACGGGCGCGACTCGACGCCTCCCGCAACCTGCTCATCGAGGCGGAGAACGAGCGACCGGGCTGGAATCGCATCCAGAGCATGTTCGCCGAGATCGACGGACTGAAGGGAGACGTGAACTCCGCCATCGAGCGGCTCCAGCGGTCCATCAGCCTCGGCCCCACGAATCCCGCGGTGATGCGGCAGCTGGTGTCGCTGCTGTACGCGACCAACCGAATCGAGGAGGCCCGGATGGCCCTCGCCTCCCTCGGGCCGGACACCGCGGGACTGGAACGGCTCTCCGCGGAGGTCGAGATGCGGGCCGGAAAACTCGACGACGCCGTCGCGCTCGCGGAGCGGACCGTGGCGGCGGACTCGAGCAATGCCGACGAACTGCTCTGGCTCGGACAGCTCCTGGAGCGGTCTGGCAAGCGGGCGCAAGCGGCGGAGATCGTTGAACGGGCCGTGGCGGCGGCGCCGGAACGGCCCGAGACGTGGCTCACGCTCTGTTCGCTCCAGCTTGCGCAGGGCAAGCGGAAGGCGGCGGAGCAAACGCTCGACCGGGCCGCCGACAAGCTCACCGGTCCGCAACGCTGCCTGGCGCTCGCCCAGGGCAGCGAAATGCTCGGGCGGACCGATGATGCGGAGCGCTCGTATCGCGAGGCCCTGGCAGCCGCCCCGGAGGACCTTGCCGTCGCCCGCCGCCTGGCGGAGTTCCTGCTCCGCTGTGGCCGGCTTGCCCCGGCCCGGGAGGCCCTCGAGGCAATCGTGGCGGCCCCGGCCGCGTCTTCGGCCGCGCAGGCGAACCAGGCCTGGGCGCGGCGCATGGTCGCGGAGCTGGTGGGCGAGCGCGGCACGTTCCAGGCGTTTCAAGCGGCTCTGCAGACCTTGCAGAAGAACGCTGACTCCCAGGGCCGGCTCGCACCAGAGGACTTGGTCCTCAAGGCGCGGCTTCTCGCCGCCCGCCCCGAGCCGGCCAACTGGCGGGAAGGCATCGCCGCGTTCCAGGCGCTGGCCGACATGCAGCCGCTCTCGATCGGGCAGCGAATCCAGCTCGCGCAACTCCAGGAGCGGACCGGCAACTGGGAGGACTGCCGCACCGAGCTGATCTCGATCGCCTCCGCACCGCAGACGCCGCCGGCCATCCTGGCGTTGGTCGTGGAGAAGATGATCGACCACGGCGAGAACAATACCGCGCGAACCTGGCTGCGGCGTCTGCAGGCGGTGGCCCCGGATGCGCCGTCGACGCTCGCCGTCGAGGCCAGGCTCGCCATCGCCATGGGAGACCGCGAACGGGCTGTGGCGGCGGCTCGCAAACTGATGCCGGAGTCTGAACCGACGATTGAGCAGGCGGAACAACTGACGACGATCGCCGCCTTGTTCGAGGACCTCGGCTTCGCGAAGGCGGCCGACAAGGTGCTGGGACAGCTCGCCCGCCTGTCGGCGGATGGCATGGCGACGCGGGCGGCCTTCCTGGGCCGGCAGAAGCGGACCGCCGAGGCCCTCGACCTGCTCGAGACCTTGTGGGACAAGGTGCCATTGGAGCGGCTCATGCACGTCGCCTTCGAGGCCCTGCGCGATGGAGAGGACCCGGCGGTGGCCGCACGGCTCGACCCTTGGTTCGCAAAGGCGATACGACAGGATCCGGAGTCGGTATCACTGCCGCTGCTGCTCGCCGAGTTCCGCGACTTCCAGGGGCGGCGGGACGAAGCCGAAACGATCTATCGGGATCTTCTGGCCCGCAAGCGGCTGGAGCCGATGCAGGCGGCGATCATCACCAACAACCTCGCGTTCCACCTCGCCCGGCCGGACACCGCGGCCGAGGCCCGCACCCTGATCGACCGCGCCATCGACGAACTCGGGCCGCATCCCGACCTGCTCGACACGCGGGGCCTGGTCGCCTTGGCCGCGGGCGATCCGCGGCGGGCCGTGGCGGATCTCCAGGAAGCCGTGCTCCAGCCCACGCCGACCAAGCTGCTGCACCTCGCCTTCGCCCAGTTCCAGGCCGGCGATGCCGCGGCCGCGACACGGTCGCTGGACGAGGCCCGCAAGAAACAGCTCCGCCCGGCTCGGCTCTCGAATGCGGACCGCGAGCGACTGGCCGCGCTCGAGGCGAGCCTGAAGAAGCCTGCGGCCTGACCCGCGGAAGGGTGCGGCGGCTCGCTGCATGGACGCTGGGGCGATTTTCGGGCGTCAGTGGCCGCCCTGCAGCATCCGCGACCGCGCCAGTGCCTCCTCGGCTTCCGCGATGCGTCCCCCCCGCATGCAGGCGACACTCAAGGCGGTGAAGCTGAACGGGTCAGCCGGCTCGAGTTCACAGACACGTCGGGCATGGCGGATTGCCTCCTCGTGCCGCTCCAGCCGCGTGCACCAGGCCGCCAGCGCCGAATGGGCCAACGCGTAGTCCGGATCAGCGGCCACCGCGGCCTCCAGCGCCGCGACGGCGGCCGGCAGATCACCAGCGTTCTTCAATGCCTCCGCCGCTTCGTACCTTTCTTCCCGCGTCGTCATCCTTGGTGAACCTCCAGCGAACTGCAAACCTTCGGAATGGGCGGGGCAGTGTAGCGGCTGGCGCGGGAAAGGCCATGGGAGGCGGCGGACTCTGCCCAGCCCAGGAAGACCTGGCAAGTTCTCGCGCCGCCGCAAAACTGGCATTGAATCCGACGTTCGGTCGAACCGATAACCCTCCCCGGCTCCCAACGCACCGCGGGATGAGCGGCGGTTCTTCGCCGCCCCCGGCTCGAGGGATCCCCGAAAGGCACGGCGTGAGCATCCATCCGTTGGCGGTCGTGAGTCCGGATGCCCGCCTCGGGGTGGGCGTGCGGGTGGCCCCGTTCGCGACGATCGAGGCGGACGTGGAGCTCGGTGATTTTTGCTCCGTCGCCAGCGGCGCCGTCGTCAAGGCGGGCGTCCGTGCCGGCTGCCACAACGAGTTCGGCGAGCACGCCGTGATCGGCGGCGGCCCGCAGCACGTGGCCCGGCCCGAGGACATCGGCGGCGTGTCGATCGGCGACCACAACGTGTTTCGCGAATACGCCACCGTGCATCGGGCGCTGAAACCCGGCACCGTGACGGCCGTGGGCAACCACAACTACGTCATGGCCGGCGCCCACTTCGGCCACGACTGCGTCGTCGGCAACAACTGCATCTTCGCCAACGCCGCCCTGCTCGGCGGCCACGTCACCGTCGAGGATCGGGCGTTCGTGTCGGGCGCGGTGGCGGTCCACCAGTTCTGCCGCATCGGCCGGCTGGCGATGGTCGGCGGGCACGCCCGCGTCGTCCAGGACGTGCCTCCCTACATGCTCCTCGACGGCCAGAGCGGCTGCATCGTCGGGCTCAACGTCGTCGGGCTGCGGCGCAGCGGGCATTCGGCGGAGGATGTCGCCACGCTGAAGGCGGCCTATCGCACCATCTACCGCCGCGGCCTGCCCTGGAAGGACGTGCTCGACGCCCTCCGGGCCGAGTTCGACTCGGCTCCCGTCACCCACCTGCGGGAGTTTCTCGCCGGCGGGAGCCGCGGCTTTTCCCAGGAGCGGCGGGCACCGCCTTCGGCCACCCTGCGGCTCCGCGTGCCCGACGAAGACGCGAGCGTCGCGGCGTTCCGCGCCCGCGCCGGCTGACCCGCATCAGGGATCGAGGCCTTCAGCCGGTCGACTGCCCGACTCGTCGAGGCCGTACCGCTGCAGTTTGCGGCGGAGCACGGACCGGTCGATCCCGAGCATTTTCGCGGCCAGCGATTTGTTCTGCAGCGTCGCGGCGAGCGTCCGCTCGAGGTGCATCCGCTCGACGTCGGCGAGCGTCGGCCATGCTGACGAGTCTTCGGATTCGGCGGCCGGCTGTGCCGGTGGCTGGGCCGCCGGCTGGATCCGCGGTTCGACCCGATAGACGCCCGGGAGGGGCGTGGCGGAAACGATGCCGCGGCTCGCCGCGACCGCGAACTGGACGGCGCCCGACGAGGGCTCGCCGACCGGCCGTGTTCCCATCAGGCCGCTGAGGGCGTCGGGGTCGATCTCGTCGCCGGACGAGAACATCACCGCCCGTTCCAGCACGTTCTCCAATTCCCGGACGTTGCCCGGCCAGGCGTATGCCTGGAGCACGTCGATCGCCGCTGGCGACAGGTTGCACATCGGCATGCCGTGGCGGGCGGCCAGTTCGGCCAGATACCGGGCCGCCAACACGGGCACGTCCTCGGGCCGCTCACGAAGCGGCAGCGTCTGAATGGCGACCACGTTGAGCCGGTAAAAGAGATCCTCGCGAAACCGCCCTTCGGCCACTTCCCGCGACAGTTCCCGGTTCGTCGCCGCGAGCACCCGCACGTCGACCGGAACTTCCTGGTGGCTGCCGACCGGCACGACGGTCCGTTGTTGCAGCACCCGCAGCAACTTGGCCTGCAGTTCCAGTTCCATCTCCCCGATTTCGTCCAGAAAGATGGTGCCGCCGTCGGCGGCCCGAAAACAGCCCAGCGTCGAAGACGTGGCGCCGGTGAACGAGCCCTTCACATGCCCGAACATGTGGCTTGCGAACAACGTACCGGTGGTGACTGCGCAGTCGACCGGAATAAACGGCCGCTGCCCCCGGGGGCTGCAGGCGTGGACCGCGCGGGCGATCAGTTCCTTGCCCGTGCCGCTCGGCCCCATGATGAGCACGCTGGAGTGGTGGGCTGCCACCAATTCGATCGACCGCCGCACCTGGTCGGACCACGCGGACACACCGACGATCCTCTGGATCGCCGTTTCAGCCCTCACGTTGCCCGCCATCGATGCCATGTCCGAACGCTCATCCTCCTGCGCCGCCAGCCTGCCGTCACGGCCGCCCAGCGGGCCGACGATCCGCCCTCTGATGCGGCCCAGCCACGCCCGGATCAACCTTCAGATATACACCATGGCGGCTCTCAGGGCCAGCAGCCGGCCGCGTTGGCGGGGATCGATCCGCGACCACCCAGGCAAGGGGGGAATCGAGGCTGCCGATTTTTCCGCCCCCGGCCGTTCGCCCGGTCGGGAAAGATGGGCAAAGATTGAGGCGGTGCCTGGCTCCACGAACGGGCGGCCTGCCGTCTCCACAGCATGAGCGATCTCGTCTTGTCACCCGCGCCCGCTCACAAACCGCCCGGGAGGCGGCCCGCCGTCTGGCGGCGTTGGAACCGCTGGCTTGCGGTGGCGGCCTTGCTCGGCGCCGCAGCGGCCGCCTGGTTCGGCCTCGACCGCCTGCTGGTGAATCGGCGGCCGATCGTGGTCGGCCTGCTCCACTCGCGCACCGGCCCGATGGCGGTCAGCGAGCGCTCGATGATCGATGCGGAGGTGCTGGCCCTCGAGGAGATCAACGCCGGGGGCGGCCTTCTCGGACGGCCCGTCAGCTGGGTGATCGCTGACGGCGCTTCCGACCCGCCCACGTTCGCCCGCGAGGCGGAGCGGCTCGTCGAGCAGCGGCCCGCCGTCATCGTCGGCTGCTGGACCAGCGCCAGCCGCAAGAGCGTGCTGCCCGTGGTCGAGGGGCACGACCACCTGCTGATCTACCCGATGGCCTACGAGGGACTCGAGCAGTCGCCGAACATCGTCTACACGGGGGCCGCGCCCAACCAGCAAATCACCCCGGCGGTGCAGTGGTGCCACGACACGCTCGGCGCCCGCCGCTTTTTCCTCGTCGGCTCCGACTACATCTGGCCGCACTGCGTCAATGCGATCGCCGCCGACCAGATCAAGGGCTTCGGAGCGGAAGTGGTCGGTGAGGCCTACGTGCCGTTCGGCAGCCGTGAAGTCGCCGACGTCGTCCGCCGCATCGTGGCCGCGGCCCCCGACGTGATCCTGTGTTCCGTGGTCGGCGACTCCGGCGTCGCGTTCGCCCGCGGCCTGCGCGAGGCTGGCGTTCGCCCGGAAAAGACGCCCCTGGTCACCTTCGCGATGGCGGAAGACGAGGTCCGCGACCTGCCGGCCGGTGACATGGTCGGCAACTACGCCTCCTGGAGCTACTTCCAGAGCCTCGACCGCCCCGAGAACCAGGCCTTCGTGCGGGCCTTCAAGGCCCGCTACGGCGCCGACCGCACAACCTCCGACGTCATGGCCGCCGCGTACAACAGCGTGCACCTCTGGGCCCAGGCCGTCCGTGAGGCCGGCACGGCCGATGTCCGCCAGGTGCGGACGGCCCTCCGCCATCAGAGCCGCAATGCCCCCGAAGGCATCATCGCCGTCGATCCCGAGACGCAGCACACCTGGCGGCCCGTGTTCATCGGCAAGATCCGCGCCGACGGACAGTTCGACGTCGTGTGGACCAGTCGCACGGCGGTCCGACCCGTGCCGTTTCCGATCTCCCGGTCGCGGTCGGAATGGGAGGCGTTCGTGGCCGACCTCTACCGCTCCTGGGGCGGCCGCTGGTCCAACCCCGTCGGGGCGGCGCCGGACGTGAGCGGGAGCCGACGATGAATGCGACCACGCCGTCCGACAATGCCTCCATGCAGCGGTCGATCGCCGGCCGGCTGCTCTTCTGGTTCCTGGTGATCGCCCTCATTCCGTGCGCCATCCTCACCGCGATCACGGCGCGGATCGCGGCCACCGCGCTCGAGGCCTCCGTGCGTGACAACCTCGTGCAGATCGCGGCCGCGAAGGCGGGCGAACTCGAGGCCTATGCCGGCGAGCGGGTCCGGGACGCGTCGGCCCTGGCCCGCGGGCCGACGGTCGTGCGGGCCATGCAGGAGCTCGCCACCGCGGCCGGGGCCGCGGCCGCGGCCGAACGCCGGGAGAAGTTGGCCGCCCTGGGGACCGACTTCGATGCGTATTTCGGCTACGTCGCCACCGCCTACGGCTACGAGCAACTGCTCCTCATCGACACCGGCGGCCGCGTCGTGTATTCCCTCGCCGACTCGATCCCGCCGGACACGCAGATCATCGGCGGCGGGCTCGCCAATTCCGAACTCGCCGGTGGATTCGACCGGGCGCGGACGCTCCTGCAAGCGGACCTGTCAGGCTTCCAGGCCTACGGGAAGGCGGCCCAGCCGCTGGCCTTCGTGACCTGCCCGGTGTTCTCCGGCGGCCGCGTGATCGGCGCGGTCGCGCTGGGACTCGGCCCCGAGCGAATCTGGCGGGTGCTCTCCGACCTGACCGGCCTCGGCGACACCGGCGAGATCGTCGCCGGCCAGCTCACGGGCAGCGCGGTGCTCGTGACCACGCCGCTGCGGCATGCCGCCGATGCCGCCTTCCGCATGCAGATTCCCCTCGGGTCCGAGCAGGCGAAGGCGACGCAGGCGGCCGCCAGCGGTGACCGGGGCTACGGCACGGTGCGCGACTACCGTGGGCGGGAGGTGGCCGCGGCCTGGTGCTACGTGCCCAGCTTCCGCTGGGGCCTCGCCGTGAAGCAGGACGCGACCGAGGCCTTCGGCCTGGTTCGCTTCCAGCGGGCCGCCATCATCGGACTTTCGCTGGCCACGATCGTGGGCGTCACGCTCGCAGCCCTCGTGGTGGCCCGCACGATCTCCAACCCCATCCGGACCGCCGTCGCCGTGGCCAAGCAGGTGGCCGGCGGCGACCTGCGGGCCGACGTCGCCGCGACCACCGACGACGAGACGGGCGCCCTGCTGACGGCGATCCAGACGATGACCAACGACCTCCGCGGGCTCATCGGCCGGATCCAGCGGTCGAGCGTGGCCCTGATCTCGACCGCGACGGCGATCCAGGCCACCGCCAGCGAGCAGCAGCAGGTGATCGCCGACTACGGCGCCTCGACCAGCGAGGCGGTGGCCGCGGTCAAGCAAATCTCCGTCACCAGCCAGGAACTGCTGCGGACGATGACGGAGGTCAACGACATGGCGGGCCACACCGGCCGCATGGCGGCCGATGGCCGCGTGAGCCTGGGCGCGATGGACGGCACGATGCGGCAGCTCGCCGAGAGCACATCCTCCTTCGGCTCGAAGCTCGCGGTGATCAGCGAGCGGGCGGCCAACATCAACCTCGCCGTGACCACGATCACCAAGGTGGCCGACCAGACCAACCTGCTCTCCATCAACGCCGCCATCGAGGCCGAAAAGGCGGGCGAGTACGGCCTCGGATTCCTCGTCGTGGCCCGCGAGATTCGCCGCCTGGCCGACCAGACGGCGGTGGCCTCGCTCGACATCGAACGGATGGTCAAGGAGATGCAGTACAGCGTCTCGGCGGGGGTCATGGAGATGGACAAGTTCGCCGAGCAGGTGCGGGCCGGGGTCCGCGAGATCGGCGACGTCGGCACCAAACTCGGCGAGATCATCGCCGCGGTGCAGGGCATCTCCGGGCGATTCGGCCAGGTCACGGAAGGCATGCGTGCCCAGTCGCAGGGTGCCGACCAGATCCGCGAGGCGATGATCCGACTGGCGGAAGGCGCCTCCCGCACGGCCTCGTCGCTCGACGACTTCAACAAGGCCACGATCCACCTCCGCGAGGCGGTCGGCGACCTCAAGGAGGAAGTCTCCCGGTTCACGATCTGAACCCCGGAGAGCCGCCGGCCATGCAGCTGCTCACCTTCACCGTCGCGGGCGAGTCCTACGCGATCGAGTCGCGGCGCGTGGTCGAGGTGCTGCCGCTCGTGCCGGCGCGGCCGATTCCGCTCACGCCCGGCTACGTTCGCGGCGTGTTCACCTACCGCGGCAGCCTCGTGCCGCTTGTCGATCTGGGCAGGCGGCTGGGCGACGTCGACCTGGAGGAGCGGCTCAGCACCCGCGTGATCGTGGTCGAATACCTGCCGCCCGGCCTCCCCCGGCCCGCCCGCCTGGGGCTGGTCGCCGAGAACGTGATTTCGATCGTGGCCGCCGAGCGGGCCGAGACATCGCTGCCGGCGCTGGCACTCGCCGCCGCCCCCTTCCTGGGCCGCATCCTCCGCATCGACGGCCGCACCGTCCAGGTCGTGGACGTCGATCGTCTGCTGCCGGCCGATCTGGCGGCAGGCCTGTTTCCCGCGGCCTCCACGGAGGCGGCGTCATGAAGCGGTCCAGTGGACACGCCGTGGATCCCGCGGGCGGAGTCGCCGCCGTCGAGGCGCTGCTCCGCGACTGGATCGGCCTCGACGCCACGACGATCGGCACGCCCGCGGTCGAGCGGGCCGTCCGCGTCCGGATGGCGGCGACGGGCGGGGCCGACATCGCGGCGTATGCGTCCCGCGCAGAGAGCGACCCTGCTGAACGCGACCTCCTCGTCGAGGAGGTGGTCGTCGGCGAAAGTTGGTTCTTCCGCGACCGGCAGGTGTTCGAGTTCGTGGTGGATGTGGTGGCGACCAGGGCCGGGCTGCCCGGCCGCGGGCCGGTCCGCATCCTCTGCGCCCCCTGCGCCGGAGGCGAGGAGCCCTACTCCGTCGCGATGGCGCTCCTGGACGCCGGACTGAAGCCCGCGCAGTTCACGATCGACGCCGTCGACGTGAGCCGCGCGGCCTTGGCGCGGGCGACCCGCGGCCGCTACTCCGCCAACGCGTTTCGCAACGCCGACTGTTCGTTCCGCGACCGCTGGTTCACCGCGGACGGCAGCGGTTCCATCCTGTCGCCCGCGGTGCGCAGCTGCGTGGCCTTGGCCCAGGCGAACGTGGTCGACGAGTCGTTCCCGGCCGGCCGCGGCCCGTACGACGTGATCTTCTGCCGAAACCTGCTCATCTACCTGACTCCCGAGGGCCGCCGCCGCGTCGAGACCGCGATCGATCGGCTCCTGACCCGTGACGGCGTGCTCGTCCTGGGCGCGGCCGAGCCGCCGATCCTCAAGGGAGACTGGCTGCCCGCGGGCACCGCGGCCGTGTTCGCCATGCGGCGGGGCGTGCGGCCCGTCTCCCTGCCGGTCCCTCCCCCGCCCCGGCGTTCCGGTCACGGCCGGCGGCCGCCCGAGCAGCCCCGCCCGCCGGCCGCCGTGCCAGCGGAGGCGGAGGCCCCGCCCCCGCCGACGCTCGCCGCCGTGCTGGCCGAGGCCGGAGCCCTCGCGAACCAGCAGCGGCTCGCCGCGGCGCTGGAGATCTGCGAGCGATCCCGGCAGCGGCTGCCGCCGGCACCGGAACTGTTCTTCCTCATGGGCATGCTCCATCAGGCCGCCGGCGACCTCGACCGTGCCGAGGGCTGCTTCCACAAGACGCTGTACCTCGACGCCACGCACGACGAGGCGCTCCTGGCCTTGGCGCTCTTGGCCACCCGCCGCGGTGACGCCCGGATGGCCGAAACCTACCGCCAGTCCGCGGCCCGCGTGCTGGCCCGCAAGGAGGCGCCGTGATCGACCAGCGACACGAGTCGACGGCCGTCGAGGCACCGATGCCCGAATGCTGGCGCCGCATCGGCGTGGCCGGCGACCGCAGCTGCCCCGAGCTCGAGGCCTTCATCCACTGCCGCAACTGCCCGGTGCTGGCCGCGGCGGCCCGCACGTTCTTCGACCGCGGCGCACCGGCCGGCTATCTCGACGACTGGCGGGCGATCCTCGAGGAGCCCGCGG
>Ga0315903_10007604_pt1 | contig 13528 bp, 13 predicted proteins | sample LakEriMetagenome_7_FD_203524 | JGI IMG/M metagenome (GOLD analysis project Ga0315903, IMG submission 203524) | Freshwater fungal communities from buoy surface, Lake Erie, Ohio, United States - Buoy 2 MA119 | ecosystem: Environmental > Aquatic > Freshwater > Lake | place: USA: Lake Erie, Ohio...
CCGGGATGGTCCCAATCCGGCATGAGTGGTTTCGCGAATGAGTGATTTGCGTAAAAACGGGGTGGATCTGGGCGTCATCGGTCTCGGTTCGATGGGGGAGTCTCATGCGCGTTTGGTGGCCGAGGGCAAGGTGCCGGGCATGCGGCTTGCGGCGGTCTGCAACCGGAGCGGGGCGGCGTTTTCCGGGTTTCCCGGCATCCGCGGTTTCACCGATCCCATCGCCCTGATGGACAGCGGCTTGGTGGATGCCGTGCTGATTGCCACGCCCCACTACAGCCACACTCCGCTGGCCGTCGCGGCGCTCGAACGCGGACTGCATGTGCTGTTGGAAAAACCCATCGCCGTGCACAAGGCGGAGTGCGAGCGCCTGATCGCCGCCTACGATCCCGCCCGCGGCCGGGTTTTCGCGGCGATGTTCAACCAACGCACTGATCCGCGATATGTGAAACTTCGCGAACTCATCAAGTCCGGCGAACTCGGCCCGATCCAGCGAGTCCAATGGGTGATCACCGACTGGTTCCGGCCCGAGGCCTATTATCGTTCCGGCGGCTGGCGCGCGACCTGGTCAGGCGAGGGTGGGGGAGTGCTGCTCAACCAATGCCCGCATCAACTCGATCTATGGCAATGGTTGTTCGGCATGCCGCGGACCGTCACCGCGTCGTGTCAGTTCGGGCGCTTTCATGACATCGAGGTGGAGGACTCGGTGACCGCCATGCTCGAATATGACAACGGCTGTCAGGGAGTGTTCGTCGCAAGCACCGGCGAGGCGCCGGGGGAAAACCGCTTGTCGCTGGCCTGTGACCGCGGCCTGTTGGTGGTCGAGCGCGATGGCTTGCGCTTCGCTCGCACGGAGGTCCCGGTGGCGGAGTTTTCCCGCACGACCGATGAACGCTTCAAAATGCCCGACACCCGCGATCTTTGGTTTCCATGCGAAGGTCGCGGCGAACAACACCCCGGCATCCTGAAAAATTTCGCATCCGACATTCTGGATGGTGATGCCTTGATCGCGCCAGCCGTCGAGGGCATCCACTCGGTGGAGCTAGCCAACGCGATGCTGCTTTCCAGCCTCAAGCATCGCCGCCAGAGTCTTCCCATCGACGCCGCCGAGTATGAAGAAGAGCTTGAACGGCTGGTAAACCGATCATCCCGTTAGATCATGAAACGCACACAAATCGCCATTCAGTTGTACACGCTGCGCGACCATCTCAAGAGCGTGCCGGAATTCGAGGAAACCTGCCGCAAGCTCGTAAATATCGGCTACGGCGCCGTGGAAATTGGCGGTGTGGACCATGCGGTGATTCCGCCCGCCGAGTGCCGCCGCATCTGCGCCGGGCACGGCCTCACCATCTGCGCCACCCATTTGTCCGGTGATGACATACTCAATCAAACCACCAAGGCCATCGATGCCGCCGCCTCCATGGGGACCGACATCGTCGTTTATCCCTGGCCCGGCGACACCGATTTCTCCAGCGAGGCGGTGGTGGCGGAGTTCATCGCGAAACTGGATGCCGCGGGCACCGCCTTCGCCGCCGCGGGCATGACACTCGCCTATCACAACCATCAACATGAGTTCCGCAAGTTGAACGGCAGTCTGATCATCGACCGCATCTATCAGGAAACCCGTTTGCAGGCCGAGATCGACACCTACTGGGTGCAATACGGCGGCGGCGATCCCGTCGCGTGGTGCCGCAAACTCGCCGGCCGCCTGCCGATCATCCACCTCAAGGACTACCGCGTGAATGATGACAACAGCATCGGTTTCTGCGAAGCGGGCCATGGCAATCTCGACATGCCCGCCATCATTGCCGAGGCCGGGCGCTCGGGCTGCCGCTGGTTCTGTGTCGAGCAGGATACCTGCCCCGGCGATCCCTTCGATTCGATTCGCATTAGCTTCGATTATCTCGCCGGGCTTGCGGGGAATTGAAGAAAGTTCCAACCCACATGAATTTCAATCCCTACAACCTGTTGGCCGGATTCATCTTCGGCACCCTCGGCCTGGGCGCGTTTTCCTACGGCCGCAAGCTGGATTTGTGGCAACCCCGGGCAATCGGCCTGGTCTTGATGATCTACCCGTATTTCATCGGCAACAGCTGGCTGTTATGGGGAGCCGGCGCCGGCTTGCTGGTGCTGCTGTGGTTTTACCATCACGAGTGAAAGCTCCTGTTTTCCCTTGGCACGGCGAGGGTTTTGCCGCTGAGTCTGCCGCCGCCCATGCCCACCGAAGCGATTCTATCCACTGCCCGGCAATTCCTCGGAGTGGACCCGACAGTGCCCATCACTCTTGAGCCGATCAAGCGCGGCGCGTCCGGCCGTACCATCGTGCGGGTGAAGTCGCCGGTGCACGAGCCGTTCATCGGCATTCATTGGACCGAGGAGCGCGAGGACAACGAACAGTTCATCCCGGTCGGAAATTTTCTGCGGCAGGCGAAACTGCGCGTGCCGGAAATCATTCACGAGCGCGCGCGCTACCGCGTGGCGCTGGTGGAGGATCTCGGCGATGTCGATCTGCTTTCGCTCAAGGACCGGCCCTTCAAGGAACGGCTGCCGCTCTATCGATCGGCCTTCGAGCAGATCGACAAATTGTTCTATGCGAAGGCACCGAAGGAATTCCATCTGATGCCGCCTTTCGACGCTGCCTTGTACCGCTGGGAGCAGGAATACTTTTTCGAGTATCTGATGGAAGGTTATCTCGGCATGGATGCCTCGGCGTTGCGGAGAAACCCGGTGTTTTCCGAAATGGCGGAGAAGCTCGGCACCGTTGCAAGACATCTGGTCCACCGCGATTTCCAATCGCAGAACCTCATGATCAAGGATGGCAAGGTGTGGCTCATCGACTTCCAGGGCCTGCGCCGCGGCCGCCAGGAATATGATATCGCATCGCTTGTCTTCGATCCGTATATGGACCACTCGGCGGATGAACGCGAAGCCCTGCTGGAGTTATGGGAAGACATCGCCGACGAGCGGCCCGAGGCCACGCTCTTCCGCCAGTGCGCCGCCCAGCGGCTCATGCAGGCGCTCGGCGCCTATGGCAACATCGTGAAAAACCGCGGCGATGATTGGTACCGTCCGCACATCGCCACGGCCGCGCGGCTGCTGGGTGAAGTGGCGGCGGGCACGCCGCTCGAATCCCCGCTCGCACCGGTGCTTGCGGCCATCCGCTGATCCCGCCGTGTCCGGCCTCATCCATCCCAGGTTGCGCCTGCCGCTTTGCGCGGCACTCGCCGCCTTCGCCGGATGGCACTACCTGCCGGGCACCGCGATCGACGAAGCGTTGTTCAAAATCGTCGCGCGCGGCCAGGCCAACCCGCCTTTTTTCATTTCCGGCGCGGGCAGCCATCGCAAACCATGGCAACTGCGGACCATCGCGTCGGTCCAGCGCCCGGATGCCGCAAGCGCGCCGCTGATCGTTTCCCTCGGCGATGACGCCGCAGCCTATTTCCAAACTTCGCCGCCCTCGCCCATCGATCTTGCGGTGATACTGAAGAATTTCCAACGCCTCGGCGCGAACAAGGCGGCCACTGCCGCGGTTCTCGCATGGGACGAACCGGACCCGATCGGTCTTGCCGCGCTCGACAAGGTGCTCGGGCGCTTCGACTCGCTGGTGATGGCGGCCCCGCTCACCCGCGGCGCGATGGCTGAACCGATGCCTGAAGCGTTTCGCAACGCCTCGCTTCCCATCACCCATGTGCAAGGCGACATCACCGCGCTCCCAGTGGTGAACCGCATCCCGCTAACAGGTGTGATCCTCGGCCGCCAGAACACGCGCGCGGGTTTCCAAGCGATCGAGTTCGAGGCCGGGTCTCGTTTCCCATCGCTCCTAGCGCGCTGGGAAGACCGTGTCGTGTTTGCATTTCCGCTGCTGGTGGCGCTGCAGCGTTTCGACCTGCCGCTGGAGGGAATGGAGATCCGCCCCGGGGCATATCTCAAACTCTCGCCGCAGGGACCGACCGTGCCGCTCGACCGCTACGGCAGGATGGCCACCGCGCCCGGAGACCTTTCCCCATACGCGGAGATACCGGCCGAACTGCTCATCGATGGCGGAGACGAATTGTTTCCAAAACAAGCGCCCCAACCGGTGATCCTTCGCGACGATCACAGTGCGGCGGAATCCGCGACCAGACACTTCTCCAAACAATTGCCCGCCACCATCGCCGCCATCACGTCCGACACCGGCCTGGTTCCGGCACTCAGCTTCGCGCGTCTTACCCACTCCCAGGAAATCGTCCTGCTCGCAGTGTTCATTGCGGCCATCGCGCATGTTTCCGGCACGACGGCTTTCGCGCGCCAGATCTCATACGTCGTGCTCGCGGCATTCGTCGTCACGGCTCACTTCATCGCCGCCTCCCACGGAGTCTGGCTGCCTGTGTTGGCTGCGCTTGCCGCGCTCATCGTTGCTTTCCTGCTTTCCAAAATCCGGTGGTTTGCCGCTTAGTCAGATCCGTTACTTCATCCATCCGCCATGCACTCGTCCCGTCCTCTCTCATCGAAACTCTTCGCAGTCGCCAAACAATACATCCCCGGCGGAGTGAATTCGCCGGTGCGCGCCTTCCGCAACGTCGGCGGCGAGCCGTTCTTCGTCCGCAAGGCTCACGGCAGCCGCATCGAGGACATCGATGGCAAAACCTATATTGACTACATCGGCTCATGGGGGCCCAACATCCTCGGCCACGCGCCGGTGGCCATCACCAACACCATCCACGAGGTGGCCAAGAGCGGCATCTCCTTCGGCATCCCGAATCCCTTTGAAGTCGAGATGGCGCGCGCCATCTGCGAGTGGGTGCCGTCCGTCGAGAAGGTCCGCATGTGCAACTCCGGCACCGAGGCCACCATGTCCGCCATCCGTCTCGCGCGTGGTTTCACCAAACGCGATCTCATCGTCAAGTTCGACGGCTGTTATCACGGCCACAGCGATTCCCTATTGGTCGCCGCAGGTTCCGGCGCGCTCACCCATGGCGAACCGGATTCCGCCGGCGTGCCGGAATCTTTCGCGGAGAAAACCATCGTCCTGCCCTACAACGATGTTGAGGCGCTGGAAAACCTCTTCGCAAGCCGCGGCCGCGAGATCGCCGCCATCATCGTCGAGTCCTACCCCGCCAACGCCGGTCTCGTGTTTCCTAAACCCGGTTATCTGACACTGCTTTCCTCCATCACCCGCAAACACGGCGCGCTGCTCATCTTCGACGAAGTCATGACCGGCTTCCGCCTCGGCAAGGCCGGCGTGCAGGGTCTTGAAAACCTCACGCCGGATCTCAGTTGTTTCGGCAAGGTCATCGGCGGCGGCCTGCCAGTCGGGGCTTTTGGAGGCCGCGCCGATGTCATGGACATGCTCGCGCCCCTCGGCCCGGTCTATCAGGCGGGCACGCTTTCGGGCAATCCGCTCGCCATGGCCGCGGGTCTCGCGCAGTTGAAGGAACTCGAAAAGCCGTCCGGCTTTCCCCGCCTGGAGCAACTCGGCGCGCACTTCGAAACCGGCCTGCGCGCCCTTCTAACCGAAAAAGGCGTGCCGCACCGCCTCAACCGCGTTGGCTCGATGTTCTGCCTCTTCTTCACCGACCGCGAGATCGTCAACGTCTCCGACGTGATGAAACAGGATCTCGAGTTCTTCAAAAAGTTCTTCTGGGGCTGTCTCGACAAAGGCATCTACCTCGCGCCCAGCCCCTACGAAACCGGCTTCATCTCGCTCGCCCACACCGAGGCGGATCTCGACGACACGCTCACGGTGTTTGAAGAAGTTCTATCAGGAATCTGACAACGAGGCTGGAACAAACTGTTCCTGTTCTTCAAATTCCCGGCAGCACCAACCTCGCATCCGTCCCTCCACCGGAAGCCGGCTCAAGCGTGACCGACCCTCCATGAAGTTCGGCGGCCTCCTTCACCAGCGTGAGACCGAGGCCGGTGCCCTTGCGGCCCGCGCTGTGGTGGCGCAACGAGTAAAACCGCTCGAAAATCCTTTCCCGCGCATAATCCGGAATGCCCGCGCCATGATCGCGGATGGACAACAGCACCTTGCCGTCGTTTTCCGAGAGCGTGACATGTACCGGACTTCCGCGCGGCGAGAAGTCGATGGCGTTCTCCAGCAAATTCGTCGCCGCCGCGCGCAGGATGAAAGCGTCGCAATGCACGGACAGCGGAGTGGATGGAAACTCCGTGACAAGCGAAACGCCGGCGATCTCCGCAAGCGGCCGCGCCTGGTCGATCGCGCCGCTGACGATCTCGCGCAGATCGCAAGCGCGCGCGGCGTCGAGCGACTTGCGGCTCTCGATGGCGGAGAGTTCGAGCAGGCGGTTGATGAGTCGTTCGCTGCGCGAGGTTTCCGCGAGGATGTTTTCGAGGAAATGCTTGCGGGTTTCCGCGGGCATCTCCTCGTCGATGAGTTCCGCCGCGCCGCGGATGGCGGCGAGCGGGCTTTTCATCTCGTGGGTGAGCGTGCGGATGTAGCGTTCGACATATTTGCGGTCTTCCAGCGAGTCGCGCATCGAGTCGAGCGCGCTGGCGAGCGTGTTGACCTCGCGGCCGATGCCGATTTTCGGCTTGGGCGGACGTTCGCCGCGTTCGACGGCGCGCGCATACTCGGTGATGCGGCCGATCGGTTGGAACAACCAGAGGAAAACCGCGCCGATGAGAAATAGGATGCCGCCGCCGATGAGGCCGCATGCGGTGTAGATGATGCGGCGGCGCTCGCGCACGATCGGCATCATGTCGAGCTGCGGTTTGAAAACCGTTAGAACGCCGGCGGGTGCCGACGGATCACCGACGGGCGCGGCGACATAAAGCACGGAGGTGGATGAATCGTCCGGATCATCGCGGCTGCTGCGCGCGCCGTAGCGGCCGGCGAGCGTGAGCGAGACATCGCGCATGTGGATCAGGTTTTGTCCGTCGCGGCGGCCCTGCTGCGAATCGAACAACACCCTGCCTTTGGCATCCGTGATGTAGGCGTGGATGCCGACACGTTGTTTGAGGTGATCGAAAATCCGCGCTTCGATCCTGCGCTCGTGGGCGCCGTCAAAGGCCTCGCGCAGACGATCGGAATCGAGAGATCCGGCAGGTAAATCGCGCTCCACCATTTCCGCGAGAAGATTGGCGGCATCCACCATCATTTCCTCCGTGGCCTGATAGGTCTGGGGTTCCACCTCGGCGAGGAAGTGGCGCGCGAGTTGATAGAAACCCAGCGTGATGATGATTGCGGTGACAACAAGGGTGACGCGGGTGAAACGCATGGCACGGCGGGTCAGATGTCGGGCGAGAACGCATAACCCAGGCCGCGCCGGGTTTCGATCAGGTTTTCGGCGCCGGCGCGCGCGGCGCGGAGTTTCGAGCGGATCGATTTGATGTGGGCGTCCACCGTGCGGTCGGTGACGGCGCCCGGATCCTGCCATGCGTGGTCGAGCAGTTGATCGCGCGAAAGCACGCGGCCGGGATGCTCCATGAGAACAAGCAGCAGTTTGTATTCGTGGGCCGTGAGATCAAGCGGCGCGCCCGCACAATGGATGCGCATGGCATGCGGATCATGATGCAAAAGCGATGTTCCGGCAGGTGCCGGTGTCTGCTGCGGGCGCGCGAGTCCGCCTTGCGAGCGGCGCAGAATGGCACGAACGCGGGCGACGATTTCACGCGGCGAAAAAGGTTTTGTCACATAGTCGTCGCCACCCAGCTCCAGGCCGAGAATCCGGTCCAACTCGCCGTCGCGGGCGGTGAGGAAGAGCACCGGGACCGGCGAGAATTCGCGCAGGCGGCGGCAAACATCCAGGCCCGTCATGTCCGGCAGGCCGATGTCGAGGATCGCGAAATCAAACGGCTCGCGCGCCGCGGCGGCGAGAGCATCGCTGCCGGTGAGAGTGTGGGTGACATCAAAACACTCCGTCTCCAGCGCATAGATCAACGTGTCTGCGATCGCGGGTTCATCTTCCACCAACAACACTCGTGCCATGCCGGTCATTTGATTCAGTCCCTGCGGAAATGCCAACCGGAAATTCCGAACAAGCCCCGGCAAACCTTCATCCGCGATGTCGCCCAGCCCGCTTGATGGATTTACTTCCCGTTTTGTTGCGCCTTCATCGTTTCTCCCGTCAGTTTGAGTTTCATTTCCTGCAACAAAGCCTGGTCCGTTTCGAAATCCCGTTTGGCATCCACATATTCCTGTGCGGCGCTGGCGCCATTTTCAGCCGCTTTTACATCAACACTCTCGCCTTCCCGATAAATGATTCCCCTCATCCTGACGATGGTCAAAAGCACCAGCCCTCTCTCCTCAACTCCGGCCTCTTGCTCCAACACCGCTTTCTTCAGCGCGGCCAGGCTGTCACGGCGGCTCTCTGAATGAGAAATGCAGGAAGAGTTTGGTTATGGCCTTCAGGCATCCTGTGATGGTTTTGTGCATGCTTTTCCGAAGCGGCGAAAGGAACCACAGATTACACAGAGAGCACAGATTTTGAAAAGTTTATGGATATCAAGTCATCCACGAAAAACATCAATGGCGGAGTCAAAAATATCTGAGTAATCTCTGTAATCCGTGGTCAAAAAAGTCGAATCGATGACCGCGCTGCGGTTATGGGTAAAGCTTCAAGCTGACTGATTGAACTCGTCAGAGAATGGCGGCGGGCGTGACGCCAGCGCCACGTTCCATCATCCCCTGCACCCACCGCCAGGTCACATCACCGGCGGTTGCGGCATGGCGCAGCCACTCCATGGCGAAGTCACGCACATCGCGCAGCGGCGATTCGGCGGCGAGGCAGAAGAGAAGCACGAGCACCATCAAGTTCGCGAGATAGATCACCACCAGCGAGAGGAAGGTTCCGTTGTCCTTGAGGTCCGGTTGATCGCGCGGGATCATCCACAGCGTCCAGACCATGTGAAAGGTCCAGGTCACACCCATCACCGCGTAAAACGCCTGGTCCCAGCCGGGTTTCAAATCCGCCGAGAGCCGCAGGATGGCATAGGCCAGCGCGGCGATAGCCGACCAGAAGGGCACGAAGTAAGGCGAGAGCGCGATGATCAGGTTGGTCTTGTTAGTGGTGATGTAGCCGCCTTCCGTGCTGACGTGGAAGTCGGTCACCCTTCCGCGGAAGAGCACCACGAAGACCGCGTGTGTCAGCTCGTGGCCGAAGACATAAAGATAGAGGAAAAACGATTTGAACAAACCGGACCAGAACCAGCCCGCCATCGACATGACTCCCAACGCGAAATACCAGAACTCCGGCGTCTGCCAGAATCCCTTCTCGACGGTGGCTTGCGAGAAGCGCGAGAGAAAGGTCCACGTCGTCACCCAGCACAGAGGCAACAGCACGATCGCAAGCAGCCAGCGCGTCAGGCGGCGGACCCAATCGACGGCTTGCACGTCTTCGCCTCCCGCCGGTGTTGCGGCGATCGCCGCCCGCACGGATCTTAGCTCGCGTTTGCCGCTGCGGCGGTTGGCCTGCTCGTGCGCCCTTCGGTTCGCCCGGCTCAGAACCTCGCCAAAAGAGGTTTTTTCCCCTTTTCGCCTGCCCGCCGCCCGTTTGGTGGCCTGCTTGCTGCCTCGTCTCGACATGAACCGTTTCGCGTCGGGAGATTATTTGGGAAACTTAATGAATCAAGACGTTTCCTCGGTCGCTCACTTGCAATTCCGCGCTTGCGTCGCCGCGGCTCGCCGCCTATCCCCGCGCCCCACGAAACCATGGCCAGCACACCCGTTATCAATCTCCGCAAAGGACACGCCGTCCGCCACAACAACGAAGTCTGCCTCGTCACCGAGACGGAACTCAAGACCCCGCCGCGCATGGCCTCGTATGTCCAGATGTCGATCCGCAGCGTGGCGACGAAGAAGGTTTTCAACCTCCGCATGACTTCCAACGACTCGCTGGAAGGCGTGGTGCTGGAGCGCAATCCCCACGAATATTCCTACAAGGACAGCAGCGGCTACCATTTCCTCGATCCCAACACCTACGAGGACGCCGTCGTTTACGAGGACCTCATCGAAAACGTCAAAGACTACCTCATCGAGGGCCAGCTCTACACCCTGCTCATCGCCGATGGCGTGGTGGTCTCGGTCGAACTCCCGCTGACCATGACCATGACCGTCACCGAATCCTCGGAAGGCGTGAAAGGCGACTCCGCCAATAATGTTTACAAGCCCGCCACCATGCAGACCGGCCTGGTCGTGCAGGTGCCGCTGTTCATCAATGTCGGCGAGCGCATCAACGTCAAAACCGAGGACAACTCCTACCTGGGCCGCGCCTGAGCCGGATAATTAAGATTTCTTAATTTATCCTTGCGGTCAGCCCGGGCATTTGGAAACTTGGCCGCCGTATGAAAACCACACTCAGGCATCTGCTCTGGATTGGCGCTCTGCTAGTAAGCTCCGACGCAATGGGGCAGGCCGCCAGCTACACAGTCAAACCCGGCGACAGTCTTGCCAAGATCGCGCGCCGTCACGGCTGTTCGGCTCAGGAACTGGCGAAAGCCAACGACCTGAAGCTCAGTTCGGTCATCCGTCCGGGTCAGGCGTTGAAACTTCCCGCCAAAGAAGGCACGACTGCTGAAGTTGCGCCTGTTGCGGTGCCATCGGACAAAAGCCACACCATTCAATCCGGCGAGACCCTGAGTGCCGTCTCCCGCAAATACAAGATCCCGGTGGACTCCTTGATGGCCGCCAATCCCGGCATTAATCCCAAGACTCTCAAGGTCGGACAGAAGATCCGTTTGGCTGGAGCAGCCGAACCCGCTGCCGTAGCCAGCACCACTCCGCCGCCATCCGCGCCTGCGGAGAAGCCGAACAATGAAACAGCGGCCGCCACCCCGAATCCCACTACCGCGCAGCCGCCCGCCGAGCAGACCGTTTCCGCGGAACCCGAGGGCAAAATCCGCACCGTGATGGTGGAAAACGAACTGACTTTCGGTGAGTTCGCCACCCAGCATGGCACGGAGATCCAACGCCTCAATGAGCTCAACGGGCTGGATTTGACCGCCGCCACCGTGTTGGCAAAAGGCTCCGAACTTTACGTTCCCGCCCAGACGCGGCCCGAGCTTTAAGAGATCTTTCGCCCTGCGGCTGAAGTTTCAAGGAACGTAGATCGGATTGCCGGTCGGCTGGCTTTGGCCAGTCACCGGCATGGCCATTGCGCGAGGCCCCTGTGTGCTGGGTTCCCCGGTGATGGTCACTGGCGTCCCGACTTCCACGGAGTCGAAAAGCAGCGGCACAAATTCCTTGGGCAGGCGGATGCAACCGTGCGAAGCCGGTTTCCCGGGCTCCGGAATATAGCCGCCATGCATGCCGATGCCGTAAGAGGTGAGCCGCATCCAGTAGGGCATCGGCGCGGGCACATAGATCATGCCCTCCGGCACCTTGTCGGTGTGTTTTGCATCGGGTTCCACCACGTTTCCAAACTCGTCTTCGATCCAGCCATAGCGGTTGGAATACTTGTCCACGATCTTTTCCGTGATGCGGTATGGGCCGGCCTTCGTGCCATACCCCTCGCGGCCGGTCGCCACGTAACACCAGCCGATCGGCCGGCCGCCGCGCTCGAACTCCGCGATCTGGTCCGGCAGGCTGATGCGGATGGCCACCTTGCCCGGCCCGCCGTCGTCATACCAGCGGTGCAGCACCTGCCGCGTCTGGGTGGAGCGCGGAGGACCGGCGGGCGCGCAAGCCACGACCATCCATGGCAGCAGACATGGCAGCAGACATGGCAGCAGCGGCAGCAGGATTTTGACGGGAAAAGTCATCATGTCATGACCCGGTTCGGCGGGACGAACCCGCCCGCGAGTATGATGGCGGGAGCGCGATGATGTAGGCGGTCATGTCGCTGCGGTCAAGCACGCGAGGTGCCGGTTTTAAGCCGAGTTTGGGCTTGCATGGCCATTCCCCCACTTCTAAAAGCCGCGTCGCACGGCTTCTGACGAAAGAAAGGAGTGGGTCTCGCACCCACTCTTTTGCGTCTCCGGACCTCAGAAGCGGCGTCCGCAGACACAGCCCGCCATGACCAACGATATCGTCGCCCTCATCGAGTATTATGAGAAGGAAAAAGGCATCGACCGCGACAAGGTCGTTGCCGCCCTTGAGTTCGCGTTTATTTCCGCCTACCGCAAGATGGTCCCGGGGGCCGACGCCATCGAGACACTGCGCGCCGATGTGAACACCCGCAAGGGGGAAACCCGGATCTTCGCCTCGCTGACAGTCGTTGCCGACGAGGACTACCGCGACAAATTCAACCAGGTGCCGCTTTCCACCGCGCTTAAGAAGAATCCCGCCGCGCAACCCGGCGACATCCAGGAATTCAACGTCACGCCCAAGGATTTCGGCCGCATCGCCGTGCAGACCGCCAAGCAAACGATGATGCAGCGCCTGCGCCAGGCGGAGAAGGAAATGATTTATGAGGAGTTCAAGGACCGCGCCGGCGACGTGGTGTCCGGCACCGTCCGCCGCTTCGAGCGCAACGACGTGATGATCGACCTCGGCAAGTTCGAGGGCGTCATGCCCAACAAGGAGCGCGTGCAGGGAGAGGACTACAACATCGGCGACCGCATCCGCTGCTACGTGCTCGCCGTGGAAAACGAAGGCCGCGGCCCGGAGATCATCCTTTCCCGCAGTCATCCGAACTTCGTCCGCCGCTTGTTCGAGGCCGAGGTGAATGAAATATCCGACCGCACCGTGGAAATCCGCGGCATCGCCCGCGAGGCCGGCTTCCGCACCAAGGTCGCCGTCTGGAGCAGCGATGCCAAAGTCGATCCGGTCGGCGCCTGCGTCGGCATGCGCGGCGCGCGCGTCAAAAACATCGTCCGCGAACTCAACAACGAGAAGGTGGACATCATTCGCTGGAGCGAGGACCCGAAGGAATTCGTCCGTGAGGCGCTCAAGCCCGCCGAACTGCGCTCGATCACCGTCGATGAACCCAACAAGGTCGTCCATGTCACCGTTGATGAGGCGGATCTCAGCAAGGCCATCGGCCGCAAGGGCCAGAACGCGCGCCTCTCCTCCCGTCTGATGGGCTGGGATGTCCAGGTCCGCCGCGACGAGTCCAAGGAAGAGCAGTTCAAGGAAAAGATCGGCGGTGCCGCCCACACGCTCGGCGAACAACTCGGCATCTCCGACGAACTTGCCGGCAAACTCACGCTCGCCGGCGGCATCGCGCCGGAATACATCGTCGGAATGTCGGAAGAAGACATCGCCGAAGCTCTCGAAATATCCGTCGAGGAAGCGGCTCCCATCCTCGCCCGCGCCCAAGCCATCGTCAGCGGAGCCGCTGCCGGTAACTGATATATAACATCTCATTTCCCCCCACACCGTTTCCCATACACCGCCGAATGCCAAAAAACAGCGACAGCTCACCCGAAAAAGACAAGGTTCTCGACCTGCTCGACACGTCGAAGAAACCTTCACGCCGTGAGCGCCAGCGCAAGGAAGCCGAAGTCGCGCCTCCCGCTCCAAGCAAGCTGGAGAAAGCCAAGAGCGAGGCGCTCGATCTTTTCTCGGAGGAAAAGAAACCCAAAGTCCGCAAGACAGGCACGCCTCCCAAAGCCGTGCTCGGCAGCATTTCCAAACTGCTGGAGAAGGTAG
>Ga0315903_10007606_pt1 | contig 13525 bp, 7 predicted proteins | sample LakEriMetagenome_7_FD_203524 | JGI IMG/M metagenome (GOLD analysis project Ga0315903, IMG submission 203524) | Freshwater fungal communities from buoy surface, Lake Erie, Ohio, United States - Buoy 2 MA119 | ecosystem: Environmental > Aquatic > Freshwater > Lake | place: USA: Lake Erie, Ohio...
TGGCCGCCGCGCAGAAGCGGCTCGGCGAGGACATCGAGAAGGACGAGACCGGCACCACGCGGCGGATCGACGTGCAGATGGCGGGTCACGACGTGCTCTGGATGGTGGAGCCGGTGATGGGGCTCGATCCCGAGGCGTTGCTTCCCGGCGATCTCGACGTCGACGCCGACGACGAGGAGGCCGTGGAGAAGAGACTCGCCGAACTCCAGGCCAGGATTCGCAATGCAAAGCAGGTGAAGATCGGCGTGACGCACGCCTTTCTCGCCCGGCTCGGCGGCCGCCTGCTCGTCGGGCAGACGCTCCCGGCCACGGCCGCCATCAACGGCGATGCGGCCGATGCGGCCGATGCCGACGGTGGCGAGGAACTGGCGAAGGAGGTCTTCGAGCGGTTTCTCGCGGCCCATGAGGCCGACGGGCGCTCACCGCTTGCCGACATGGCTTCCCTGCCCGGCATGGCCGCCGCCCTGCCCGCCGGCCTCGCCGCCCTCGACGTGTTTGTCGATCCGCGGGTGCTTCTCGAGGTCTCGGTCGATGACGCCATGCGTGACCGCCTCGAGGCCGTCGGTCTCGGCGGGCTCGGCCCTGTCGGCTGGCGACAGGCCCTCGATGGCGGCCTGTTTCGCAGCGGCGCCTTCGTGAGCCTGTCCAAGCCGCGTGGCGGCTTGATGCGGATTCTCGACCAGGACTGCGATGCCTCGGAGGTGCCGCCCTTCGTCACCCGGGACGCCATCGACATCTCGCAGATCTCGCTCGACCTCGGGAAGGCATATGAGACGGTGAAGGAGTTCGCCGTGGACGAGGGGGGCGAGGAGACCGGCAACATGTTCATGGCGGTCGAGATGCAGGCTCAGGGCTGGCTGGGGGTGGAAGTGCCCCGGCTGCTGTCGTCGCTCGGCACCCGGCACTGGATCGTGAGCTACCCGCCGCGGGTGGCCGAGGCCCTTGCGGAGGCCCGTAGGGCCCGCGATGACGCCGCCGCTCAGGCCCGCCAGGTGGCCGATCGTGTGGCCGTGGTCTGGAGGATCGCCGACGAAGAGCCGTTCGCCCGGATCCTGCAGCGGCTCGCCGGCGCGGTCGGCGGCGAACTGCAGGAGGAGCAGGGCTTCCGGGGCGTGCGGGTTCCGAACGGTCCTGCGATCTTCGTGGGCCGGGACCACCTCGTCCTCGCGGTGGGGGGCGATTCGCTCGAGCAGACCTTGGCCGCGATTCGCAACCCTCCGGCCGGCGACGCGTCGTTCCGCGAGAGCGACGTCCCCAGGCGGGCCGCCGAGATGCTGCCGCTCGACCCGGCGCGAATGTTCGGGATCAGCGACAGCTCGCGGGCGGGAGGCTCCCTCGGCGTGCTCCGCGACATGGTCGCGGCGCTGGTGCCGGAGGACGTGGAGGAGTCCTATCGGGACCTGCTCACGGGTGCCCAGAAGCTGCTTCCCACCGGTGCAGAGATGGAGGGCATGTTCGGCGTCGGCGCGACGACGCTCCGTGCCGGCGACGAGGGCGTGTCGTTCCAGACCGTGTGGGAGATGCCCGCCCCGTAGGACGTCGTCATCGCGCCAGCGGGGCCTGATGGGCGGCGGGCACCACGCCCTGCGGGGCCGCCTTGACGCTGCCGGCCCTCGGGGCGGCGAGCTCAGCGGCCTCCGCCTTCGAGAGCGTGCTGGCCGGCATGCCGCCCGTGTCGCGGCGGGGGGCGTGCGTGGGCGATTGGCTCGTGCCCGCCAGGAAGTTGTCGATCGTGGCCGACTCCCGCAGGTGCGTGAAGTGGCGGGCCATCTCGATGCGCTGCTTCTTCTCGAAGATGTCGTCGTAGAGTTCGGCCCGCACCTCCTCGAATGCCACCTTCGCGGGCGCGGTGAAGCCCTCGCAGAAGATCACCATGAACCGGTCGGCCACCTGCACCACGCCCGAGAGTTCACCGGGCTTGAGGGCGAACGCCTCGCGTTCCAGGGTCGGCTGGCCGCCCCACCGCTGGATCGGCGGCACCTCCCCGCGGAGTGATCGCGTGGTCGGATCGACGGAGTAGGTCTCGGCGAGCGTGCCGATGTGCTCCGACGTCGGGTTCTGTCGCGCCAATTGCCAGACCTCCTGGGCCCGGCGCTGGCTGTCGAGCACGACGATCCGGCACCGCGCCCGCGGACCGAAGGTGGCCGCGAAGGCCCGGTCGAGGTCGTCCTGCGACACCGGCACGCTGCCCACGAGCTTCTTGAGGGCCACGGTCGGCCAGACCACGTCCTCGAGGTAGTGCCGCAGCGGCACCTTTTCCTCACGGGTCACGCGATCGAGCCATGCGGCCGTGTCGACCGTCCCGTCTGCCTTCGTGAATCCCATCTGGTTCGCGGCGCGGGCGATCTCGGCGTCGATGTCGGCCTGGGCGACCACCTGCTTCCGCTTGCCGAGGGCCTGTTCCACCAGCCGACGCGTCACCAGCACCTCCACCACTTCGCGGCCGTGCCGGTCGAGGCACGTCGATTTCACCTCCTCGATCGAGACCGGCTCGCCGTTGACCAGCGCCGCGACACCCGGCTGCGTGGCGGCCCGCGCCGGGTCGTTCATGATGTTCTCGACCTTCGAGGCCTCCTGCAGTCGCTTGAACACCTCGCTCGACGCCTGCCTGCTCTTCTTCTCGCGAAGTTCCTCGGCAATCTGCGGCTTCACCTCCTCGAGCGTGGCCCCGGCCGGAGGCAGCCGACCCTCGCACTTGATCACGATGAACTGGTCGCCCACCTGCACCACCTCGGAGATGGCCCCGTCCTGCAGACCGAATGCGGCCCGGTCGAAGGCGGGGTCGCCGGAGTGCATCCGGATCGGCTCCACCCAGCCGTTGGCGCTGGCGCTGCCGACGTCCGCCGAGTGCTGCCGCGCCAGTGATCCGAACTCGTCGGGCGCGGCGATCGCCTGCTTTCGCACCGACTCCGCCTCGGGCCGCGTGCGGCAGGCCACGATCCGGGCCTTCACGGCGGGGCCGAACCGGTTCTCGAACGCCCGCCGGACTTCCTCGTCGGTCGGCTGGACCGCGCCGCGGGCGAGCGACCGCAGGGCCAGCATCGGCCAGACGATGTCGTCGGCATACTGCTTCGGCGAAATGCCGCGCTCCTGCTGGATCATCTCCAGCCACTTGTCGCGGGGCACGCTGAACCGACGGGCCATCGCATCGATCTCGGCGCTGGTGTCCTGCGGCGTCACGGCAATGCCCTGTTTGCGGCAGGCCTGTTCGATGATCCGCCGGTTGACGAGCGCCTCCAGGACGCCCGCCCCGTGACGGCCGAGGCACTCCGCCGCGAGCTCGTCGGCGGTGATCTCGGCGCCGTTGACGGTCGCGGCGGGCTTCGCGCCGGCCGCCACCGGTGCGGCGGCCTGCTGCGGGGGCGTGGCGTCGGCCTCCAGGGAACCGGTCAGCAGCCTCCAGCCGACACCGACCGCAACGATCACCGCCGCCGCGGCAACCTCGCGAGCAACACCCCACCTCGACGCATCCGCAGCCATGGTGCCCTCCTTGGTCGCCGCCTTCGGGCGGATTCCACCGCCTGCGGCCGAGTGTGGAGATAGGCAATCCGGCCGCCGTGATCAAGGCGAGCCGCCGGTCATCCGCATGGACGGCCGCTGCGCCGTCGCGTAGGCTGCCCCCTCCCCTTTCCCAGAGCCCCCATATGTCGCACGCAGCCCCGTCGCCCGATCTGCAGGTGCCCGAGTGCCTGGCAACTCTCGGGCTCCGTCCGCCGCTCACGCTCGAAGACGTGAAGCAGGCCTACATGGCCCTCGCGAAGACGGCCCACCCCGACCGGGGCGGCGACCCGCAGGCCTTCATCAGGCTGCAGAAGGCGTTCGACGACGCCACCGACTACGTGAAGTTCAAGGCGAGCAAGCTCGAGTGGCTGGCATCGAAGATCGACGCCTACGCCCAGCAGCAGGAGGTGGCCACCGAGACGATCGAGCGGGGCGGCAGCATCGAGATGGAGGAGACCGACTGGCTGCGGCGTTCGTTCGGCGAGGACTTCGGCCATGTGGCCGACAAGCTCGTCGCCGTGAGGCTGCCGAACGGCAGAGCCGACGACGTGTTCGCCATCCTCCTCGGCTTCCGGGCCGATTCGCTCAAGGACCTCGCCGTGCTCGACCTGGTCGGCGGCTCGATCAGCGACGAGGGCCTGTTGCAGCTCAAGGACCTCAAGGGGCTCAGGCATCTCGACCTGAGGGGCACCCGGGTGGGCAAGCTCGCCGCGGAGATCCCCGGTTGGTTCGAGAATCTCGAGTTCCTCGGTCTTCCCAAGGGCGCCCTGGGCATGTTCGCCCGGATGACCTTGCCGCGCCGGGTCCGGCTCGCGGTCGGCGACTCTGCCACGGAGGAATGAAATGGTCGGCCGGAGCTTCGCGACGACGCTCCTCGCGATCGGCCTGATGATGCCGATGAAGCCGTCACACGCGGTCGAGCACGCCGTGCTGGATGCGTTCGAGGAGCACGGTGTCACCGTCGACGACGCCGGCCGCGCCGTCGAGTTCCACTATCGGCTGCTGCGGCCGGAGGCGTCGGAGCCCGGCGTCCGCCATCCCGTCGTGCTTTTTCTGCATGGCGCCGGGGAACGCGGTGACGACAACGAGGCGCAGCTGAAGTTTCTGCCGCGCTGGATGGCCGAGGCGGACAACCGGCGGCGTCACCCCTGCTTCCTGATCGCTCCGCAGTGTCGCAAGGACCATGCCTGGGCCGAGATCGACTGGAAGTTGAAGCGGCCTCTGCCCCTGGCCGAGCGGCCGACGGCCGATCTCGCCGCGGCCCTGGCTGCCCTCGACGCCGTCCTCGCAACGGAGCCGGCTGATCCGGCCCGCGTCTACGTCACGGGGCTTTCCATGGGCGGCTACGGCACCTGGGACCTCGCGTGCCGAAGCCCCGAGCGATTCGCCGCCGCGCTGCCCATCTGCGGCGGTGGCGACCCGGCGTCGGCCCCGCGGCTCGCCGCCCTGCCGCTGTGGTGTTTCCACGGCAGCGAGGATCCGCTCGTCCCGGCGGCCCTGTCACGGTCGATGATCGACGCGATCGTCGCCGCGGGCGGAGTGCCGATCCACTCGGAGCTGCCGGGCGTGGGGCACGACTCGTGGAGCCCCGCCTACCGCAATCCCGCCGTGCTCGACTGGCTGTTCGCCCAGCGCCGCCGCTGACGGGCGATCACTCGGGAAAGAGTCTCGTGGAAAGGTATCGCTCGCCGAGGTCGGGGAGCACCACGACGACGAGTTTGCCGGCATTCTCGGGACGGCGGGCCACTTGCAGGGCGCCCCAGGCCGCCGCGCCGCAGCTGATGCCGCACATCAGCCCTTCCCGCTTCGCGAGCTGCCGCGCGGTCTCCATCGCGTCTTCGTCGTCGACCCTCACCACCTCGTCGATCACGTCGAGGTTGAGGATGTCGGGAATGAAGCCGGCGCCGATGCCCTGGATCGTGTGCCGGCCGGGCTTGATCGGTTGCCCGGAGAGCTTTTGGGTGATGACCGGACTGTTGGCCGGCTCGACGGCGACGACCTTCAACCCGGGCTTCTTGCTCTTGAGCGTCTCGCCCACGCCGGTGATCGTGCCGCCCGTGCCCACGCCGCAGACGACGACGTCGATCTGGCCGTCGGTGTCGGCCCAGATCTCCTCGGCCGTGGTTCGCCGGTGCACCTCCGGGTTGGCCGGATTCTTGAACTGCTGGGGCATGAAGAACTGGGTGCTCGAGCGGGAGATCTCCTCAGCATGCCGCACGGCACCGGGCATCCCCTCGGCGGCGGGCGTGAGCACGAGCTCTGCGCCGAGCGCCTTGAGCATCCGACGCCGCTCAAGGCTCATGCTCTCCGGCATGGTGACGCGGAGCTTGTAGCCGCGGGCCGCGCACACGTAGGCGAGGCCGATCCCCGTGTTGCCGCTCGTGGGCTCGATGATCACGGTGTCGGGGCCGATCTTTCCGTCGCGCTCGGCGGCGTCGATCATCGCGCCGGCGATCCGGTCCTTCACGCTCCAGAGCGGATTCATGTTCTCGATCTTGCCGGCGACGGTCGCGACACAGCCCTCCGTGACTCGACGCAGCAACACGAGCGGGGTGCGACCGATGCACTGCGTGATGTCGCTCTTGATTCCGGCGGGCAGTTTCGCTGTGACCATGAACCCCTCCCGTGACGAGGTCGCGGACGGCCTCCGGCCCCGCGCCGGCGCAGCCCGCACCGCCCGTATTATCGGCACAACCGGCAGAAATCTGCAGCCGCAGAGCTCCGCCTGGCGGGCTCGGGGCCGCCCGTGCCCGTCGCCGGACGCTCGCTCCCGGGCACGGGCAGCCCCGAGCGGCGGGGCTACGGCAGCCGCCTCACGCGGAGGTTGCGGTAGTGGACCTCGCTGCCCGGGTCGTGGGCCTGAAGGGCGAAGGTGCCCTCGGAGAGTCTCCGCGTGCCGATCACCCCCTCCGGCTCCACGAACTCGTAGAGCACCGTGTCGTCCACCTTCACGCCCACCGCCCTGCCGTTGACCACCACCTCCATCGTGAACCAGGTGTCGTCCTTCGCCGGTGGCGTGAAGCTCTTGACCACGTTGTAGAGGCTGCCGGTGCGGACGGGGTCCTGCTGCGAGTTGTTGACCTGCACCTCGTAGCCCTGGGCCGGCCAGCCGTCGGGCTGGAAGGCGGTATGGATGAAGATGCCAGAGTTCGCCACCGGCCTCGTGAGCACCTCGGCCTTGAGGTGGAAGTTCCGGAACCGGGCCGGCGCGGCCGGGTCGGCTCCCACGTAGAAGAGGTGACTCCGCGGTCCGCTGCAGACGATCGCCCCGTCCTTCACCGACCAGCTGCCAGGGTTTTCGTTGGCCTGCCAGCCGGCGAGCGACGTGCCGTCGAACAGGCTCGTGAACCCCTCCTCGGCGGCGCCGGCAGCGGCGCCGGCGAGCGTCGCCAGGCCGATCGCCGTCCCCCCGATGGCACGCCGAACCACCGCTCGCATACGCTCGTAGACCATGGACGACACTCTCCTCGACGCCCGCGCCTGAAGGACACCGCGATCACAACGACCGCCCACACGCAGGAGCATACGGCGGCCAGCGGCGCCGGGCCACCGCCGGAGGTGCCCGAGCACGTGCACCGGCGGCTCGACGCGGCGGGGCTCAACCACCGGCCCGTCCTGCTTTCGGTCGACACCGACGTCACCCTGTCCGGCGATCCGACCGCCGAGTGGCTCGTCGTTACGCCCGACCACCTCGCGGCGACCGACGGCCGGGACACCCTGCGGACGGTCGCCTGGCCGGCGGTGGAACGCGTCCGCACCACGTCCGGTGTCGGCGGCGGCTCGTTGCAGGTCCGGACCGGAGGCGCCTGGATCGACCTCGTCCGCTATTCCAACGCGCTGGCGACCAGGTTCCACAAGGTGTCACGGGCTCTGGAGCGATCCCGCGAGCGGCTGGCGGCCGGGCTGCCTGGAGACCTCGACGGTCTCGACGGATCGCTCGATCCGCCGGGCTGTGCGACGTGCGGCCTGCGGCTGCAGACCTCCGAGGACTCCTGTCCGCGGTGCCTGCAGAAGGGGCAGATCCTCCGACGGGTCGGCACGCTCCTCGCTCCCCACGCCCGGGGCTCGGTCGCCCTCTGCCTGCTCACGTTCGTGGGCGTCGTCGCGGAGCTCGTGCCGCCGAAACTCCAGCAGACCATGGTCGACGACATCCTCTCGGCCAAGGCCGGTGAGGCCGGCGGCACCGCCCCCGACTTCAAGACGGCGCTGCTCGTCGTCGTCCTGGCGCTGGCGTTCTCTCGGGTGCTCCTGGCCGTCGTCGGGGTGATCAAGGGCAGGCTCACCACCGCGATCGGCTCGGGCATCACCTCGGCCCTCCGCGAGGAGATGGTCCGCAAGCTGCAGGGGCTTTCGGTGGCCTACTACGACCGCCACCAGGTGGGCTCGATGATCAGCCGCGTGGCCCACGACAGCGAGGTGCTCCACGGGCTGATGCACCAGATCACCGGCGGCTTCCTGCTGCAGATCGTGCAGCTCTTTGGCGTGGGTGCGATGCTCGTGTGGATCAATCCGAAGCTCGCCGCGTTCACGCTGATCCCGGTGCCGCTGGTCATTCTCGGCTCGTGGATCTTCTGGCGGCATGTCTACCCGCGGCACTACAGGCTCTGGGATGCCGCCAGCAAGCAGATGACGACCCTCTCCGGCATGCTCTCCGGCATCCGCGTGGTGAAGGCCTTCGCCCAGGAGCCGCGCGAGCTCGACCGCTTCCACGGCGCCAGCGACCACCTCCGCCGGTGGCGGCAGTGGGTGGAGCACACCAACACCACCTACGCGGCGTCGATGCAGATCGTGTTCAGCCTCGGCGGGCTGATCGTCTGGTATGTCGGCGGCCGCGACGTGATCGGCGGCAGCATGACGCTCGGCCAACTGATCGCGTTCCTCGCCTACCTGGCGATGTTCTATGCGCCCCTGGGCGCGCTCTCGAACTTCACCACCTGGCTGACGAGCTTCCTCTCGGGGAGCAAGCGGGTGCTGGAACTTCTCGACACGCCGGTGGTCGTCACCGACCCGGAGGCACCAGAGGCCTGGGACGACGTCCGGGGCGCGATCTGCTTCGCCAACGTGACGTTCGGCTACGACCGCAACCAGCCGGTTCTGCACGACGTCTCCTTCAGAGTGGCACCCGGGGAGATGGTGGGGATCGTGGGCCGTTCGGGCTCCGGCAAGAGCACGCTGGTGAGCCTTCTGGCCCGCTTTCACGACGTCCAGGAGGGATCGATCACGGTCGATGGCCACGACATCCGGCAACTCTCGTCGCACGACCTCCGCGAGCGACTCGGGATCGTGTTCCAGGATTCCTTCCTGTTTCGGGGCACGATCTGGAGGAACCTCTCCTACGGCCGTCCCGGGGCCACGATCGAGCAGGGGCTCGCCGCAGCCAGGGCGGCCGGAGCCCACGACTTCCTCTGCCGGCAGCCCCTGGCGTACGAAACGCTCCTTGGCGAGCACGGGGCGGGCCTGTCGGGGGGCGAGAAGCAGCGGCTGTCGATCGCCCGCACGCTCCTCTACGACCCGCGGGTGCTGGTCCTCGACGAGGCCACCAGCAACATCGATGCGGAGGCCGAGAAGGCGATCCAGGAGGCGCTGGCCGTGCTCGTGCGCGGCCGCACCACGATCGCGATCGCCCACCGCCTGTCGACGCTCCGCAACGCCGACCGGATTCTCGCCTTCGATCGCGGCCGCCTGGTCGAGCAGGGCACGCACGCCGAACTGCTCGCCGCCGACGGCGTCTACGCCCGGCTCGTACGGATCCAGACGCAGGTGACGAAGCAGCCGACTGTCGACACGCTCCTCACCGAGGCCGAGCAGCCCCCCCCGATCGCCGCCACGGAGCCCGTCTCCGCGGCGGGGCTCGACTGGCTCGATCCGTCTCGGCATCGCTTTCGTATCGGCCACCAGGAGCGGATCGAGTTGGGCTCGACCGACGGCGGCTCGCCGGCGGTCGTGTTCGTGATTCGCACCTTTCCGGCCACGCATCCCGAAGAGTATCTCTCGGTGCGGGGCTGGGACGAGCACGGCGACGAGGTGGAAGTGGGGTTGATCCGCCGACTCGACGACTGGCCGGAGGAGGAGCGACGGGTGATCCGCGAGGCGCTGCGGCGGCGGTCATTGATTCGCGAAGTGCTTCGCGTCCACGACGTGCGGCTCGTCCACGGCTACCTCGACTTTGACGTGGAGGCCGACTGCGGCAGGCGGCGATTCACGATCCGCTGGACGCAGGGCCAGGCGTTCGACTTCGGGACTGGAGGCAAACTGCTGGTGGATACCGACGAGAACCGCTGGGTCGTGCCGCGGATCGACGGTCTCCCGCCGGCGGACCGGGAGCGGTTCCTGCAGTACGTCTACTGGTGACGATCAGGCCGCAAAACCGGACGAAAAACGCGGGCCATGAGGGTTTTGCGGGCCGTTTGCGGCCCGTCTGGGTCGCCACTACAACCATGGGGCTCAGGACGAGGGGTATCCGCCACCCGGCCGATACCCGTCGATCCGTCAGGGAAGACGGAGCCACCAATTGACGGACTTACGTTTTTTCCTTCTGGAGTTGTTCGATGAACATCGTTGACCTGATTTCAAGCCAGATGACGCCCGACGTGCTGGGCAAGCTCGGCGGCCTCATCGGCGCCAGCGAGTCGCAGACGAAGACGGCCACGAGCGCCGCGGTTCCCGCGCTGCTCAACGTGTTTGCCAAAATGGCCGGCACCCCGAGCGGCTCCGACCAGCTCGCCAAGGCGATGGGCGGCCTCGACCTCGGCATGCTCGGCAACGTCGCCGGCCTGCTGGGCGGCAACCAGGCCTCGGGCCTCGGCGGCCTCGGCGGCAACCTGCTCACCTCGCTGCTCGGCAACAACCTGTCGAGCATCGTGGGCACGATCGCCTCGTTCGCCGGCATGCAGCCCGGAATCATGAAGACGCTGCTCACCTACCTGGCCCCGATGGTGCTCGGTATGGTGGCCAAGCAGTTCACGGGTCGCCCCGACGCCGCCGGCGTGAGCCGGCTGTTCTCGGAGCAGGCCGGCAACATCCGTGGTGCCCTGCCCGCCGGCCTGTCGCTCGGTGATTTCGGCGGCACGTCCGGCAGCCGCCACAGCGAGCCGGCACGGCACGGCAGCCACGCGCACGAGGCGCCCTCGGGTGGCCTGCCGGGCTGGCTGCTGCCGCTCCTGGCCCTCGGAGCCCTCGGCCTCGGCTGGTACCTCTGGAATCAGAGCCAGGCCAAGAAGAAGGAGGCCGAGGAAGTCCGTCCGGTTGCCGCGCGGGAGACGGTGCGTCAGGACGGTCCGGTGACCATTCGCGAGAAGGAAGTCGTCGCCACGCAGGGCAAGGACGTGATCGACATCGTCGCCGACGAGATCTCGATCGACCCCAAGTTCCTCGAGGCGGTACGGATCGGCAAGAATGCCACCGAGCTGTTCGGGGGGCTGACGAGCGTGCTCAAGGGCGTCACCAACGAGGAGACGGCACGGCTCGCCCTGCCGGAACTCCAGAAGCTCGCCCCGATGCTGACGTCGCTCGAGGACGAGGCCGGCAAGCTGCCCGTCGAGGAAAAGCCCGCGTTCGCGTCGTTCGTGGGCAAGAACCTCGGCCTGCTGTCGAAGATGATCGACACCGTGATGGCGATCCCGGGCGTCAAGGACCTGCTCGGTCCGGTCGTCGTGCCGATGGTCGAGACGCTCACCAAGCTCTCGAAGTAAGCCCGGGCGTTCGCGGCTGAAAAACCCACACCGGCCCGGATCGGCCCAGCCGATCCGGGCCGGGTCGTTTTCAGAGGATGGCCAGCGGGTTCCGCTTCTCCTCGAGCGTGCCGCGGGTGACGCCGACGCGGTTGGCGGCGCGGAGTTCCGTCCAGACGTCGCGGCCGGTCTTCGTGCCGGCAAGGAGTCCGCGGTAGGCGGCGATCACCCGGGCGATCTCCGCCTCGTCCTCGTCGAGCAATTCGACGCGGAAGTGCCGCACGCCCGTGGCCAGGAGCGCAGGCACGATCTCGGCGCCGCTCTGAGGCGTGGCGTTGTAGAGCGTGTTGCGGCAGCCGACGTCGGCCGTGAGCGGATGCTCCACGCCCAGCCGGTCGCGGAGCTTCACCGCGTGCTCGTCGCAGGGGCGGCCGCAGTTGGTCTTGTTCGTACCCGGCGAGAGCACCGCGCAGAACACGCAGTGCTCCATGTGGAACATCGGCATGTGCTGGTGCACCACGACCTCGAGCCGATCAGCCGGCGCCGCCCCCACCAGGGCGAGCAGCTGCTCGCGGTTGCAGTCGTACGACGCCGTCACCCGCTCGCAGCCGGCGTCGAGGAAGAACTCCGCGGCTCGGTCGTTGGCCACGTTCAGCGAGAAGTCGCCGATCGCCGGCAGGCCTGCTTCGCGGAAGAATCTCAAGCCCGACCAGGTGCGGACCAGCACCCCGTCGGGATCGTGTTTGGCCAGGGCCCGATACACGCCCATCTCGTCGGGCTTCTGGATTCGCGGCGTCGCCAGCAGGATCGCCGCCCCGACGGCCCGGCAACGGTCGACTGCCTCACCATACTGGCGGATGTCGGCAAACTCGGCGTGGATCCTGCGCTCGCCGAGCTCGAGTACCCGGCCGAGCTGGGCGAGCGAGCGAACGAGCACGTGGAGGAGCGGAATCGCGGGTGAAGCGGGCGTGGCCGCACGGCTGGGCCGGGCAGGTTCGAACGACCGGCGATCGCCGCGCGGATCCGGGCGTTCCTCCCCGGCATCGCGCCGCCCGTCGGCGACCGCCCGCTCGAGTTCGGCGACGAGATCCCGCCGCAGGCCGCCGAGCACGCTGAAGGGCACCATCGGCATGCCGCCGAGTTCGGCGTCGAGATCACGGAGCCGAAACGGCGTGCCGCCGAGACGTCCGAACTGCTCGCGGAGCACCTCGACGGTGAGCGGGTGCTTCGTCGCCTCGTGAGCGGGCTCGGCCGACACGACCTCGCAGGACGCGCCGAACCCGGTGCGGGCCGTCACCCGCACCGGCTCGCCGACCACGGCCCGCACGGCGAGATCGACAGGCTGCTGCCGGGTGAGATCCCCGCCGGCGTAGGTCTTCCGGAGCCGGGCGGTGACCACGGGGTCATCCGTCTTCCAGACCGCCTGCCCTGAAGCGATTCGGCCAGGATCGATCGCCCCGTGCGCGAAGGCGAGGTCGACGCGGCCGGCCGCCACCGCCTCGGTGAGCGACCGGCCTGCCGAGAAGATCTCGTAGATCCGGCCGCCGACCGCATCGTCGCTCGTTTCGCCGCAGTCGATCGCCACGCCGTCGCCGCGCTTCACGCCGCCCACGAGCTCGACCGTCACCCGCCCGCGGCGGGCCTCCACGACGGTGCCGACCCGCACACCCCGCTTCGCGCTCGACGTGGCGGGCACGAGCATCTTGTGATCGCAGCCGCGGAGCCAGCCGGGAGAAAAACCCCGGGAGAAGGTCAGCTCCATCTCCTCGACGTCGTGGGGCGTGAACGTGACCGGTCGTCCGGCCATGGCCGTGTCGATCGCCCGCCGATAATGGCTGGTGATGGCGGCGACGTACTCGGGCGTCTTCAGCCGGCCCTCGATCTTGAAGGCGGCGACGCCGGCATCGAGCAGCTCCGGTGCCAGGGCATAGGCCGCCAGATCCTGCGGCGAGAGGAGGTACTTCTGGTCGCCGAGATCGACGTCATGGCCGTCGCAGACGAGTTCGTAGGGCAGGCGGCAGGCCTGGGCGCACTGCCCTCGGTTCGCGCTCCGGCCGCCGAGCGACTCGCTCGTGAGGCACTGCCCGGAGTAGGCGACGCACAGCGCTCCGTGCACGAACACCTCGATCGGCATCGTGGTGCGGCTGCGGATCGCCGCGATCTCGTCGATCGAGAGCTCCCGGGCGACCACCACTCTCTGCATGCCGAGCCGCTCCGCGAGTTCGATCGTCTCGGCGCTCGTGAGCGTCATCTGCGTCGAGGCGTGCAGGGGGAGATCGGGCCGCCGCTCACGGATCAGTGTCGCCGCTCCGACGTCCTGCACGAGCACCGCGTCGACGCCTGCGTCGGCCACG
>Ga0315903_10007608_pt1 | contig 13524 bp, 10 predicted proteins | sample LakEriMetagenome_7_FD_203524 | JGI IMG/M metagenome (GOLD analysis project Ga0315903, IMG submission 203524) | Freshwater fungal communities from buoy surface, Lake Erie, Ohio, United States - Buoy 2 MA119 | ecosystem: Environmental > Aquatic > Freshwater > Lake | place: USA: Lake Erie, Ohio...
GGTGCGGCCGGCATCTGGTGGAGCAACGAACCGTCGATCTTCGACCCTGTCGCCGCCGCAGAGACCAGCGCGGCTGAGTCGGGCCACAAACTCGTCACCGGGTACACGACCACCAGCACCGTCATCAAGATGGCCCGCGGTCTGCTGAACAAACCCGGCGGCTATCTGTCGAACGACGTGATGCCCCCGGGGCTCTGGCTCGACAACATGCCGAACTGGGAATTCGGTGTTCTCACGCAGCTGCGGGACGTCTCCCGCGCCTTCCGCATCGACTTTTCGCGTAGTCAGTCTCAGTCCAGCGAAGATCCGGATCTCTCCATCGCCGAGGGCAAGTTCTTCTTCGACAACTCGAGCTGGGCTTTCCCGCCCTCGGAGCAGGAATATCAGGACGCGATTGGTCTGTTTGATCACTACCGTGACCGCCTTGCCGGGCAGCGCTCGCCGCGAGCCAGGTTCTACGCGCGGGCGGACAACCTGAATCAGTGGTTGCAGGGCGTTGAAACGCGGCTCGGGTCGCTGTCGCAGCGTCTTTCAGCCAGCGTCGGCAAGCGCGCCCTGATGCTCGATGGCACCGTGTTGCCCGGTCCTGGCGAGGGCGAAGTCCGCACGCCCTGGGTCGAAATCGATGACGTATTCTACGAAGCGCGCGGTCAGGCCTGGGCGCTGATCCATCTGCTGCATGCCGTCGAACACGACTTCGCCGATGTACTCGCTGACAAGAATGCGCGCGTGAGCCTGCAGCAGATCATCCGCGAACTGGAACCGACCCAGGACGCGGTATGGAGTCCGTTCATTCTGAACGGCAGCGGCATGGGACTGCTTGCCAATCACTCGCTTGTAATGGCGTCGTATCTCTCCCGCGCCAACGCCGGGATCAGCGACCTGCGCCGCCTGCTCGCTCAGGGCTGAGTGCGGTGCCGCGTGCAGGGCGCCGCGGGTCCGCAAACCGTGGCGCTCAGCTCGCCTGCTGCTCCTTGATCCAGGCATCCACCGTACGCTCGAGTATGTCGAGCGGCATGGCGCCGTTCATGAGCACCAGCTCATGGAATGCTCTGAGGTCGAAGCGGTCCCCCAGCGCAGCCTGCGCACGCTCCCGACAGCGCAGCATGGCGAGTTGCCCCACCTTGTAGGCGGTCGCCTGACCCGGCCAGACCACATACCGCTCGATCTCTCGCTCAACGTCGGCTGCGCTGTTACTCGTGTGAGCAAGCATGAACTCTATGGACTGCTCGCGGGACCAGCGCTTGTGGTGCATGCCCGTGTCGACCACGAGTCGAACGGCGCGAAACATCTCGTCATTGAGCCGTCCGAGATTGCCGAGCGGATCCAGAGCGTACAGGTTCATGTCAACCGCAGCGACGCGCTCGGCATACAGCGCCCAGCCTTCGGTGTAGGCGGAAAAGGGCGACATGCGTCGCAGCAAGGGCACGTCTTCAATCAGCTGACCCACCGATACCTGAAAGTGATGTCCAGGCGCCGCCTCATGATAGAGCAGCGTCGGCAGCACCCAGCGCGGGTTGTCCGCCGTATCCTTCTGATTGATGTAAAAACGACCCGGTCGCGAGCCGTCAAGAGCGGCGGCCTGATAGTAACCGCCAGCCGACCCGTTCTCTGCGTAGGGCGGCACCCGCACAATCTCAAGGGGCTGGGTGGGCTGGGTGATGAAGAACTCGTCCGCCTGCTCCATGAGCGCAGCGTTGAGCTCGCGCAGATAATCCAGCATCGCCGCGCGACCCGCATCGTCATTCGCGAAGAGGTGTTTCGGATCGGCTGCCAGCGCACGAGCGCGCGCGCCGACCGAGCCTTCGGTCAAACCCTCCGCGTCGAGAATCGCGTCCATTTCCTTCTCGATCCGCGCCACCTCCGCGAGCCCGAGCGCGTGGATGTCCTCCGCGCTCAGGGTGGTCGTGGTATTCGACCTCAGCGCTGCGGCGTAGATGGCTTCTCCCTCCGGAATGCGCCAGATACCCGCGTCGTGAGAGGCGTTCGTTGCCATGTCTTCGAAGAGCGTGATCAGCTGGTCGTACCCGGGCAGTACCCTGCTCTCGACGTGCTCACGCGCCGTTTCGAGATACGCCTGCCGCGCGTCGGGCGAAAGCTCCTCGAGTCCGTCGAGCTTTGGTGCGAGGGAGGTTACGAGGACATTGTTGGCAGCGCCGCCTTCTCCAAACGCGCGCAGGGCGGTCAACGTCTTGGCGATGATGAAGTCTGGCGGAGTGACACCTGCCGCCCGATCTTCCTCGATGCGCACGCGGGTCTCTTCGAGCACTCTGCCGAACTCCGCGACCCGCGACAGATAGCGTCGCACGCTGCGTTCGTCGACGATCACATGGGTGTCGGTCAGGAATTGCGGCAAGTCGACCGTTACCCCGGAGATCTGATTCACGCGGTAGCCGCCGTGAGCGAAGGCGGACTGGCGGATCATGTCGTCGAGGAACCACTGCGCGATCTCGAGACTGAGGCGCTCCTGTTGATCGAGCGTTGCGGCATCGAAGCGATCCAGTCGCGCGCGCGCCGCCTTCACCCTTTCGATCTGCTGCAGTTCACCGGCGCGGGTGTAGTCGCCGAGCTTGCCGCTGTGGAAGTCGAGCGGCGTGTTATCGATCAATCCGACGCCGGTCAAAAGTTCGGGCGTATCGAGCGCGAACTCTGCTGTGAACTGGTTGATGACATTGTTGACGGTGACAGGATAGAACCAGAACCACACCGACGCGCCGCCGGCGCCAACAACCAGCAGCAGCAACAATCCGCCCAGAGCCTTGGCAGCAAATCGCATGTCGGCGCGTTCCTCTTCTGTTTCCTGACTCAGACCTCGAATGCCGGCAGTTTCTTGGCTACCAGCTCGTTCTTTAGCCGCACGTACTGCGGCAATCCGTCGCGGTACGGAGGATAGTCCTCGCCAGCCACCAGCGGCGCCAGATAGCGGCGTGCCGCCGCGGTAATGGAGAAGCCGTCGCGGCTGATGAAGCTGCGCGGCATTTTCCGCTCCACGTTTGCGACCTTGTCTAGGGGGACCGCGTCGATCGTCCAACGGTAGGGAACATCGCGCTTGCGCACGATCACTGGCATGACCGCGTTACGACCCGCGAGCGCGAACTCCACCGCAGCCTTGCCTACAGCATAGGCCTGCTCCACATCGGTAGCCGACGCAATGTGGCGCGCCGCCCGCTGCAGATAGTCCGCTACCGCCCAATGGTACTTATAACCCAGCGATTCCTTGACCATGGCCGCGATGGCAGGCGCTACACCGCCGAGCTGGGTGTGGCCGAACGCATCCTTGCCACCCGCATCGGCGAGGAATGTGCCATCCGCATACTGAGCGCCCTCAGACACTACGACGACGCAATACCCGCTCGCGTCGACCGACTTCTTCACCTTGGCAAGGAAACGCTCCCGGTCGAAGGCAATCTCGGGGAACAGGATCACATGCGGCGCATCGCCAGGCGTTTCCTGCGCCAGACCGGCCGCTGCTGCAATCCAACCCGCGTGGCGCCCCATCACCTCGAGAATGAATACCTTGGTCGATGTCTCGCACATCGAAGCCACATCAAGCGCCGCTTCCCGAGTGGAGATCGCGACGTACTTGGCAACGGACCCGAAGCCCGGGCACGTGTCCGTAAACGGCAGATCGTTATCCACCGTCTTCGGCACCCCGACCGCGGTCAGGGGATAGCCGAGCGCGGCGCCAATCTGTGCGACCTTGTTCGCGGTGTCCTGGGAGTCGCCGCCGCCGTTGTAGAAGAAATAACGAATGTTGTGGGCACGGAACACGTCGATCAGACGTTCGTATTCACGCCGGTTCTGCTCGAAGGACTTGAGCTTGTAGCGACAGGACCCAAAGGCGCCGCTCGGCGTATGCCGCAGCGCGGCGATCGCACGCGCCGATTCCTTACCCGTATCGATGAGCTCTTCGCGCAGCGCACCAACGATCCCGTTGCGTCCGGCGAAGATCTTGCCAATGCGATCCTTGTGCGCGCGCGCGGTTTCGATGACCCCGCAGGCGCTGGCATTGATGACGGCAGTAACGCCGCCAGACTGGGCATAAAACGCGTTGGCTTTCGCCATGGTGAACTCCTGGGGGTGAGCGGCCCGAAGCGGCATTTGCGTGACCGATACGGGCGGGTATGTGCGACAATCTCAACGCTATTCTGCCAGACCGGCCATGAAATCCATCATCGAGCTCTACCTTGGTATCTGCCTTCTGCGGCGCAGCCCAGCGACACTGCCGGGTGCGGGGAGCTTTCTTCTCATTGTATTTGCCGTCAACGTCGGGCTGAGTCTGATCATCTCGATGACGCTGGCAAACGCGGCAGATCCGCTGCGCAGTGTGTCGGTGATACTGCTTGGGCAGGCCACCACCGCGGTACTCGTTAAGCTGATGCTCGATGCGCGGCGTGTTGGCGACCGTTTCACCACCACGCTTGCCGCCCTGTTCGGCTGTGATGCGCTGATGACCGTATGCTTCGGGCTTGTGTCGGCGCTCTTGCGCGCCATGGGACCCTCCGGTGTTCTGGTCGCGCTGACGCTGTTCCTGCTCTGGTCTGTCGCGGTCATGGGCTTCATCCTCCACCACGCGCTCAACGTGCGATTCGGCATCGGTGTCGGACTGGCGCTTGCGACCTCGCTTTTGAGCACCACGCTCGGTCAGCTTGCCCTCGGCATCTGAACGGAAGCCAACATGTCAGCACACATCTACTTTCTCGGGATCGGCGGCACGCTGATGGGAAGCCTCGCGCAGCTCGCGCGTGAGCGCGGCTACCGGGTATCCGGCTCTGATCGAGCGTTGTATCCCCCAATGAGCGAACAGCTCGCGGCCGCTGACATCACTCTGTACGAGGGCTTCGACCCGTCCCAGCTCGACCCGGCACCGGATCTCGTCGTCGTCGGCAACGCGGGTCTTCCGCGGGGCCACCCGGGGATCGAGCATGTGCTCGACATCGGGCTTCCTTACATGTCAGGCGCCGAGTGGCTTGGCCGCGAAATCCTGCCCGGACGCTGGGTGCTGGCCGTCGCCGGCACGCACGGCAAGACCACCACCGCCAGCATGCTCACGTGGATTCTGGAGCAGGCGGGTCTTGAGCCCGGCTATCTGATCGGCGGTGTGCCAAAGAATTTCGAGCGCTCGGCACGGCTTGGGGCGACACCGTTCTTCGTGGTGGAGGCGGACGAATACGACACCTCATACTTTGATCGACGCTCCAAGTTCGTGCATTACCGTCCGCGTACGCTCCTGATCAACAATCTGGAGTTCGATCACGCCGACATTTTCCCCGACCTGGCCGCGATCCAGACGCAGTTCCATCAGCTGATGCGGACCGTGCCCGGGGGCGGGCTTGTGATCGCGCCCGCTGACAGCGAAGGCGTCAACGAGATGCTGGATCAAGGCTGCTGGACACCGATCGAACGCGTCGGGCAGCGGCAGCTGCGTCGGCGCCCTCACGACCGCGACAGCGGCGTGTACTGGCATGCAGACGAGATCGAGCACGATCAATCCGCGTTCGACGTATGGCAGAACGATCGCCGCATCGGCCGCATCTAGTGGTCGTTGCAGGGTGAGCACAACATTCAGAACGCGCTCGGCGCGCTGGCCGCTGCGCGCCACGCGGGCGTCCCACCGGAGATCGCGCTGGAGGCGCTCGCGAGCTTCGAAGGTGTGCGTCGCCGGATGGACGTGATTGCCGACGTCCGCGGCACCATCGTGTACGACGATTTTGCTCATCACCCCACCGCGATCCGCGCAACGCTGCAGGGGCTCAGGCGTCGCGTCGGCAACGAGGAAATCATCGCGGTGGTCGAGCCACGAACCCATACCATGTCGCTCGGCACTCTGCGCCACGAACTCACCACGTGCTGCGCCGCCGCGGACCAGGTGTTCTGGTTTCGCGGAGAGAACATCAAGTGGGATCTGCATGAGGTCGTCCAGCACTGCGTGGTGCCCGCCCAGCAGTTCGACAGCATTGACCGGCTGGTCGACACCTTGGCGCGGCTGCCCGACAAGCGGCGCCACATTTTGATCATGAGCAACGGCAGTTTCGGCGGCATCTACAGCAAGCTGCCCGCGCGTCTGCGCGAGTACCGGCAGCGGCCGGAACAGGACTGATCCGACCAGACTGGTTCTGTCCGTGGATACCGGGCTAGACTCCCCCGCTACAGCCAAAGGACGGGGGAGACGTCATGCCGCTTCGTGTATCGCCGTGTCAGATCATCGCCGCGCTGGTGCTTGCGTTCGGCGCAAGCGCTCATGCCGAAGAAAGCTGGTATCCCTCACGCTACGGTGCTGACGACACCATCGGCGCTGCCAATCAGCTGTCCCCCGAAAAAGTTCTCGAAGCCGCCCGCCTCATCAAGACCGGGCGCACCTATGCCCTCGGCGTGGTGACCGGTCCGACCGCGCCTGCCTATCCGCCGCGCCAGTACGCGCTTACGGTGCTGCAACCGGGTGACGGCACCGGCAGCACCATGGGCACCAACAAGGCAACGGGTAACGATGACCTGCTGCAGACCTGGATGGGTATTGGCAGCCAGCTCGATGGCCTCGGCCATATGGGCATCGAGCATCGTTACTACAACGGCCTGCATGCGAAGGACTTCGTCGCCGCTCGCGGACTGGCGAAGCTCAGCACCGACCAGATCCCGCCGATCGTATCGCGCGGCGTTCTCATCGATATGGCCAAGCATCTGGGACAGGCCATCCTGCCGGCCGGTACCGCATTCAATCGTGCGGAAATCGAGGCCGCCGCCAAAGCGCAGGGAATCACCATCGGCGCGGGCGATGTGGTGCTGTTCCATACCGGCTGGTTGAACGTGTCCGAGACCGACGCCGCCCGCTTCATGGCGGGAGAGCCCGGCCTTGGCGTCGACGGCGCGCGTTACCTTGCAGGGCTTGGCGTCGTCGCGGTCGGATCGGATAGCTGGGCGGTGGAGGTAATCCCCCACGAGGATCCCGCGACGGCGTTCCCGGTACATCCCGAGTTGCTCGCGAAGAACGGGGTCTACATCCTCGAGAACATGGATACGCGCAAGCTGGCCGCGGACGGTGTGTACGAATTTCTGTTCGTGCTCGGGCAGCCGCGCTTTGCTGGCGCCGTACAGGCGGTGATCAACCCCATCGCGATCCAGTAACAAGGCAACTCCACCCGACGGACGCATCGCCATGAAGCCTCTCGACCACAAGCGCCTCGTGATAACGGGCGCGGCCAGCGGTATCGGCCGCGCCACGAGCCTGCTCGCCGCCGCCGAGGGCGCATACGTAGTCGCGGTCGATCTCGCGGACGGTGTGCTCGAAACAGTGCGTGAGATCCGGACAACCGGCGGAAATGCCGTTGCCATGCAGGCCGATGTGAGCGATGAGAATGCCATCGCGGGCTGTATCGACCGCTGTCTGAGCGAGTTCGGGGGGCTCGACGGGGTGTACGCTAATGCCGGCATCGGCGGTGCCGGCAAACCCTTCGCGGACATGACTGCCGCTGACTGGCAACGCACGCTGGCGGTGAACACCATCGGCGTCTTCCTCGCCTTCAAGCAGGCCATACCGCACCTCACGCGCCAGGGCAGCGGCGCTTTGCTGGCAACTGCATCGGTGGCGGGGCTTCGCGCCAACGCGGGCGGGGTTGATTACAGCGCCAGCAAGGCCGCCGTCATCAGCATCGTGCAAACGATGGCCTACCAGTTGTACGGCACGGGTGTGCGTGTCAACGCCATCTGCCCGGGACTCATAGAAACCGGTATGACTGAAGGCGCCTTCGAGCGGGCCCGGGAGCGCGGCACATCCGACCGCATCGGTCAGGTGAATCCCACGCGACGCGCGGGTCAGCCGATCGAGATCGCACAGATGGCCTGCTTCCTTCTGAGCGACCGGGCATCCTACGTAAACGGTCAGGCGATACCCGTGGATGGTGGTTTGTCCGCTTCGCTGCCGTGGGTTTTTCCGCGCGCGTAATTCAGCCCATGGATGCCGCCACCGAACGCTGATCGGCGAGCACGCTTGCCTCCAGTGCCAGCGCACGGGGCATGAGCCGGGCAAAGAAGAAATCGGCGGTCTGCCGCTTCGCCGCCCCGAACTCATCGTCCGGCGCGAGCGCCGCCATTCGACCCCAGAGCCAGCCCAGCAGGGTATAGCCCACAAGATCAAGGTAATCGGTAGCAACCGCGCCCGGCAGCGCGGGTTCCGCGGCACTGCGGGTGACGAGCGTGGACGTTACACGTCGCAGTCGAGTGAGGGCGTCCGCCACCGCGGCGGCGTGTGCAGGCGCGACCGGTTGGGGCGCAAGCTCATCGAGCAGCGCATACAGCACGGCACCACCATCGCGCAGCACCTTGCGTCCGATGAAGTCCATCGCCTGGATGCCATTGGTGCCTTCGTAGATCTGCGCAATGCGCGCGTCACGCACAAGTTGCTCCACACCCCATTCGCGCACGAAGCCATGACCACCAAACACCTGCTGCGCCATCACCGCGCACTCAAAGCCGCGGTCGGTCAGGAACGCCTTGGCGACCGGTGTCAGCAGCTCGGCGCGCGACTCAGCGGCAGCATCTTGTTGATGACGCGCACGATCAAGCGCCATACCCGCCATGAGTCCGAACGCCCGCCCGCCCTCGGTCAGCGCGCGCACGGTGAGAAGCATGCGGCGAACGTCAGGATGCGCAATCAGCGGATCAGCGGCAGCGGCGCGATCTGACGTCGCGGTGCGATCAGAGACCGGTCCACGTCCCTGCAGCCGTTCACGGGCATAGCGCAGCGCCTGCTGCCCCGCGATCTCGCCGGCGCCGAGCCCCTGCAGTCCGACGGAGAGCCGCTCGTAGTTCATCATGGTGAACATGGCGGCGAGACCCTGGTGCGGGGCTCCAAGCAGATAGCCGGTCGCACCGTCGTAGTTCATCACGCAGGTCGCGCTGCCGTGGATGCCCATCTTGTGCTCAAGAGCCCCCGGTGCGAACGCGTTGCGAGGACCAGGCTTTCCGGCTGCGTCCGGCACGAACTTGGGCACGATGAAGAGCGAGATACCGCGCGTCCCCGGCGGCGCATCGGGAAGTCGAGCGAGGACCAGGTGCACGATATTGGACGCCATATCGTGGTCACCGCTGGTGATAAAGATCTTGGTGCCAGAGACCCGGTAAGAGCCGTCGGCCTGGGGCTCCGCGCGGGTGCGCATGAGCCCGAGATCACTTCCGGCATGGGACTCTGTCAGGGCCATCACCCCGGTCCACTCCCCGGCATAAAGTTTCGGCAGATAGAGCGCCTGCTGCTCCGGGGTGCCGTGCGCCTCGATGCAGATGGCTGCACCGACGGTCAGCGTGCCGTAGAGAAAAAGACTCGTGTTGGCCGCCCAGAACATTTCCTCGATCAGACCGGCGAGCGCTTTCGGCATTCCCTGACCGCCATAGAGCGGATTGCCGGAGAGACCGAGCCAACCGCCTTCGGCCAGCGCGGCAAAGGCCGCAGCAAAACCCTGCGGCGTGACCACGCCCCCTTGCTCAAGACGCGCCCCCTCTTTGTCGCCCGATTGGTTGAGCGGCGCCACCACGTTGCCGGCCAGACGACCCGCCTCTTCGAGCACTGCGCGCACCAGATCCGGGGTGAACGCCTGCAGGGAAGGTATCCCCGCCCACGTGTCCTGCACGCGGAACAGATCGAACAAAAGAAACTCGGGGTCACGAATGGGGGCCTGGTACTGCAGCATGGCGCGCTCCCTTGAAATCGCGGTGTTGATTGCGTTCGCTTGTCGAAGCGATGGATGTTACGGGACCCCGGATCACAATCACATGCAAACCGGGCTTCAGGCTGACACTCGCTGAATGAAAGTAGCCACCTCGTATCGGGCCGAGTTCGCGCGCGGGAAAGCCGAGAAAGCGCACCAGAGCTACCAGCGTGCCCCCCAATACTGGTGCATCACCCGCTGCGGGTAAGCGCCATGGTCTCCGTTCCTGTCCTGTTCATGCGGCACGTGTTTCCGGGCGTTTGCATCGCTTGCGCCACGCGTCTCGCCCCTCACGAAACCACTGATCTGTGCCCCTACTGCCGGGCGGACCTGCCTCGGGTGCAGAACCCATGCCCGCGCTGCGCGTTGCCGCGCCCAATCGATCACGCGCCCGAGTGGCTATCACCTGCCGGATCGCCCCACTGCCAAACGTGCCTGACCACGCCGCCAGCATTTTCCCGGGCCATTGTTCCACTCCGTTATGAGGGTCTTGTCACCACCTGGATTCATTCGCTCAAGAACCACCTTGGCATGGTCGAAGGGCGGGTGCTGGGTGGGCTGCTCGCAGAGGCGGCGGCGGGGCTCGTGGGCGATGCCAGAGCCCCGGATCTGCTTATCCCTGTTCCGCTACGCTGGTCGCGTCTTGCGCTGCGCGGGCACAATCAGGCGCTCACTCTCGGGCGCCACGTTGCGCGCGCGCTGGGCGTGCCGATCGCTCCAAATGCGGTGCGCCGAGCAGGTCGGGCGCCGTCCCAGCGCGGCCTTGGTCGCGAAGCCCGGCGCGGTAATCTGTCCGGGGTGTTCACCGCCAGCCCAGTCGTAGCTGGGCGGCGCGTGGCTATCGTCGACGACGTGATGACCACCGGCAGCACGGCAGAGGCGCTCGCGAGCACGCTGCTCTCCGCCGGCGCGCACGACGTGCAAGTGCTCGCTGTCGCACGCGCCACGTTGCTGCAAGACGGCCAGCATGGTATTCCCACGCTCTGACGGTGCCGTGGTTCTCGCCGATGAGAGCGCCGGGCCAAATGCCCGCCTCTCCAGGGGCGCCAGGGAGCGACCCACCCATGTCGTCAACGACCACACCTTTCGCAGGGCTTACCCCCGATCTCATCCTTGATGCGGTCGATGCCGCCGGTTTCACGACCACAGGCAGCCTTCTCGAACTCAACAGCTACGAAAACCGCGTCTACCAGGTCGAACTGGAAGACGGCAGCTTTCTGGTACCGAAGTTCTATCGCCCGGGGCGCTGGACGGATGCCCAGATTCTCGAAGAACACACGTTCTCGACCGAGCTCAAAGACGCCGAACTGCCCGTGGTCGCGCCACTCAGCCGGACAGGTACCACCTTGTTTCACCACGCGGGCTTTCGCTACGCCCTGTTTCCACGGCAGGGTGGGCATGCCCCGAACCTTGAAGACCCGGAGAATCTGCGGGTGCTCGCCCGAACCCTGGCGCGTATGCACGCTCTTGGCGCGGTCCGCCCCTTTGAGACGCGACCCACCTTGTCGGTCGCGAGGCTTGGCCGGGAAAGCAGCGAGTTCGTGCTGGCCCACGGCTTCGTACCGCTGGAACTCGAGAAAGCGTACGCCTCCGTGACCGCGCATCTGCTCGAGCGCTGCGAGGGGGTGCTTGAGGATCTGACCAGCGTGCGGATTCACGGCGACTGCCACCCCGGCAATCTGCTGTGGCGCGGCGACGGGCCGCACTTTGTCGATTTCGACGATTGCGTGAATGGCCCGCCGATCCAGGATCTCTGGATGCTGCTATCGGGAGAGCGGGAGGAGCGCGAGGCGCAGCTCGGCATTATCGTGCCGGCGTATGAAACCTTTGCCGACTTCGACGACGAATCATTACGCTGGATAGAAGCCCTGCGCACCCTGCGCATCCTGCACCACGCGGGGTGGATTGCCCGCCGCTGGGACGACCCGGCCTTTCCCCGAGCCTTTCCGGGGTTCGACTCCATGCGCTACTGGTCGAACCATATTCTCGCACTGCGCGAACAGCAGTCGGCCCTCGAGGAACCGGTGCTGCGCGTGCCCTGAGCAGCTGCTTCAGAGACCGTTGTTCGCCACGTTGATCGCCGTGTTGGCATAGCCCGACAGCAGGAAAGGTCGGTCGCTTTGCGGGCAGGTCTCGAGCCGGCGGCTCCAGGTCTGCATGACCCGCGCATTGCCGACGGGCAGCCAGCGCTCTCCGGGAATGCTTCGGGTGTCATGCGCAGCATTCGCTGACGTTTCCGCCGCGAGTGCGAGCGCGTTCGCATGGGTAGGGTACAGGCGCAGGCCGCGGGCGATGGAACGATCCAGTTCGAGCGCGAGCGCATCAGCATCGGCAGCCGAGCTCGAAAGCGGCGCGCCGATATGAACGTGCACGCGTCCTTTGTAGCCCATGATCCCCTCGATCATGCTGCGCAGATCCTCACCCGGCGCCTTCTGATAGCTACCCGCCTCCGCCGCTATGCGCCGCTCGCGCGCCTTGCGCAGATCACAGGGGTCGATCTCGTAACTGACAGCCACGGGGACAATGCGCACGTGGTCGACGAAATCGCTGAAGCCGCCCCGCGCTCCGCGCCAGGCCAGGGCGAGCATCTTGAGCACGGCAGGATCGGTGCGGTCATAGCCGTCCTTGGCGCGCCCCTCGCGGTGAGCAATCCACACCGAGGCCCCTTCTTCAAGAGAATGCCGAATGTAGGCGGAGGTCAGCGAGAGCGCCTTCAGCATCGCCTTTGCCCCCGCGACCCGCCGCTGCACGACAAACCCCTTGTTGAGCCGCATGAGATCCGAGGCGCAGTCCAGGGTGAACAAGTTGTCGCCAATGGCTGTGCGCGTGGTCTCGAATCCCGCCTCGTGAAGAGCGAAATTGAGCAGAGCGGAATCCATGACGATATCGCGATGATTCGATATGAAGAGATACGGCACCCCGCGACTCAGTTGGTCGAGACCGGTCACGGACAGATTATCCGTCGTCTCACGGATCACATGCCCCATGTGCCGCGACAGCCAGCGCTGCACATCCCGCACGCTGTGCAGCCCGCGTGTGCGCCAACTGATGAACGAACCGACCAGCGCCCGCGCCAGCCCCGGGAAATGCTTTGTCAGCCGTGGAGCGAAGAACGTCGCGGCCGCGCGCCGCAGATCCGGGTCGCGGCAGAGTCTTGCGATGACGGCATCAGCCTCGTCATCCCGAAACGGGCGAATAGCGTCGAATTCGTGCATGCAGGCACCCTACCGGCTGCACGCCGGATTACAAGTCCCGACGAGCGCGGCGTGAATCAGCATCCAGATGCCGATCACAAGCAAGAGCCCGAACGCGGCTCTGCGCAAACCCGCCTCGCCAAACGACGGCGGATAGCGGCGCCCAAGCCAGGTGCCGAGCAGCACGAGCGGCAGCGCCAGCCCGGCGCTGATCCAGACCGCCTGGGTGAGTCCTCCGCTCGCCCCGACCAGCACTAGACGGGTACTGCTCGCCAACGCGAAGAACGCGAGCAGCGTGGCGCGCACCGAAGCAATTGGCAGCGGCTGTCGATACATGAACCAACCAAGCACCGGGCCTGATGCCGCGAAGAGCCCGCCGAGCACGCCGCCCGCGAATCCCGCCGTAAACGTCGCGCAGGCACCGGAGGCGTTTCGCAGCGGACGCGGCTGCCAGAGCATGGAGAGACTGCCCGCAATGATAAACAGCGCGAAGAGCGCTTCGAGCAATCGGACATGATGCCGATCGAGAACGCCAAGCGCCCACACGCCCGACCCAACGGCCGGCACGACGCTGAGCGCGAGAACGCCGAGAAGACGTCGCGAGACCTCGTGCACATAGCCGTGCAGCGACC
>Ga0315903_10007611_pt1 | contig 13521 bp, 26 predicted proteins | sample LakEriMetagenome_7_FD_203524 | JGI IMG/M metagenome (GOLD analysis project Ga0315903, IMG submission 203524) | Freshwater fungal communities from buoy surface, Lake Erie, Ohio, United States - Buoy 2 MA119 | ecosystem: Environmental > Aquatic > Freshwater > Lake | place: USA: Lake Erie, Ohio...
TCCGCGAAACCATCACCATCGAATACGTTTTTTCCGCCTTCGATTTTCCGTGGGTCGCCACCTTCGCCAGCTATGACGGTCCGGAGTCGCCAATCGGCACGGGCGCCACACCAGAGGACGCGCTTGAGGCGCTGCTTGAAATGGCGGGAGTGCCAGCATGAACCGCCAAGTCGCTTATCACATCGACCAGATCGAAGCCCGCCTTGCAGCGGCAGAAGCTCCGTACAAGGCCGAAGAACGCGAAATCGAGCAGGCAATCGACGCCCTGAAAGCCCGGCTCCGTGCGGTGTACGAAGCGCGCTGCGAAGTCGCCCGCCCGTTCGAGATTGAGCTGGACGCGCTTTATGAAATCGAAAACCAAGAGGAGGCCGCGTGATGGCTGATGGACACCTGACGACAATAGAAGACCGCCCGCAACAGGTCGCCCCGATCCGCGAGCCGGATCAACTGATGGGCGCTCTGGTGCAAGCCGCCATGAACCCGGACGTTGACCCGGACAAAATGGAACGAATGCTTGCCCTGTACGAGCGGATGGAAGCCCGCAAGGCTCAGTCCGACTTCGACAACGCGCTGGCAGTCATGCTGCCGAAGCTGCCGGAGATTGGCAAGCGCGGCGAGGCCAAAAACGGAGAGAAGAAGCTCTACACGTTCGCCCGCTGGGAAGACATCAACCGCGCAATCAAGCCGATCCTTGCGGAGCATGGCTTTGCCCTGACGTTCCGCACCGACATTCACGAGAAGGGCGTTCTGGTGACGGGCATCCTTTCACGCGGCGGGCACCAGCGGGAGACAAGCCTGCTTGTCCCGTTCGAGAACTCCGGCGCCAAGAATGACACCCAGGCACGCGGATCGTCCACGTCCTACGGCAAGCGCTACACGGCCTCAGCCCTGCTCAATCTGGTTACGTCTGACGAGCCGGACAATGACGGCGGCACGTTTCAAGAAACCATCGGCCCCGAGCAGATGACCGAACTGGACAACCTGCTGAAGGCCACGAAGTCCGACCGCCAGAAATTCTTTGCCTACGCGAAGGTCGAAGGCATGGCCGACATCACCGTCAAACAATTTCCGGCAGTCAAGAAACTGCTGGAGCGCAAGCTGAAGGATGCTTCCCAATGATCGAACAAGGCTCGCCTGAATGGCACGCGGAGCGCTGCGGCAAGGCCACGGCTTCCAAGATCGCTGACATCATCGCCACAACGAAATCAGGCCCCAGCGCCAGCCGGAAGAACTATCTTGCCCAGCTCGTTGCCGAGCGTCTGACGGGCACCGTGGCGGAGTCGTACACGAACGGCCCGATGCAGTGGGGCAAGGACAACGAGGCGCAAGCCCGCGATGCCTACGCCTTCCTGAAAGGTCTGGACGTTGAGCCGGCGCCGTTCGTCAATCATCCGAGCATTGCCATGTCCGGCGCCAGCCCTGACGGCTTTGTCGGCTCTGACGGGTTGCTGGAAATCAAGTGCCCGCTGACTGCAACGCACATCGACACGCTGCTAGGCGGCAAGATCGAAGGCAAATACATCACGCAGATGCAGTGGCAGATGGCCTGCACGGGCACGCTTTGGTGCGACTTCGTTTCCTACGATCCGCGTATGCCGGAGCATCTGGCCATCTGGGTCAAGCGGGTGCCGCGCGATGACGCCATGATCGAAGAACTGGAAAGCGCCGTGCGCGTGTTCCTTGCCGAAGTCGCGTCCACGGTCGCGGCGCTGGAAGCCTACGCAGAGGCAGCCTGACGTGTCCCGCTACGAGTTCGTCATCCATCGCGGCAACCGGGAGACGCTGGCTGAGAAGCTGCTGGCGCTGCCTACGGGATGGCGGGTGGGCTTTCAGGAGCCGAAGCGGACAACGGATCAAAATTCGCGTTTCTGGGCTTTGCTGACAGCCATCAGCACGCAGCTACCATGGCACGGGCAAAGGCTCACGCCGGAAGATTGGAAGATCATCTTTATGGCAGCGCTCAACCAGGAACTGCGCCTTGTGCCGAACATACACGGAAACGGGTTTGTCCAGCTAGGGCGTTCGTCATCGAAGCTGTCGAAGGCGGAGATGTCGGAACTGATGGAATTGATTGAGGCATTCGCCGCTGAGCGCGGTGTGGAATTGGAGAAGGTAGATGGCTGAGCGCAAGCATAACACATGCGGCACCTGCAAGCACTGGGAAGTCCGGTGGACGGTTCCAGACCGCAAGGTCAGCGCTCTGCTGACAGAGAGAGGCGGAAAGCTGGGGTATTGCCAGATTGACACTTACGATCTGCGCTTGCCGTTCTGGATGACCGACATGGCCCGCGTGATTGACGCGCCTGTCACGGGGCCGGAGGCGGGTATGGGATGCCAGCTTTGGGAGGCTCCGGGCGACGATGACTAGGCGCAACTTCACCCCAAAGACCAAGGGCTTGATCCGCGAACGCTCTGGCGGCGTGTGTGAAGTCCACTTAGTTCCCCGCTGCATGTATCCGGCATTGCCAGAGGCTTGCAAGCGGGCCGGGGCCGAAGTGGATCACATCACGCCGGACGTTTTTGACGGTGGAAATCAGCCGGAAAACGGTGCTTTTTTGTGCGCCATGTGCCATAAGATTAAGACGTACACGGACAACCGGGAAGCCAAGAAAAGCAATCGCATTCGAGGCGTCACGGGGCAATCAAAGCGCGGGCCGCAGATCAAGTCACGCGGTTTCGACCGCACTTGGAAGAAACGCATGGACGGCACGGTTACACGGAGAGACGCATGACCGACACATACGACAAAGAGAACCACTGGTACGGCTGGAATGGCGGGGAACGACCCGTCCACGCCAACACTATTGTCGATACCGTGGACGTTGACGGCGGTAGCTGGCGCGGCGAAGCAAGCGGAGCCGACTGGTCGCACGACAATCGACCGAACGACATTGCCGCCTTCCGCATCACCCGCCTCTACCGGGAGCCAAGGAAGGCGCGGGAGTGGTGGCTTGATATTGAGCTGGACGGCGCTGTGACCGTCTACCCAGCAAATCAAGTTTTCAAGGCGACTGGCGAAGTTATCCACGTCCGCGAAGTCCTTCCCGAAGGTGACGCATGACCATCATTCAACACCACGAACGCGCCCGCCTGGAAGCCCTGCTCCGCGAGCTTCGCCCCATAGAGGCGCGGTGCGTGGAGATGAGCGACGAGTGCCTGCGGGCGATTGAGAGAAGCAAGGAAGTGGAGGACGGGGATGAGTGACGCTGACTATTACCGCGAAAAGTGGATGAATGACGACCACTGGGAATGCGCCCTTATGCTGGCTGATCTGATGCGCGGCTTCCATCACATTGGCGGCAAAATCAAAGCCGCTGGAAAGTCTGGCATTGAATGCAACCAGCCATACGGACATTGGGCCACTTATGACTTTGATGGCTTAACTCGCGCCGTTATTATGGCCCACGATCGCTGCATTCGGTTCGAGATACAACCATCCGGCCCAGGACGGTTGCGCTTGTTTTTCCACAAGCGTCCGAAACGTGAAGGCAGCATGTATGAGCGGCACCCAACACTTGAGCAGGCAATTGAGCATCTGCGCCCGAAGGTGTCGGCATGACCCGCCCCCTGATCGCGCTGGCGCTGCTGGGGGTGGTGGGGTGCACCGCACCGTCGCCTGACAGAGTGACTCGATCAATAGCCATTGAGGTTTGGGTCGATCCCATGACGAGCTGTCATTACGTGCATCGCTACAACGGCGGCATCACGCCCCGACTTGACGCGGACGGCAAGCAAATATGCAGGCAGAAGGACGAAAACGATGGACGCTGACAAGCTGGACGAGCTGGAGAGGCTGCTGGCAGAGCATGAGCGGCTTCACGACGATATTGCCAACCACGCAGAGGGCAGTCCGAACGCTGTTGAAGCGGCGTGGAAGGCGCACGATGCGCGGATTGAATTGCAGCGCGCGCTTCTCGCCTACTCGCCTGAGCTTGTGGCGATGGCGAGGAGGGTGGCGGAGTTGGAGGGGGCGTTGGCAGATATGGCCGACTGCCAGCCGCTGCCGAAAATCTATCGATACACTGGCACCGCAGAAGTCGATGTCGAAAACATGTTTGACGTTGGCCATCGTCACGTCAGCGGGAGGAAGCCTTACGACTATTTGAAGTCGTGGCTCTCCATGCTTCGCCCATTTGCCTACGCCACGCAAGACGATAGCTGGGGCGAGATGGAAAAACTGCTGAGCATCGTGATGAACAATTACGTGCAGACGCTCGTCAAAGCTGAAGCCGCCCGCGCCGCCCTGCAAACGAAAGGACCGACAACATGACAGACACGATCAACCAGGTGCGGGAGGCGTTGGAGAGAGCGCTTGAGCAAACTGAATTTGGCAACGCCAAATACGCGCGACAAGAAATTCAAGCCGCCCTTGCCGCCCTCTCCCGCCCCGCTCCGCCTGCGGAACCCACGTTCAGAGAGATCAGGCCGGAGGAGGTCACCTTCGGGCGGCACCGGGACGTTCCGGGGGCGGAGGAGGTGGAACAGATCAGGGCAAGGGCTGCGCGAGACGCCGCCAATCCCGGCGTTCACTCTGACGGTCGCGCCCTGCGCTCTGCACAAGCTGAAGGCGACCGCACCACCCTCCTCCGCCTCCTAGACGCCGCCCGTGCGGAGCTGGCGGAGGTGAGGGAGGCGGCAGAAGTCCGCGCATGGCGGACTAGCACACGCGCAAAATTGCCCGAGCTTTATTGGGGGTGCGAGCCTCACGGACCAAACAAAAACGAGCACGCTTTGGCGCTTTGGGAAATGCTGCGAACAGCGTTGAACCCTGTAGCGTTTCCACCCCGCGCAGCTCTCGCAAAGGATGCCACGACATGAGCACGAAACACAGCGCGATTGATGCGGCGGCGGAGGCGCTTGTTCTGTATGACAAGCACGGGCGCGAAATCAAGCGAGGCGATATTGTGAAGGTGTTTCACTTTGTCGGCGCACGGAACAAGCGGCACTATATGTACAAGCAATGTCTGGGCATTGTTGAGGTCAGCGCTCGCAAGTGGCCTCGCTTGAAGTTTAGTCATCTGAACCTTGCAGGCGAAGATGACCGTAACGGCTTCTATGATGAAACACCAGATGGGCGCATCCTTGCGGGGTATGAAATCGTGCAATCGGTGTTTGATGATTTTGAAGATCGCCCGCGCCGCACCCTCCTCTCCCGCGCGAAGGAGCAGCAGGGATGAGCGGTTTGAGGGAGAGGCTGGCCGAAACGATCCGCACAGGCGTTGCGGTTGGCTTTCAAGACGAGATCGTGAACGCTGCGGAGGTGGCAGACGCCGCCATCCTCGCCCTGCGCCAGTGGATGGATGCAGAGGGGCTAGTGTGCGTGCCGAGGGAGGCGACGGAGGGGATGCACGACAAAGCCGCCGAAGTTTTTCATGCCGAGCGCGTAAAGCAGCGCCTCGAATCGCTTAAGCTATACGGCGAGGCGGCTTACGCAAGCTGGCCGTTTTCTGAGCAGATGTGGGCCGCCATGATCGCCGCCGCGCCCGACGTGTTGGGGAAGCCTTAACCATCCCGTGCGATAGTCTCCTTGCCAACCACAGGAGAACGGCATGGACCTTAAAGCATACCTAGAGCGCCAGAACAAAGCAAAGCTGGTGGCGGCGATCAAGGAAGCCGCCCGTATGATTGCAGAGTGCCAGGATGAACAGAAACGCTGGCGCTGTATGCATGAATTGCGGAAACTGCAAGCCCGGCTGAACTATCCCACTCTGTAAGCAAAAAAGCCCGCCCACTGCGACCAACGGTCAATGCGGGCGGGCTTCCGGCTGCTCGGGGCTGACGAGCTGCAAGGGTGGGTTAGCGGGGCGGTGTGTCGAGATTACGGCGTCTATGCGGGCCTAAAAAATTCACCAAAGTATTTTTTTGCTGCTAGCTGATAGGCTTCCGAAGCAACATGGGGATCATCAAACGTCCCTAGGTAAATTGTTTTTTTGTTGACCGAAATTTGAGCATACCATTTCTTTTCCCGAGGCCTCCAGATCACGCCTTTAAATCCTGATTTGTTGTCTATTGGAATTTTGCAATTTCTGGCGTTATCGTGCCTGCTCGCCAGTCTCAAATTGGCCTTGCGATTGTCCAAAGTATTCCCGTTGATGTGGTCAACCACATAACCTCTTGGAACAACGGAATTGAAAACAACTCTGTGAAAATAAACATAGGTTTTTTGGCCGCCAAAATAGGTTGAAATCACATATCTTGATCTAATGGTGCCATCAGCCCTTTTCGTTTTAAGAAGGTGCCAATTCGAATCTTTAACAAGATCTGCATCTTGGGCGTCAATAACAGCTTCATCTCCGCTTGACAGGGCAACATACGCTAACGAGCCTTCTATACGAATTGGGCGAATGTATCTTTGGCGGCTCATTTGAGTTTCGCCTTTATCTGCTTGCAGTAGACCTCCAACGCCTTGCGGATCGCAGCGGTCTTGCTGGCGCCGGTCAGCGCGTGGATTTGCTCAAGCCGATCCAGATCGTCTTTCTCGGCCACGAATGAGACGTTGCGAGCGCCACGAGCTGCCAGCGTTGTCTCTCGATATTTTTGCTGTCTTTCCATGCCGCAAACGTAGGGCTGAAATTAATTTGTGTCAACACGTCTTTTGTGGTTGACGTATGCACGTAGACGGTCTACATGGTTACTATCCCATAAGGGACCAGCCAAGGAAACTCCCCATGACCAAGAAGAACAACCTCCCCACTATCGCCCCTCGCTTCCAGGAGGGCGAAATCATCACCGCCGCTGTGACGGTGGTCCTCTGCGCTATCTCGGCTCTGGCGCTGTCCTATCACGTTTATGACAAGGCCCCGGCTGACATGCCGGTTTTCATCGTCTGGGCCTTCACGGCTCTTTCCGGCCTCTTTGCTTTCGGAATGGGCCTTGTTCCCATGATGCTGGCACGGGCGCACGGCACGGCTCTGGAAGGCTGCCCGGCTCAAAATGGCCTGACCTTCGTGGTGTTCCTGTTCATCCTCGTGGACATGGCGCTTCAAATCCACGCCATGCACTACATCATGAAGCTGATGGAAATCACCCCGCCTTCGATCTGGTGGCTTGTGTCGATCTCGGCAGCGTTCCAGATCGCCGCGTTCATGGTTCGGGGTTCGCTCTACGCCGCAACCCGCGAAATCCAAGACCTTATTGACGCCCGCGCCCATGAAGCTGAGCTGGCAGCAGCCTATGCCAAGGAAGCCCACAACGCCAAGCGCCGCGAGAACTACGCCGAGAAGAAAGGCAACGTGGTCAACATGCGCTAACCAAGGCGCACAAAATGAAAGGCCCCCGGTGACAAGCCGGGGGCTTTTTGCTGTTCAGAACAGCTTCTCCCGCTCATAGCACAGCCTGAGAAGGTCTTCATCCACTTCCGGCGTATCCCATCCGTCCTTGGGCTGGACCCACATCATCTGGTTGATGCAGGCTTCGTTTGCGATCCGAACCGAGAGCCATTGCTTGCGGATCATCGACGCGGTCCAGATCAGGCACACCATCAGGACGCCGCCCATGATCCAAGGCGCCCAGCGGAACGTAAACTCTGCACGCTCGAATTTCTGCCCGTCTACTTCCTCGGATACCACGCGGTAGCTCTTGGGCTGTGGCGGGGCCTTCCTGCGCCGTGTGGTGTAGGTTTTGGGCTGGGGGCGGATGATCTCCATCAGGAGCCTCCGCAGACGGCTTCCACCAGATCAAACAGCGGAATCATCGTCTCGAAATGTGTCTCAGGTGGGATGCAGCGATTGTCCGCGTCGTTCGCTGGCTCGCTGGCAAGGTCGCCGCAATAGGGTGAGAAGCCTTCGTTCACGTAGCGCTCAATCTCGGCGCACGGGACCGCCTGAGGCGGCATGGTCTGTTCCGTACTGGCGCAGGCCATCAGCAGAAAGCCCGTTAAGCTCAGCAGTGCGTTTGTTTTCAGCCTCATCAATCCGTCTCCTGGTTTCCAACTCAGCTTCTGCTGCTTCGGCCCGGTTTTCAAGTTTGGCGGATTTCTTCCCGTTCAGCCATGCAATGATGGCAATGCTGATGCCGGACAGGACCGGCACCAGCTTTTCCAACAGCTCTGCCCAGAGCGCTGCGGTCACTTGAGGGGCTGTTGTGCCGCCATGCGGCCAATCACAGCGAGGATCGCGCCAAGGAACGTCATGGCGGTGGAAGTCACGTCTGCGATGGTTTCGCCGGTCGATGCGGCTTGGCTTCCAGCAACTTGCAGGGCATCCCCGATCTGGGCCACGAACGGCGCCATTGCGAGGATCAGGACACCCCAAATCGTCTTCGACTTGAGGGCAGGCTTGGCTTCAGTGGGGGCGCTCATGGGGTTCTCCTTTGGTAGAGCGGCTGGGGGGGCTTCTTGAACCGTCACTGGCTCAGGAGGGGGTGAAACGCCAAAATCAGATCCGATGGAATTCCCTGCATTTGCTACAGGATCAGCCTTAAAACCATCGTTTTTTGAATCCGCTGAATTCCCTTGTTCTGGCGGTGAAGGGGGCGGCGCCAGCTTCGGTTCATTGACCGGCTTCTTGCCTGCCCGAAGGTTGGCAACCAGCTCGTTCAGGTCCACGCCCATGTGCGGCAGGGTCCATGCCACATCCGATGGCAGGTGCAGGAACGTCAGCAATTCTGCCACACGGCGCCGGTAGAGGCCAAGGAGCGCTTTTCCGCCTGCCATGCGGTAGACTGGCCACCAGTGGATAACATCGGCTTCCCACGCTTTCAGGGCTTCAAGGCTGTTGTCTTTCGGGCCTTCAGCGATGACACGGGTCAACGAATACCCGCGCGTCTTCTCAAACCCGAAGTTATAGAGGAAGCTGGCAAAGGCATCCCATTGCGGTTGGGTAAGCGGACGCGGGATCAGCCTCGGAATCATCGGGTCAATCTGCGTGGCGATGTAATGCGTCAGCAGTTCTTCCGCGTCCTCGCGGCTGATGGTGTCACCAAGCTGGACCGGCTCGCGGTCGCGGTAGCGGATCGATCCATACCCGATAGTCGCAATCCCCGCGCTGCACAGGTAGGCATCTGACCGGAACCCTTCGGCCCGAATGATAAGGTTACGCCCTTGCAGCGAGGTCTTCATCGTTCTCTCCATACGGGTTAGGGCCACCTTCAAACACGAAAGCGTATTCCGCATCACTCATCCACTGGCGCATTTCAAGGCCAAGGACGGACGGGGTGACGCCCAGCTTCTTTGCAATCTCGGCTACGCTGGCTCCGGTCAGGCGCATTCTCAACACGCGCTCCTTGCGGGCTTCCATGTATTGGCTGGCCTCAAGGCGCTTGGCATCCTGGCGGTTCTTGCGCTGCCTTGTGTCCGCGCCTTTCTTGTCGCCCTCCCGGCGCCGTCCGTAGGCTTCCAAGGCGGCTTGCATTTCGGCGGCTTCCTGCTCCGTCATCTTGATGATGACTTTGCCGGGCTCCGGTTCTTCTTCGGCGCCTTGACGCTTGCGCTCGGAAACCACCTTCAGAGCAGCAAAGCCCCCTGTGAGGCAGAACATCAGGGCGATTTCCCCGAACCCGAACAGAGCCGTAAAAAACACCGCGCCCCACACGTATTTGTGGCCGTCAGGCGGATCAATCGCGGGGTTGAAGTTCAACGTTGTCAGGCGGGCAAGGAACGTGAACAGCGGGTTGAACGTCTCAACCATGCTGGTGTCCGTTGCCTGCGTGCTGACGGCTTGGCCTTCACTGGTGCGGAGCGCCTGTTTCTGGGCTTCTAGTTCGATAACCTTGGCATTGTAAGCCGCAAGGGCAGTATCCTTGGCTGTGTTGGCTTTCTGAATCGTAGCATTGTCCGCAACGCTCAGGCCCACAACCTGATCCTTGACGCTGTCGATGGTCTGCTGTGCAACCAGCAAGGCCGCGTCCCGGTCGCTCGCGGCTCGGATCATGGCTGCGTCAATGTCTGCAATCTGGTCTGTTACCGTGGTCACGCTGGCCTGCGCCACCGTCTCGACAGCTTCGGCTCTGGAATACTGCCCTTCCATGATCTTGGCCGCGATGCCGTAGGCATGGGCCATCAGGAGGATCGCCCCGGCGCCGCCAAGCCAGATCGCACCCCGGCGCCACGCAGGCATGTTGTTGACGTGGAAGTAAATGGCGAGCGAGCCTGCCACCAAGGTAAACAGCCGGATGCCCCACGCGACCGCTTGAGTGACTTCCGGGGGGATCACGTCGCCAGCCAGAGGGCGGCTGAACTCAGCGTCAAGCTGGAAGAACGCAAACGCCAGCAGGCCGCTGATGGCAAACAGCAGGAGGATCATGCCAAACGTGGCAAGGAACGCGCCTCCGTGGTCCCAGACCCACCGCAGGGCTCCGAGTACCGTCAGGCGCTCCTCGTATTCTTCCTCAGCCCCGGTCATGCAGCCCCGTCAAAACCCAAAGTGTGAAATCGCTTCCCAATTGCCTGTGATGATGGCTGCCAGAATGCCAATTACCGTCACCGCAAACCGTATCCACTCGCCCCGCGTTGTCGCGGGCCGGTCTGACAGAGCCTTTACTAATTTGCTCATTTCCGCAACATCCCGGCTAAGTCCGTCTACCTTTCCAGACACTTCCTGAAGCTCTTCCACCGCATCATCCACCCGGCCTGATTGTTTTTCGATGTCTTCCTGTATTCCGGTCATGTCCCGGCGCAGGTCCGCCTTGACCGCATCAACCCTGTCCAGCACGAGCTGCGCCTCCCTTCGGGCTTCTGCTGTGGTATGTTCCAGCAGCCGCCTCAATTCCTGCTGAACCTCAGACGCATCCGCCTTTCGTTTCAGCCCCTCAACGACCCCCCCAAGGGTCAGGTACAAATCGCTTCCATCCACACGGTCACCGTCAGCCATCACGCACCCGATTCAGCCGGGAACACCCGCGCCGACAGGTTAACCGTCGCGGTTGTCAACACTGTGCCACTCAGCCGGATCGAAACCGTCAACCGGGCCGACAAGGTTCCGGGGTTCACGTTTTGCAGAATCCATGACCTTATCGAGGTGAGCGCCAGCCATGTTCCTGTGGCCGAGCCTGTGACGCTTCCGAACACCACATCAGCCCGAACCTCGTAAGACCCTGGTGCCGACGATTTGGGATTGATCCAGTCGCCAATATCAAGCACCCCGTCCAACGTTGTCTCTGTAAGCACGTCGCCTGACGATGTCAGGGTATAGCTTGATTCCGCAACGCCAGAGTTGTTGTCTGACACGTTGGCATTGGCCAGCACCACAATCGTGCTTGCACCCCCGCCCGCCCCGCTGAGCGTGGAAAGGTATTCGCCAAACAGGCTCACGAGATAGACCCCGTAACGATGCAGACCGTGGGCGACCGGAAGTAAGCCCCCATCGTTCCCGTGCCGGTCAGGGTCACGGTTGCGGTATCGACGCCCCCGAACAGCATGGTAAGCCCGGCGCCGCGCGTGATGACACGGGACGATCCATTCCCGTCAATCAGGACAATTTGCCGGGCGGTGAACACGCTGGCCGGGATCGTGATGTCTCCGGTACAGGTCACAACCGTATCAGCATCAGCGGCAACCAAGGTGCCCGTTGTCGTTGTTGAAGCCGCCGCAGTGCCCTTAAGCGTGGTGAACGTGCCAGCGGCAGGGGTTGTGCCGCCAATGGGTGTGCCATCGATAGCGCCGCCAGTCAGCGCCACCGCAGACGCCGCTTGCGTGGCAATGGTGCCAAGGCCAAGCCCCGCCTGTGCCGCAGACTGCGTTGCCCCTCCCGTGCCCCCAGACGCCACAGGAAGCGGGCTGGACAGGCCAGAGATGGTGCCACCCGTGATCGCCACCGCATTGGCGTTTTGGGTCGCCATCGTGCCGAGCAAGGACGCATAGGTGTTGTTCAGCGTGCTGTAGACTGTCACGCTGGCCTTTGTCTTGACGGTGACGCTAAAATTCGTGGTGCCGGTGTAGATCATCGCAGGCGTCCCGGAATTTGCCGGGTAGCCGTTCAGCGTGCGGATTGGCTGCGTGGCCGATATGGTCAGCGCTGCGTCCCAATACACGGCTTGCGGGTTGGTTTCAGGGTTGAGCCCCGCAACGCCGATGTAGATGTATCCTTCCTCAAGGGGAACGCCGTCAGCGTCGTAGAACAGCGGGTAGGGGGGAAGAACGCTGGTAGCCATGTGTTACTCCTGAAGCGGCCTGCCGCGCATGGCCATCATTTGCTGAAACCGGCGTTCTTCCATCTCGCGCTGGACTTCCGGGTCGGTCCAGCTTTCGCCCTCAAATTCTGGGTAATACGGCATGGTTGATGATCCAAATCCGGGCGGGGCGGGCGGTGAGGCATTTTCACGGGAGTATTTGGATTTGCTGCGCGGTTCAAGGCTGCGGACAAGCTGGCCAAGTAGTTCCATCTCCAAGTCAAGCCGTTTGGTTTCGCTGTCCATGCGGCGGGCAATCGCGGCGTCATAGACCGGGCCGCGCCATGATCCAGGTTCCGGCACACGCTCGCCCATCGAAGGCTCTGGGCGGCCCTTGAACATAGCGCCAAGGCCCTCGATGCCGCCCCTTATGGTACGGTCAGCGGGAGACAGGCGCGGGTCAGGCTGCCCCATCTCCTGTGCAAGGATCAGTTCTTTCTCGGCTTGCGAGAGGGTGGCGAAGACTTCCGGGTTGTCATACCAAGGCGGGGCGGGGGTTTCAAAGAACTGCCCGATTGCCCGTCCGGCGCGGTCCAGTTCATTGCGCGGCGGATCGCGGCGGCGTTCCTGTGCGGCGCGGGCAGCGGCAACCTTGCGTTCGTATTTCTGTTGTTCCGTCTCGGCGGGCGGGAAGAACAGTTCTGAGAGCCAGTCTTCCATCAATTGACCTCCTTCATGTTGCCGCCCGGATCGCGCTGGCTTAGCCATTTGGGGATTGGCTTGCCTGCATTTTTGAGGCGCGTTCTTTCCTTGGTCAGCAAAACGGAAACATTGTTCCGTGTCAGACCAAGGCGCTCAGCAATCACAATCGGGCGAAGGCCCTGCTCAGCCAATCGCAAAACGTCTGGCGTGCGGTTCATGGGCGGGCCTCGCTTGATTGGTTCGACCTCCACGCCCTTGGATTTTGCCGTGGAAATGAACTTCAGGACCGTGTTGGTTGACGTGTCCATTTCCTCGGCTATTTCTTCCGTGGAAAACCCATTGCGGCGCATTTCCAGCGCTTTGTTTTCGCTCGGGGTCAGCCGGTCGTCCATGAATGCTTCCGTTCTGCGTGGTGCTGGTGATCCGAAGCCAGCAGGATTGATGTCGTCGCCGTCAACGGGCGCCCTCGTCCCCTTCAACCTCCCCCCAAGCTCTGCAACCTTTCTCAGCGCCAGCGGGCTTGCAAAAGCAGCAAGGCCAATGCCTGAGCCTATCGCTAGGTCTGCGTTGTCAATATTCCCGTCGCCGTTAAGGTCATACTGCCCGCCAGCTACAGAGCCAGTGCCGGACATATATGCAGCGCCAAAGGTTTGCTCTACGGCGTCTTGGCCGCGCTCGGTGAGGAGGCCAGAACCTTTTGTGCGGGATTTTTCCCTTGACAGAATGACGCTGACATTGCTTGGCTTCATGCCCAATCTTTGAGCAATTTGGTTG
>Ga0315903_10007615_pt1 | contig 13520 bp, 17 predicted proteins | sample LakEriMetagenome_7_FD_203524 | JGI IMG/M metagenome (GOLD analysis project Ga0315903, IMG submission 203524) | Freshwater fungal communities from buoy surface, Lake Erie, Ohio, United States - Buoy 2 MA119 | ecosystem: Environmental > Aquatic > Freshwater > Lake | place: USA: Lake Erie, Ohio...
TGAGTTCAGTGGTTCTTATATGAAACAAACAGCAGTAGAATGGTTAGTAGACAAGGTTACTGATATGATACATGAGTCTAATCATATTGAACTTGTTTCTTTACTTGAACAAGCCAAACAAATGGAGAAGGAGCAGATAATAAATGCTTATAAAAATGGACAAAAGATTGTAGAACAATACTACAACGAAACTTATGGAAAATAAAAAACACACAGTAGTAGAATGGTTGGCTGCACAACTTCAAGCACCTTGTAGGGGAATACCTTCTCATATTATTGAACATGCCAATCAAATGTTTAAGGATCAGATAATAGAGGCTAATGAAGATGCTTCAACAAACGAGCTTGGTGAATTTTTAACAGGAGAACAATACTACAACGAAACATATAAAAAATAAAATAAAAATGAAGAAGGCGCTTATTACAGGAATAAATGGACAAGATGGATCATACTTATCTGAGTTCTTGATTGAAAAAAATTATAAAGTTTTTGGAATATTAAAAAGAAATTCTGTCGCTGAAAATCAAACATATAGGTTAGATGAAATCTATGACAAAATAGAATTATTTTATGCGGATATGACTGATTTATCTTCTTTAATCTATGTGATTCAGAAAACACAACCTGATGAAATTTATAATTTGGCGGCTCAATCTCATGTTAGAATATCATTTGATCAACCAATTTATACATCACAGGTTACTGGACTTGGTACTTTAAATTTACTTGAAGCGGTTAGGTTGATCAAACCAAATACAAAAATATATCAAGCGTCATCATCAGAAATGTTTGGTAATTGTATTGATATTGATGGATTTCAAAGAGAGACAACACCAATGAATCCGGTATCACCATACGGTTGTGCAAAAGTTTTCTCATATAATATATCAAGGAATTATAGAAATTCATACAACATGTTTGTATCAAATGGAATTTTATTCAATCACGAATCCCCAAGAAGAGGAACTAATTTTGTAACAAATAAAGTTTGTAAAGAAGCGGTAAAAATTAAACTTGGATTATCAAATGAATTGAAATTAGGTAATTTGGATGCAACAAGAGATTGGGGACATGCAAAGGATTATGTTAAGGCAATGTGGATGATTTTACAATTAGACAAATCAGACGATTTTGTTTGTTCTACAGGTATATCTCATTCAGTACAAGATTTATGTGAATATGTTTTTTCAAAATTGGGATTAGATTGGAGACAATATATCAAACAAGATCAAAAATATTTCAGACCTGAAGAGTTGGAAGATCTAAAAGGTGATTCAACAAAACTGAAGAAAGCCACGGGGTGGGAACATGAATACACTTTTGAAACTATGCTTGACGAAATGATAGAATACTGGTTAAATCACTTTAATAAAAAATAAAATATGAATTACAAATTAAAAGAAATGCCCGAAAAGGTATATTGGGCCGAGACAAAACAATTTACAGTTGAGGATGAAAATGGTGACACATTTGACATCCGGGTTGGAGAAAACTCAAAATTTTCTGAGTATTGGATTTATAAAAATGGATGGGAAGAAATTGATGATCAAGATCTTATGGATTATATCTATGAAGGTCTTGGCAACGATGAATATGAATTTGAAGAAATTGCGCGAAAAGAAAGAGAAGAGAAAATGGATAAAATTTACGATGAATATATCAAAGAGAAGGGTGACGATGCAACCGTTGATGAGTTTACATCAAGATTAGGTAGAGAAAATTTATACCCTCGTGACATTACATATTACGAAGAGTTCTATAACAACTATCACTACGCAAAGAAGAAATTCAAAAAATAAATTTGACATACTCACATTCTTTCGTATCTTTGTATATATTTATAAGACAATGAGAAACTTGCTCAATATACAAATGATACAGGAAACACCAAATAGTGTTAATGGGTATGATGTGCCTGAGGTATATACGCAAGTTCGGTAAAAGTAATTTTAAGTAAAAAAAAATACAAGCCCGAACATAAAAGTTCGGGTTTTTTTTTGGATCTTTGACATTGTGGGAATATTCGGGATGTAGTTCAGTCCGGTAGAATGCTTGGTTTGGGACCAAGATGTCGTAGGTTCGAATCCTGCCATCCCGACTTTTGTCTCCTTAGCTCAACGGTAGAGCAATTGGCTGTTAACCAATAGGTTTTAGGTTCGAATCCTAAAGGGGACGCAAATGGCCCGGTGGCGTAACGGTAGCCGCGTTGGTCTTAGGAACCAATGTCGTAAGACGTGAGAGTTCGAATCTCTCCTGGGTCACTAAAACATATAATATGAAATACAAAATCAAATTGGGAGGTCGTGGAGCCGATATATGGATTCACGATATCAACGAAGATCAGAAAAAACTTCTTAAAGAAGGTCATGTCGAATTAAATCAAATGGAGTATGAAGACATTGCCGAAGTATTGGGAAAAGAACAAGTTGACGATTCAGAAGAATCTTTTACAGGTGTTTATAATAGACCTGATGAGATTGTAATTGAGGTTAGAGATGAAAATGACAACCTTATTTTTGATTCAACAACTCAAGATGAATGGTATTTTGATCAGGATGTTATGGATGAATATTTTGATCATGAATCAGTTCACGAAGGAGAAAATAAATTCTTTGTTGAAAGTTATAGCAAAGGAAATTTCTTTCAATTTGAACTTGAATGTGATGAGTTTGATCCAAATAAGTTAAGTCCCCAACTTACAGAAATTGGTGAAAGGTTTGAGTTAATCACCGGATTAAGATATGAAGGTGAAATTTTGGAAAGTGAGTTTGATGATTATTGGGGTAAGGGTTATTATTATCACTTATCCGATGAAGAATAATTGATGATGGGGTATCGCATAGCGGCAATTGCAGGGGACTGTAAATCCCCCCTCTTCGGAGTTCGGCGGTTCGAGTCCGTCTACCCCAACATAAATTTTATACCAAATGGTATAATACCAAAAGGTATAAAAAATAAAATTTTTTGAATCAGAATTTTTATTATCTTTGTAAAACAAACGCTCCCGTGGACAAATCGGTTAAGTCGTTTCCCTTTCACGGAAAAGATCGCGAGTTCGAATCTCGTCGGGAGTACTAAGGACAAGTGAAGACTGAGGTGCAACCCCTCGGTATATGATACTCAAGAGGGTCCCGTTGAATCGCGACTAGTCAGACGGGTGAGAGTAGAGTTGATATAAGTAGGGAGTAATTAACCCAATCACGAAATTCAACCGCCGGATTAAAACCCGGTCATGATGTTCATAGGGAACGAAAAACTTGTCTTTTTTTGAAGGTCCTGTAGTTAATCGGCTATAATATCCCCCTGTCACGGGGAAGTGCCGGGTTCGATTCCCGGTGGGACCGCAAACTTCGGGATTAATTACCCTGAAGCTGGAAGGTTCGAAACTTCCGATTGACTATGGTGTAATGGGCACACTGGCCCTGGAGGCCTCCCATACGGAGGTGCTAAGGGTCGGGGGATTCAGGTTCAATTCCTGATTGGTCAGCAAAATGGACTCTTAACTCAACCGGTTAGAGTGCAAGTCTCATAAACTTGAAGTTACAGGTTCAAGTCCTGTAGAGTCCACAAGATGATGGTCTGATGTCTGAAGAGTTGTCGACAAACTCCAAGACTATATAACAGACATCACCCTCGGCCGATGCATCGTAAAACTATTATTAAGCCGTTAAGATTGGGACGAGACGGGTATCCCTTCATCATCTAACTTAGTCCTTTAGCTTAGTGGGAAAGCGGTTGTCTTACATACAACATAGAGAGTGTTCGATTCACTCAGGGACTACAAAATTTGGATCATCGCCATCGTAAAGCATCACGGGAAGAACTCCGATGGAGAAGTGAGATAGCCGAGTAAAACAGGAAACTGAAATTGATTCAAATTCAAAATATTGGTCTTAATTGACAAGGCATTTGATTCTAATATAGGAAAGTTAACTAAGAAACGGAATCTAGTGTCTTTTGAAGGTGTAAATTAACTACATTGCTTCTACAATATTATATAGTCAGGTGGCGGAAAAGATAGACGTTAATCACGGAAACCTAATGAGGTAGAGAACGCAAGTGAGAGGTATCTGCGGATACCGTACAGGTTCGAATCCTGTCCTGACTACACCTGATACTTGAATGTAAGATAGTAGAGTATCTTCAGTTGGGGTCTTGCAGCTCGTGAACTGGGGTCCGGGAGTCGCTCGGGGGGAGTACCGGTGAACCTCCCAAATTGTTCCATAGTGTAATGGCTAACATACAAGAATTTGACTCTTGTGATAAAGGTTCGAATCCTTTTGGGACATCCATAAAGGAGGGTTGCATGAAAGGTAAATGGCCAGTTTGCTAAACTGAGGCTGGGATATTCCCAAGGAGGATCGATACCTCCACCCTCCGCATAAACGAAAACAAAATATTTATATTAAAGGAGGTCAAATGAAAAAATTCACAACACTCCAAGGAGTTAAAATTGATGACCTGATTGAATATATCAGAGAATATATATCAACCAAGGACAATATCGAAATACTAATAGGATCTGACTCACAATGTTATTCAAACAAAAAAACGGTATATGGTGTTGTGATTGCATTATATTCAAAGGGTAATGGTGCTCACGTTTTATGTTCAAGAGAAACCGTTCCAATGGAAAGAAATACACAAGCTAGGCTTTTGACTGAAGTGTGGAAATCTATTGAAGTTGCGGAATATTTGAAAGAAAATAATCTACCAAAACCAAAATATATTGATATTGATCTAAATCCGGATCCAAAATATAAATCTAATCAAGTTTTAAGACAGGCTGTAGGTCTTGTTGAAGGAATGGGATATAAAGTGAGATACAAACAGTTGGGAGCAATGATGACTTATGCTGCGAATCATTTGGTTAGAATATGATATTTATTAAAATATCATATGAAAATTTTAATTACTGAAAAACAAGTAAAAAGAATATTAGAACACAACAAACTTGCTCAGGATGAATTCATAAAAAGAAGTCAACTTGTCCATAAAAATGAGGATGGATCTCCAAAGTATGATTATTCTTTAGTTGATTTTGTTGATACTAATACAAAAGTTAAAGTTGTTTGTCCTGAACATAAGAATCAATTATTACAAGATACCGGGCAAGAATATTTTGAAGTATTTCCAAACACACACATGCAAGGTAAGGGTGTCTGCCCTTACGAGAGTAAAAGAAAACTAACAAAACACTCAGACGAACATTTGTCAAAAATTGCTTCCTTAGTCAATAGCTCCATAGAATTTAAAACTAAATACCCTTCGGAATATTTTGCGGCTAGAAAAAGAAAAAAGAATGATCCTGAATTTTACAAAAAAATTACATCTCATTTTCAATCAATGATCAGAAAATCATATGGTGAAGAAGCGGTTTTTCAAACGTTAGAAGAATTGGGATATAAGTTTAAAATACAACATCCTTTTGAAGATTGTACAAATATGAAAGAAAAAAAATATTGTAGATACCTTCCATTTGATTTTTACATACCAACATTAGACACCGCAATAGAATACGATGGAGAACAACACTTCAAAGAATCTAATTTATTCGGACCAGAAAAATTTTTGGCAACTCAGAGAAACGATAAATTGAAGGATTTATTTTGTAATAAAAATGATATCAACTTGATAAGAATACATTATAAATTTGGTGAAATTCCTGAGGTTTTGGGGGAAATTTTGAATGATATAAAAAATCATAATTTTAAAGGGTTATTTTATAAATTGGGTCCTTACTAAATATTTATTTTTAATATCAATAAATTGGTTTATTTTTGTAAAAATTACAGATATGAACACAATTACGTTTGACAGATCAACATTAGATTCTCTTAAAAAAGAGTATGTGAAAGCCGTTAATAACAATCGTGAATCATTCACTTTTCAAGGAAATAAACTTTTAACGTCCTACGCAAAATACCTGATCCAATACCTTGAAATAAAACTTAAAAAATAACTTTAGATTTTTTTTAATATACCGATATTTATTATTATCTTTGTAAAACAAAAATTAAAACAATGAGAACTCAAAAACATACAATGTCGTTTACGATCTGTTCTAAGTGGACAGCGATTCGTCATATCCCTATGTCTCGAGTAAATTCATTTGTGTAAAATAGTTTTAATAACAAACGAAAAACCTCGGGACAAAATCTCGAGGTTTTTTTTTTTGGGCGGATGGTATAGTTGGAAACACACGACCTTTGCAAGGTTGAGTCCCCGGTTCGAATCCGGGTCGGTCCACATAATGTTCGGGTAACTTAATTGGTGAAAGTGCCATCCTGATGAGATGGAAACTGTAGGTTCGAGTCCTACCCCGAACACAAATGGTGCACAAGCTAACTTAGTAGAAGCGTATCTCTGAAGAAGATAAGGACTTGGGGCGGAACCAAGGTGCACCACAAATAATAATAAACAACTAAAAACAAGTATTATGGAAAGTGACAAGGATGACAAACAGAATCCCTCTAAGCTTTAAAGTGAAGTAACGAGCTTTTAACTCGTGGAAGACGGGGCGGTACCGTCAGGGGGAACAAAAATGGTCAGTTGGCAGAGTGGCCCAATGCAAGAGTCTGCAAAACTCTAAAACCAGTGGTTCGAATCCACTACTGACCTCAATAAATGCGGGTGTGGTGAAATGGTATCATGCGGCTCTCCAAAAGCCTTGTTGTGGGTTCGAATCCTACCACCCGTGCATAAGGTCTTGTCGTTCAATGGATTAGGACAGATGGCTACGGACCATCAGATGGGGATTCGACTTCCTCCAAGACCTCATAATTAGGAAGGGTGTCAGAGTTGGTTTATTGAACCGGTCTTGAAAACCGGAGAACCTTTGGTTCCGTGGGTTCGAATCCCACCTCTTCCTCTGTGGCCTGAGATGGGTTGGTTACATCGTCAGATTGTGGCTCTGAAGAACACGGGTTCGACTCCCGTAGGTCACACCAAAAATGCCGTGGGTTAGAGGAAAACAACCGTCTCTCATAAGGACGGAGAATGGAGTTCGAACCTCCAACACGGTACAATGGCCGATTAGTTAAGTTGGTTATAACACTTGATTTGTAATCATGAGTCCCCGGTTCAAATCCGGGATTGGCCTCAAAATTTTTTTGGTGGTATTTGAAAAAAGTGGTATTTTTGTTCTATGAAACAGGATATCAAATACGCCAAACCATCAGAAGTGATTAAGGGTTACACCGAATCCCTGATTGCGAAAAACGAATCTAATGACTGTGTTGTCAGAGCCTTTGCATCATCTTGTGATGTAGATTATGATCGGGCACATTACTTTGTAAAAGAAAAATTTAAGAGACAGAATAGAAAAGGGACACCCAATTTTTATTCAACAATGAGAGCTTTAATAAATCTTTACAACGCCCGTTTGAATGGTAAAAGATTTGAAGAAAAGGATTTGACTGATCTTAAGGTTGAAAATAAAACCAAATCGGCGACTGTTGGTCAGTTTTTGAAAAAATATAAAACCGGAACATTTCTTGTTGTTGTTAGAGGACATGCTTTCACTATCAAAGAAGGTGTTGTGATTGGAAATGAAGGAGACGCAAAACAACTCAGAAGACCATTTACCAAAGTGTATGAAGTTGTATAATTGTAAAAAACATTATTATGGGATATAAATTATTTTTAGACGATATTCGGACCCCAAAAATGGCGTCCCGGGTGAATTATGTTGAACAATTCAAAGACATTTATGATCAACCTGATTGGGTTGTTGTTAGATCTCATGATGAGTTCGTCAAACATATCACAGAAAATGGACTACCCGGTTTGATTTCTTTTGATCACGATTTGGGTATTGAACATATCAAATATTATTTTGATAATGGTGGTCACGATAATCCCCCCGATCCGGATAAAGGAAGATTTGAAGAAAAAACCGGTAAGGACTGTGCAAAATGGTTGGTTGATTATTGTATTGACAATAAATTGGAACTACCAAAATATTATGTTCACTCCGCAAACCCAATTGGAAGAGAAAATATTATTAATTACCTAGAAAACTTTAAGAAAAGTTATGATAAAAATTGATAAAGATATAAACGTTTGGATCACATCTGATACTCACTACAATCACAAAAATATCTGTCGTTCAACAACTAATTGGAGAACTACAGATGGAGAGATTCCGGTGAGTCAGACCAGAGATTTCCGTGATTTGAATCATATGAATTCTACTATTATCAATAACATCAATGAATTCGTAGGTCAGGATGATGTGTTGATTCACTTGGGTGATTGGTCATTTGGAGGATTTGAATATATTCGTGAGTTTTGGGACAGATTGGTGTGTAAAAACATTCACCTTATCTTGGGTAATCACGACCACCACATTGAAAGAAATAGGGATGGTGTTCAGGGTTTATTCAAAAGTGTGTCTGTGTATAATACACTACAATATGACGGTTATTACTTCCAACTTATGCACTACCCCATTTCTAGCTGGGATGGATTAAATAAGGGTTATATGCACTTACACGGACACTGTCACCTCCCAACTCATATGAGGTTCGGAAATGGTCGTAGAATGGACGTGGGAATGGATGGTAGCCCGGAATTCAGACCATATAATATCAAAGAGTGTATCAAATTACTCAAAGACCGGGAAAATCTGTCAGAAATGCCCAAGGATCACCATGTGGAAAGATTAATTGGTAGTTTATAATTTATTCCGTATCTTCGTGTTTTATTAACAATTAAAACTTAAAATTATGGCACTTGTATATGTGGCGATGTTGAAAGATTATGACGGATCAACAGATATTTTGACCGTTCAATCAGAGAGAAAAGATCTTGAAACTTATGTGAAAGATTATTTTGGAATTTCTGAAACAAAAGATTATACCAACCCCGGTGAACTTTTGGGGTATAATAAAATTGAATATTCTGAATTTGAGGGTGATTTGGAAGGCGTATATAAATTCAAACAAGATGATCAAATTTCGGAAGTATTAGTATATTGTAAATCATTAAATGAAGCACCATGAGTAATTTTAACATCTCCCCCGATGAGAAAGTTTGTTATAACTGCAAACACATCGCTTGGTTAATCGGTGTTGGACAAGGATTAAGATGTTCCAACCCCAAAAAAGGTAAGGTCCCGGAAGTTATCCCGAGTAGAACACACACTTGTGAATTTTTTGATCGTAAGGAAAAATTAAATGAACCAAATTCTTGAAAAATATTATTCTGAAGGTCTTTTGCAAAAGCAACATCACCCAACCCTTCCATTGACAATTTGGAATTATTCTCCAAAAGTTCAATATGAAAAGTTGTGGGATGAGGTGACCTTGCAAGCTCGTGGTCTTGTCACAGATGATGAGGGTAACGTGGTTGCCAGACCTTTCAGAAAATTTTTCAACTATGAGGAAATTGAACCCGAACAAATTCCCAATGAAAGATTTGACGTATTCGAAAAGTTGGATGGATCATTGGGGATTTTATTTAACTACAAAGGAGAATGGGTTTTGGCAACTCGTGGATCATTTACATCCGATCAAGCAAAAAAAGGGTGGGAAATTCTTCAGAAGTATGACTACAAAAGATTAATTGAGGATAAAACTTATCTTTTTGAAATAATCTACAAAGAGAATAGAATCGTTGTTGATTATGATTATGAAGACCTGATAATGCTTGGAGTGATTGACAATGCGGATGGATATGAATACAGAATATTTGATGAAAAGATTCACTTGGAAGGCATCCGGTTCGTGAATATGTATAGAAACCTTGGATTCAAGTTTGTCAAAAAATATGATGGAATACAAGATTATACAACCCTTAAAAATATCATTAAAGATAATGAAGAGGGGTTTGTTATAAGATTTGAATCCGGATTAAGAATGAAGATCAAGGGGAGTGAATATGTTCGTTTACACAGGATCTTAACCAATATCTCTAACCGAGACATTTGGGAATATCTGAAAGATGGAAAACCAATGGATGAGATACTTGAAAAAGTTCCGGATGAATTTTACGATTGGGTTAAACAAACAAAAAATAATTTGGAGAAGGAATTCAATAAATTAAATGATGAATATAAGTGGATTTATAAAATAATATTGAGAGTTCCGAATTGTTGTGATAGAAAACTTTTTGCTTATCATGCAACCAAATACAAACATTCGTCTATACTTTTTGCAATGTTTGATCGTAAAAACTACAAACCAATAATTTGGAAATTAATTTACCCCGAATATTCCAAACCGTTCAGAAAAATAGATTAACTTGTTGAACAAAAAAAAGTAAATAGTTTTACAAATTTTTTAGATAATCGCTGTATTTATAGGTTAAAAAAAGTCCTATGATTACAGCGATTATTGTTGCATTTATTACCGGTGTTTTGGGTCCCGTGAGTGTTCTATTAATAAGAGCGCATATAGCTAAAAAGAGAAAAAAACCAGATCCTATTAAAGAGGCTCTCCAAGTTGGTGAACTGGTAAATCATAAATTAGAGGTAATACAACAATATTCTAAAGCAGATAGAGTTTGGATTACACAATTTCATAATGGTGGGAATTTTTATCCAACAGGAAAATCAATGACAAAATTCAGTATTATCTACGAAATTGTTGGTCCTTCCGCACAATCAGTTCAAACTAATTTTCAAAATATTCCGGTTAATTTGTTTTCCAAGTCAATAAATTATTTATTTGAAAACCATTTCATTGCGATTCCTGATTATAAAGATGAAACAGTTGCAACTCACGGATTGAAATATATTGCCGAAGATGTTGGTTGTAAATCAGGATATCTTTTCGCGATAAAAACTATTGATGAAAAATTTGTAGGTGTTTTGGGATTAGATTTCACAAAAAGGAAAACAAACTTACCGGGAGATATTATTCAAGAATTACTAGTTGACGCGAGTTCTTTGGGTGGGGTTTTGAATTAACCTTTGAACTTTTCATCAGGTGTGGGATCTTTAACCCAAATGTCATTACCATATGTAAAAACTTCAGGATTTTCTTCTATTCCACCAATATAAGTTCCATTTTCATATATGTCTCCTATTTCAAACGTTTCACTATCTTCGTGATTAAAGTCACTAATTCTTACCCTCATTGAGATATAAGGATCTAATTTATAGTTTATCCCAATATTTTTTTCTGAATCAGAAAGTTGTCGTAATTTTTCTCTAAATTTTGGATTCCAACTTAAGTAAGTCGTAACTCTGAAAGGAGTATGGGGATCATAATCTGTATGTCCCCTCCCATCACATTCATAACAATCGAAATTACCTGATCCACCACAATTACTACATTCAATTCTTCCATCCCCATCACATTCTCCACAGTCTACCTGTCCGTTTCCTTGACAATCTTCACAAGGATTACCATCACCATCTTCACCATCACCATCACAGGTTGAGCAAGTTTCACTACCACTAGCATCACATTCATGGCAATCATTAAACCCTTCACCGTAACATGTGTCACACGATACAGTACCATCACCATCACAAAAAGAACAATCAACTTCTTCGGTATTTTCATAAAATTGAACTATGGAATAACTAAATAAAAATTGATCCATTATATGTTCCATACCTTCTTTATATTTTCCTTTTTTCATTAAAGTCGTTAAAAAACAAAGAATGGCCAAATCCCGGGGAGATAATAAATCAAGCATAAACTGTAATATTTGATTGGTTTTTATTACCTGAAGAACACCTTCAGGAACTACGTCATTACCACTAATATATTTTAACGGTAATGTTGCTAATTTGGCAATATTTTTTTTCATTATTACTTTTTTCTAATTTATAAATATTTATGAAATAAAGTTAATTGCTTTTTTTATATTCAGAAAATGAAAAGAAAATTATCAGAGGAAATTTTAAGATTCAAGCAAATCACAAATATCAATGAAGGTGAAGATATTAGAGGTGTTGACGAATTAGTATTTAATCCGGTAACAGGGCCAGGAGGTAAAATAGGTTTCGGTTATGATCAGGGTAAAAAAAGAAAGGGAATAACATGGAAAAAACATCACGACCATTTACATGTTTCATTTGATGATAAGCAAGTCGCTATTGAAATTATGGAGAAGGCTCTATCATTAGGACTTTATGTTGCCGAAAACCCTTATTTAGGAAATAAAGACAAAACCGGTAAAGTTGATTGGGTTCATGCTGATGATAGTCATCATTATAAAAATTTTGATAACATTCAATTCAAACGTAGTGGTGATTACGGAGGACAAAAAGTTATAGGTAAAGCCGCAGACATAAGTGGTAACATGAAAAAAATGGAAGAACTAATTAAATGGATTATTGACACATATTCAACCAGTAGTTCAACCGCAGATCCAATATCCACTAATACATCATCTTCAACAAGTAATACTACTTCTTCAACCTCAAGTTCTTCAACATCTAATTCCTCTAGTAGTAATTCTTCAAATACTGAAGAAGATAAATTGTTAGAAAAAATATTGAATACCGAATATTTGGGTAAAGACGTAAAATTTTGGTTGGATATAAATTCAAGTAAATTCAATTTTTTGGATTGGTTGGGTATAATACTAAATTTATAAAAATAAAAAACCCCTCATTTAGAGGGGATTTTTTTTGGTGTGTGTCTAACAAAATTACTTTGTAGAATCTACTTTCACACTGTCAACAACTTGAGTGCTGTCAACTGCAGTTGAATCAACTGTTGTTTCAGTAGTAGTTTCACCTTTAGGTTCACAAGAAACCAAGAAAGAAATTACACTTAACGCTAAGATTACTTTTTTCATGTCTGTTTTTTTAATTTTTATTTTATTTCTGTTTATAAATATATCATAACTCTTCAAAAGAGTCAAGTGGTGGAGGTGAGGGGAGTCGAACCCCTGTCTTGTTCGCCATATTTCAAATGGACTACACGTTTAGTCAATTGGTTCTCAACTGACAAATAGGAAGTTACAGATTGAGATAATTACTTCCAAAAATCCCCGAACCGGATTTTCAAGAGCCGTCCGATGTGCTCCAACACTCTTATGGTGGTGTTACACCTTGATCACTTCTGTTCCTAGGTTATATGTGAACCGACCCGAAAGCAGTAACTCAATTAAGCGATAACTGCAGACTCTTCTCTGATAAGACCAGCGAGAGCCATTTTGTCTAATACGTTGCCGTTTAGAATTTACCACCGATTATTAAAGTCGTAGATGATATGCGACTACGTGCCCATTTGCCATACAAACGCCAATCAATGCCGGACACCCCCAATAATTTCAAAGAACATTACAAAGATATAAATATTTATCTGATATGTCAAAAAGTAATTTATATCAACAATTGGTGGATTTTACAAATGGAGTAATTTCTGCCGAAGAAATAGAAGACCCAAATATTAAAATTGTAAAAACTAATGGCCTTGTTAAGTTAGATTTTGATACTGATGATTATATTGAGATTTTAGTTGGAGATGGTTCAAATGAATACTATTATCTTAAAGAGGCTATTGGTGCTTATTATGGATATACAGGATCTTTTATGTATGATGATTGGAGATCC
>Ga0315903_10007622_pt1 | contig 13515 bp, 4 predicted proteins | sample LakEriMetagenome_7_FD_203524 | JGI IMG/M metagenome (GOLD analysis project Ga0315903, IMG submission 203524) | Freshwater fungal communities from buoy surface, Lake Erie, Ohio, United States - Buoy 2 MA119 | ecosystem: Environmental > Aquatic > Freshwater > Lake | place: USA: Lake Erie, Ohio...
AGGTACTGACGGTAGCTCAGGTACATCTGCTACTTCAGGTAGTTCAGGCACGTCTGCTACTTCAGGTAGCTCAGGAACGGACGGCTCTTCGGGGTCATCAGGTACGAATGGCAGCTCAGGAACTTCAGGAACAAACGGAAGTTCGGGTACTTCTGCTACATCAGGTTCAAGTGGCTCAAGTGGCAGCTCAGGTACTGCGGGAGAGAATGGCACATCAGGAACAAGCGGCAGCTCAGGAACTTCAGCAACATCAGGCTCAAGCGGTTCTTCAGGTACTTCGGGTGCAAATGGTAGCTCAGGTACAAGTGGGTCAAGCGGCTCTTCGGGTAGCTCAGGAAGCAGCGGTACAAGTGCGACTTCGGGAAGTAGCGGAAGCTCAGGCTCTTCGGGTTCTTCAGGTACAAGTGGAAATTCAGGAACGAGCGGTTCGTCAGGAACTTCTGCGTCTTCAGGAACGTCAGGTTCGAGCGGTACGAGTGGGTCAAGTGGCTCAAGCGGTAGCTCAGGAACGAGTGCTTCAAGCGGTTCGTCAGGTTCGTCAGGTACTTCGGGTAGCTCAGGAACAAATGGTTCTGCGGGAACGAGTGGTTCTTCAGGCGTAGGTGCGGTAATTGTTCTTGGCGCAGGGGCTTGTTCTTCTGTTAGATGTGGCGTTAGTAATAATGCAACAGGTGGTTACACAGGTAACTTGGCGGGTAATACTAATACAATTGGTGGTTGTTGTTATAACGTAGTTGTAGGTGGATACAATAACACTGCGAGTGGAACATATTATGCCTTTATAGGTAATGGTAGTACAAACACGGCAAGTGGAAGTACATCATTTATTGGAACAGGAGGTTCGAATGTTGCTTCAGGTGTAGGTTCTTTTGTCGGTAATGGCTTTTCTCATACTTCATCAGGAATTAACTCTTTTATAGGTGGTGGAGGTTCTAACACAGCAAGTGGAAATAATTCTGTAGTTGGTGGTGGTGCTTCAAATACTGCGTCAGCTAACTGTTCATTTGTTGGCGGTGGTAACGGAAACACAGCAAGTGGAGGGTATTATTCATCAGTAGGTGGTGGTATTGGAAACTTCGCTCAATGTTCTTATGGTTTTATTGGTGGAGGATATTATAACTGCACAGGATTTGTAAGTTTTGTAGGTGGTGGAGATGGAAATAAAGCCTTGGGTAATTACTCTGCTATAGCGGGCGGTTATTGCAACTGTGCTACAGGAGGATGCTCATTCATCGGTGGAGGTGGTGGTGTAAACGCAAATCAATGCAACGTTGCTTCAGGAACTCATTCTGTAATAGTAGGTGGTATATGTAATCGTTCTTCTGCCGATTGTTCAGCTATTGGAGGTGGAAATACTAACGGAATTTATGCTTGTTTAGGAGTTATTGCAGGTGGCTTTAGTAATTTTATAGGCGGAGGTAGTCCGAGTGGTTTTATTGGGGGCGGTAGAAATAATAAAGTGTGTAATGCGAATCCCGCATTGAATAATGAAGTATCTACGATTGGTGGTGGTCTTGATAATATAGCAAGTTGTGCAGGTTCAACTGTGGCAGGTGGTCACGGTGGTACTGCATCGGCATACAATTCAACAATTGGGGGTGGTTATTTTAATACTGCCAACGGATTTAGGTCTACAGTTGCAGGTGGTCAAAATAATACAACATCAGGAAGTTTCTCTTCCGTGGGTGGTGGGTGCGCTAATACAGCGTCAGGTACTTGTGCTGCAATTAGTGGAGGTACTTCAAACATAGCTTCTGCATACAATACTTTTGTTGGTGCAGGTATTGACAACCAATCTACAGGAGTAAATGCTACAACAGGTGGTGGTATAAGCAATAGAAATGGTGGTGATGCCGCAACAATAGGAGGTGGTGTTACAAACTGTACTTGTAGCGGTGGCTATCATGCTTTTATTGGTGGTGGTAGGGATAATCGTGCGACTACAAGACATACTACTGTTGGAGGTGGTCAAGGAAACACAGCATCAGCTTGTGCTTCAACTGTTGGCGGTGGTCTTAGTAATGTTGCATCAGGTGATTTTTCTGTTACATCAGGAGGTAGAATAAATAATTCTACAGGATGTTATTCAGCAATATTGGGTGGATATGATAATAATGCTACAAATTATCAAGCTACCATATCAGGAGGTCAAAGCAATACTGCAAGTGGTTATAGAGCAGTTATTGGAGCAGGTGCTGTCAACATATCTTCAGGAAGCCATGCAGTTATTGTAGGAGGTTTATGTAACACATCTTCAGGTGGTTGTTCTTTTGTTGGAGGTGGTAGAGCAAATACTGCTTCAGCAGGATATTCAACTGTAGTGGCAGGAAGGGAAAATACAGCTTGTAATTCATATTCAACTGTAAGTGGAGGATTCACAAATTTATCTTCGGGAGCATTTGGATTTGTAGGAGGTGGCTATGATAATACGCAGAGTGGATACATTTCGACAATTGCAGGTGGTAGGGTTAATAATATATCCTCAAACTATGCTTTTATAGGTGGTGGTTATGACAACTCGATGAGTGGCACTTATGCTGTAACAGGAGGTGGTCTTTCTCAAGGAAACTCAGGATACGCAGGATTCATAGGTGGAGGTAGAAACAACTGTATTGTACAGGGAAGCAATGGTAACGTAATTGCAGGTGGTCATTATAACTATATTTACACTTGTCTTGCGGCTGCTTGTGCTAACTATGCGGCTATTGTTGGTGGTGTCGGTCATAACTCAACAGGGGGTGTATGGAATGGTACAATATTTACTTCTCTTCCTACAAAATGTAATGCAGGATTTTATTCATTTATAGGGGGAGGTTTCCAACATGTTGCAGAAGGTCAGTTTAGCACTGTATCAGGAGGTTATAAAAACTGTAGTTTCGGTAATTGTTCTTTTATTGGAGGTGGAAATTCTAACTGTGCTACAGGTAATTTATCAGCCATAGGGGGTGGAGACCAACATGCTGCTCTTGGTGGCAGGTCATTTATTGGTGGTGGGTATGACAATACAGTTAGTGGTACTTATGGTACGGTAGCAGGTGGTTATCAAAATAATGCTTGTTACATGGCTGTTGTAGGTGGAGGAAGAGGAAGTACAGCATCAGGAAACTATTCAACAATAGCAGGGGGACAGTCTAACACTGCTTCAGGTACTGTGTCAACAGTTGGTGGTGGTAATAGTAATACCGCATCAGGATATAGAAGTACAGTAAGCGGTGGTCAAAATAATACTGCATCAGGAGGATGTGGGGCTATTGGTGGAGGCTATAGTAACTTAGCTTCACAAGTAAGTTCTACTGTAGGAGGAGGCGCATCAAATTCAGCATCAGGTGCAAACTATTCAACTGTAGGTGGGGGTCTTGGTAGTACTGCTTCGGGAGATGTGAGTACAGTGTCAGGTGGTTACAGCAATGTTGCTTCAGGAGCAAGGTCATTTGTAGGTGGTGGTAAGAGTAATACTGCTAACGGAACTAATGCAACTTTAGCAGGAGGTCTTAGCAACGTAGCATCAGGTGCTTGTTCTTTTTTAGGCGGAGGTCTATGTAATACATCAAGTTCATATTTTTCTACAATAGCAGGGGGAAGATTTAACTTAGCTTCAGGGAATACTTCATTTGTTGGTGGGGGTATGCAAAATACTGCTTCAGCAACTTTTGCTTCTGTTATAGGCGGATGTAATAACACTGCAAGCGGGGTGTATTCTGTGGTCGGTGGTAGACAAAACTTGGCATGTTTAGCTCATAGTGTTGTTTCGGGAGGTGTTGTAAACGTAGCTTGTGGTGACACTTCTACTATTAGTGGTGGCTACTCAAATTTAGCTTCAGGCGGATGGTCATTTGTAGGAGGCGGATATGATAATACCGCTTCAGGAAGTGATTCAGTTGCAGCAGGTGGTCGTTCTAATACAGCATCAGGTTATCGTTCTACAGTAAGTGGTGGTCAATTAAATACATCATCAAGTAATTGGTCTACAGTTGGTGGTGGTATATGTAATGTAGCTTCTAATATTAGGTCTACTGTAGCAGGAGGTGATGCAAATCAAGCAACAGCACAGTGGTCAAGTGTTGCAGGAGGTGTTATTAACTGTGCAACAGGTTGTGCATCCACTGTAAGTGGTGGATACAATAATAAAGCTACAGGAAACTGCTCTTTTGTAGGAGGAGGCTCAAGTAATACTGCTTCATTTAATAGGGCAACAGTAGGTGGTGGTACAGGGAATACAGCATCAGCTCAATATTCTACTATTGCAGGTGGTATTGCAAACAATGCTACAGGTTACGCTTCTACAACAAGTGGTGGATATGGGAACAACAATAATGCAACCGCAGGAACAATAGGAGGAGGTAGTTGCAACAGAGTATGTAACTCATTAGGAGGTTGTTGTGCATCAGGAGCTACAATAGCAGGTGGTGCAGGAAACAACTCTTCAGGTGGTACTTGGAATGATGCAGGATATTTTACCGTAGCTCCAACAACATTCTATGCAGCAGGCAAGTTCTCTACAATAGGTGGAGGATTTCAGAATAGGGGAACGGGTTTTGCTTCTACTGTAGGAGGTGGTTGCTTGAATATTTCTTCAGGAACTATATCAACTGTATCAGGAGGTTGGGCTAACTGTGCCACCAATACAAGAAGCACTGTGGGTGGTGGTGTATCAAATACAGCATCAGGATATGCTGCTACTATATCAGGTGGTCAAAGCAACACAGCATCTAATAACTACACAGTTATATCAGGAGGTCTTTCAAATGCAGCTACAGGATTTACAACAACTGTTGGTGGTGGTAGACAAAATAGTGCCACTTCTGATGACGCTACAGTGGGTGGTGGTTTAGGAAATACAGCTTCTGCATACAGAGCAACTGTTTCAGGTGGTAGGTCAAATACTGCAACAGCAGTTCATGCTACAGTGGGTGGAGGATATTTAAACTGTGCTTTGGCTTGTGCAACTACAATAGGTGGTGGACAATCTAATTCAGTTTCAGGTAGTTGTAGTATTATTGGAGGGGGTCAAATTAACGTAGTAGCAAGTGGTCATTCTTTCTTAGGTGGCGGTAAATGTAACAATATACTTGTAGCTGCCGAGTATGGTACACTAAGTGGTGGATATTATAATACTGTAGAAAATTATGGTGCTACTGTATCAGGAGGATTATATAATAATGCAGTAAATCAATATTCTACAATAGGTGGTGGTTATGATAACTGCACTACAGGATATATGGCAGTTGTATCAGGTGGTAGAATTAACTTTGCAAGTGGATGTTATGGAACAATAGGAGGTGGATGTCAAAATACTGCTTCAGGATATTCATCAACAGCAAGTGGTGGTTTATTAAATACGGCTTCAGGAAATAGAAGTACAGTTGGAGGTGGTCAAAATAATAGAGCAATAGGATACGCAAGCGGAACATTTAGCGGTAGATATAATGCTTCTTGTAATGATGATGCTTTTATAGGTGCAGGTTATGCAAATACAGCATCAGGCGTTCAATCATCTGTTGTTGGCGGTACGGGAAATACAGTTTCAGGCGCACTTAGTTTTTTAGGTGGTGGTAGTAGTAATGGGGTTACAGCAGGTAAAGGGGGCTTAATGACAGGTGTTTCTAATACTGTAGGAGGTACTTGTTTTAATACAATAGTTGGGGGGTATTCTAACACTGCATCGGGTACTTATTATGTTTTTATAGGTAATGGCAGTACGCACACAGCTTCAGGAGATAATTCTGCGATTGTAGGCGGTAGTGGTCATGTTGCAAGTGGAACTCAGTCTTTTATTGGTGGGGGTGCAGGTAATACATCAAGCGGATTCAGGTCTACTGTTAGTGGTGGTGCGAATAATTCAGCATCAGGATGTTTTTCTTCTGTAGGAGGCGGTCAAGTAAATAATGCTTCAGGTTTAAATGCAAGAGTAGGTGGTGGTACATCAAATAGTGCTTTAGATACACATGCTTATGTTGGAGGAGGTGCAGGAAACACTGCATCAGGATATGCAGCAGCAGTTGCCGCAGGTCAAAATAACTGCGCTATAAATGTACGCTCATTCGTGGGAGGTGGATTCTCAAATTATGCAGCAGCTACATATTCAACTGTTTCGGGAGGATATGACAACACAGCAAGTGGACTTAACTCATACGTTGGTGGTGGTAATACAAATGTATCATCAGGTGGAGCAGCTACTATTGCAGGTGGTCAAACAATTACTGCTTCGGGTACTGCTTCAACAGTATCAGGTGGTTTTGGTAACACAGCTTCAGGTACTTGTTCAACTGTTGGAGGTGGTTGTGGTAATGTTTCCTCTTGTAATAATACGACAGTTGGTGGGGGTAATAACAATAGAGCTTGTTTCTTTTGGTCTACCGTTGCAGGTGGATTAGGTAATATATCATCAGGAGATGCTTCAACAGTTGGTGGAGGGGCAAATAATACAGCGAGTGCATATCACAGCACAGTTGGTGGTGGCAATAATAATACTGCCAACTTCAGACATACTTCTGTTGGTGGAGGTTTAAATAATGCTGCTACCGCTTGTTCTTCAAGAGTTGGAGGTGGTCAAGGAAACACAGCTTCAGCGTGCTTTTCTACAGTCGGTGGTGGTTTGGCAAACACAGCAAGTGGGGGGTATTATTCAACTGTAGGTGGCGGTATTGGAAATTTTGCTCAATGTTCTTACGGCACAATAGGTGGTGGTTACTATAACTGTACAGGATTTGTATCATTTGTCGGTGGTGGTGATGGAAACAAAGCGTTAGGTTCTTATTCTGCAATCGCAGGCGGATATTGCAACTGCGCAACAGGTAATTGTGCCTTTATTGGTGGAGGTGGTGGTGTAGGTGCAAATGATTGTAACGTTGCAGGAGGAGCGCACGCTGTAATAGGTGGTGGTAGACAAAATAAAGCGTTGGGTGCTTGTAACTTTATAGGTGGGGGTTTATCTAATTGTATTTGCGGAGCAGGTGCTATACAAAATATTACAATAGTTGGAGGTCAACTTCATCTTTCTAATTGTGCAGGTTCTTTTATTGGTGGAGGAAGTGGCAACACTGCATCAAATTATGATGCTACAGTATCGGGTGGTTTTAATAACACAGCTTCAGGTCAGAGAACTTTCTTGGGTGGTGGTAATTGTAACACCGCATCAGGATACCGTTCAGCTTTAGCAGGGGGAAGTTTCAATGTTGCTTCAGGAAGTTATTCTTCTGTTTTAGGTGGTTTTACTACTACAATATCAGGTTCGTTTAGTGGCGGTGGTGGTTGTTGTATAACAGGCGGCTGTGAAAGAACTTTCTATTGGAATAACTTCTGTGCTACTAACTGCATGTGGGCAGTTGCCTACTTTGAATCTTCTGACGAAAGATTGAAAAACATCCATTGTAGAGTAGGCTCTTTTGACAATATTAATCCTATCTATTTCAATTGGAAAGAAGGAGATGAAAGCCTTATTAACATCGGTTATTCTGCTCAGAACGTAAAAGAAACCCTTCCTCAAGCCGTAAGAACAGATGAAAAAGGATATTATAACGTAGACTATCACCAAGTTCATATCTACAAACTCATGAAAATGGAAGAAAGACTTGCTGAATTAGAAAACATTATAAAAGAAATGAAAAAATAATTTTGAAAAACCCTAAATTTACACATATAAAAAACAAATAAAATGGCAAATCCTTGGAACACATTACACATTTTCGGCTTCGGTACGGTTCAAGCCATATCTGATACCCAAAATGTCCAAGCACCCTACTCTGCCGTAAAAGACTTGGCAGATTTAGTAGTGGACAACGTATGGAGCAAAAGACCTCAAGGTTATACAGGTCAAAAAACCTACCATGCAATCAACAATTTTTACGAATTGTTCTCAGATTGGCTTCCAAATCAGCCAAACGCAGAATCATTCAGGGTTCAAGCGGCAGACTTAGACCAACAACTGTTGGATGACCTTGCTCAGGCTGTCCTCGCTTATGTTGCGCCTACAAGCACGACAACAACTACTTCTACGACTACTGCTGCGCCAAGCACAAGTACGACTTCAAGTACAACCACAAAAGCCTAATTAGCAAATTTTTAAAAAATAATCATGAAAAATGTAATCTTCTCCGTAAATGGCGGGATAGGTAAGTCAATTGCCGCTACCGCTGTTTGTAAAGCAATCAAGAAAAAATACCCATCAGATAAGCTAATCGTACTTTCAGGTTATCCTGAAGTATTTTCTAACAGTAAGGACGTAGATATGGCTTTTGGCTTTGGTCAAGAAGCCTATTTCTATTCTAAGTATATCGAAAATCAGGATGTTCTCATAATGGCAAATGAGCCATATAACGTTACTGAGCATATACTTTGCAAAGAGCATCTGATAGAAACATGGTGCAAAATGTATGACGTTCCTTATGACGGAGAGCAGCCTGAAGTGGTAATTAACGAAAGGGAGAGAACATTTTTCAGACAAAAATATCAGTCTGACAAGCCAATTATGCTCATCCAAACCAATGGTGGGGCAGCAGGTCAGGAGCTAAAATACTCTTGGGCGAGGGATACACCAAGGCATATTGTAGATAAAGTAATCCGTGCTTTTGCGGGTGAATACAACGTAATCCACGCAAGAAGGGAAGACCAAGTTGGATTTGAGGGTACTTTCTCTGTAACTGATAGCTTTAAGGGTATGGCAGTTCTTTGTGAAATGAGTGAGAAAAGGTTCTTCATGGACAGCTTTTTACAGCATACGGCTGCCGCTTTGAATAAAAAATCTACCGTTTGTTGGGTGGCTAATAGCCCTAAAGTATTCGGTTATGAGCTTCATGACAATATTTTGGCAGCTCCATTTACCGTAAAACCTGACTTGAAAGCATCAGTTTTCAATAAATTTAATATTATCGGATTGCTTGAGGAGTTCCCTTATAATAATGAGGAAGAAATTTTCAATGCAGACGAGATAATCGAATCAATAAAAAAACAAGAGAAGGCGGGTCAATAACCCGCTTTTTTTATTTCTGATATTACCCTGCTTGCTGTTATTATCTTGTGGCAAGTGAAAGCCTGTGGTGTTTCTTCATGTTCGGGACAATATTCCCAACGACCTTTATCAAATTTAAACATAGGATTATTCCAACATCCATGACATACTGATTCATCGGTAATTCTGATGCAGTCTGTCTGAAACTCATGTTCTTTCAAGCTGAAATTGGCAATCATAAATGCTTTCTTTCTCATAGCCCAAGCGAGCCAACTTATTCCCGATGACAGCCCAATATAAAAGTCTGCATGGTGCAGATAATTCATAACCGAAGGCAAACTCTTGTCCTTGATTTCTGTCAAGTTATTCAAGTCTGACATCTCTTTTGATACTTCAAATACTTTATAACCCTGCGCCACTAACCAATCAACCAACTCTTGCCAATAATCCCAATATTTCAGTTTTGCTGTGCTGTGAATAGATATGCAGACATATTTTCCTTCTACGGGTCTTTCTTTTGGCTCAAAGTCTAACCTTGGTGTAATTTCCGTGTAATCTAAATTCAGGATATTCGTAGCCGCCTGCTGCAATGGGATAGTCGCAGGATGCTCAGGTTCTTTCTTTTTATCATAAAACCAACCCAACTCAAACATCCCTGCAATATTTTCTACTACTACTCCCCTCCCTACAAACTTTAACTCAGGATATGATTTCTCAAAAAATTGATTCATGAACGTAGAAACAATAACCTCACAGCCGTATTTAATTCTAAATTCTTCGCAGTACGGAATCCAAGCCAAGGTGTCCCCCAAGCTCTTGCTCTCAAAGCATATAAATACCTTTTTTCCCCTGAAATGCTCTAAAATATTTATTTTTTCTACCGTTTTATCTTTGTGCTTTACCTCCACGGTTATGTCATTCAAGTACCTTCTTTCCATCTTAGCCCACATACTTGGCTTCAAGGTAGTTTCATAGACAATCTTGCCCGATGTGTTATCGGTAAAAGAAACGTAATAGTCAAGATTCTTTCCGCCATCACTTTTAATCTCAAAGAAAATACCATTTACATGGTGCAGGTTATACTCTATCATTTCATCTATTGTAAAGTGTCAAATACTGTTGTTTTACCGCTTCTGAGCTGTTTTCAATATCAATAACCTGATAGGCTTCGTACATTTTTTTTAAATATCCAACTATGGTAGACCAATCGTGCTTCTTTCTATCAATAAGCATCTTGCTTCTAATCTCATCGTAGTTATTGTACACATAATCAACTTTACTGCAAATCTCATCCACATCAAGTGCTTTTAAAATCTGCAAACCTTCTATTCGTCTGCTTCCATCATAAGAGCCTACAATCGGTAATCCGCAAGCCCATGATTCAAGCAGGGTAATGTTGGGGCTACCAAACTCAAGGAAAGAAGGGTGCAGGAACAGGCTGTTTTCATGGAAGTATTGTAGCTTTCTGTCCTCAGTCGGGTTAGTTGCATCAACGGTCAGCTTTTCATATTGTAAGAGGTCAGAGTGGATTTCAAAGAATTTAGCGTTTGCCTCTGTACCTACAATCGTTATTGGTAAATCCAACTTTTTTGCAGCCTCTATCCCAAGCCTGAATCCTTTCCTGTCTATTCCATAATCCCCTGCCATCCCGTTTGCCGCTACCATTAAGAGCCTTTTTTCTCTCACGGGAGATTCATTTGGAGTGTAGTATTCTGTGTCTACCCCATGTGGCAAATAGAATAACTTGTCTGTGGAATCAAAGAAATTCATTACAGATTCAGCATGGCAAATTGAAAAGACAGAGCCTTTTATGGCTTCCAACTGCTGATTATACAGCCAACTGCCTTTCCCGTAATGAACAGAAGTGTGGTCATGGTTAGAGTAGATATACGGTATCCCCATCTTTTTTGCCTCCAAACACAGATTGGCAACGTGAATGTGGACTACGGTTTCAGCATCAGGTTGTACTTCATTTAGCCATTTTATCTCACAATTAATGCCTTGATACCTGAGCCATTTCTGATATTCTGACTGAATAAGCTCAACAGCTCCCCACTTCCTTTTCCCCGTGTTTTCTATAGGGATGTGTCCTGATATTACTTGAATTACTTTCATATAAACTTTTTGTCTGTTTGGTCAATCAGAGAGTAGCCGTCAAACTGTGTAGTTATCCTTTTGTGTAGGATAGCCATTTTGAAAGGAGAGTTGACAAATATTGAGTTGAAATACATATCTGCGCCATCCCACGGGTGTGTCCTTGCTTTCTCTATAATCCATTTCCTGACCGCTTTGGGGAACATGATACACTGCAATCCAATGATGTGATTAGTGATATAAATTAGATTTTGGTCAGGGATTTCCCTCACAACAGGCGACTGAATCCATCCATGCTCTAAAGTAGCTTTATCCCCGTAGGATACATAACCTATGTTATTATCTATGATAGTCGGGCAAGTTGATTCTACTGTTTTGATAAATTCTTCTACTGAAGTTTCTATCTTACAATCTCCCTCACATAGCATCAAGAAATCGTATTCAGAATCAAATTCACTTAGTATTGCATTCTTGAAAGATTCATAACATCCGTAGTGAGAAGGGGTAAGCGCAGTTCCCAAACGTTGAATTGTGGGTTCATCGAAGAGTTCGAGTGAAACACAATCGGGTCGTTGACAGTTGTGTTTAGGTGGCAAGTCAGCGTAGGGTATATTCCTGTGTAGGATGTACTCCCACCCGTGTTCTGCGACTTTTTCGAGTTGCTCTCTGCTTTTTTGCTCTTTTTCATTGTTAAGTGTAGTTTGAAGGTGGACTAACTTTATTTTAGGTCTTTTTTTCCATGTAAAATGACCTGTGTTCTGATATTTTGAAAGATTTTCTTTTTTAATCGGATAGTGTTCTCTCTTGTACATTCTATCTCCATCGTAAAATTCCAAGGTTACTAAAACCTCGCTGCTTGACAGAGTAAATTCGTGCATGTACTCCCGATTTTTACTGATTTCAATAGTATTCATGTAATGATAACTGCCGTCATCTACATACAGCTTGAAGTATCTATCGTCAATATTGTAAGTGAAGAAATAGAAAATGAATGTATTTTCTTTACCATTTACAGGTAGAATAGAATAATATTCGGAGTTGGAAGAGACCCCAAGACCGCTGTTGGTCAGGAAAGTTTCAGCTTGATTCGTGATGAGAATATAGTTTTTAGCATCCCATCGGTTTACTACTTTCATCAAATAATCTTCCAAGAAGTTCTGTGCGCCTATGTTTTGACATTCTCTGTTGTAAACTTCTGCGTCTTTTGTGTCGGGGAAAGATTTGAGGAAAAAGTCTACCTCAAATGTCATAGCTGTAGTCTGAATCCCTTTGCCAAAAGGTGTATTAAGAGTAGCAAGGTAAGCATGGCATGTAGTATCAATGCAGCTAAAAGACTTTTCAATAGATAACAGGTCTTTCTCATTTACTATTACATCATAAGTAATGTAGAAGGCAGACTTGAATCCGTTTGCTTTGGCAAATTTGAATCCATTCTGAAGGTTAGTCATTACGGTAAAAGACTGATTGCTGTCTTTAAGCCCGTTTATGTTTATTTCAGCATGGTATTGGTCAGTTATATTATAAAATCTTGTATAATAAGAGTGATGTGTCAGTGGGTTTTCCTTGTCATAAACATAAAAATCCACCAATTTTTGTATTTCCTGTGATACGGGATAGTGAGAAAGGAGGAGTATTTTTCTACCAAGTGGCTTCAGACTATTTATACAATCTATGGTCAGCTCCTCTCTTTTTTTAAGATTCGGGAAAGTGCCAACAATAATCAATTCTGAATCATATTTCTCTTTCTTGTTCAATGGGTCAGTCAAATCAAGTATTTTTTTACTGTCATCCTGTATTGATTCAGTCAGAAAATTGAAGTCTTTTCTATTATTGTACTTGTTTAAATAGACATCTAAATTGAACATCAGCTTTGGCAAGTCTTGATATTTTGCCGCTTCTTTTATTACCAAAGGATTCAGCTCTTTGTTTCCCCTGTCTCCCTTAGATGCAAATAAGAACAGGTCTGCCGCCTGTAGGAATGTTTCGGTATCTGACCTTTCCCCCCAAATGATACAGTTTTCAGGCTTTTTATCCATCAGAGGCTTCCAATAGGATGCAAAGTTTTCCGCCTGATTACCAATAAAATGGAACTTTATTTTAAAATCCAATAGTTTTTCAGCCAACTCAAAAGCATATTTCTGATTCTTTCTTGGGGTAAAAAGACCAATAATAACTACATGTTTGTAGTCATGTTCTAAGCCAAGCTGCTGTCTTGCATGGAGTTTATTACGCTCAATTTTGTCAACAGGGTATTCTATAACAGAGGTAGGAATATCATATTCTTTATAGACCAATGAATTAAATGCACTCACAAAAACAAACTCATCGGGTGTATATACCTTGTTTTTATGGTTGAAACTGCTATCGTGTGTGGTTTCAAATATCTTATAAGTCCTGTCCGTTCTGTATATCCAATCAGCAATAAACTTGTCCATGAACATCTCAGGGAACTCCTCTATAGATATTACATCAGG
>Ga0315903_10007623_pt1 | contig 13514 bp, 19 predicted proteins | sample LakEriMetagenome_7_FD_203524 | JGI IMG/M metagenome (GOLD analysis project Ga0315903, IMG submission 203524) | Freshwater fungal communities from buoy surface, Lake Erie, Ohio, United States - Buoy 2 MA119 | ecosystem: Environmental > Aquatic > Freshwater > Lake | place: USA: Lake Erie, Ohio...
GGTCTCGGGAGTGGGGTCGGTCTTGGGTTAGATTCCCTGTCCTTGGTCCATCACCCGACGCAGCTCGTCGGGGTTCGGCATGGGTGCGGTGGGGGTGGGGCCACGCCCGGGGGGCATGGCACCGGGGACTGCGCCGGCAGCGTTCGGGACGGGCATGCCGCCACCCTGCTGTGCGGCGATGGCCTGCATGAGCATCGCCACGTTCGGGTCCTGCGCGGGAGCGGCCTGCGGGGCGGCACCACCGATCGGGCCACCCATCTGCGGGGTGACCGCGGTGGAGCCCTGCGCCTGCATCATCGCGTTCGCACGGTCCTGGGGGCCGCGGAGGCGTTCGATGATCTTCGCTTCCTGCTCGGCGATCCAGTCGAAGTCGGCGTCGTCGGCCAGCTTCAGGTCGGCGAACATCGAGAGCTGCTTACGCAGGATCTCGTCCATCGTGTTCGACTGGCGGGTACCAGCAGCCATCAGTGCTCCTTGGGGGTCTGGCCCCCAGCCGACGCGTCCACGTTCGCCGGCTGGGGGATCAGATCACTTGTACGACTGCTTGGTGCCGGTGCCGGACTTGGTGCCGCGCTCCATGGCCGAGTCGGACTGGCCGAAGTTCTTCGCGGTCGTGTGACCGACCTGCTTGTACTCGGCCTTCTTGGTGGTGGCCTTGTGTCCCTGCATGACTGCCTCCGAGGGGCGGTGGGTTGACAGGATCAGTGTAGACCGATCAGGCCGTGTCGATGCGCTTCACCCGCTGAGTCACCCAGGTGCCCCCCACGTTGCGCTTCAGGGAGTAGTTCACCCACTCGCCAGCGACCTTGCGTCGGACGGTCTGCTCACCGGTCTGCGGTGGGGTGACCTCGGGGGTTGTGTCGGTGACGCGGATGCTGTCGATCACCCCGGTCGGGTTGCCGCGCCACGCACCACCACGGTACGAGTAGTCGGCGACGAGAGAAGCGTGGAACGCCGCGAGCACTTCGCCGTCGGGGTCCGAGGACACCCCGCCGAGCTGGTTGGCACCGTCGTCGAACCAGCAGTACCCCTTGATCCGGTTCTCTGGCTTCACGGCCTCGTTGATGAAAGCCTCGAGGAACAGCGGGTTGCGTTCGGTGAACGTGTCGATCGCCCCACCGAGCTCAGGGAAGCACACGTCGATCCCGCGCGACACGAGGTAGTTGACGTTCGGGTAGAAGCGCGGGTTGTTGCGAAGGTCGAGCGGGCCGGTCTGGTAGTTGTTCGAGTAGAAGTCGATGCCGTAGATCGGGAACTTCGACGTGTCCTCGATCACCCAGTCGGCACCCTCACCGTTGGGGATCGTGTCGTCGATCAGGAGCGGGACGACCACCGCGTTCGTCGCACCGCGCGCGACACGCCTGGCCTCGAACTTGAGCTGCATGTTGCGCCAGTCGGTGGCGGTACCGAAGCCACGGTTGAGGTCGTTCTCCGGTTCGTGGTGGAACGAGATCCAGATGCAGGTGAACGTGTCGCGGATCGCGTTCCACATCGCGTCGATCTCGGCGTCGTGGTTGCCGGCTGCGACCGCCGCCCAGTTCGGCGTCTTGATCGACAGGTGCAACGAACGACCAGCCAGGGCAGAGGTCTCGATCTCGGAAGCGATGTTGCCCCGCTGCGCCCAATCCGAGATGTAGCGGCGGTGCATGCCGAGCGGCTGACCGGTCGGCGTTTCGTGCTTGGTGATGATCGACCCGGAGGTCTGCGCGCAACCGACCCGGATCTTGCCGGCAGGCGGCTCGAGCGGGTAGCGGCGCGTGAACGAGTCGGTCTTGACCCCGGACACGTCGACCACCTCGAAGTCGAGGATCTGGACCTTCGTGCCCCAGTCGGCGTTGAGGCCAGTGTTGCCCGTCGGCCACGTCGGATCAGAACACGCGAGGATCCGCATGGTCGGGCCACGGTCAATGATCATCATGCCGTGCTTCTTGAGCGTACGGATCAGAGCACGGTTCTCGGAGCGGGTGAACTGGTTCTCGTCGAAGTCGGCGCGCAGACGCAGGATGTGGCCGAGCGACGGGCCTTCGGCGAGCTCGAAGTCGTTCGCGCGTGCCGGCCACACCTCGTCGGCGTTGCCGTTCTTCATCGCGATGCCGATGACGTGGCCGAGGTCGCCGGTCGTGCCGCAGTCGACGAGATCCTGATAGGTGAAGAACAGGGGGCCGATCGGCACGCGAGGCGAGTTAGCACCAGCCTTGCGGACACCATCAGCACCGAGAGGCATCTCGTAGTCGGTGGTGATGAAGGTTGTCGCGTGGGCGGATTCGGGCCGGTCGCCACGGTACGAGATCGACTCGACGAGCTCGTTCGAGTCGGGGGACCACATGACTGAATGCTTGTCGGCACCGCCGTCGGGTCCTGTGTTGATGAACACCGGCAGGATCGTGTACTCGCCGGTCAGCAGGTTCTTCGTCGCGCCTTGCTGTCGGAGGTCAGCGAAGTACAGGTGCTTGCCGGGGTGCTGCGCGTCGGGGTTGAGCGCAGTCCAGGTGCGGCGAGCGGGGGACGAGAAAGCGGTGGACGTGCCAGCGGGGAGTCGGTCGACGAAGTACCCGGACCGTGCCCCGGTGTTCCAGTTGGTGAGACCGAACGGCTGGAACGTGACATGGGTATGGGGGATGTCGGGAAGGGACGCGTGGTAGTCGTGGGTGAACTGGATGATCGCGTCGGAGTCCGCGACGGTCGGCAACCCGTCGACACGCAGGCTGTACACCGACTCGGGCCACACACGGGTCCGGTCAGGGGAGTACGGGAGTGGGGTCTCGAACCGTGGCATCAGGGCCTCCGATCAGGTGGCGGGAGCGATCCAGAAGTCGCCATCGACAGCACCACCCGGTTCGGTCTGGTTGGTGGTCGCGAACACCCGGTTCGGCCACAGCTTCGTGTTCGTCGTGGTGACGAGATTCGCGGTGTTCGCGATGCCGTGGACGTTCGTGGTGAGCGCGTTGTGGTCCGACACGCGCGCGGCGCCGGTGGTGAAGGTCTCGAGCTGGGTGGTGTCGGCGATGCCGTGGACCGAGGTCGTGTCGGCGGCGTGGGTGGCGATGGACGAGGTGGCGAAGGCACGGTCGGCGTGCGGGTCGTTCGCGTTCGTGTGGGTGGTGACGTAGCCCTGCGCCTCGGAGTCACGAGCGATCGACGCGGGAAGCCGGATGTCGGGCACGGTGCCGGAACCGTCGAGCGGGCAGTAGCCGTTCGCGACACCGCGCTGCGACTCGAGCTGGTAGCCGGTGTGGGGGTCGGCAGCAGCAAGGTGGGCGGTCAGGTCCAGCGGGTTCGCAGCCAGGTACGCGTCGACCGCGGCTTGGAGGTCACCAGTGTCGATCGTCGCGACGGGGGACGACAGGAACGGGGGCATGGAGGTCTCCTTAGTCTCGGACGGTGGCGCGGATCAGGCGGGCGAGCGTGTCGTACGTCGTCGCAAGGGAGTCCAATACATCATCAAACCGGTCGGCGACGATCGTGTTCTTCTGCGTCTGCGTGGACCCGCGGAACTGGGTGGCGAGGGCTCGGGCCGCAGCGGCGTCGGTCGCCAGACGTGACAGCTCGGCCTTCACCTCCGCAGCGGCAACAGGGTCGGGTGCGGTAGAGGCGGCGTCGATCTTCGCTCGGAGTTGCTGTGCGGCAGTGACAAGTTCGCTCATGGTGCATCCAACAGGGCTGCGATGACCGCTTCGAGTTCGGCGATGCGTTCCTCGGCGGTCGGCGGGTCAGGGGCAGGGACGTGCGCGGCGACGATCGCGTCCCACTCCGCCTGGGTGGGTTCGTCGCCGTCGTTCCAGTAGCCGGCGATCTGGTCGCCGACGATGTTGCAGGCTTGCAGCCCGGCAGCGGTGATCTGGTCGACCCGGTACTCGGCGGGTGGGTCGGCGAGAAGTCGGGTCAGGTTCATGCGGTCACCTCCCACACCTGGAGCGACAGCAACTGCACCGACTGTGTTGCCGTGCTCACGCTGGTGTACCACCACAACTGCAGGTCTTTCGCCGACGAGAACGTTTCGGTCGCCGATGACGCAGCGACACCGGCCGAGTTGGAGTTGGGATGCACGCACTCGAACCCGAACTGCTGCACGCTGGTCGAGACGACGTTGATGTGCCCCTCAATGCGGACGATGAACGCCGACGCGTTCGCGTTGACGGTGAAGTTCGTCGTCATCTGAGTGAACGTCGAACCCAGCGTGATGCCGGGCTTGTAGTTGCGGGCGCCGCCCGAGTTGTTGGTCAGGGTGAGGAACCCGACGAACCCGTAGACATCGCCAGCAGCGGCGGCGGGGAGTGAGATGGCGGTGTCGAGCAACTGCCCGCCGTTGCCGGTGTTCATCGCTGTGCCGTCGCGCGCGGTTTGCGCGCCGACAGATGCGATGTGGGTCAGGTCGCCGCCGCCAGCGGGGACGGCAAGGGTGCCGTCGTCGCGCACAAACTTGGTGCCATCCGGTGTGCCCGTCGCTAGGCGGGCGATGTTGAACACACCTGAGGTGACCTTGCTGGCAGCGAGACTCGGGATGCGAGCGTCGTCAAGGGTCCCAGAGGTGACATCGCTCGCAGCGTGCGTGTGCGACGTTGCCGCCGCACCCACGTCGGAAGCGGTGAGGCTGCGGTTGGCCGACAGGTCGTAGCCGTTGATCGTGCGCGACGTGGGCACGGCGCCGATGTCGGACGGGGCGAGCGCATCGGTGCCACCGGTCGCGTGCGACGCCTTGTGTGCCGTCGGCGTGCGCGAGTCGGTGAGCCGGCTGTCGTCACCCGCTGCGACGGTGCCGGTGGTCGTGCCGACGTTCAGCACCGCAGCGCCACCGAGCCCGAGGTTCGTACGGGCCGTCGCTGCGTTGCTGACGCCCGACAGGTCATCGACCAGTGCGGCGGCGGTGCCGGCGGCGTCGAAGTGTGTCGTGCCCGGCGTGTCGACCCAGTTCGTTCCGTTGTGGCGCAGGATGTCACCCGACGCCGCGGCGGTGATCACGACGTCCGACAGCCCGTCAAGGTTCGTGGCCCCACCACCACCTGATCCGCCGCCCGTGGTGACGGTGACCTCGATGTTCGCTCCGGTGCCGGTCAGCTCGATGTTCGGCCCGTCCGATGGGGTGATGTCGATAGCCATGTCACGCGCTCACATGGGTGATGTCGTTGAGAACAACGAACTTGCCGGCGACGAGGGTGAGGACTTCGGTGCCGTCGGTGACTTGCAGATCCCAGTAGTAGGTACCCGGGTTGATCGAAGTGAGCTGGTCGCCGCCGACAGTCACCTTGCCGGTCGCGACGACATCAGTGAGGGTGAGGATGAGGGTCGAGGCACGGTTTTTCGCTTCACGCACCTGGGCAACCGCACTGTCGACCGTCCACGCAACCCCGTCGCGCTTCAAGCCGAACTCCACCGGCAGGACCGTGTCACCCCGCGTGTGGATGAAGTCGTAGGTCTTGGGGGTGAAGTTCGACGACGGCATCAGTTGCCTCGTTCAGCGACGATCACAGCCTGGGTGCCGGTCTCGACGACCCCGTAGATCGACTCGCCGACGAGCGGCCAGTCAAACGACGAACCTGCTGCGACGGCGTAACCGGTGGTGGTCGCGACGGACGCGTCGCCAAGGTAGACGGTCACCCCACCGGACGGCACCTGAATGCGCGCGATGTCGGGGGTGATCGTCGATCCACCCGAGGCGATGAGGGTGGGGGTGGCGGCAACGGTGACAGCTCGAGCTCGCATGGGTCACTCCGGGTTGCGGCGCAGGACGCGCACGATCTGGGTTCCGCTCGCGACGATGCCGTACATGTCATCTTCTTCCCACAGGTCCCAGCCGAGGGACTGGGTGCCCTGAATCGGGAAGCCGCCTGTCGCGCTGTTGTCCGCGGTGATGTCCTTGCCGCCGACATACACGACCGACCCGCCTGTGGGGACGGCGATGAGGACCGCGTTGGGCACGGTGGTCGTCCCACGCTTCGCGAGCAGGGTGCGGGTCGTACCGACCGTGACCACTTCAGCTTTCAAGATGTCCTCCGAGCCGACGGGGGGTGGGACGGCCACGAAGCCGTAGGTCGTGCCCGACCCGTACCGGAAGGATCGGTAGAAGGCGTTCTCGGGCACAGATAAGAGTGTACGGGATCGGTAGGGAGGGGTGAGGGGTTAGGAGAAGATCACCTGCGGGAACGGGAAATCAGCCGACGCGAGCGCGAACGCGACCGACAACCTGACATCTGTTGATTCATTGGCCGCATAGTTCGACGTGGTCGTGCTCCCGGCGTCCACGTCGATGCCCCACATGTTCGCCCCCAAGCTGTATGTCCCGGTGCCACCCTTAATGCTGGCGTCGTTGGTGAACGCCGGAGACGTAGGAGTGGTTGTCACCGTGCTCGAGGTGCGCGTCAGGACGGCGAACAGGGCGCGACTCGCGACCGGGACCGTGATCGACGGGCCGTTCCCGGCAAGAGGGTGGTCAAGTGTTGCCGGCGTCCCGACCAGCCCGCTCGTACCCCCGTAGGCCAGCATGCGAGCGCGAAAGAAGGTGCCGGATCCGACTTCGGTGACGTTGAACGTCGTGGACCCAGCAGACACGTCAGCGGATGTGGCGATCTTGAAGGCGACCGTCAGCTTGTAATCATTGCCGCCAGACACCGCTTCCTGGTCCCCGACAACCTCGTAGGACCCCCAGTCGTAGGTGATGCTGCCCGTCGTGTTCGGGAATACCGACGCTGCAGTGAACACGATGATCGCGTCACCGGCTGTGAGCCCCGCTGGGTGGTTCAGCGTGAACGACGTGGTGTTGGTGCTTGGGGTTGGTTCAGCGAGAGCGGTGCCAGCGCCCCGCAGGAACACCGTCATGGCGGGGTCAACCCCAACGCGACGATCAGGCCCTTCGTCCCCGTGCCGGCCACATCGACATCCACACGAATGAAGTCGCTGGTCTGCACGTCGTCATTCGACGTGTTGATGACCGCGGGGGTGACGGCAGTCTCGGACGTGTACTCGTTCGCGTCGATCGTGACGCGGGTCGAGAGCATGTCGGCAGGGGTGCCGGCGCGCACGCGGGCGAGCTGGACGGTTGGGGTACCGGAGCTCGAAACCGTCGACACCGCAGCGAACACCGATGTGAGGACGTAACCGTTTAGGTCCGACGGAATCACCACAAACGCTTTGCCGTCGCCGGTCGACAAGGCTGCACCAGACGGGTCGGTGACAAGGATCTGCACCAACCGCACCCCAGCCTGGAGAGTGTCGACCTCGGCCTCGAGGTCAGTGGTGCGCGCCGCGAGCGTGTTGAGGGCTGTGGTCTTCGTGGTTGGATCCGACCCCGGCCAATCGTTCGTGTCAGCGACGGTGTAGCTGTCACCGGAAATGTCAGCGACCGTGACAGAGGCTTGCTTGATGAGCCGGCCAGTCGTGCCCGAGAACAGAGCGATCCGGTCGTCGACCGAGGACGCGGGACCGATCACCGCACCGTTCAGGTTGTTCTGCACGATCGTCCAGTTGGCCCCGACGGCTGCCTGGGTGCCGCTGGGGGTGCCGTTCGTGAGGCAGATCGCCAGGTCCCCGATCTCCACATCGACACCGGACGCACCACCGATCTTGCCCGCAGCCGAGACTCGGTACGCGTCGTCGGCGTCGGCTGCCGGGTAGTTGGGGTTGGCCGAACAGTCGATCGTGCCCTGGAAGTTCGCCTCGTTGAGCTGAGCAAAGAGACTGTCGGCGTAGGCACGGTCACCGTGAGGGTCGGTGGCAGCCGAGTGGGTGGAGATCGCCGCGTCGATGTCGGCCTGGACCGCTGCGCCCACATCGGCAGCGGACGGCATGTCGTGCACATGGTCGGCGCGAGAGGCTTCGGTCGACACGCCGGGGGCGGTGGTGCCGAGGTTCGCCGGGTTTGTGTCGGACAGGGCGACATCCCCGGCGTCGAGGATGTCGGTGGGGAGCACATCCTCGAGGTATTCCATGATGCTGTTGACGTGCTCGGCGAACACGATGTCGCCGTCGTTCGCACCGGGGGAGCTGTCGTCGGAATACGGGTAGCCCGAGGGTGGGGTGAACGGCATCAGCTAGTCCTTCCAGCGGCGGCGCGGGCACCCGGCCCGAACTGGGATGGGTCCTCACCCTGAGCGGCCATCGCTGCTTTCTGCTCGCGCACACGGGCCACGACATCGGGCCAGTTCGGGAACTCGTGGGCCTGCAGGACCGCTTCCTCGTCGATGGCCCCCATCGCGAACAGGGTGTCGGCGTCGGCGCTGCGGGCCTGGCGTGAGGTGGGCAGGGTGCTGCCGGCCTGGACGTGCAGCGCGAAGCGGATCGGGGAGGGAGACTCGGAGTTGCGGTCGGGGACGTAGAAATGCTTCCCCTTCAAGTCCGCGACCATCCGCTCACCACTTGGGCCGAGGAAGCTGACAACACGCTCGGTGTCGTAGAACTCGGCGATCAGGGCGGCGGTCTTGTTGCCGAGGCGTCGGAGCGTGAACTCGAGGTTGCGGAGCGCCATGCGGATCCGCACGAACGCCGCTTCCTGCATCGAGCCGATCACGCCTTCGCTGTTGCGACCGGTGGGGGTGGCACCGCGCACGATCGCTGACAACCCACTGATCCTCTCCATCTCCCCGACGTAGAACTGGATGAGCTGCATCACCTCATTGGGCTGCATGCGTGGCGGGTCGAGCCAGCGGACCTCACGCCCACTGTTCTTCGACAGGCGGGTACCGGGCTTGTTGGTGACGCGGGTGCGGGTGATGCCCGAGCCCACGTCCTCGAGCATGATCGGGTTGCCAGCCAGGTCGATGTTGTGCTCCATCGCGGCGAGCATCCGGTTGAGGGACCGCTGCAGGGGGGCGAGCAGGGTGACGAGACTGGCACCCCAGAACTCGCCGGTGTCGGTCGGCACCCACCGCTCGTACGGCTGGTCACCATGGCCCCACAGGTCGGTCGCGGGGACCTCAAGCAGCACGCAGTTGCCGCAGATGACCGTCACCCACCACCGCTGGCCCTCGGGGGTGACACGCCGCCACCAGCACTCGAGGATCAGGTGGCGCTCGGAGTCGATGGGCCGGTCGACCTTGGAGCTCCGACCCTGACCGGGGAGCCCGTAGCCCTCGTTCGCGACACCGTCCATCGGACCGGGGTTCGACTTGGGGGCGCGCCCGCGGCCTTCCTCGGCGAGTGTGGGGGAGCGGTCCGCTTCACCGAACGAGCCGGTGTCACGCACACACGCGAGCGCACCCGGGTAGCGGACCTCGAGGGTGTCGTCGTTGACCTCTTGGGCTTCGATGAGGAACTGGGCGTCGTCGATCGAGGTGGCGTCCGGGTCCGGGTAGAACTGGAACGGGTCGATGCGCCGCACGACCGCGTCGCCGAGGCCCATGTGGGTCGACTGGTCCCACAGGGTCTTGAGGATCCCCGTGCCGTACACGTTCCCGTCCCAGAGAAACCGCTGGATCTGCTCGTCGTAACCGCAGTTGTGCTGGGCGGCTCGGAGGCTGGTGCGGAGGTCCTGGGCGATGCGGTACTGGGAGGTGTAGGTCTCCGAGTTGGGGCTGGCTGCAGGGATGACGTCGAACGCTGGGGAGCTGTCCGACTCCCAGGCGACGATCGCGTTGACGATCGGCCACATCTCCGCGGGACTGGGGGAGGGCAAATGGGATGAGCGGTGCGGCGACCAGGCCCGGTTGTGGACAAGCTCGTAGTTCTGCACCCACTGGTCCATGAGCTGCTGACGATGGCTGCGGGCACGCTGGAACAGCTCACGCACACGGGACGCGCGGGCGCGGCAGGTGTCGGAGTTCGACGGCTTGCGGATCGTCGGGAGCTCGGGGGCGGCAGGAGGGGAGATCGACGCGGAGGAACTGGGGGGTTCCGGCGCACCGAGGTCGGTGTCCCCGTAGGTGTCGGTCATCGCCACAGGCACATGCTAGTGGGTAGACGGGATCGGGTTACGGCTTGGGCGGGTCCTTCTTGAACTCAGCCATGTCGGCACGATCCACCACGACCGGGCGGCTGGGGATGCCGGTGCGCTCGAACTGCTCATCGGCGTTGCGGTTCATCGCGTCCTGCAGTTGGCGACGGGACCTGACCACCTGGCCGACCGACGGGTTGAAATGCTCGGGCCACATGGGGGCCGGCTGGGGCTTGTCGGAGCGGTAGTCACGCACCAGCTCACCGCGACACAGGGTGCATCGGGCCTGGGGGCGGGACGCGTACTCCTTGATCGACGACACGATCTGCTGGTGGTTGCCGCAGCCGGTGCAGCGGAAGGTGTACAGGGGCATCAGGTCTCCCAGTCGTAGTCGTTGAGCATGTCCCGCACTTCTTCTTGTACACCTTCGCTCTCGGCTCCGTAAGCCATGAGGGGTGCGTCGGTGATGTGGCAGATGACAGCCATCGCGAGGGACATGACGGTGTCGTCGTGGTCCTCGTTGTTGCCGTTGCCGTACGACCCGTTCTCGAGGGTGACGTAGTTGACCATCTCGTCGTAGGTCTTGCGGTCGTGGATCTTGACGGCATGGTCGACGACGTAGCGGATGAGCCAGCCGATCGCCTGCGGCTTGGTCTGGGCGGTGGTCGACCAGCCGTAGGTGGAGACCGTCATCGCGCCAGGGACCTTGTCGGCCTTGTTGGCGCGCTGCCACAGGTTCGGGTAGTTCATCCCGATGAGCTTCCCGATCGACGCGTAGCCGGGGCCTTCGATCTCGGTCGTGACGAGCGCGGTGTTGTAGTAGAGCCCCAGCTTGAACAGTTCCTCGGCAAAGGTGACCGGGTCCAGTCTCCCCCTCCACACAGCGACCTGTTCCATCGTGCGACGGTTGAGGACCTGAGCGACCGCGTAGTCCCCGAGGGTGGTCTTGGTGGGGTCGCCGGCCACGATGTACTTGCCCCAGTCGGTGTCGTCGTGGGGCTTGCGGAACAGGGTCAGGGGTCCATCGCTGGCGGGCTTGAACTCGACGTGGTTGCCGTTGCGGACCATCAGCCCCCGCACACCGTCCTCAGGGGCGTAACAGGCTTTCAGGTGCTCGCCGGGGAACACGTTGCGGCCCGTCGCGAGGAACGCTTCCTCAGGGTCGGCGGGGTACTCCTGCATGAACTGCAGGATGTCGCCGTTGCACTTGTTGATGATCGCCCACCGCCGCCAAGCGAGCCGGTCGTCGTCGATGCCCATACGGCGAAGGGCCTTCTCCTCATCGGACAGGGTCCCCAGATGGAACTCGGGGATGTTGATGTACGAGGCCCGGTACTCGGGATGCTTCCACCACGGGAAGAACAGGGGCACGAACTCGGTCTCACCCTGCTCGGCTTTCAGCCATTCCTCGTGGAAGTAGTTGCCGCGGCCATTGGCAGTGGACTCGAGGACGATGCCGGTGCCGGGGGAGTCGGGGATCGCCTGGCGCAGACCTAGCATGACGATCTTCGGGTCGGGGTAGAACGCCACTTCACTCGCGTGGAGGAAGTGGGTCGTTGAGGATCGCCCCGCACCCTTGTTGCCGGCTGTCGCGATCTTCATGTTGGACCCGGTCTCCACCCAGCCGATGTCGTTCTTGGAGTACGACTTGGGGGTGTAGAGCCGTCGGAACGGGTAGTTGTCCCAGTACCGGTGGGTCATCTCGAGCAGGTTCTGCGAGGCGGGGATCTCGTGCGCGAGGACCAACGCCCTGTACCCGGGGAACACGAAGCTGAGGGTGAACGCGAGGGCTTCGGTCGCGGTGGACATCCCCAACTGGCGCGCCTTGAGCACGATGATGCGGATACGGCCCGTGGTCTGCAACTGCCGGTACGCGGTGTCGTAGAACTCCTGCTGCGCCCAGTTGGGGGTCAGCCGGATCTCACGAAGGTTCTTGTCCTTGATCGTGAGCTGGGAGACCAGGGGGACGAGAGGGTTGCTCACTTCGCCCCCGAGTTGCGGGGCTTGCCGCGAGGGGTGGTGGTGCGCCGACGCCGAGGGGTGGGGGCATCGTCTTGCGGCACGTCGGGCACACCTTCGTCCACCAGCGACTGTCCACCGATGAGGGTTTCCCGCACTTGCGACATGAGGTCAGCTTGCGCTTGCCGTAGTTCTGCAAGGTCGTCCCCTTCCTTCTTCTCTTGAAGCTGCTTGAGGATGGCGGGGAGGACCGTCTTGGTGAACGCGGCTTTGTCGGCTGGGGTGCCGACCTCGAGGATCCGTTCGGCCTGGGTCATCATCAGCCCGACCATCGTCGCGGCGCGGTCGCGCAGGCCGTCGAACGCGTCACTCTCGGCTGCGAGGGCGGCGAGGGTTTCGGCTTCAGCTCGCGTTGCCACCGATCACCCGCCTCATCACCACGAACCGCAGTTCCTCCCCGAGTGTGTCCATGAGCGAGATCGCCTCGGCGCGTCCCTCCACCGGCACACTGATCTTGAGCTCGATGTCGCCTGCGGTGTTGCCGGCCTTGGATGACTGGGCGACGAAGAACGCGGGGAACTCGGCGTACGGGTCGAAGTCCTTGCCGTCGATGGTGACCATCAGGCTGCCTTCCGTTCCGCTCGCCGCTGCAACCCCCGAGCCTTGGCTCGAGCAAAGCGTTGGGACCGCTTGTCGGCGAAGTGGACGAACTTGATCTTCGGGTAACGGATCGGGACCCTGTTGAACCCCAAGGCTTCCATCTCAGCGACAGTGAGGTTGCGGTCGGTTCGCTTCTGGCCCCGCTGCTCGCCACTGGGTCCGATCCACACGCTCTTGCCTGGCACTTCACCAAAGCAGATCCAGTTCGTCGCCCGATAGATCGCTCCGGTGTGTCCGAGTCGCGTATCGGCATAGGTGACGAATGCCGGCCACCTGTCGCGGTCGATGAATCGCATGGACCGTCCAAGGAGAAAGCTGGCTGCGTTGTTCGGAAGGTCAGGGTGGACCGCCAGTCTCGAGCAGGAAAGCACCCCCCGCCAGTCATGTCGGGTCCCTCGCACTACAGACAGAGCGGCCACCTTCGTTGGCGGCATCCACAAGATTGCCCCCACCAGATCGTCACCATCGAACAACCCCAACCTCGCTGTCGAGGTGTTCGCTGCCGACTTCGAGTAGTGGTACTGCTCGATGAAGGCAGCCCCTTCGGCGTGGGTGATGTCACCGACTGCGTAGTCCCCGACACGCAGGACTGGCCGCTCAAGATGTGCGACCATCATCAGCCCTCCCCGGGGATGAGGCTGGTCCCGGGCGGCAGGACGGCCAGCCGGTCCTCGGCTTCGGGGGGGATGAAGTCGTAGGTCGGGTCCCAGGCGGGGGCGGGGTACGCCTCCCCTTCGTCGTCGAACATGCGTACGGGCTGGGGTTCGTCGGCGGGTGTGTAGGCCGTCTGGACCCCTTGGCCGATCGCGCTGCCGGTCGCGAGGGCGACCTGTTCGATGGTCTGGCCCAGCTTCTCCATGACCCTCTCGAGCACCCGCACCCCGGCCACGATCCCCACCACTCCCAGCACGCCGATCACGACAAGGTGTGGAGTTATGGTGTGCGCCTTGGGGGGAGTGGGCATCTCCACACCATACACCAACGCTTTCAGAAAGGTAGACTTGACCCTTCAACTACTGACCGGTTTAAAGAC
>Ga0315903_10007630_pt1 | contig 13504 bp, 11 predicted proteins | sample LakEriMetagenome_7_FD_203524 | JGI IMG/M metagenome (GOLD analysis project Ga0315903, IMG submission 203524) | Freshwater fungal communities from buoy surface, Lake Erie, Ohio, United States - Buoy 2 MA119 | ecosystem: Environmental > Aquatic > Freshwater > Lake | place: USA: Lake Erie, Ohio...
AGGAACGCGAACGATTCGTGACGACGGAAGAACTTCCCCGGCTGTTCGACGCGATCGACGCCGCCGAGGACGTGCGGATCGCCGATTTCCTGCGGCTCGCCCTGCTGACCGGCGCGAGGAAGACGGCGATTCTGCGAATGAGGTTCGCGGACGTGGACCTCGCCCGAGCGGTCTGGACGATCCCGGCGAGCGATTCGAAGAACGGATCGCCGGTTCACCTTCCCCTGGTCGCCGAGGCGGTGGAAGTGATTCGATCGCGGGCGGTCGCCGCCGGCCGGCGGGAATGGGTGTTCCCCGGCCGGCATGGACACGGACACCTGACCGACATTCGGAAACCCGTGGCGAAGGTGTTCACGGCGGCGGGTTTCACGGACGTGCGGCTGCATGATCTGCGGCGGACGTTCGGGTCGTGGCAAGCGGCGAACGGTTCGTCCGAACTGCTGATCGGGAAGTCCCTCGGGCATCGGAACACGCGGTCCACGGCGGTCTACGCGCGGCTGACCCTGGACCCGGTGCGGGAGTCGGTCGAACGGGCGACGGACGCTATGCGGTCGGTCGTGCAGGCTGACCGCGAGCGGCGGAAGAACGAACCCAAGCGGAAACGGAAGGGCCACGAATGAAGCGGAAGAAAGCCGGACGGAAGACCAGGAAGACGCCGCCGGCCGTGGCATCGAAACCGCTGCGCCCACCCTTCACGATTCCCGCGATCGGCCGCACCCGGGTCCTCGATTCCGTGAAGGGCGGATTTCGTCCGGCCGTCCCCGAGGATTTCGTGGGCAAGCGCCACAACCTTCCGAATCTTCCGCCGCACGCCATGCAAGTCCTCGAGCGGACTGCGACGGGCAAGATTCGGCCGGCAAGCCGATTCGCTCCCACAACCGTCGTTCACGGGATTCCGCTACCGCCCGATTTCGAGGAAGCGGTCGAACACTACGCGGAAGACGTTTTTCATGGGGTGTATGGGGATATCGTTTCGGATTTTGACGGAACCGAGAAACTGGAAGCGATTCACCAGGACATATCGCGGCTTATTCGGGGAGGTTTGCAGTGTGCTTTTCGGGACGGCTTCTACCTCGCCCTGGTCCATCATTCGAACGATCTGAAAAATAACGCGGAAGCCGCGCCGCTGCTCGAGGGCCTACGGGAAGCGGCAAGCAAAGGTGCAGCCGCACGGCGCAAGCAAGCCGAACCGCTGCGGAAAGCGGTCTGCAAACGGTTCCGCGAACTGCGGAAGACGGTTCCGAAGAAAACCGTGCGGTATCTGAAAATCGCCGGTGAACTCGAAATCTCGGAACGCCACGTCGCGCGGATCGTGAACGAAGCCGATCTCGACTGAAAAACCGCTGCATCATGCGGCGGACGACAAACCCTGCGGTTTGTCATTTCGCACGACGAACCCTTCGGTTCGTCGTTTTCAAAGCACGTCAACGTCCATAGGTTTCATTCCGTCGCAAGTGATCGTCCGTCGTGGACGACGTGCGACGGACACGAACCCGAAAGGACGTGACGAATGACCGCAGCAACGGAAGACCGGCTGCTGACCAGGAAGCAAGCCGCCGAGGTTCTCGGCTTCCAGCCGCAGACCCTCGCCCGGTGGAAGTGGGCGGGACGTGAGGATCGTCCGCCCGAGGTTCGGGTCGGTCGTGCGGTGCGGTACCGCGCGAGCGAACTTGCCCGGTGGATCGCCGAGCGCGGCGAGGACCGGAACGGCTCGAGCAGGACCAGGAACCCGAGGACGTGAACCCCTAGAAACGCTGCGACCCCGCCGGGGTGAGATTCGGCGGGGTCGCGGTGAACCCGTGGAGGCGGGTCGAATGTTGGCAATCTACTGCGCCGATCCGGCGCTGCAAAAGGCGGTTGAATCCGCCCTGTTTTTCTACGGTCTGGAAGCCGCGCCGGGCGGCGGGGCCGGCCGCCCCAAGCCGGCGCGGACGCTCGCCGAGCAAATGCGGCGAATCGACCTCGGCGGGAAGGTTCTCGCCCATGTCGGACGGCAAGGTCCGGTCGGGGCGGACGACCGCCGACTGATCGAGCGGCTTGTCGATTCGGCTTGCCAACGGCTCGAGCAAGCCGAGCAAGCCGCGCCGAGGTACGCGGGGGCGAGCGCTGCTGCGGTGATCGCCTACGCGGCGGCTGGCGGCGGTGCTGTCGGGTCGTTCGATTCCTTCCGCCGTTCGTTCCTGTCGGACGCCGAACTGCTCGAGCGTCCGGCCGCGCCGGTCGTGGACCGGCAGGACGTGAAGCCTTCACCGCTGACGACGAACCCGCACCGCCGGCCGAACCCGCCGGGGACGGCTGCGCCGGCGAAGACGAACCCGACCAGGACGATTCGCTCGAGCCGGTGGACCGGCGCGGGAAGGAAGGTGCGGTCGTGAACGAAAAGGAAATTGACCTGTCGGGAGTTTCGTATTCGCACCTTCACGAATGGCGGGTGGCGCTGCGGATCGGGAGGTTTCACGTTGTGAAGCCGGATGGAGCGATCGAGGACACGGGGCCGGCGCTGCTGGTTCGGTGCGACTGCGGCGCTATGGGGATCGTTTCGGATCCGTCGCCGGCTGAATTGCGGCGGGCCACGAAACCCTACCGCTGGTTTGCTCACCAACGGATCCGCATGGTCGTCCGACAGACTGCGAACGGTCCGCAAGGAACGGAATGGGAGGTGGAGGAATGACACCGGCCCGATTGAGGAACACGCGGTCCGCCCTGGGGCGACACCTCGCCCGGGTCGAAGCGGACGTGCGACAAGCCGACCGGCTACACGGTCGGCAGCGGGAAGCGGTCCTGCGGGGCGCGGCTCGCCATTTCATGCAGGCAGGGTTTCATGATCTGGCGAAGGACGTGCGCCGGCGAGCGCGGGGAGGTGCGAAATGAGGAATGACGATTCGTTCGAGGCGGCGGTCGTGCGGTCCGTGGGCCGGACTGCTCGCCGGCTGCGGTCCCTGGAATCCCAAGCGGACGACGTGGACAAGCGGCTCGAGGACGTGCGGACGGACGCCGAGGACCTCGGCGAACGGGTCGCCGCCGCCGAGCGGCGAGCCGAGGACCTCGAGGACCTCGCCGGCCGGCTGCGGCTGGCGCTGGTCGCGGTCCTATCCCATGCGATCCGCCGGCAGCATTTGCCGCAGGGGTTCACGTTCGATTCGGAACTGTGGAACCGGCTGCGGGACCTCGGCGGCGAGGAAGCCTGCATGGCCGTGTCGGTCGAACTCGAGCGGCTGCGAACACTGCTGCGGCGAAATGAGATTTCGAGCGACACCGACCAGAAACCAGAGGCGAAGCCGGAAAACGGCCGCACCATTTGCGATTAGACGCCCGATCGCCGCGCCGACCGACCCGAGACACGTCCGATTTTTGCCCCCGTCCCTTGGACCAACGGCTGCACGTCGTGGTCCCCGAACCCGTGGAAGGATTCACGAATGATCGACCCCGCAATCGACCCCGAGAACATCGCCGCCGCGCCTCTCGATTTCCGCTGGTCGCCGCGCGGCAAGGGCCTGCAAACGGTCCTGCGGGTGTTCGACGGCGAGCGGCTGATCGACACCGACACGATCGACCTCGGGAAGAAAACCAAGCGGGACGACTACGCGGCGCGGCTCGCCGAGGAACACGGGATCCCCGCCGAGGACGTGGAAGCCGAACTGCTGCGAATCACGAACGAGCGGTCCGCCGCGAACGAACCGCCGCCGCCGCTGCCGGAAGACGACCTCGCCGAGCAGACCCGCGCCGCGCTCGAGCAGACGGACCCCGAGGTGCAGGCGGAAGCCTCGCGGCTGCTCGAGGACCCGGCGCTGATCGACCGGATCGAAGCCGATATCGAAGCGGCCGGGGTCGCCGGGGAACATGATCTGCGGCTGACGCTGTATCTGGTCGGGACCTCGCGGCTACTGCCCCGGCCCCTCGCGGCGATCGTCCAGGGGCAATCGAGCAGCGGGAAGTCCTTCACCGTCGAACGGGTGGCGAAGTTGTTTCCGCCCGAGGCGGTCGTCCTCGCCACGCAAATGACCCCGCAGGCATTGTTCCACGCGCCGCCGGGAAGCCTGTCGCACCGTTGGGTCGTGGCCGGCGAGCGGTCGCGGATCGAGAACGACGACCGAGCCGAGGCTACGCGGGCGCTGCGGGAAATGCTGTCGGCCGGCCGGCTGACGAAGATGATGCCGGCGAAGGTGGACGGCGAAATCCAGACCGTGACGATCGAGCAGGAAGGGCCGATCGCGTTTGTCGAATCCACGACCTCGGCGCGGGTGTTCGAGGAAGACGCGAACCGCTGCATCATGCTGTCCACGGACGAACGGCGGTCGCAGACGAAGACGATCATGCGGCGGCTGGCGGCGGTGGCGAGCGGGAAGATTCGGCCGGACGAATCGCAGGCGGTGGCGCGGCACCATGCCCTGCAACGGCTGCTCGAGCGGCGGTCGATCGTGATTCCGTTCGCCGAGCGGCTCGCCGATCGGCTCGAGGTGTTCGCCGATCGGGTCGAATGTCGTCGCGCCTACCCCATGCTGCTATCCCTGGTCGAAGCCTCGGCGCTGCTGCACCAACGGCAGCGGAAGACGAACCAGGACGGACGGCTGATCGCCGAACCGGCGGACTACGCGGTCGCGGCGCGGCTGCTGTCGGGTCCGCTGGCGAGGACGATCGGCGAATCCCTGTCGGACCCGGCGCGGCGGTTCCTCGATCGGCTGCTCGCCGAGGTGGACGACCCGATCGACCCCATGCCCGCCCCGTTCTCGGCGAAGGACGTGCGGCGCCGGTTGAAGGCGGGGCAGTCCACGACAAACGCCTACCTTGCCGAACTCGAGGACAAAGGGTTCCTCGATCGAGCAGACCCGGCCCCGGCCGGCCGGGGCCGGCCGCCGAAAGCATGGAAGCCGACCGGCCGGGGCGGCGAGGACGTGAACGTCCTTCCGCCGGCCTGCGAAATGTTCCCCGAGGGGGCGGCGCAGAAAACGGAAAAAATCCGTCCGCCGCAGCCGAGGTAGTGGAAACCCCTGCGGAATGGCCGTTTCCGTTCGGCGATTTTTGCCGGCGGCCGATCTGGCGAAAATCGGAGAAAATCCAGAAATCGCGGGACGGGTCGGGGCCGCAGGCGGCTTTCTGCATTTCCGCCGATTTTCGATCCGGCGGGGCCGGTGAAAATCAAACCCTTGTCGGCGAAGGGTTTGCGGTCGGTTTTCGGATTTTCTCCATTTCGCCGGCGGGGAGACTCGCGCCGTTGTTTGTCCTGGTCGGGGCGCGCATGGAGTCTTCCGGCCGGGGGTGTTCGCAGCCGAGGCGGGCGCGGCGGCGCAGCCGGAAGGACCCACGCAAGAAAGTCTGTCTGCTATCGGGGATTTCGCAGCCGGGACGAGCGCGGCTCGAGCGTGGAAGGACCCGCCGGCCGCGCGGCTAATCGTCCTCGAGCAGCCATTTGGTGAGGCTGGCGTGGTTTGACCATGGCGGGGCCGGCATTTCCTTCCGCACCCCCGCCGGCAACCCGAGGGCCTTTTCCGTGGCGAGCAGGGAAGCCGAGAGTTTGACGAACATGGTCGCCGCTGGGGTCGGGGATCGGTACCCGGTTTTCGTTTCCATCACGTCCCCGCCGGCGAGACATTCGGCCGCGTAGCGGCGGTGCATTTCGTGCAGGACCGCATAGCGGGCGACGGTCGCGGAATCGGCTTCCGACCATGTTCCCATGCCGCGCATGGCCGAAACCGTGCGGGTCCAGACCTCGAGCGCGTGGGGCGATCCCGCGACCTCGGGCGGCGGCGTGGGGAACACGGGGTCCTGGTCGCGGTCCATATCGAGCAGCCGGGGTTTCGGCTGCGGTCCACGTCGTCCCATGCGGTTCACCTCGGCGAGCAGTCTACAAACCCCCCTGCACTGGACGACGTTTTTACGCGAGGATGGCACGCGGGGCCGGGAAAAAGTATTTCACGCGCCCAGACCGAACGACCCCCCCCGGGCTGGCATTGGCGGGGCCTCGGGGCCGGCCGGCAGGGCCAGGGGGCGAGCGACCCGGGCGACGGGCGAGCGGCCGCCTAGGGGGCGGCTAGGGGCCTGCGGACGGGGCCGGCCGGCTGCGGGAAGCCGGGGCCGGGAAGCCGAACTTCCGGCCGTCGAAATCGTCCCTGCGGTAGCGCCGGGGTAGCGCCGAGCGGTTTTTCGGCCGGATCGCCGGCCTTTAAACCAGACCCACAAAACGCGTTTTCTTCGGACAAAACCGTCAATCGGGGCGGAGAGATTCGAACTCTCGACCTCTTGGTCCCAAACCAGATTTCGGGGTCGGTTGACGGACATTGAACCGCACCCCCTCGGGGCGGCTTTTCTGTTGATTCCCCCGGCGAAAACGGCGATATTTGGGCATGGACATTTGTTGACGTTCGTGGACCCGAGTTGAATCCTACGGTAGCGCCGAGGTAGCGCCGAGGGATTCGCAGCCCCCCGAGGGAACGCCCCATGACGACGAATCCGAACCGGGGAAAGCGGACCCCGCCGACCCGCAAGCGGCTGACCAAACGGACGATCGACGCGATTCCGGTTCCTGCTGCCGGCCGCACCATCGTCTTCGACCAGGACGTGCGCGGCTTCTACCTCGAGACGACCTCGAGCGGCGCCCGGTCCTTCTACCTCTACCGCAAGGTGAACGGCCGGCCGCGCCGCGTCCGCCTCGGCGGCTACCCGGATCTGACCCCGGAAGCCGCGCGGAAGATGGTGCAGAAAACCGCCGGCGAAATCGCCGAGGGGCGCGACCCGAACGCCGAGCGGCGCCGCCGCCGGCAACCCGACCGGACCGACCCGACCCTCGGGGAAGTCCTCGCCCACACGGTCGAACATCACTGGAAGCCGAACTGCCGGACGTGGGCGCATATGGAACGGCTGTTCGAGGCGAACTCCCCGACCTGGAAGTCCCGCAGGCTTTCGGCCGTGACGAAGTTGGACGTTCTCGAAATGCACCGCCGGCTTGGGAAGACGAACGGAACGTATCTGGCGAACCGCTGGCGAGGGGTCCTGCACCGGCTGTTCGAAGTGGCGATCGAGGATTTCGATTTCCCCGGCGGGAACCCGGTGCGGAAGGTGAAGCCGTTCCCCGAGCAGGAACGCGAACGATTCGTGACGACGGAAGAACTTCCCCGGCTGTTCGACGCGATCGACGCTGCCGAGGACGTGCGGATCGCCGATTTCCTGCGGCTCGCCCTGCTGACCGGCGCGAGGAAGACGGCGATTCTGCGAATGAGGTTCGCGGACGTGGACCTCGCCCGAGCGGTCTGGACGATCCCGGCGAGCGATTCGAAGAACGGATCGCCGGTTCACCTTCCCCTGGTCGCCGAGGCGGTGGAAGTGATTCGATCGCGGGCGGTCGCCGCCGGCCGGCGGGAATGGGTGTTCCCCGGCCGGCATGGACACGGACACCTGACCGACATTCGGAAACCCGTGGCGAAGGTGTTCACGGCGGCGGGTTTCACGGACGTGCGGCTGCATGATCTGCGGCGGACGTTCGGGTCGTGGCAAGCGGCGAACGGTTCGTCCGAACTGCTGATCGGGAAGTCCCTCGGGCATCGGAACACGCGGTCCACGGCGGTCTACGCGCGGCTGACCCTGGACCCGGTGCGGGAGTCGGTCGAACGGGCGACGGACGCTATGCGGTCGGTCGTGCAGGCTGACCGCGAGCGGCGGAAGAACGAACCCAAGCGGAAACGGAAGGGCCACGAATGAAGCGGAAGAAAGCCGGACGGAAGACCAGGAAGACGCCGCCGGCCGTGGCATCGAAACCGCTGCGCCCACCCTTCACGATTCCCGCGATCGGCCGCACCCGGGTCCTCGATTCCGTGAAGGGCGGATTTCGTCCGGCCGTCCCCGAGGATTTCGTGGGCAAGCGCCACAACCTTCCGAATCTTCCGCCGCACGCCATGCAAGTCCTCGAGCGGACTGCGACGGGCAAGATTCGGCCGGCAAGCCGATTCGCTCCCACAACCGTCGTTCACGGGATTCCGCTACCGCCCGATTTCGAGGAAGCGGTCGAACACTACGCGGAAGACGTTTTTCATGGGGTGTATGGGGATATCGTTTCGGATTTTGACGGAACCGAGAAACTGGAAGCGATTCACCAGGACATATCGCGGCTTATTCGGGGAGGTTTGCAGTGTGCTTTTCGGGACGGCTTCTACCTCGCCCTGGTCCATCATTCGAACGATCTGAAAAATAACGCGGAAGCCGCGCCGCTGCTCGAGGGCCTACGGGAAGCGGCAAGCAAAGGTGCAGCCGCACGGCGCAAGCAAGCCGAACCGCTGCGGAAAGCGGTCTGCAAACGGTTCCGCGAACTGCGGAAGACGGTTCCGAAGAAAACCGTGCGGTATCTGAAAATCGCCGGTGAACTCGAAATCTCGGAACGCCACGTCGCGCGGATCGTGAACGAAGCCGATCTCGACTGAAAAACCGCTGCATCATGCGGCGGACGACAAACCCTGCGGTTTGTCATTTCGCACGACGAACCCTTCGGTTCGTCGTTTTCAAAGCACGTCAACGTCCATAGGTTTCATTCCGTCGCAAGTGATCGTCCGTCGTGGACGACGTGCGACGGACACGAACCCGAAAGGACGTGACGAATGACCGCAGCAACGGAAGACCGGCTGCTGACCAGGAAGCAAGCCGCCGAGGTTCTCGGCTTCCAGCCGCAGACCCTCGCCCGGTGGAAGTGGGCGGGACGTGAGGATCGTCCGCCCGAGGTTCGGGTCGGTCGTGCGGTGCGGTACCGCGCGAGCGAACTTGCCCGGTGGATCGCCGAGCGCGGCGAGGACCGGAACGGCTCGAGCAGGACCAGGAACCCGAGGACGTGAACCCCTAGAAACGCTGCGACCCCGCCGGGGTGAGATTCGGCGGGGTCGCGGTGAACCCGTGGAGGCGGGTCGAATGTTGGCAATCTACTGCGCCGATCCGGCGCTGCAAAAGGCGGTTGAATCCGCCCTGTTTTTCTACGGTCTGGAAGCCGCGCCGGGCGGCGGGGCCGGCCGCCCCAAGCCGGCGCGGACGCTCGCCGAGCAAATGCGGCGAATCGACCTCGGCGGGAAGGTTCTCGCCCATGTCGGACGGCAAGGTCCGGTCGGGGCGGACGACCGCCGACTGATCGAGCGGCTTGTCGATTCGGCTTGCCAACGGCTCGAGCAAGCCGAGCAAGCCGCGCCGAGGTACGCGGGGGCGAGCGCTGCTGCGGTGATCGCCTACGCGGCGGCTGGCGGCGGTGCTGTCGGGTCGTTCGATTCCTTCCGCCGTTCGTTCCTGTCGGACGCCGAACTGCTCGAGCGTCCGGCCGCGCCGGTCGTGGACCGGCAGGACGTGAAGCCTTCACCGCTGACGACGAACCCGCACCGCCGGCCGAACCCGCCGGGGACGGCTGCGCCGGCGAAGACGAACCCGACCAGGACGATTCGCTCGAGCCGGTGGACCGGCGCGGGAAGGAAGGTGCGGTCGTGAACGAAAAGGAAATTGACCTGTCGGGAGTTTCGTATTCGCACCTTCACGAATGGCGGGTGGCGCTGCGGATCGGGAGGTTTCACGTTGTGAAGCCGGATGGAGCGATCGAGGACACGGGGCCGGCGCTGCTGGTTCGGTGCGACTGCGGCGCTATGGGGATCGTTTCGGATCCGTCGCCGGCTGAATTGCGGCGGGCCACGAAACCCTACCGCTGGTTTGCTCACCAACGGATCCGCATGGTCGTCCGACAGACTGCGAACGGTCCGCAAGGAACGGAATGGGAGGTGGAGGAATGACACCGGCCCGATTGAGGAACACGCGGTCCGCCCTGGGGCGACACCTCGCCCGGGTCGAAGCGGACGTGCGACAAGCCGACCGGCTACACGGTCGGCAGCGGGAAGCGGTCCTGCGGGGCGCGGCTCGCCATTTCATGCAGGCAGGGTTTCATGATCTGGCGAAGGACGTGCGCCGGCGAGCGCGGGGAGGTGCGAAATGAGGAATGACGATTCGTTCGAGGCGGCGGTCGTGCGGTCCGTGGGCCGGACTGCTCGCCGGCTGCGGTCCCTGGAATCCCAAGCGGACGACGTGGACAAGCGGCTCGAGGACGTGCGGACGGACGCCGAGGACCTCGGCGAACGGGTCGCCGCCGCCGAGCGGCGAGCCGAGGACCTCGAGGACCTCGCCGGCCGGCTGCGGCTGGCGCTGGTCGCGGTCCTATCCCATGCGATCCGCCGGCAGCATTTGCCGCAGGGGTTCACGTTCGATTCGGAACTGTGGAACCGGCTGCGGGACCTCGGCGGCGAGGAAGCCTGCATGGCCGTGTCGGTCGAACTCGAGCGGCTGCGAACACTGCTGCGGCGAAATGAGATTTCGAGCGACACCGACCAGAAACCAGAGGCGAAGCCGGAAAACGGCCGCACCATTTGCGATTAGACGCCCGATCGCCGCGCCGACCGACCCGAGACACGTCCGATTTTTGCCCCCGTCCCTTGGACCAACGGCTGCACGTCGTGGTCCCCGAACCCGTGGAAGGATTCACGAATGATCGACCCCGCAATCGACCCCGAGAACATCGCCGCCGCGCCTCTCGATTTCCGCTGGTCGCCGCGCGGCAAGGGCCTGCAAACGGTCCTGCGGGTGTTCGACGGCGAGCGGCTGATCGACACCGACACGATCGACCTCGGGAAGAAAACCAAGCGGGACGACTACGCGGCGCGGCTCGCCGAGGAACACGGGATCCCCGCCGAGGACGTGGAAGCCGAACTGCTGCGAATCACGAACGAGCGGTCCGCCGCGAACGAACCGCCGCCGCCGCTGCCGGAAGACGACCTCGCCGAGCAGACCCGCGCCGCGCTCGAGCAGACGGACCCCGAGGTGCAGGCGGAAGCCTCGCGGCTGCTCGAGGACCCGGCGCTGATCGACCGGATCGAAGCCGATATCGAAGCGGCCGGGGTCGCCGGGGAACATGATCTGCGGCTGACGCTGTATCTGGTCGGGACCTCGCGGCTACTGCCCCGGCCCCTCGCGGCGATCGTCCAGGGGCAATCGAGCAGCGGGAAGTCCTTCACCGTCGAACGGGTGGCGAAGTTGTTTCCGCCCGAGGCGGTCGTCCTCGCCACGCAAATGACCCCGCAGGCATTGTTCCACGCGCCGCCGGGAAGCCTGTCGCACCGTTGGGTCGTGGCCGGCGAGCGGTCGCGGATCGAGAACGACGACCGAGCCGAGGCTACGCGGGCGCTGCGGGAAATGTTGTCCGGCGGACGGCTGACGAAAATGATGCCGGCGAAGGTGGACGGCGAAATCCAGACCGTGACGATCGAGCAGGAAGGACCGATCGCGTTTGTCGAATCCACGACCTCGGCTCGGGTGTTCGAGGAAGACGCGAACCGCTGCATCATGTTGTCCACGGACGAACGGCGGTCGCAGACGAAGACGATCATGCGGCGGCTGGCATTGGTGGCGAGCGGGAAGATTCGGTCGGACGAATCGCGGGTCGTGGCCCGGCATCATGCCATGCAACGGCTGCTCGAGCGGCGCTCGATCGTGATTCCGTTCGCCGAGCGGCTCGCCGAACTGCTCGAGGTGTTCGCGGATCGGGTCGAATGTCGTCGCGCCTACCCTATGCTGCTCGCCCTGGTCCAAGCCTCTACCCTGCTGCACCAACGGCAGCGGAAGACCGACCAGGACGGGCGGCTGATCGCCGAGCCGGCGGACTACGCGGTCGCGGCTCGGCTGCTGTCGGGGCCGCTGGCGAGGACGATCGGCGAATCCCTGTCCGACCCGGCGCGGCGGTTCCTCGATCGGCTGCTCGCCGAGGTGGACGATCCGATCGACCCCATGCCGGCCCCGTTCTCGGCGAAGGACGTGCGGCGCCGGCTGAAGACGGGGCAGTCCACGACGAACGCCTACCTCGCCGAACTCGAGGACAAAGGGTTCCTCGATCGAGCGGACCCCGCCCCGACCGGCCGGGGGCGCCCGCCGAAAGCATGGAAGCCGACCGGCCGGGACGGCGCGGGCGTGGACGTGCTGCCCCCGGCCTGCGAAATGTTCCCCGAGGGATCGCCGCAGAAAACGGAGAAAATCCATCCGCCGCAGCCGAGGTAGCGCAATCCCTGGAAAAACGGCCGTTTCCGTCCGGCGATTTTTGCCGGCGGTCGATCCGGCGGAAATCGGAGAAAAACACGAAATCGCAGGACGACGTGCGGCCGCGCGCGGCTTTCTGTATTTCCGCCGATTTTCGATTCGGCGCGGCTGGTGAAAATCAAACCCTTGTCGGCGAAGGGTTTGCGGTCGGTTTTCGGATTTTCTCCATTTCTACCGGCAAATCCGGTTTTCTTTCACCCACAGTTGCAGGCTGCCGATTCCCCAAAGGCTTTTGGTGGCGGAACGGAAACGGGGGGCAGCATGAAACGGGACCTACTGGCAGTCGTGCTGATCGCGGTCGTGGGGCTGTGCGTGCTGGGTGCAGCCGGGAAACGGGGGCGCGGACCAGCACCCAGGGTTAGTAAGCGCGGCATAGGCGTAATGAGGTCAGGTACGGCGGCTGTTGCCCCGGAGAATGAAGAACTGGCGAAAGCGTTATTGAAGGCCGCGAACGGGATCAAGGCTGAACAGTCTGCACAGTCTGCCGAGCAGGCCCTGAAGGTTCGTCTGGATTCTGTAGCCAACCTGCGTAAGAGAGGTACTGACCCGGATTTCATGCGACGCATGCTTTCGCCGCTGGCCAAAGAGATTGGGGCAGACCGACTCATTGAGGAAATGAAGGGTCGTGGTGTAGTTATCACCCCGGACGATTTCGACGCCTCCACCCAGCCAGCCAGGTAGACGCTGGCCGGGGGCGTCGGCCTGCCAGGAATAAGCCCGTCAGGGTCGTCACCGACGCTGGCACGGTGATCGTGACGGCAAAGCCGGGGCGAGCGAGGCTCGAGCGGCGGAAGGACCCGCCGGTCGCCGGCTAGTTGTTCTCGCGGAGCCATTTCTGGAGGCTCGCCGTCATTGACCCCGGCGGCACCGGCATTTCCTTCCGAACCCCGGCCGGCAGCCCGAGGGCCTTTTCGGTGGCGAGCAGGGAAGCCGAGAGTTTGACGAACATGGTCGCGGCCGGGGTCGGGGATCGGTAGCCGGTTTTCGTTTCCATGACATCCCCACCGGCGAGACATTCGGCCGCATAGCGCCGGTGCATTTCGTGCAGGACCGCATAGCGGGCGACGGTCGCCGAATCGGCTTCCGACCACGTTCGCATTTTCTGCATCGCCGCGACGGTGCGGGTCCAGACCTCGAGCGCGTGCGGCGATCCGGCTACCTCGGGCGGCGGCTGCGGGACCTCGAGGTCCTGGTCGGGGTCCGAATCGAAATCGGCGAGCCGGGGTTTCCGCTGCGGTCCACGTCGTCCCATGCGATTCACCTCGGCGGGCAGTCTACAAACCCCCCTGCACTGGACGACGTTTTTACGCGCGAACGGCACGCGGGGCCGGGAAAAAGTATTTCACGCGCCCAGACCGAACGACCCCCCCCGGGCTGGCATTGGCGGGGCCTCGGGGCCGGCCGGCAGGGCCAG